>Ga0299914_10001512_pt1 | contig 15430 bp, 16 predicted proteins | sample RVTome_10_FD_201361 | JGI IMG/M metagenome (GOLD analysis project Ga0299914, IMG submission 201361) | Soil microbial communities from uranium-contaminated site in the Upper Colorado River Basin, Wyoming, United States - RVT153D57 (version 2) ...
TCGCCATCATTGGCCAGAGCCAGATCGCCGGTGGCCCACAGGCCAAAGCGCAGCATGTCCGGTATGGTGGCATCGCTGTCGCTTATTTCATAATCAGGGGTAAGGCCAAAAAGGTTACGAAAACCAACGGCCGTCTGGGCCACAACGATCACCTGCCCTGGCTCAATCACGGCCTCTTTCGGGAAGCGTGTCATGCCCTCACCGCCATTAAAGGTTTCTTCATCGCCTATTTTGATGTCGTTGAGTGGCTGAACGGCTGTGCCCACGTTGGCAATCTCTATCCACTCTTCCTCGCCTTCCTCGTCAGGTGTGTCATAGTAGACCTCGGTAATGAGCAAGGTGACTGTGGTTTGAGTCTGCAGTTGATTGCCAGTTAATAACCATAGTAAAAGTAATAAGATTCCCCCAATCTGCTTTGCCATTTTGCTCCTCAATTAGCCGAGGAACTTAGTTCCTTTGAGGAACTTAGTTCCTGTACCAGCAGAATGTGTTAAAGTAAGTGCAATATTATTATGACAGCCCTATGAAGGAGGTCAAATGACACAACTGATTCAAAGGGAGACACGAACAGGTGAACCTGTTACAGTGGGTGAGCGGACTGTAAGGACCCAATCGCAGTTCGTCATGGTACGCTTCCCGTTTGGAGGGTTTGTCTGGAATCGGCCGACGGCCGTGCTGGTCACTGAAAATAACCACAACTACACCATTCCCATCACTGACCCTACCCGCCTGGCTTTATGGACATTGACAGGGGTGAGCGTGATTGTTTCATTGTGGGTCTGGCTTGGCAGGCGTCGTTGAGTAAGTGGGTAATTTGATTAAGGAGTTTGCCATGAGTGAAGAGTTTAATAAATTGATTATCGAATCGGTGCCTAACCAAGAGAAGGCCAATGAGGTGATCGGCCGTCTGTTTGATGTGACCCAGCCCAGGGCTATCTTTAGCGAACCGGTAAGTAATGGCCCCTATACGGTTATTACGGCTTCGGAAGTAACGGTGGCCATGGGGGCCGGCTATGGCGGTGGTGGTGGTGTTGGCGCAAAGGGTGAGGTGGGGGAAAGGGGAGATTCGGGCTTTGGCGGCGGCGGGGGTGGCGGGGGCACGGCGATGGCCCGACCGGTGGCGACGATTATCATTGAGCCAGATGGCGTGCGCGTGGAACCGATTATGGATCCGACTAAAATCGCCATCGCCTTTTTTACCACCTTCATCTCCATCGTGATGACCCTTAGCAGGCTGCGTAAATCTTCGTAACCGCCCGGATTGTGAGGGTAGACCTCAGAGGTTTCAGAAAACCTCTGAGGTCATTCAGGAGGATATGGTATTCTTTGACAACGAACGTCTGACCCAACAAATCGAATTCATTCTGGAAATAGATAAACTAAAGCAGATCATTCGCCGTTCCTATCTCATCAGTGGCGAGCGACGGGAAAATACGGCCGAACATAGCTGGCATTTAGCCATGTTAGCCCTGGTATTAGCCGAACATGCCAATGAACCTGTAGATTTGCTGCGTGTTCTCAAGATGGTTCTGATCCACGACATCGTGGAGATTGATGCGGGCGACACCTTCGTTTTTGATACGGTTGGTATTCAAGACAAGGCGGTGCGGGAGAAAGTCTACAACGATTAGCACTGCCACTCCTAATTGCGAAATATTGCTATAGGCTAAAAGCAATCTCTCTGTCTGCTGCCAGAAAATTCGTGCTATAATCCCCTCTTTACGTATTACGTTTTACGAATTACGTTTTACGCATCACTCATTACGTTTTACGCTTATGTCACTTACTTACGTTGTTATTGACCTGGAAACGACCGGGTTGGATGCTTACCGAGATGCTATTATTGAGATAGCGGCCGTTACTTTTCAGGACAATGAGGTGTTGGATGAATTCACCTCATTGGTGCGGCCACGCCAATCAATTCCGGAATATATTACTGGCTTGACCGGTATAGATGATGAGATGGTGGCCGGTGCGCCGGCTATCTCCAGCCTGCGCGGGCAGCTCAAGCGGATCATCGCCGACCATGTTTTGGTTGGGCACAATATTGAGTTTGACCTGGCCTTTTTACATGAGGAAAGCCTGGGGTTGGGTAATCACGGCCTGGATACGTTGAAGCTGGCGGCTATCCTGGTGCCGGAAGCGGGACGATATAATTTGGAATCCCTGGTGCAGGTGTTGGGGCTGCCTGATCCGGCTAAAGGTCAGGTACACCGGGCGCTAGATGATGCTATCCAGACGGTGGAACTATTTTTGGCGCTGCAAGAACGGGCATTGGCCTTGTCCTGGGGCCAGTTGGAAGAGATTGTGCTGGCCGGGCAGCGGTTAGGCTGGCCGGAGACACTCTTTTTTGAGGAACTCTTGAAGCACAAGACAAAGCAGGCCTTTAGCGGGCAAGAGCAGCCGGGGCGGCTGGCACGCCTCTATAACCCACCGCAGCTCACCGGCCGTTTGCCTGTGCCGGTTGAGGAGCCAGCCATGTTGGATGTGCCTACCCTGGCGCAAATGATGGGGCCGGTGGGTAATTTTAGCCGGGCTTTTGATGGTTTTGAGCAACGGCCGCAGCAGGTAGAAATGATGATGGCGGTGGCTGATGCTTTTAATGCTGGTGAGCATTTGCTGGTGGAGGCGGGTACGGGTACGGGGAAGTCTGTTAGTTATTTGCTGCCGGCAGCTTTTTGGGCTAATCAAAACGGCCGGCGTGTTGTTATCTCGACTAACACGATCAATTTGCAGGATCAGTTGATTAATAAGGACATCCCGGAATTGCAGAAGGTGCTGCCCTTTACGATGCGAGCGGCCGTGCGCAAAGGACGGCGTAACTATGTCTGTACCCGGCTATTCCAACAGATGCGGCACAGTGGCCCCGGCAGCGATGATGAAATGACCCTTTTTGCCCGCATCTTGCTCTGGCTGCCCCAGACGGAATCGGGCGATCTGGCTGAACTGAATTTAAGGACACCGGGCGAACGGCAGGCCTGGAACAAGTTGAGCGGGGAGAATGCTGTCTGCTTAATGGAGCATTGTGTGGCCGAGAATTGTCCGCTGAACCGGGCACGGATGAAGGCGGAACAGGCCCATCTGGTGATTGTGAATCATTCGCTGCTGCTGTCGGACGTGGCTAATAATGGGCATATTTTGCCGGACTTTGTAGATTTGATTATTGATGAAGCCCATCACCTGGAATCGGCGGTGACGGATGGCCTCAGTTTTCGGACCGATAAGCGATCTTTAGAGGGGATTTTGGAGGAAATTACCAAGCCGCGGGCAGGCATGGTGGCGGATTTGCAAAACCGGGTGCGGGGGGCTACGCCGCGGGAGATCAGTGATACGATTGACCACTTTGTAGAAGTGATGCGGCGGGATGCGGTGGCCGCCGTTCAGGAATTAGACGATTTTTTCACCACACTTGAGTACTTTTTGCAAGGGCAAATTAACAGCCACAGCCAATATGCCCAACAGGTGCGGCTGGTGCATTCCCTGCGCAGCCAGCCGGATTATGATCACGTGGCGATTAGCTGGGATAATTTGAATAAATATTTGCAGGCCCTTAGCCAGGGGTTTGAGAAATTAGGACAGAGTATCGCCGATCTGGCGGCCGCTTATGATCTGGCCGATAGTGAGGACTTGCGTCTGGCGTTGGCCAGTAACGGCCGTTCCCTGGAAGAAATTCGGGTTAATCTGGACGGTATTTTGGCTGAGCCACATGAGGGCATGATCTATTGGGCGGAGGTACTCAAGAATTATATCTCACTGCACGCAGCTCCCTTGCATATTGGGCCATTGGTAGAGGAGCATATCTTTGGTACGAAGGAGACGGTGATTTTGACGAGTGCCACGATGCGAACGGCCGATGTGATGAACAATGAAGGGGCTAATTTCGAGTACATGCGCCAGCGTCTCCATGCTTTTGAGGCCAATGAACTGGCGGTAGGATCTCCCTTCGATTATAAGAATCGCACGCTGCTCTATCTGGTGACGGATATTCCTGAACCCAATCAGCCCGGTTATCAACGCATTGTGGAAGAGGCTATCCTGGAAATGGCGACGACATTGGGGGGGCGCACGATGGTCTTGTTTACTTCCTACGGCCAACTATCGCAGACGGCCAAGGCGATTGAGGGTGCCCTGGCGCGGGCGGGCATCTCGCTCTTGGCGCAGTTACAGGGGGCCTCACGCCACCAATTATTGGAGCAGTTCAAACAGCCCGGTAGCCGCTCAGTGTTGTTGGGGACGCGCTCGTTTTGGGAGGGGGTGGATATTCCCGGTGAGGCGTTGCAGGCTCTGTTTCTGGTAAAGTTCCCTTTTGATGTACCTTCTGATCCCATTTTCGCCGCTCGTTCGGAGACGTTTGATAATGCTTTTTTCCAATATTCGATCCCGGAGGCCGTGCTGCGCTTTCGCCAGGGTTTCGGCCGGCTCAACCGTCGCCAGACAGATGAGGGGGTGGTGGTGGTTTTGGATAAGCGGATGGTGACGAAGCGGTACGGGCAGTTATTCCTGGAGGCTTTGCCGGAATGTACGGTGGTGCGGCAGCGAATCGGCCGTTTGCGTGAACTCGCTTTACGCTGGCTAGGAGAAGACAGAAATCGTAATCTTTGAGAAATTGGTGGCGAGTGGTGAGTGGCGAGTGGTCACTGGCAGTAAAGAAAGATAGGAAAATAGTCCTATATACAAAAGTTCCCTGCCCTGCGAAATTTAGTTCGTTATGTTCTCAGTTAATCATTTTCCCAACATTCAAAAAATAGGAGATTTACACATGAAAAATAGTCAACGCTTATTCTTGGTATTATTAATGGTGCTAGGCTTCGTCCTGGTTGCTTGTGGTGGACAAGAACCCGAGCTGACGCCAGTAGCCACACAAGCGGCGGAAGAGGCCGACGAACCTGAACCAACGGATGAGCCGGAACCAACCGATACACCTGAGCCGACGGCAACGCTTGAGCCGACGGCAACGCCTGAGCCGACGGCAACGCCTGACCCCGCGGCTGACTTTGAATTGTTTGAGGATGTGGAAAACGGTGTCTCAGTTCGTTATCCTAGTGATTGGTTTACCCAAAGCTCTCTTGGTTTTAATACTTTTGCTTCGGCCGAGGAATTACTAGATTCGCCCGATCCCGGAGAAGAAGGTGGCGTGGCCCTGCTTATTTCTGGGGACGCAGCGGAAATTGGCTCAACTGACCCTGTTGAAGCCTTAAATAGGGCATCAGATGAATTTGATTTGGGTGAAGACACCGAATTTATTGAGGGGCCTACGGCCATTACTATCAATGGGCTAGATGGGGCTGTGGCTACCGTTTATACGACTTCTGACAATGGTACACCCTTGTCGGCCTTATTCGGGATTGTGTTCAATGGTGACAGAGCGGGGGTTCTCATTGGGGTCACCCCCCGGGAAACGGAAGCTGACTTCTTCCCCACCTTTGAGGCCATGCTCAATACAGTTATGGTGACTGAACCGGCTGCGGCTGAAAGGCCTGATCTACCGGAATCACAAGGTTTCCTCCTCTACGGCAGCCCTGTAGAAGGCACTATTGCCGCCGATGAAGTGGTTGTCTGGGACTTTATCGGCATTGAAGGTGAGGTTTTTGATCTGACTGTTACACCTGTGGGAGAGTTGGATGTGATCGTGGATGTGGTGGATGCCGAGGGCAACTCGATTTTACCAGATGGTGAAGTAGATGACTCTTTTGGCGTGGAGGAAATTACGGCCGTAACCCTGGCAACAACAGGAGATTTTTATGTTGTCCTCCAAGGTTTTGGTGGCTCGGCCGGTGATTATAGTCTTACCCTCAACGAATCAGGTGGTGGGGGTGTTGCCGGGGCGTTCCCAAGTTCGGGTACGTTGGCCTATGGTGACAGCATACAAAGCAGTATTCCTGCCGGTGAGCAAGCCAAATGGTCTTTTGCCGCTGTTGCCGGGGATGTGGTGGATATTTTGGTCTCGCCGCTGGGTGATGAATTGGATGTTGTCGTAGATGTGCTAGATGAGGCGGGTAACTCCATATTACCTGATGGGGAAGTGGATGACTCTTTTGGCGAAGAAGAGATAGCTGAGCTGGCGATCACGGCCGATGGCAATTACATCATCTCTGTACGTGACTTCGTTGATGGGGGTGGAGACTTTACTTTAGACCTGAGTGCATCAGGTAGCGGGGTCACTCCTACAAGTGGGACAATGGCCTATGGAGATGTGGCGACAGGGACGATTGCCGGCAGCGAAACAGGCCAGCATACCTTCTCTGGCAACGCCAATGATTGGGTAGATATTACGGTGGCCCCGGAAGGTGACGAGTTCGATCTGGTTGTGGATGTGTTGGATAGCAGCGGCAGTTCTATACTGGAAGATGGTGAACTTGATGACTCCTTTGGCCCAGAACGTATCCGCGTCCTCATTTTACCTGAAGATGGGGTTTACACGATTGTTGTGCGCGGTTTTGAGGGCAGCACAGGCGATTATGAAGTGAGCCTCGACTTTTCGAATGGTGGCCAGGCTAACACAGCCTTACATACCTCTGATACGATCAGCGAGGGGGAGGACGACCATATTTTCCCCTTTGTCGCCTCTGCTGGTGATAGAGTTGCAGCCATCGTCCAGCCAGTTGGCTCCGATTTTGATGTTGTCCTTGAAATCTACGATGACGATACGGATGAAGTGCTGGATTCGGTAGACCTGACAACCGGCTTTGAAGAATTAATCTTTATCGCGTCTGAGGGTGGCAGCTACTATTTCGCGGTCAAAGGGTTTGAAGGCAGTACGGGTGATTATGACATTACCCTGGTTGGGCCGGCGACAACGCAGTTTGTGCTGGCAGCCGGGGATGTGATTGACGGCCGTTTCCCGGAGGGCGGTGTCATTGAATATTGGTATGATGGTCTGGCTGATGAAACCATCGTTCTCACGCTGGAATCTGACGTTGATACCGATGCCGTGATTCGTATCTTGGATGAGGACGACGAGGTGCTGACAGAGATAGATGAGAACCTGTATGGCGAAGCTGAGGAGTTGTCATATACGTTCGATGCTGAAGTGTCAGTTATCATTGAGGTCAGCGATTTCTTTGGCAATGTGGGCACTTTTACCTTCACTGTAGAATAGTCCATGTAAACACCGCAACATCATGTTGATAGAAGATCGGCTATAAAAACAACTATAGCCGGTCTTTTGTTTTCAAGGTCAAGTTCCATGAAATTCACTGATGGCTACTGGCACATGCGACCAGGGTGACCGCTCATTTCCCGGCTCAAGTTCATTAGGAATAGATGACTGACTTAGCTTTGCCTTTTGAAGAACCTGTTCTCATTTTTGCCCTGGTTCTCTTGATCATTTTATTAGCCCCTCTGCTGTTTAGCCGGATTCGTGTACCGGGTATCGTCGGTCTGATCCTGGCGGGGATGTTGGTGGGGCCTTATGGCCTGAATTTGCTGCTGCGTGATGCTAGCATCGTCTTATTTGGGACAGTGGGGTTGTTGTATATTATGTTTCTGGCGGGCCTGGAAATTGATTTGAATGATTTCCGTAAAAACCGCAATCGCAGCCTTGTTTTTGGGGCACTCACCTTTTTTATCCCGCAATCGGTGGGTATGTTGGCCGGCCGTTACTTGCTGGGTTTTGGCTGGCCGGCCACTATTTTGCTGGCCAGCATGTTTGCCTCCCACACCCTGCTCACCTATCCTATTGCCAGCCGTATGGGTCTGGCTAAAAACGAGGCCGTTACGGTTACTGTTGGCGGTACAATAATTACGGATACGGCCGCTTTGCTGGTGCTGGCAGTTATTGCTGGTTCGGTGCAAGGGGAGTTAAATGGTGCTTTCTGGCTGCGGCTCGTTGTCGCTTTTACCATTTTTGTCTTTATTGTGCTGTGGATTATGCCCAGGATTGGGGTCTGGTTTTTTAAGACCGGTCAAGGGGATGGCAGTTCGCAATATATATTTGTGTTGGCGCTTGTTTTTGCCGCCGCTTTTCTGGCAGAAGTGGCGGGGGTGGAGGCGATTATTGGGGCGTTTCTGGCCGGCCTGGCCCTTAACCGGCTTGTGCCCCATACCTCGCCTTTGATGAACCGCATTGAATTTGTGGGCAGTACGCTTTTTGTACCTTTTTTCCTGATTAGTGTGGGCATGTTGGTAGATGTGCGTGTTTTGTTCCAAGGTACGGAAGCGCTGCTGGTGGCCGGTACTATGATTGGGGTAGCTTGCGGTTGTAAATGGCTGGCGGCCTTTTTTACACAGAAGATTTTTGGCTATTCGGCTGAGGAGCGCGGTCTGATATTTGGCTTGAGTAATTCTCAGGCGGCGGCGACGTTGGCGGCCGTGCTGGTAGGTTTTAACTTGGGACTGCTAAATGAAGCTGTTCTTAATGGCACTGTCCTCATGATCCTGGTAACTTGCCTGATTAGCTCGTTTGCTACTGAAGCAAGCAGCCGCAAACTGGCTGTAGTAGAGAGCAAGGGCCCGTTGGAGGTGAGCCAGGAGCAAAATCGTATCCTGGTGCCCATTGCCAATCCGGTTACTATTGAACAGCTCATGGATCTGGCAATTATGATTAAAAATCCCCAGTCGCGGGAACCAATTTTCCCTCTGGTAGTGGTGCAAGATGATGAGGATGTTCAACAGCGGGTGGCAGCCAGCTATCAAATGCTGGAGCGGGCCATTAAACATGTGGTGGCAACGGAAACGGCCGTGCAGGTTGTCTCTCGCGTGGACTTGAATGTGGCCAGTGGCATTGTGCGGGCTATTAAAGAGCTGATGATTACGGAGGTGGTGATTGGCTGGAATGCCCAAATGAGTACCCAGCAGCGCGTCTTCGGCAGCGTCCTCGATCATCTGCTGCACACATCGCGGCAAATGATCCTCGTCAGCCGCCTGGTACATCCTTTGAATGTTGCCCAGAAAATCGTTATTGTTGTTCCGCCACATGCTGAATTGGAGACCGGCTTCAGGCGTTGGCTGCGTACTCTGACAAGCTTAAGTAAGCAGGCTGGCTCTCCGCTTCATTTTTTTGCAGCGCAGGCTACCTTAAACGCCATTGAACCGATTATTGAAGCTACCAAACCGGCCGTGGAAGCGGCCAGCCGCTTGTTTGAAGATTGGGAAGATTTTCTCGTCTTGTCGCGGGAGGTGACAACGGCCGATTTGCTAGTGATTATTAGTGCGCGTCATGGTTCCGTATCCTACAATAAGTATCTGGATGGTATTCCACGTAAATTGGCGCAATATTTTGAAACTACCAGCTTTGTGATTGTATTTCCGGAACAGAATGCCATCAGTCCGGCAACCGGTGACCGGCCGAGGGGACGGAATACGTCCTATATTGCACCGAAAGGGCCGGCATAGTTTTCTTGGGACAGCAACTAGCAAAGGTTTTGGGTAAATTTAAATTACGGGCAGGGACAGAGCGGCCGTTGCTCAGTCTGACAACAACAGAGCGCTCGTTATCGATCATTGTAGCGTAATACGTTTTAATCTATAATATCCATCTGTATTACATGTTTATTATCGTTGAGATTTACATATGATTACTGTCTCTGTTTCACCAAATTTCAAGTTGTGATCCCCAAAGCGATTCGGGAAGCAATGGATATTCAGCCAGGGCAAAAGGTTCAAGTTATCCTCTATTAGAACCGAATTGAATTGATTCCCATTCGGCCACTTAGAAAGGCACAAGGCTTCCTAAGGGGCATTGATACCTCAGTCGAACGCGATGAGGATCGTGTATGAATAATGGATATCCACCATGCCATGATAATCCGCAATACGCTGCCTGATAGATTGTATGGCACGCTTACCCAGGCGCGTGATTTGGAAGTGTGGATGGGTGCGCCAACTCTTGCCCGGCCAGAAGTGGGTTCCACGATCGAATTTCAATTCGACCAGGGACAGCGCATACTGAAAATGGAAGTTACCCGCCTGGAAGTGGGAGAAGTGGTTGAGTGGCGCGTGATCCAACCCGTCTGGCCGATTGACGAGGTTAACCAGATCATCACCTGGACATTGATCCCATATGAAGGCAGCACTCTGGTGGACTTCCGCATGAACGGTTGGCCGCAAGATGACGATGTATACGCCAGTGTCTCCTATAAATGGGCATCCTTTATGATGCGCCTCAAACTCTATATGGGTGATACGAGGGAATTGGCAACGTTTCTACCTACAGATTTGCAATGAAAATTTGTGTAGCCCAGACAAGACCTATCAAAGGTGACATTCAAAGCAATATTGAGAATCATAAAAAATTAATTGATCTGGCCGCTGCCAATGGCGCAGATATCGTTATATTTCCGGAACTGTCCTTGACGGGTTACGAGCCGGCACTGGCTAAAGTGTTGGCCACGAATCAGAGTGATAGGCGGTTTGACGATTTCCAAAAAATTGCCGATGCTAGTCAGATAACGATTGGTGTTGGCGTGCCGACAAGAAGTGGTGCCTTGCCCTGTATCAGTATGGTTATTTTTCAACCGAGCCAGGCAAGGCAAACCTATTCTAAACAGTATTTGCATGCTGATGAAGAGCCATTTTTCAGTAGTGGGCCAAGTGCTACTGGTTTGATGGGAGACAAGACCAACATCGCCCTGGCGATTTGTTATGAATTGTCCGTGCCTAAACATGCGCAGAAGGCTTTTGCTAATGGTGCGGATGTTTATGTGGCCAGTGTGGCTAAATCGGCGAGAGGGGTTGAGCAGGCTGTTAAACGGTTGGCTGAGATTGCCCAAACTTATTCAGTGCCCGTATTTATGTCAAACTGTATCGGGCCATCTGATGATTTTGAAAGTGCCGGGAAAACATCTGTTTGGAATCGGGAAGGCTTATTGATAGGACAACTGAATGAAACCAATGAAGGCGTTCTCATTTTCGACATGGATACGCAGCAAGTCATTGAAGAGGTGATGTAGGGAAACGGCCGTTTGTAGGTAATCTTGACTTAGCTAATCACTTAGTTCATGATGTGAACGAGGTGCAGAATGACAACTGTAAATATACATGAAGCCAAGACACATCTTTCAAAGTTACTGCGGCGTGTGATGAGCAGAGAACAAATTATTATCGCTAAAGCTGGTAAACCCATTGCCATTTTGTCCTCTATTGAAAAGGCACCAACACGGCGGACACCAGGCAATGATGCGGGCAAAGTGGTTATTAAGGCCAATTTTGATGATCCTTTGCTAGAGTTTGACGTATGAGGGCTTTGCTAGATACGCATAACTTTCTTGTGGTGGAGTTTGAACGCACCTGAGCTTTCAGCAACGGCACGAGAGTTCATTGCCGATGACCAGCATGAAATTTTTGTGAGTGCCGCCACAGCTTGGGAGATAGCTATCAACTATGGCAAAGGGCGACTAGAACTGCCAGAACCACCTGAACAATATATTGCCAATCGTCTTAGCCTGCATCAATTTACAGGCTTACCCATCCAGTTAAGTCATGCCGCTGGTGTATACCAATTGCCTGTTATTCATCAAGACCCATTTGATCGCTTGTTAATCGTCCAAAGCCAGTTGGAGAATATGCCTTTACTCACGGCCGATCCCGAAATTGCCAAATATGCGGTATCGGTGATTTGGTGAGATGTGGACGGGAACGGCCATTTCTCCGCACATATAAATAGTTGGGCGGAAAAAGGAGCAAACATGAATATCGAATTTAAGAGATTAACCGAGGTCGAAAAATCCGAGATTATTGAATTGATGAATAATCCGTTGGTGCGACGACAGATGCCCTTGACGAGTGATAACTTTAGCGAAAGCGATTGTGATAATTTTATCGCCGCTAAAGAGAGGCTGTGGGCTGAACATGGTTACGGGCCATGGGCGTTTGTGGTGGATGGTCAATTTGTGGGCTGGGGCGGGTTACAACCAGAGGATGGAGAAGCTGACTTAGCCCTGGTCTTGCATCCTAACCACTGGGGCGTAGGCAAAGCCCTGTATGATAAAATAATAGAGCAGGCGTTTGGTGAGATGGGATTTGAGCGGGTGGTGGTCCTCTTCCCGCCGACGCGGACGCGGGTTAAGGGCTTGTTACGGTTAGGGTTCGAGAAAGATGGCGAGTTAGACGTTAACGGAGAACGGTTCATCCGGTACAAATTGGGGAAGAGTACCAAGAGCAAGTAACTGCTGATCGAGCAGCGCTTGCCATTCCTGTTTATCGTGGAGCGGCAATTGGGCGATTGGAGTCTGGTTGGTTCGCGTCTTAAAGCTACATGGGATTTCATGCAGAACGGCCGAAAGCTATTACCACGTTTGGCCGTGGAAGCAGAGCGGCGAGGACAGCCTGTCCCCAAGGTACGCCTGCCAGGTGAGTATTGATCTCGTAAGAAACGTTTCAGGCTAACGGCCGTTCCTTTGCACACTCTTTTGCGCTAGTGAGGTGGCGTAAGGCGGACAAGGCACGACCACCAGGAGCGACAAAATGATGAACTCGACACAGATTAATTCAGATGAGTGCGTAGGCTGGGAACAGATATGGCGCAGTGGCGATATTCCGCCCCGTTATCGCAGCCTGGCTGCCCCCAATGATACAGTTGTTGAATGGGCGACCACCGTACCAGTGGGCAGTACGATTTTGGATGTGGGCTGTGGTGTAGGGCGACATGTGACCTATTTGGGCGGACTTGGGTTTTCGCTGGCCGGTGTAGATATATCACCAACAGGTGTGCAGCAGACGAAGGCGATTTGTGCGGAACGAGGAGTTGTTTTTGACGGCCGTATTTCTGATATGAACACTCTCCCCTGGCCAGATAATACTTTTGCCGCTGCTTTGTCTACCTCCACTATTCACCATCACCGGCGAGCCGGCATCATGCGGGCCTTGGCTGAAATTTGGCGCGTCCTCCAACCAGGTGGACTATTCCTGGTAGACTTTCCTTCTACCGACACACTTACTTATCAAGAGTTACGTCGTCAGGTGGAAACAGGGCAAATCAGCGAGGTTGAGCCAAACACCTTTGTGGATCAACGGCCGGATTCGGAAGATGCCGATGGCTTTTTACCTCACCATTTCTGTGATGAAGCCGATTTGCGCGATTTGCTGCATGCTTTTGACATCCTCAAACTGGAAGCGGATTTGCATGAGGCGCAATTAGACATTGGTTCTGGTCTGGTAGGTAAGTGGGTGGCCTGGGTACGACGGCCTCTTTTGTAGCCGTTATGGCGGCTTCGCTGGTGATGGCGCAGGTGTTGATGATGATAGTATCGGCCGTTTCCGCCTCATGCCTCACTGCCAACAGTTGTTACCCCATTGCTTGGATTTTGCTCTGTTCATAATGGTCAAAATCATTAACAGGTTACAGAAAACACATGAGCAATCTGTCACATTTTCTGTTATGCTATATTCATGGAATTCGAGTGGAACAAAGGCAAAGCTGAGGCTAATTTAGCCAAGCACGGTGTCTCTTTTGAGGAAGCTAAGACAGTCTTTGATGATCCATTGTTTATTGATTTCTATGATCCTGATCATTCCGAAGATGAAGATCGGTATATCATCGTTGGGCAGTCACAACAACATCGCTTATTGATTGTGTCCTATACGAAACGCCAAAATATAGTTCGTTTGATTAGTGCCAGGGAAGCAACACGAACGGAAAAAGATGCTTATGAAGAAGGTTAATAACGAAATGGAAGATGAACTTCGGCCTGAATACGATTTGAAGAGCTTGCGCGTAAGAAAAGTAGGTCCTAAGCGCACGGGATTCGGTGGATTTGTCCAATTAGCACCCGATGTAGCGGAAATGTTCCCAGATGCTGAATCAGTCAATGAAGCTTTGCGATTCTTAATTCGAGTCACCCGCGAGAATAAACCATCGTCCGAAACTGTTCATGCGGGTAACTGACCAAGTTGTCTTGGGAAGTATCGGCCGTTTCTCCACATATCTACTCCAATCAATAAGATGAATGAGGCGGGAACGGCCGTTTCCCCTCACCCACCACCTCATCCCAACACTATTTTTCGTTGACCCTTGGGGTTACAAGGGCTTGTCACTTCGACTCATCGATTCGGTTGTCAAGGATTTCGGATGTGACTGCATTTTCTTTTTTAACTATAACCGAATAAACATGGGACTTAGCAATCGGTTTGTTAATGAGCATATAAATGCACTGTTTGCCAAAGAAAGAGCTAATTTGCTTCGTGAAAAGGTAGCAAGACTAGATTCGCGGGAACGCGAACTGACGATAGTAAATGAGATTTGTGAGGCACTTCGTGAGATGGGCCGAGAATACGTTCTCCCGTTTTGTTTCAAGAATGCGAATGGGAGGCGAACGAGCCACCACCTAATATTTGTGTCAAAACACGTACGTGGCTACGAAATCATGAAACAGATTATGGCTCGACATAGTTCTTCGAACGATCAAGGTGTAGCTAGTTTTGACTTTAATCCAGCCATCAGTGGGCAGTTGAGATTTTTGTTTGATTTGAGCCGTCCGCTTGATGAGCTCGGCGATATACTATTGACGAGATTCGCTGGAAGAACCTTAACCATGAAAAAGATATATGAATTACACCAAGTGAACACACCATACATTGCAGCAAATTACAAAGATGCTCTTAATCAACTGGAAGAAAAAGAAATGATCGTATGCAATCCGCCAACTGCGAGTAGGCGAATGCGTCAGGGAAAGAGAACGTTTGCGGATAGTGTTAAGGTGACTTTTCCGCGACGAAATTAAGGAGAAGCTATGACGATTCAATCTGCCATCGAGTGGACCAATGATACCTGGAATCCTTGGCAAGGATGCTTGAAGGTTTCACCTGGCTGTAAATATTGCTACATGTATAGGGATAAGAAGCGGTATGGTCAAGATCCATATGCGGTCGTGCGGTCAAAACCACCAACATTCAATGCGCCTTTGAACAAACTCGAAGGCCCTCTGGTATTTACTTGCAGTTGGTCTGATTTCTTTATTGATGTCGCGGATGAGTGGCGTGATGATGCATGGGATATCATTAGGAAAACACCACATTTAACGTATCAAATACTTACAAAACGACCAGAACGTATTGCTCATCATCTCCCAAATGACTGGGGCAGCGGGTGGGAAAATGTTTGGCTTGGAGTAAGTGTTGAGACTAATACACAGATGTGGCGAACCGAAGTTCTACGTAGTATTCCAGCAGCGGTTCGCTTTATTAGCGCGGAACCACTACTGGAGACCATAACCCTCGATCTCGACGGTTATAGTTGGGTGATTAGCGGCGGCGAAAGCGGAATAGGCGATAATTGGCGACCAGCCGAATTGTCGTGGTTCCGAGATATTCGCGATCAATGTCAAGTAGCTGGGGTGCCGTTCTTTCATAAGCAGCATGGTGGAAATCACAAGATTAATAAAGCTTGGGGTGGTCGGAAGCTGGACGGGAGGACTTGGGATGAAATGCCTTTACACGCCGTCGCAGCTTTATAAAGCTCAGAATTGCTAGCTACCAATGCATGGTACCGGCGTTC
>Ga0299914_10001513_pt1 | contig 15427 bp, 9 predicted proteins | sample RVTome_10_FD_201361 | JGI IMG/M metagenome (GOLD analysis project Ga0299914, IMG submission 201361) | Soil microbial communities from uranium-contaminated site in the Upper Colorado River Basin, Wyoming, United States - RVT153D57 (version 2) ...
CGGGGCTCCGACGGCACGGCCAGCGGCTCCGGCGCGCCGAAGGCCCCGCCCGCCTGCCCGCGCAGGAGCGCCAGGGAATCGGTGGCGTAGTCGACCGTGAGCAGGTCGGGGTCGCCCCCGGGGTCGATCCGCGTGGCGACGATCGGGCCACCGCCAAGCCCGACGGGGTAGGTGGAGGGAGCTCCGAAGCCGAGCCCGCCGAGGCCGAGGACGACGGCGACGTCGTTGGCCTGCTGGCGGCTGGCGGCGATGTCGGCGCGCCCGTCCTGGTCGAAGTCGGCCGATGCGACCCGTCGCGGCCAGTCCGCGATCGCGAGCTCCTTCGGCGGGCCGAACCGCAGGCCCTTGCGGCCCTTGAACAGGACGACTTCGTCGCCCAGCGTGCCGATCACGAGGTCCTGGTCCTTCCCGGAGCCGAGGCGGGCGACCGCGATCCCATGCGGCTGCTGGTCGAGCTTGACGCCCCGCGTCTTGCGGAAGCTGCCCTTGCGGGTCCCGCGCAGTATCGAGATCGGGAAGTTGGTGCCCGACGGCGTCTGGAAGATCGAGACGGCGAGGTCGGCGCGCCGGTCCCGGTTGAAGTCGCCGACCGCGATGTCGATCGGAAAGACGCCCACCCTGTAGCGGTCGATCTCGGTCCTCGGCTTCTTCGCCGCCGTCGCGAAGCCGACGGTCGCCACCACCAGGGCAACGACCGAGGCGGCAATCACAGCCGGTCGCATCCCCGCACGCGCTCCCCTCCTCACAAGGCGCAGAATACGCCCACCACCGGGCGCCGTCCACCCGGCGCTCACGACCCCGGCCTCAGCCGGCGCTCGCGAGATCGGCGGCGATCGCGTAGGCGAGCCGCACCGCCTCGGTCACGGTGTCCCAGTGCAGGTTCTCGGGCAGGTCGGAGGGCAGGTGGTAGTGGGTCAGGTAGTGATAGTCGTTGACCGAGCTGATGCTGGCCATCGGATACCCGTGGCGGTGCGGGATCACCGCGTCCGTCGACGCCCGCGCCCGGAAGCCGCGCTCGAGCGGCAGCCCGTGGCGCTCGGCGAGGCCGAAGACCCGGTCCCGAAAGCGCTCGTCGAAGTGCTCCATCCACACCGGCCCCTCCCCCTCGAGCAGGACCAGCCGGGGCGAGCCGACGGTGTCGAGGTTGAGGAAGTAGGTCGACTCGGGCGCGAGCTCGTCGCGATGCGAGCGCATGAACGCCCGGATCCCGTCCTGAAGCGTCTCCTCGGCCCCCGCCGACACGAGCCAGACGCGCAGGCCCTCGGCCGGCCGCTCGCGCAGCATCTCGGCCAGCGCGACCAGGCAGCCGACCGCGGTCAGGTTGTCGTTCGCCCCCGGCACCACCGGGCTCCGCCACATGTCGCCGAGCACCGCCACGCTGGCGGCCCCCACCGCCACCGCGCCCCGCGCCGGGCCGCGGCGCCCGCTGAGCGCCCCGACGATCCCGAGGATCGGGCCGGCGAGCGCGCCCCACCACTGCGGCGGCTGCGTCTTGATGTTCGGGATCACCCGCGGGAAGCGCTCGTGGAAGGCGGCGACCGCCGTTTGGTCGAACATGAACCCGGTCTGCGCCGCGTCGTGGTGCGCGAGCACCACCAGGGTCCGCGGCGCCGCGGGATCGCCGAGTCGAGCGACCACGTTCACGGTCGTCCGCCGCCTGCGCACCGCGCGGCGAAACACGCGCGGCCCGTTCTGGATCTCGTCGACGAACCCCGCCAGCGCCGCCGCCGACAGCAGGCCGCCGAGCGCCCGGCGCCCGGCCAGGGTCAGGGCGGCGCCGGCGGCGCCGAGCGCGCTGAGCCCGGTGGCGTTCGGCGGGAACGTGCCCCAGGAGGGCTCGTCCTCGAGGGCGATCTCGTCGACGCCGGCTGCGCGCAGCCGCTCGGCGAGCCACTCGGCGGCCTCGCGCTCGCCCGGCGAGCAGGGCGGGCGCTCGATCGCCGCGAGGTGCTCGATCACCTCGCGCAGGGTCGCGGTCGGCGGCGCGGGGATCGCCTCGGTCAGCGTGTCGGGGCTCGTGGACAGGCCGAGCAATCTACCGCTACGGCCGAGCCGCGACTTCGGGCCGCTCGGCGACCCTAAGTCGTGGCTCGGCGCGCGGTCAGGCCTCGGCGGGCTCGCCTGCTGGGGCCGGCGCGTGGCCGATCTCGGCGTGCGCCTTGCTGTCCCGACCGCGGATCAACACCAGCGTCGCGATCACGCCCAGCAGCGCGATCCCGGCGCCGACCATGAACGCGTCCGCGTAGCCCTCGGTGAGCGCCGCGGGACCGGTCTCGCCCGTGGCGGCCAGATCGCCGATCGTGGAGAACGCGACCGAGGCGAGGATCGCCAGGCCGAGTGCGCCGCCGACCTGCTGCGAGGTGTTGATCAACCCGCTCGCCAGGCCCGCTTCGCGGTCGGCGACGCCGCTCATCGCCGCGATCGTCTGCGGCACGAACGCGAAGCCAAGGCCGACCGCGGCCAGGAGAGACGGCCCGAGCACGTCGCCGAGGAAGCTGCCGTCGGTCGAGATCTGTCCGAACCACAGCAGCCCGCCGGCGATCAACGCCATCCCGGCGGTCAGCACCGGCTTGAAGCCGATCCTGGTGACGAGCTGCGAGGCGATGCCGGCGGCGATGATGATCGACACCGCAAGCGGCAGGTACGAGAGCCCGGCCTTGATCGCGCTGTAGCCCAGCACGTTCTGCATGTAGAGCGAGATGAAGAAGAACATGCTGAACAACGAGGCGCCGGTCAGGATCCCGACCACGTTCGCCCCGGTGAGGGTGCGGTTGCTGAAGATCGAGAACGGCACCAGCGGCGCCGCCGACCGCAGCTCGATCGCGACGAACGCGCCGAGCAGTCCAACCGCGAGCGCCAGCAGGCCGATCGTCTGGCCCGAGCCCCAACCCACGTCCGGCGCCTCGACCAGCGCGTAGACGAGGACCGACAGGGCCGCGGTGACGCTGACCGCGCCGAACGCGTCGAAGTGGCGCGTCTCGGATTCCGAATGGCTCTCGAGGATCAGGCGGGGCGCCAGCAGCGCGGCTCCGACCCCGATCGGGACGTTGACCCAGAGCACCCACTCCCAGCCGACGTACTCGGTGAGGACGCCGCCCAAAAGGACGCCGGCAGCGCCTCCGGAGCCGGCCACGGCTCCCCAGACCCCGAGCGCCTTGTTGCGCTCGGCGCCGTCGGAGAAGGTGGTGGTGACGATCGAGAGCGCCGCCGGGGAAAGCAGCGCGGCACCGAGGCCCTGGACTGCGCGCGCCGCGATCAGGGTCGCCTCGGACTCGGCGAAGCCGCCGATCAAGGACGCGATCGCGAACAGGATCAGACCCGAGATGAAGATCCGGCGGCGTCCGAGGAGGTCGGCGAGCCGACCGCCCAGGAGCAGGAAGCCGCCGAAGGTCAGGACGTAGGCGTTGACCACCCAGGAGAGGTTGTCCTGGGAGAACTCGAGCGACCTGCCGATCGTCGGCAGCGCGACGTTCACGATCGACGCGTCCAGCACCACGACGAACTGCGCCATGCAAAGGAGCGCCAGTGCGATCCATCTCTTCTCTCGGTATTCCTGGGCGTCGGTCATGCCTGGCTCCTCTGCTACTCGTGTGCAATAATCGGAACCTGAGTTCCGGTTCCGATTCGGACTATACGGAATCTGAGTTCCGCTTGCGTTCCGGGTCATCAACTAGGACGAATGGCGGACGCCGAAATGGACACCAGACGATGAAAACGCCAGCGACCGCCATCCCTCGGGCCCTCCGGGCCGACGCGGTGCGAAACCGGGCAGCCGTGATCGCCGCCGCCCGGCGGGTGATGTCGCGGAAGGGTCTCGACGCCGGCATGGACGAGATCGCCCGGGCGGCGAAGGTCGGCGTCGGCACCGTGTACAGACATTTCCCGACCAAGGACGACCTCGTGATCGCCCTGGCCGACGACCGGTTCGAGCGGCTCGCCGAGTACGCGCGCGAGGCCCTCGCCGAGGACGACCCGGGCGCCGCGTTCGAGCGGTTCCTGCACCGCGGCGGCGAGCTGCAGGCCTCCGACCTGGGCCTTTCGGAGGTGATGCGGGGCTACGAGAACGTGATGCCCGAGGCCGCCGAGCGTGCTGGGCTGCTGGAGCTCACCCGCGAGTTGCTCTCGCGAGCGCAGCGAGCGGGGGCGGTCCGATCCGACATCGAGGCCGAGGACATCCCGATGGTGATGTGCGGGATCGGCACGACCACCAACCACCCGGCTCCGTTCATCGGCTCCCACGCGTGGCGGCGCTTCCTTGCGATCGTCCTCGACGGCATGCGGACCGCCGAGGGCTCCGAGCTGCCGCCGCGCAGCTGACCAGCGGTCGCGAGCCCGAGCCGACCGAAGCCCAGGGGCTGGTAGAACCCGCCGGTGGGCGTGGATGAAGTGCCGCTTTCAGCCGAGGACCGGGCGATCCTCGCGCTCGAGTGCGACACGATCGTCGGGCACACCTGCAAGGTGATCAGGGTTGGACCCGGCGCTCCCGACATAGCCGCGCTCCGCGATTCGATCGCGGCGCGGATCGACCGCGCCCCGCCGCTGACGCGGCGCCTCGACGACGCCGGCGCCGGCACAAGCTGGGTCCCGGACCGGGCCTTCGAGGTACGAAACCACGTCAGCGAGCTTCGGCCGGATCGGCCCCTGGACGCCGCCGGCCTGAGCGCCGCGGTCGCGGCCCTGTTCGCGCAGCGTCTCGACCGGGAACGGCCGCTGTGGCAGCTCGACGTTGCCCGCCTGGACGACGGCGGAGCCGCGATGATCTGGCGCATCCACCATGCGATTGCCGACGGGACGACGTGCGTGCGCCTCGCCCACGCGCTGCTCTGGGACCCCACGGAGGCCGCGACCGCCCCTGCCCCCCATGAACACGGGGCCGGGAGAGCTGACGACGAGGCCCGGCGTCGCGCCCATCTCGCGCGCTTCGTGAAGCGGGAGTTCGCGCGCAGCCGCGGCTCCTCGCCCTTCGACGGCCGGATCGGCCGGCGACGCGAGGTCGGCTTCGCCACGGCCTCGATGCGCGAGTTGCACGACGCGGCGAAGCGGCTCGGGCACGCGACCCTCAACGACGCGGTCCTGGCGGTCGTCGCGGGTGCGCTTCGGCGGTGGCTCGAGAGCGCGCACGGCGAGCTCCGCGACCTCCGGGTGAAGGTGCCGGTCAGCCTTCATCACGAGGGCGACGACGCCGGCAACCGCGACTCGTTCTTCGCGCTCTCGCTGCCGATCGCCGAGCGGGATCCGGCCGCCCGTCTGCGTGCGATCCAGGCGCAGACGGCGGTCAGGAAGGCCGAGCACGACGCCGAGGAGATGGACGAGCTGTTGCGCGAGCTGGGCCGTGCCTCACCCCGGCTCGAGCGGTTCGCCGAGCAGGTCGAGCGCGGCCCCCGGCGCTTCGCGCTCAACGTCTCCAACGTTCCCGGGCCGCGCTCGAGGGTCTCGGTGCTGGGAGCATCGGTGTCGGGGATGCACTCCCTCGCCGAGGTGGGCGAGCGCCACGCGCTGCGCGTCGCGGTGATCTCCTATGGCGGCGACCTGTGCTTCGGGTTCTGCGCCGATCCCGGGATCGTCCACCACCTCGACGTCCTGGTCGCGGGAACCGAGCTGGAGGCCGCAGCCCTGGTCGCCGCCGGTTGACCGGCGGACGGGCGCCTCAGCGCGTCGCCCGCTCCAGCGCCTGGACGACCGAGTCGAACGGCTCGCCGGTGGCGCGCTCCAGCCCGACCTCGCAGGTCCGGTTCGCCGACAGGTAGGCGTCGAACGGGCCGCGCTCGGCGAGCTCGCGCGCCTCGGACGCCGTGGCCGACGCCGTCAGCTCCGGGCGGATCATGCCCCGATCGCCGGCGAAGCCGCAGCAGGTCGCGGCGACCGGGACCACGACCTCGTCGGCCAGCTCCGCCGAGACCGCTTCCATCCGCCGGGCCAGGCCGAGGTGGCGGGTCGCGCAGGTCGGGTGCACGGCGACGCGCCCCAGCTTCCGCGGCCGCGGTAGCCGCGGCACCAGGCGCTCGAGCCATTCCACCGAGTCGAGGACCTCGAGCTGCGCGTGGCGCTCCCGCAAGGCCTCGGGCAAAGCGGCGGCCGCCTCCGCGCCGAGCCCGAGCGTGCACGAGCTCGCGTCGCTCACGATCGGCAGCTCTCCCCCGTCGCACCAATCCCAGAGCGCCTCGACGGTGCGGGCCGCCATCCGGGCGTGCGCCGCCGGATGTCCCTTCGAGCTGAACGGGACGCCGCAGCAGCTGCCGCCGATCCCCGGCGGGATCCAGACCGGGCGGCCGGCGCGCTCCGACAGCGAGACGAGGGCAACGGGCACCGACGGGCCCGCCCCGGCCCGCTTCGAGCGGCCCATGATCCGGTTCGTGCACGACGGGAAGTAGACGGCGGCCGCACCCTCGCGCGCCGTCTCCGGCAGACCCGCGGCCGGCCGCGGCAGGGCGCCGCCGCCGAGGCGCTCGGCCACAGCGCCCGTTCGCAACCCGGTCCGCGCGCCGCGCTCGACCCAGCCCCAGTGGCGCCCGGCCCGGGCGGCCAGCGCCGTCGCGGCGCGAGAGTGCTCGTGGACGCGAAGCTCCTTCACGAGCTTGCCGGTGTCGATCGCCAGCGGGCAGGCGAGGGCGCAGGTGCCGTCGGCCGCGCAGGTCTCGAGGCCGTCGTAGGAGTACTCGCGCTCGAGGGCCTGCGCCACCGGGGAGCCCGCCGGTTGGCGGGCGAGCTCACGGCGCAGCACGATCCGCTGGCGCGGGGTCGTCGTCAGGTCGCGACTCGGGCACACGGGCTCGCAGAACCCGCACTCGACGCAGTGGTTGGCGACCTCCTCGATCGCCGGCGTCGTCGCCAGGTTGTTGAGGTGGGCGCCGGGATCCGCGTTCAGCACGACGCCCGGGGCCAGCACCCCGTCCGGATCCGCGAGGCGCTTCACCCTCCACATCAGCTCGGTCGCGCGCTCGCCCCACTCGCGCTCGACGTACGGCGCCATGTTGATCCCGGTGCCGTGCTCGGCCTTGAGCGAGCCGTCGTATTCGTCCAGGATCACCTTCACCAGGCTCGACATGAACGCCTCGTAGCGCTCGATGTCCTCGGCCCTCGCGAAGTCCGGGGTGAGCATGAAGTGCAGGTTGCCGGCGGACGCGTGGCCGGCGACCCCGGTCAGGAAGCCGTGCTCGCCGAGCAGCGCCTGGAGGTCGGCCGCGGCCTCGGCGATCCGCGCCGGCGGCACGCAGACGTCCTCGACGATCAGCGCCGTGCCGGGCGGGCGCAGGCGGCCGACCAGGCCGTGAAGGCCCTCGCGCACCCGCCAGTCGAGCTCGATCGCCTCCGGATCGCGGTGCCACTCGACCGGCCGAATCAGGCCCTCCTCCCCGACGGCGTCGAGCACCGCGGTCGCGCCCGCGGCCAGTTCGGCCTCCTCGCCCCCGAGCTCGACCAGCAACACGGCCGATTCCGGCGGCAGCTGCTGCCAGTCCTGCGGCGTCCCCGGGATGTTCATGCTGGCGACCATCAGGGCCGGAGCGACCATCAGCTCGACCGCGCTCGCGCCGAGCTCGACCAGGCGCGGCACCGGGGTACAGGCCTCGGCGATCCCGGAGAAGTGGAGCCACGCGGTCGTCGTCGCCGGGGGCAGCGGGAGGGTCTCGAGCTCCGCCTCGCAGATCAGTCCGAGAGTGCCCTCCGAGCCGACCAAGAGCCGCCGGAAGATCTCGACCGGCTCATCCGCGTCGAGGAACGCGCACAGGCGGTAGCCGGTCGTGTTCTTGATCTCGAACTTGCGGCGGATGCGCGCGCTCAACTCGGGGTCGGCGCGGATCTCGTCGCGGATCTCCGCCAGGGCCCGCGCCAACTCCGGCTCGGCGCCCGCGAAGCGCTCCGCTGCATCCGGCGCGGCCGAATCGACGACCGTGCCCGATGCGGTGAGGAACCGGATTGCGCTCACGGTCGAGTACGGGTCCGCCCAGGTGCCGCAGCGCATGCCGCCCGAGTTGTTGGCGATGACGCCGCCGACCGTGGCGATGTCGGTCGAGGCCGGATCCGGCCCGAGCTTGCGCCCGTGCGGCGCGAGCAGGCGGTTGAGGTGGCCGAGCACGGTGCCGGGCCGAACCCGAGCGCGAGCGCCGTCGTCGAGCAGCTCGACGCCGCGCCAGTGGCGGCGAACGTCAACGAGGATCCCGTCGCCCTGGCTCTGCCCGCTCAGGCTGGTGCCGCCTGCGCGAAACGTGACCGCGACGCCGTTGCGGCGGCCGTAGTCGATCACAGCCGCCACGTCCTCCGGACGCCGCGGCTGGACCACCGCCTTGGGGATCAGCCGGTAGGGGCTGGCGTCGGACGCGTAGCGGATCAGGTCGGTCGCGCGGTCGAGTACGGCGTCGTCGCCGATGAGCCGCATCAGGTCTGACCGAAGCGGCTCCGGGGTCCCGGAAGCGACCCAATCCGGCGCCCGGTCGGCGGCTGTCAAAACAGCCACATTCCCGGCGCCACAGGAGTCTCCACCAGGCGCGGCTCCTCCGCTTCGATCGCATCGCGCAGGGCATCGACCAGCTCGTCGCGGCCGCCGGTCACCTCACGGGCGCGCACCCCGTAGCCCTCTGCGACGGTGGTGCAGCCGAGGGAGGGGAGGTCGAGGCCGGGGACCCCGGTGACGCCCTCGATCTCGGAGAACCACTTGAGGATCGCGTACTCGGAGTTCCGCAGCACCAGCACCGTGAGCGGCGTCGCGTAGGCGCCTGCGCTCCATAGGGCGGTGATCGCATATTGGGCCGAGCCCTCCCCCACGACGCAGATCACCCGCCGGCCGGGCTGGGCGAGCTGGACGCCGACGGCCGCCGCGAGGCCGAAGCCGAGGCCGCCGCCCGCCGCGAAGTAGTAGCTGCCGGGGCGCGAGATCCGCAGCTGGTTGCGAAGCGCCAGGGTCGAGGAGGGCGCCTCGAGGACCACGATCCCGTCCTCGGGGAACGCCTCGCGCAGCGCGTTCATCGCGGCGGTGCCGGTGATCGGGTCCGTCTCCTCGCCCGGAACGGGCTCGGGCAGCGACTCGCCCGGATCTCGCGACGACTCGCCGACCGCGCCCAGCAGGTGAAGCAGCGCGAGCTTCACGTCGCCGACGATGGCGTCGCCCATCGGAGCGCGGGCGGCCTCGTCGGCGTCGCTCGTGATCTGCACCAGTTCCGCCCCGGCCGGCAGCAGCTCGCCCGGGATGTTCGGGTAGTACGGGAACACCGACGAGCCGACGACCAGCACCAGGTCGCGGCCCTTCAGGGTGTCCGAGAGCGGCCCGATCGCCGGCGGCAGTATCCCCCGGAAGTTGGGATGCCCCTCTGGGAACCCGAGCCTGCCGCCGCCGGGAGCGGGGGTCGCGAAAGCCGGCAGGCACTGGCGCTCGACGAGGGCGACGGCCACGTCCCAGGCGTCGGACGCGTCGACGTCCGGGCCGGCGACGAACACCGGGTTCGACGCGGCCTCGAGCCTCCGCGCCAGGGCGTTCATCGCGTCGGGATCGGGCCCCGAGGCGGCGGTGACCGAGCGCCCGACCGTGGCGGCCGTGGTGTCGGCCGGAGCCTCGGCGTCCCAATCGTCCATCGGGATCGAGACGAACGCCGGCCCCCGGGCGGGCGTGTCGGCCAGGTGGATCGCGCGCGCCAGCGCCAGGGGGACGTCGGCCGCGCGCGGCGGCTCATAGCTCGACTTGACGAGCGGATGCGGGACCCGCGCGGCGTCGCGGTTGGTGAGGTTGGCCTGGAGCGTGATCAGCTCGCGCGCCTGCTGGCCGGCGGTGACGAGCAGCGGCGTGTGATTCGCCTGGGCGTTGAAGATCGCCCCCATCCCGTTACCGAGCCCCGGGGCGGTGTGCAGGTTCACGTGGCCGACCGTGCCGCTCGCCTGCGCGAACCCATCGGCCATCCCGACCGCAACCGCCTCCTGGAGGCCGAGCACGTAGCGGAAGTCCTCCGGGAAGTCGGCCAGCATCGGCAGCTCGGTCGAACCCGGGTTGCCGAACACGGTGGTCATCCCGTGCCGGCGAAACAGGTCGAAGGTGGCCTCGCGAACGGTCCCCACGCCGCGGAGACTATGCGAGCTCAGCCGCGGTCAGCGCGCGCGGCGTGGTCCTGCCGGCGCACCGCCACGTACCCGCACCAGCCGCCGCCACATCAGGAGCGCGGAAAGCATCGCGCTCCGTCATTCGGCGCGCCACACCTCGATCCTGCGGCATTAGGGTCCCGCTCGTGACGGAACGCCTGACCGCCGCCGACGCCGCCGCCCGGCTCGAGGCCACCGACACGCTCGGGATCCCGCTGGCGACCGGGCAGCCGCCGACGTTCATGGCGGCGCTCGGGGAGCGCGACGACTGGGCCGAGCTGCGCGTGTACGGGGCGTTGCTCGGGGTGGGCACGACCCTCTTCAACCACGCCAACGTGCACTACCTGTCCGGCTTCTTCGGGCCGTTCGAGCGGGCCCTTCGCGACCAGGGGGCCAACATCAGCTTCGCGCCGGCCGATTTCCGCCGCTTCGCGCCGCTCCTCGAGGAGCAGTCGCCGCGGGTGATGGCAACCGTCGCCGCGCCGCCCGACGCGGACGGCTGGTGCTCGCTCTCGCTGCACGCCGGCGGGACCTCGCTGGAGCTGATCCGGGCGGCCAAGGATCCGCAACGGCTCCTGATCGTGGAGGTCTCGCCCAACTACCCCCGCACCTTCGGCATCGAGCCCGGGCACAGGCACGCCCTCCACGTCGACCGGATCGACGTCCTCGTGGAGTCCGACGCGGCGCCCCTGCCGCTGCCCGACCCCGAGCCCGGCTCCGCCGACCGCGACATCGCCCGCCACGCCGCCGCCTTCGTGCCCGAGGGCGCGACCCTCCAGACCGGGATCGGCACGATCCCCTCGGCGATCGCCACCGAGCTGGCCGCCGGCGACGGCGGCGACTACGGAGTCCACTCCGAGATGTTCACCAACGGGCTCAAGGCGCTGCACGAGGCCGGGAAGGTCTCGAACGCGCGCAAGGGCTGCTACGACGGCGTCTCGGTCTCCACCTTCGCGGCCGGCGACGAGGCGCTGTACGAGTGGCTGCACGAGAACCGCGACGTCGCGTTCCTGCCCGTCGACCTCGTCAACTCGGCCGAGGCGATCGCACGCAACGAGCGGATGATCACGATCAACGGAGCCCTCACGATCGACATCCACGGGCAGGTCGTGGCCGACACGATCGGGGGCGCGCAGTTCTCCGGCATCGGCGGCCATGAGGACTTCATCGCCGGGCCCGCCCTCGACCTCGACGACCGTTCGCTCCTTTGCCTCCCCTCGACCTACGAGCAGGACGGCGAGCTGCGGTCGCGGATCGTCCCGTGGTTCGAGGCCGGGACCGTGATCACCACACCCCGCCACCAGGTCGACGTCGTGGTCACCGAACACGGCGCGGCCGAGCTCCAGGGCAAGACCGTGCGGCAGCGTGGCGAGGCGCTGGCCGCGATCGCCCACGCCGACTTCCGCGACGAGCTCCTGGCGGCGGCCGACCGCGCATCCGGCGGCCGCGCGCCCTTCGCCTGAGCCGATCTAGGATCGGGCCGACGTGGACGTTCGCAGCAGCCTGACGAGCCCACTCAACTGGGTGGGCGCCGCGGCCCAGAACGCGCTCGAGGTCGCCCGGTTCGGCGGCCTCGAGACGGGCGAGGAGGAATCGCCCTACGACGTCGTCGCCGAGCGGCCCATCTACCGGCTGCGCCGCTACTTCCCCGAGGATCAGGAAGCCGGCGCGCCGGTCGTCCTCGTCCCGCCGATGATGCTCGCGGCCGAGGTGTACGACGTCTCGCCGAGCTCGACCGCGGTCGGCACCCTGCACGAGCACGGCGTCGACCCGTGGGTGGTCGACTTCGGCGCGCCCGAGCGCGAGGAGGGCGGGCTCGAGCGCAACCTGACGGACCACGTCCTCGCGGTCTCCGACGCGGTCGACCGCGTGCGCGAGGTGACCGGGCGCGACGTGCACCTCGGCGGCTATTCGCAGGGCGGGATGTTCTGCTACCAGGCGGCGGCGCTGCGGCGCGGCGAGGGACTCGCCAGCGTGATCACCTTCGGCAGCCCGGTCGACACCTCCTCGGCGATGCCGCTCGGCATCCCCGAGGAGGTGGCGTCGCGGATCGCGAACGTGCTCGCCGAGTCGACCCTCGCGCGCAACGCCGTCCCCGCCTGGATGTCCCGGCTCGGCTTCCGGATGCTCGACCCGGTCAAGGCCGCCCGCCAGCAGATCGACTTCCTCCGCCAGCTTCATGACCGCGAGGCACTGCTGCCGCGCGAGCGCCAGCGCCGGTTCCTCCAGGCCGAGGGCTGGGTCGCGTGGCCCGGGCCCGCGCTGGCCGATTTCATGCGCCAGTTCATCGCCCACAACCGGATGCTCGAGGGCGGCTTCGTGATCGACGACCGGCTGGTCACGCTCGCCGACATCGACTGCCCGATCCTCACGGTGGTCGGCGAGGTCGACGAGCTCGCGCCCGCCCCCGCGGTGCGCGCGATCGTGCGGGCCGCGCCGCGGGCCGAGATCTACGAGCTGGCCCTGCGCGCGGGCCACTTCGGCCTGGTCGTGGGTTCGGCGTCGACCGCCACCACCTGGCCCACCGTCGCCGGCTGGACCCGCTGGCGCGACGGCGGCGAGGAGTTGCCGGCGGAGATAAACCCGTCCGAGATCGCGGCCGAGCTGGCCGAGCGGCCCGGCGCGGGTGCCCGCGCAGGCTACGGGCTGGGCCTCGCCGCCGGGGTCGGCTCGAATGTCGCTCGCTCCCTGCTGACGGGCGTCAGCAGGACCGCGCGCACGATGCGGGCCCTGGGCGAGGAGGCCTACACGCAGCTGCCGCGGCTGATCCGCCTCGACCAGGTGCGCCCGCGCACCCGGATCTCCCTGGGCAAGCTGCTCGACGAGCAGGCCGACGAGCACCCGGACCAGGTCTTCTTCCTGTTCGAGGACCGCGCCCACACGCACGCCGCGGCCAAGCAGCGGATCGACTCGATCGTCCGCGGCCTGATCTCCGTCGGGATCCACCAGGGCGAGCACGTGGGGGTGCTGATGGAGCCCCGGCCCACGGCGCTCACGGTCGTCGCCGCGCTGAACCGGCTCGGCGCGGTCGCGGTCCTGCTGCGCCCCGACGGCGACGTCGCGCGCGAGGCGGAGCTCGGCGAGATCGGCCGGGTCGTCGCCGACCCCGAGCACATGACGCGGGCCGGCGACGCGGGCGTCCAGGTACTGGTCCTCGGTGGCGGCGGCGAGCCCCGCGACCTCGGCTCCGAGGTGGTCGACATGGAGCGGATCGATCCCGACGAGGTCGAGCTCCCGGGCTGGTACAAGCCGAACCCGGGCCGGGCGCGCGAGCTGGCCTTCATCCTGTTCACCGGCGCGGGCGAGCGGACCCGGCCGAACCGGATCACGAACCGCCGCTGGATCCTCTCCGCGCTCGGCACCGCCTCGTCGGCCGCGCTCTCGGACGCCGACACGGTCTACAGCGTCACTCCCGTCTACCACCCGTCCGGGCTGATGGTGAGCCTCGGCGGGGCGATCGCCGGCGGCGCCCGGATCGCGCTGGCCCGGGACTTCGATCCGGGTACGTTCTGGGACGAGGTGCGCCGCTACGGGGTGACCGTCGGCTCGTACACGTGGACGATGCTGCGCGACCTGGTCGAGGCGCCGCCGCATCCGAACGAGCGCCACCACCCCGTCCGCCTGTTCGTGGGCTCGGGGATGCCGCGGGGGCTGTGGAAGCGGGTATGCGACCGCTTCGCCCCGGCGGACGTCGTCGAGTTCTACGCCTCGACCCAGGGCGAGGTCGTCCTCGCCAACCTCTCCGGCCACAAGATCGGCGCGATGGGCCGGCCGCTGCCCGGGTCGGCGCGCATCAAGATCGCCGCGCTCGACCTCGAGAAGGGCCTGGAGACGACGCCGAACGGGTTCGCCCGCGAATGCGACACGAACGAGGTCGGCGTGCTCGTCGCGGAGGTCGACCCCGACGTCAACGTCGCGGTCGAGACGCCGCTGCGTGGCGTCTTCCGGCCCGACGACGCGTGGCTCGCAACCGGCGACCTGTTCCGCAGGGACGCCGACGGCGACTTCTGGCTGCTCGACTCGATCGGCGCGCTGATCCGCACCGAGCGCGGCCCGGTGCCGCCCTCGCCCGTGCGCGACGCGCTCTGGACGCTGCCCGCGGTCGACCTCGCGGTCTGCTTCGGGGTCCGCGACCCGAAGGCCGCGCACGCGGTCGCGGTCGGCGCCGTCACCCTGCGGGCAGGCGAGTCGATCGACGCGACCGACCTCACCGACGCCCTCTCCGCGCTGAAGCCCGAGGAGCGCCCGCAGTATGTCCGCGTGATCGACGAGATCCCGGTGACCACCTGGTACCGACCGGTGACCACCAGCGTGCAGGCGTTGGGAATCCCGGACGGTGGCGACGGCCTCGCCTTCGCGCTTGCCGGAGACGGTTCCTACGCCGAACTGACCCGCGAGTCGGTTTCGGCCCGGGCCTGACTAGAGTCCCCGGCCATGACCGACTTCGAGACGATCGATCTCGCCGTCGCCGACGGCGCCGCGACGATCACCCTGAACCGCCCCGAGAAGCTCAACGCCTGGAACCTCCAGCTCGGCATCGACCTGCGCAAGGCGGTGGAGGACCTCGCGGCCGACGCATCCGTGCGGGCCGTGATGATCACCGGCGCGGGTCGCGCGTTCTCCTCGGGTGCCGACCTCTCCGAGCCGCGCGAGGACGGCGACGGGCTGCCGGACCTCAGCGCCCGCCTGAAGGAGCGCTACCACCCGATCATCACCGGCATCCGCGAGATGCCGAAGCCGGTGATCACCGCGGTTAACGGCGGCGCGGTGGGGATCGGCTGCTCGCTGGCGCTGTCCGCCGACCTGGTGCTGGCCGCCGAGTCCTGCTATTTCCTGCTCGCGTTCGTCAACATCGGGCTGGTCCCCGACGGCGGCTCCACCGCGTTCGTCCCGGCGCGGATCGGTCAGGCGCGGGCGACGGAGATGATGATGCTGGGCGAGCGAGTCCACTCGGCCCAGGCGCTGTCGTGGGGCCTCGTCAACCGCGTCGTCGAGGACGACAGGCTGCGAGCCGAGGCCGACGAGCTGCTCGCGAAGCTCGCCAAGGGGCCGACCAGGGCCTACGCGAGCGGCAAGGCGCTGCTCAACCGCCGCCTCTACGCCGACCTCCACGACCAGCTCGAGGCGGAAGCCGACTTCCAGGGCGAGCAGGGCGCCTCGGCCGACTTCATCGAGGGCGTCCTCGCGTTCATGCAGAAGCGCGAGCCGAACTTCACCGGTCAGTAGCTCGCCCGTGGCGGGCCTCGGCTGGAACGACGCCGACGTCCAGGCCCTCCACGCCCTGCGCCCGCTGCTCGACGCGGGCGGCTTCCTGCCCTGGACCGAGGGCGCGCTGCGCCCGGCGGCGCTGCTGGCGGTCTGCAAC
>Ga0299914_10001514_pt1 | contig 15424 bp, 16 predicted proteins | sample RVTome_10_FD_201361 | JGI IMG/M metagenome (GOLD analysis project Ga0299914, IMG submission 201361) | Soil microbial communities from uranium-contaminated site in the Upper Colorado River Basin, Wyoming, United States - RVT153D57 (version 2) ...
CCAGATCGTATTGTTTTGGTCGGTGAACCAGACATTCCCGCCACTGCCATCTACCTTTACTGTCCAGGACATAGACCATGAAGGTATGGCAGCAAAGGGCAGCAAGCGGCTCGGCCATGACGGGATCTCGTATTCAGTGAATGTACCTGCGGCACTATCATAGCTGCCAAGGAGGCCGCGTTTTGTTGATACATACCAAACTTTTGCACCATCGATGGCAATGCCGACTGGCATTTCACATTCTGTAGGCAGAGCAATTTCGGTGATATAAGCATTGGAATTGGGCGACGTCCTATTGCCGCAGAATTGTTGCTCGAACCGCTGTTCCATTGCATCATCATTTTGCATATTTGCTGCAGGATCACTAACTTCGGGGACATTGCGAGAAAACATGGAAATATAGACTGCAGCAATAGCCACAATGCCAATTATAGCATAAACAATGATCTTTTTTGATGACGGGCTAGTGATTTTTTTTTCCCGTGACGAATCTGACAAAGGCGAGAAAATATCCAGCATTTCCACCTTATATCTCTTGTTAGATCTATAGACAGAAATAACGATAGGATTAATAGCAGATTTGCTTGGTTACAGAAAAAGGGGAAGAGAGCCACAGGCAGCGACCTCTCATAGGCTACCTGTCCGTATTGTTTGCCGCGGTTCTTTTTGGCTCCGTATTCAGCCTAGCAAAGATTCCTCTTAATACGATAGACCCGCTTGTTCTAACGGCAATAGTATATACTATCTCTGGGTTAGCCCTGATTCCATTTGCAAAGGCCTCATTCGCATTTGAAAGAAGGGACGACTATTTCTATATTTTAATTGTAACAATTTTTGGAGGAGTATTAGCACCGGTGCTTTTGATGTATGGTCTTCAGATGACAGCTGCTTCCACCGCGGCTATATTGACAAACGGCGAAATCGTATTTACAATAGCACTTTCATCAATATTTTTTGGGGAAAAACCACATGGACTGGTGGGACTGTTTGCAATAATTTTAGTAGTGATAGGTCTAGTGATAGCCACCACAGAAGATCTAAAAGCTGTAGAGAGCATCCTTGAATTGAACGCGGGTAACATCATGATACTGGCATCTATGTTCATGTGGGCAATAGACAATAACGTCAGCAGACGTCTCACATCCAGGGCAAGCCCTGCCAAGATAGCGATGGTTAAGTCCCTTGCCGGCGGTCTTGTCCTGATTGCAATAGCTTTAGCGCTTGGCAAAGGAAACACTATCATGGGGATCAAATTTGACATGTGGATTCTAATAGTGGGAATGTCAATCGCAGGGTTCGGTGGGGCGCTATTGTTGTTCCTCGAAGGCATAAAGAGAATTGGAACGGTAAAGACGATGTCAATGTTTTCATTGACTCCTATTTTTGGTATAGTGATCGCAGCGCTGACGCTCGGCGAATCCATTACTTTATTTCAGGGTATTGCGACAGGCTTGGTAATTGTAGGCATAATTCTGATCGCCCGATCCTAGAGGAGCTTGAGCCCTAATGTTACTTTATCAACAAGCTCTGATGGAGCAGGCCCTATTCCGACGCAAGTAATTGTGCCTGAGGGTATCTGTGTCAAGCCACTATCCTGGACTTGCACGACAGGCAAGAACAGCTCCTCGGCTTGCTTTCTTACCTCCATCAATTCTTCGATATTTTTTACCTTCAATACTACCTTGGCCTGCCCGACTGCAAACCATGAGCTGAACCAGATTCTTCTCGACGCCTTTACCTTTTCTGCGCCCATGACCGCAGCATGTGCAACCTGTGCGGCTATTTTGCCGGTTCCCATGTTGACATCACGCCTGACAATAATTACTTGCTTAAAGTCCATATCTAATACTTGCTTGCTCATAGTTTAATTAAGAGACTGAAAAATACATTACTAGTCATTTGCCAGATGCCCGATTATGATGTGGTAATTGCAGGAGGAAGCATTTCCGGACTCCTTGCTGCCCGTGAAATAGCTGCTGGAGGCCTTTCCGTTGCAGTACTTGAGGAAGATGCAGAAATTGGCACTCCTGAGCATTGCGGTGGTCTTGTAAGCGTTGCTGGCATACAGGACCTTGCCATCGTGCCAGATTTCGACACAATTGAGAACAACAGAATAGCGCGCGCCAAGATCCTTTCCCCTTCAAGCTGTTTTGAAATTAACGCAGAAAGACAAAAGGTCATCGTGCTGGACAGGCGCGCGTTTGACAAGCAGATCGCATTTCAGGCGCAAAAGAAAGGCGCCGAGATAAGAGTAAAATGCTCAATGCGATCTTTTGGAAAAGTAGGATCTGAATATGTAGTCAAGAGCTCCGAAGGAGACCTTTCCTGCGATTTTTTTGTAGACGCAAGAGGTGCAGCCTCAATAATTAGCAGAAACAGGGAGGGCGTTCTCCACTCTGCTCAGTATGAAGTTTATGCTTCCTGGATAGAGGCCGACACAATTGAGGTTGCGTTTGATAGCCAGCAATATCCGGGTTTCTTTGCATGGGTAATCCCTAGTGGTCGAGGAAGAGGGAAAGTAGGCGTTGCTGGCAGGGGGATTAATGCTGCAAGCGCGCTCCAGAGTTATATCGATAACAAGGGAAAGTACTCTATCGTGCGCAAAGTGTACGCCCCGATATGGGTTAATGGACCAGTGCGAAGTTTTGTATCTGAGAGGACGATAACAGTGGGTGACGCAGCAGGCCAGAGCAAGCCTACAACTGCTGGAGGCATTTACACCTGCGGCATGGGAGGAGTGCTAGCAGGGCGGGCTCTCGTAAATGCAGCAGAGAAAAAGTATGATGAAAGACAGAAGCAGCAGCTGCTGCTTAGGCAGTATGAAAGTAACTGGTTGTCTATATTCAAGCCCGAATTTGACAAGATGCTGCTTGCGCGCCGGCTCTTAGAGCGGATGGACAACAAAGCTATTGATACTTTGATCGCGGCCGTTCCAGTAGAGATTGTTCAAGAGGCTTCTGTCAAAAGCGACTTTGATTTTCACTCAACCGCGCTTGCTAAGATTCTGGGAGCCAAAGGCGCTGCCAGGATGGCCAAAGCCTTGCTTGGCAACGAAATAAGGCGCTTGATCCAGGAGAGCTAAGGAAGATATAAATTCCGTTACTCACAAAAAGCAGCACTTATGTCCAAGCCATTGCAGTTGCCAGTATGCAGTTCATGTGGCAGGCCAATTATGCCTAATGACGAATGTGTTAAATATTACTGTGCAAATTGTGGATACGTTCTCATGTGGCGATGCCAGAGCTGCCGTGAGTTCGCAAGACCATATAAGTGCGTAGGCTGCGGTTTTGAGGGCCCATAGCCATGGCGCGACTGGTAGTTAGGATTCGAATACTTCCAGCTGAGGCTGAGTCCAACCTTGAAAATGTTGTCGAGTCGATAAAGAAATCGATCCCACCGGGAATGGAGATGAAAAGCAGCTCAATGGAGCCAATTGCCTTTGGGCTGAAAGCCATTATCGGCGACTTTCTGCTGGATGACGCCGAGGGACAAATGGACAAGCTTGAAGAAGCTATCAAAAGTGTCGAAGGTGTAGGCGAGATAGAAGTAACGAATATCAGCAGGCAGTCAGTAAGAATAAAGTAATATTATATCACTAATTAATAGCGGAGGCTCCTGAGGATTGAAAAAGATGCGCGCTGGAAGCGACGAATCGTCACCCATCCAGCTTAGAGTAGCTGAAGCCAAACATCGCGATGTGGGCAAGAGGCGAGCCAGAATAGATCCACACCATATGGAGTATCTAGGAATACGGGCTGGAGAAGTCATCGAGATCTCGGGGAAGCGCAGTACAGCGGTGACTGCATGGCCGGCCGACGAGGAAGAAAAGGAAACAGACATTATAAGGATAGATGGCCAGACAAGGAAGAACGCTGGTGCAGGACTCAATGACCTTTTAAATGTAAAAAAGATAGATTGCAGGCAAGCAAAGAGCGTCACCTTGATGCCGTTAGGTAATAGCAATATCACAGTTGACAAGGAGTTTTGTGATTTTGTCAAGAATCGGCTCAAAGGCTATCCTCTCAATGAGGGGGACGAAATTTCTGTAGTCATTTTGGGTAATCAAATGGACTTTAGTGTTCAAAGAGTAATACCGAAGGTTATTTCGAGAATTGAGCAATCAACAAGGCTCACTATAATGGCGGACATCACAAGCGACAGAAAGCCACGAGTAACATACGAAGAGATAGGCGGAATGAAAGAACAGATAAAAAGACTGCGGGAAATAGTTGAGCTCCCTATGCGCCATCCTGAGGTCTTTGCAAGGCTCGGGATAGAGCCTCATAGTGGCATCTTAATGTACGGATCGCCAGGTTGTGGCAAGACACTTATAGCAAAGGCATTGGCCTCAGAATCTGAGGCGAACTTTTTCATAATCAATGGACCGGAAATTATGAATAAGTATTATGGCGAAACTGAGGCAAGATTACGAGACATTTTCAAGGAGGCTCGTGAGTCTGCCCCCAGCATAATATTCATCGACGAAATTGACGCTATTGCTCCAAAAAGAGAAGAGGCATTTGGTGATGTTGAAAAGCGCGTGGTGGCTCAGCTGCTAGCGCTGATGGACGGCATGTCCGAACGCGGCCAAGTTATCGTACTTGGGGCAACTAATAGGTCGGAAAGCCTAGACCCAGCATTAAGGCGGCCTGGCAGGTTTGACAGGGAAATCGAAATAGGCGTGCCAAATGTAGAGGGCAGACTTGAAATACTGCAGATTCACACTCGTGGCATGCCGCTATCAGAAGACATTGACTTGCAAGAACTTGCAGCTAGATTTCACGGATATACAGGCGCAGACATCAAGGCACTCTGCAGAGAAGCCGCCATGAAGGCCCTAAGGCGTTGCCTTCCTGAGATCGAACTAGAGGGAGAGAAGATCTCTCCAGAGATCCTTGAGGGCATGGTGATAACTGATGGCGATTTTAAGGAAGGGATGAAAGAAATCATTCCAACTGCAATGAGGGAATTTTATGTAGAAGTTGCAGGCATCAAGTGGGACGATGTGGGCGGCTTGTATGAAGCAAAGCGAACTCTCCACGATAACCTGATAACGGGAATTAAAGAGCCAGAACAGTTTGCCAAAATGGGCATTAGACCATCGAGAGGAGCATTGCTCTATGGTCCGCCCGGCACAGGCAAGAGTCTCCTTGCTAAGGCCCTAGCCACAGAGAGCAATGCCAACATTATCGTAGTGCGTGGACCTGAAGTGCTCAGCAAATGGGTCGGCGAGTCTGAGAAGGCCATACGGGAAATCTTTAGAAAGGCTAAGGCCTCATCACCTTGCATCGTTGTGTTTGATGAGCTCGATTCGCTTGCCAGGCCACGGGCGCATGAAGATGATATATTAGGCAACGAGCGGGTTCTCAGTCAGATACTAACGGAAATGGATGACGCAGGAAGTGCTGGAGTGATAGTAGTTGGCATTACAAACAGGCCAGATTTAATAGACACTTCCTTGTTGCGGCCAGGCAGGCTCGACCAGATAGTCTATATCGGACCTCCTGATGAAAAGGCAAGGCTTGAGATACTGAGGATAACCTCACAGTCTATGCCCCTTGCAGCCGACATAGACTTGGAAAGCATAGCTCAGTCCACAAAGAACTTTAGCGGAGCAGACTTGGTTGCTCTTTGTAGAGAAGCTGGTGTCCTCGCTCTTCAGAGAAGGTCTGATGTCATCTCAAGTGCAAACTTTGCCAACGCAATAAGACTTGTACGTCCATCAATAACAAAGGATGTCGAGGAGTGGTACGAATCAATGAAGAAAAACATTACATATGCCATGCCTAAGCCCATAGACAGGATCTTTTACGGCTGAAATTATAACACATATATGCATGCTCTGAATCGGCTCCTTTGAGAGCTATTGTTTATTTGTCAACATATCTATTCTGCTTTGAGGATGCATCAAACGATAAGGAGAATGCGGCGGTTGCTTTGCTTTAATTTAGTATGCAAAAGATTGTTGTCAGAGATGAGTGATTAGAACAAGAAACAATTCCTTTTGCTGGAGGTTTTTCCTATCTTAAAATCGATTTTTTCTTATCATTGAAAAAATTACGAGATGTTCAGCCAAGATGGCTAGCAGCCATGCTGTTTAGAAAATCCACTGTATCAAGAAGTAATATAAGGAGAAAGATTTAACGTAATATTTCTCCAAATAGAAAACAGTTTGCGCATCTTTGATGAAGAGACTATTTGATAGGGATGGTTTTCTAGAGCGATGGCTGTCATTGTAATATTTCGCCTAATGCGATAACTACTCGGTAGTTTTCAGGTATTTGGTTTTTGTTGAGAAGGATTTCCACAGGCGAAATCCTTATCTATCTTGATGCTTTTAATTTGACTTCGCGCGTTGATAGAACACTTCAGGGGTGAATAATAATGAAATATCCGATTCGAAACCTCGTATATGAGAAGATTAGCCAAGCGGGCACGATAACGGATACCGACCTTATGAACGCGCTACAAAAGGAAGGTCTCACACTTGCAGACTCTGACTTTAATAAGACTTTGATGGACCTTGAAATATACGGCCTCGTTAGGGTTTCGTGGCTAACTAAGGAAAAGCGCAGAATTGAGCTGGTGGCAAATTCCAGCACTGCTTCCTAACTGCCAACAGAAAGAAGAAGGAGAAAAGAAAACGGTGGCATTATTGGATAGTAAAATAAGGCATCAAGTGCTAACGCGATAAATATTATGACAAGATAAGGTGCAGTGACCTTGTATGCTTTCCATGCAAATTCCGGTGTGGGATTCTTTGTCAGCTTATAGTGATAAGCTAGCATCAATGAACCCGAAATTGCTGCAACTGCTGTATATAGCAGTCCTAGCCCAAAGAACGCCAGAGCCAGTGAATATGGCAGTAAAATTGCGGTATTGATCATGATATAGCTTGCTGTCCTCTGATTTCCAACCAACACTGGTAGCATCGGAACGTGTACACTAGCATACTCTTCCCTTGCCCTTATTGCAAGGCACCAAAAATGGGGAGGCGTCCACATGAAAACGAGCCATCCTACCAAAAAACCCAACAGATCAATCGATCCGGTTGCAGTGGCCCAGCCGGCCATAGAAGCGGCGCTTCCTGCAAAACCTCCAATGACGATATTTGAAGCGTTATTACGCTTGAGCCATGCTGTATATATTATCACGTAAAAAAAGATCCCAATAGCAATCATTCCGGTGGTAACTGGATTGAGAGTAAAAAATGCAATAACAATCGAGAGCGTGCACAGAGTAAACCCATATGCAAATACTCTCTTTGCAGAAAGCCTCCCGTCAGGTATCGGTCGCTTTGAGGTCCTCTCCATTATCTTGTCAATGTCTCTATCGTAGTAATGGTTTAGGGCACTCGCTCCCATCGATGCTAGAGCACCTGCAAGAGTCAGGAAGCCTATCTGCCAAGCATTGACATCCCATGCGACATTAGGAGTAGAATCAAACCTGCTTGCTGCTAAGAGTGAAGCAATAGCCGTTACTACAAGGACAACCACAATTCTTGGCTTTGAAACTTCCACATAATCACGTACTGCCACAGGCTTAACTCAATCGAGTTCTCCCCTTGCTTGCATTTAATTTATTCGTTCTCTCATTGATCAATATGTGAAATGTTTTAAATTGGCTACCTGTAGCTTGAAGAATCTCATCATCTTACGCTTTAGTAAGGCATGTTCACCATCTGATAGGCCGCAAAAGCATCTCATGTTCTTCTTGTCTATGGCATGAGATTCCGCGAGCATAAAGATCTTCGCTATCTTGTTGCGTGCCTGCTGAAAATCATAATTTTGACTAATCTGCTGAATGTTCTCAAGCATGCCAAGCAGAGTCACGGCGTTAAGCCAAGCATCCCAGACTGTATCGCTCTCGCTTATGTCGAATAGGTCTGCCATAGGCACGGTTCTTTGCTATACCGCATGCACTCTTAAGACCTGATATCAAAAACTCTAAATTAGTAGTTAGTTTTAATGTACTAGGCAAAGCGCTGGGGACATTTGAGTGTTATACTGACACTAAGACTGCCTTTATTTTCCCAGATCAGAAGGATCACTGCATTTCTTTCGGCATACTCTAATCATCTACAAGTCTTCGCCCATCAACCTGTGTCTGCTGCAAAACCTCATATCCTTGACTACCTGTGCAGGCGGACTCGGCGACCATCCCTGCTACTGATAGAAGACACATTCCGGCAAAGATTTCAACTGGCATATACGCAATCGAGGAAACAATTAAGTATGCCAAACAGATCCCGATAACAGTACAACAACATGACTGACTGGGACCTTATGACACCCGGTATTGGTCTTACTTCGATAGGAATAGTCGGTGTCGGAATTTCTCTTTCAGGCATTGCAAAGACATTCATCGATGGGATGCACGCCGTTACTCTTTTGACCATGTTCATCGGTATGATCTTCCTTGCCTCGGGCCTCTTCAAGGATGGCTTTCCGACTTCAGGTAGAGCCAAATCTGCTACATTTGTCACGCTTGGCTTCCTGGTCACTTTTGGTTTTGCTGCAGCTGTAACGGTGAGCACGCAGGTTCCAAGCATTTTTTCATACATTGGTCTCATGCTTATAATCTCGATTCCAGCCACGGTGCTTGCAGTTGCTTCATACCGAGGGGCTCAGCACCTCAAGGCTATGGCTGTTATATTTATCGGTGCGGCTATTGTAGGTGGCTCAACTTTTTACGCTTTTGGGCTGGTGGCCCCTAAGCCGCCAGTACCTGAAGAAGAGCAAGAAGAAGGAGTAGAATCGCCTGCTGCGGAAGAACCATCAGCTCCGCCTGCCAACACGATCAGCGCGACGATACTTCCTGGATCCTCTGCACAGGGCAACCCCGATTACGACCCTGATCCCATTACAATCAGTCAAGGTGACGGAGTTCAATGGACAAACGAAGACAATGCCCCACACACTGTAACCAGCAGGCAGGAAGGCGTATTTGACTCGGGCCTAATCAATCCAGCCGACGCGTGGCTCCTAAATTCCGCCGAAATTGCTCCTGCAGAATATGAATACTACTGCACACTCCATCCATTTATGGTCGCAACGCTAGTAGTTTCAGATGGAGCAGCCCCTCCAGGTCAGAGCTCTGGAAATGACACAGCAACGCAAGGCGCAGCCATCAATAATCAGTCGGGCACATCTGCCAATAATACAGCAGCAGGCAACAATACAGGAGCCATTTCAAACTCTCCTCCCGCAAGCGGCTCGGTAACTACTGTTTCAATACCAGTTGGAGCATCAGTTCCAACCAACGGCCAATTTTACGAGCCTAACAATGTGGATACTAGCGTTGGCAGCATGTTAACATGGGTTAACGACGACACAGCGCCCCATACAGTCATATGGACGACAGAATTGACCCCAATGGATACTATACAGGTTGTAAAAAAAGTTAGTTGATCGCCTTATCTAACATTTGCAAGGGTCCTTCTTTGGAATAATCATTTGATATGTTTCTCGCCATAATTGGTATGTCATTAGAGATAGCCGGTTTTGTGTTTATGATAAATTCAACTCGTAAACTTGTATTAAAAAAGGGTGATTATGTGGCAGACATATACGTAGACCCAAACACCTGCGAGCCTCCACATCATATAGAGGGCGCGCCCAACCCGACCTATTACCGCCCGGGCATCTACATGGTTGTCGTTGGCCTAGTCATACAAATTGCCGACATTCTGATAACTCAGCGTTTCAAACTACCGCTTTGAAATTGCTGCTGGCGAGTTCAGATACTTGAAGGCGTAGTATACAGGGTTGTTATTGTTATTTTGTTCCTGCTGTCCTATATTTTTAATAGTCTGCAAATCTAACAGCGATTATTATAAAAGAAGGGGGATGGTAATAAAGGAACATGATTGGCGCTTATACAGTCACATCGGGGATCGTGGAAAACAATAGGCCTACACCTGATGGAAGCTTTGATTCAGGAATAATAAACCCTGGAGACAGTTTTCCATTTGTTTTTGATAAAGCCGGCGAGTATCCCTATTATTACACAATTCATCCTTTCATGACCGGCAAGGTCACTTCAAATTGAATGAAAACTATCTATCTTACTGCAGCACAGATTAGACAGCTCGCAACAATCGCTAAAGAGGCGCTTCCTAACGAGTCTTGTGCCTTCCTTCTGGGTGATAATGGCAAGGCAGTCAAGATTTTGCCCATGCGAAATATCGATGAGTCGCCTGTCACATTTAGCATCGAGCCTGCAGAACTCCTACATGCGTACAAACTTGCTGAGAGCGAAGGGATGCAGGTGATTGCAATTTTCCATTCACATCCCGCAAAGCCGTCCCCGTCCAGTACTGACATAAAATTTATGGAGATAAACCCTGTCATATGGCTTATTTATTCAACCACCGAAAGCCAGCTGAAGGCTTTCGTGTATGATGACGACGACATCGTAGAGGAGATTGCTATAGCCATTGTTAGTCCTAGGGGGTAAGCCTATCGGTGTCTCTTGGGTACAGAACAACCTCCCGTACGTTCTGTTCTCCGGTAAGGACCATCAGCAGGCGATCATAGCCGAGTCCCCATCCAGAGTGTGGAGGCATGCCCCAGTCGAAAGCCTTGAGGTGGTCCTGAAACGTAGCAGGGTTTAGACCCTGCTCTGCAAGCCTGCTCCGCAATTTTACAGGATCGTGCAATCGTCGTCCCCCTGATGCAAGCTCCAAGTAATTGTACTGAAGGTCAAATGACTTTGAGAGTCTAAGGTCTTCCTCTTTTCCGTGTATATAAAAGGGCTTAAGCTTGAGTGGCCAGTCCATGATGAAGTAAAATCCGGGATGCAGGCTCCCAAGACTTCTAAGCGCTGAATCTGACAGATCGTCGCCAAACTCCAGCTTTTCGCCCTCTTTAGCAAGTTCCTCTAGGCATTGCTCATAGGTCAGTCTGTCTATCTTTGTAACCGAGATTTCCTTAGTGCGAGCTGCCTGAAGGTCAGGCTTGAACTTTTCATGAAATTCGATAACGATTTTTTTTACTACCTTTTCGAGAATATCCATAATTTCTTCGTAGTCAAGGAATGCGGCTTCAATGTCTACGCTTGTAAATTCCGATAGGTGCCTGACGGTATGCGAGTTTTCCGCACGGAAGTACGGTCCAATCTCAAAGACCTTGTCAAGGCCAACCATCAACTGCTCCTTGTACAATTGCGGGCTTTGTGCAAGGTATGCCTTTCTCTTACCAAAGTATTCAAATCCAAAGAGGTTTGCCCCTCCCTCACTTGCACTGCCAATTATTTTAGGAGTATTCACCTCAATAAAACCTTGCGAGGAAAGTGCGTCTCTTATGATCTTAAGACCTGCTGAGCGGAGCCGGAAAATGGCTGCTACCCGTGGGTTCCTCAGATCAAGTGCACGTGCATCAAGCCGCTTGTCTATGGCAGATTCGATCCGACCAGTAGGGTCTATTGGCAGAGGATGGAGGGCTTCTGTAACGACAGTAAATTCGCTTGCCTTTAGTTCAACAGGAAAGTCTCTTGCCTTGCTCTCTTGTACAGTGCCAATAACAGTTACTACGCTCTGCCTAGGCACCTGCAGGGCAGTTTGAAGATAGCCACCTGTCACGATGACCTGACATATACCTGTAGCATCCCTAATTGTTACGAAAGCAAGCTTACCAATGTCGCGGATATCCTCTATCCATCCTCCCACTCTTACCTGCTGGCCAATCAGAGTGTTGTCAACTTGGCGTGCATAATGAGTCCTTTTGATGTCGTTCGGCACCATTTTTCTTAGATCCTCTTTTGATTACTCTTAAACTCTACCAGCAGCTCAATGTTCCTGATAGCCTTTGCGATCTTTTCCAGTTTCTCTAAATTGACTGGCACATTTTTTGCGTCATCGGCAACAATGACCTTAGTAAGCTTGTTGGCTTCCGGAAGCCAGAAGAAGTTGACTGACAGCACTTTAGCGGGGTGAAATAAGCTTTCAATGAATCGCCTATCAGATACCTCGGTTTCAACAAACCAGACCTTCTGTCCCATTTCTTTTTCAATCTTGCTTGCAAGTTCTTTGTTACTCCGCAGCACGCTTACATCAGGCCCGCGAAACTCCAGTACAAGATCGCCATGCACTTTTGTACCCCGAATAAATGTAAACTTGTTGATATCCTGATTGCGATCCGCCAAACCAATCAGCTTTTTTGCGGCATCAACGTCATCTTGCGTTATGCTTCCTGACTTCAGTTTCGCTTCGCACTTTCTGCAAAGCACGCCAGACTTAGCATCAAAGGAGCAGATCGGAGTTTTCAATTGTTATAAACTTGGGATGATTTGTCTTTTGGGTTATATAACCCATATGTGTTCTCGCAGAATGTCATAAGATACTATATGTCATGAATCTTTGAAACAACTGCAGTAGAGGAGGAGATAAAGGACCGGATAGCCCAAAGTGACGTACAGGGCAGGGATGTAGGAGTACTGGAAGGTGCTTGACAGAATCAAGATAGTGAGGATTAAAGGCTAGAAGCTAAAGCTAACGTTCATACAATAGATTATCTAATTGCTGCATGGATGCTGATGAGGAATAGGAAGAGCCGTCTGATGAGACACTTACACATACATCAACTGATGAAGATTATGAGATCCTGAGGCATCCACACACTATTGTTATACTCTCCGCGATCTAACGTTTACTATGTTGTCAAGTGCGTTGCCAATAAGCACAAACGCAAGTCCTGTTATTGCTATCATCAGCCCCGGGGGGACTATCCACCACCAGAGACCCCTTGACATTGCCCCAGCAGAGTGCGCATCATGCAGGATTTGACCCCAAGTAGGAATTGTTGGGTCGCCAAGGCCCAGAAAAGAAAGCGCAGCCTCACCTAGAATTGCAGCTGGAACCGCAATCGCAATACTCGCAAATGTTAGTGGCAGTAGCTGTGGGATTATATGCTTGAAAATTATTTTTGTGTCTGACTGACCCATTAGTTTTGCTGCTTCGATATATTGCAGGCTTTTTATCTGCAGCGCAAGGCTTCTGCTTATCTTTGCCATTCCTACCCAGCTAAATATTACCAGAAATCCAGTTATCAAAAATATGCTACGTCCTATGGTCACAGACAAGATCACGAGAAGGGGAAGAGTGGGAAGCGAATAAAACACATCGTTTATGCGCATGAGACCTTCGTCCGTTCGGTTCCCTTTATAGCCGGCGAAAATACCATACAGTAGCCCGATAAATACTGCTGCCACTGACACAGTAAGACCGATAAAGAGAGCGACAGGTGCACCCCATAGTAGGCCAATAACCAAATCGCGACGTAAGTCGTCTGTGCCCATCGTACCATAGACTTTGCCACCCAATATCACTCCGGAGTCGACAACAGTATCGCTTGGATCAAACAGATAGAAGGTGTTACGGATGACATATGTGCCTTTTAGCACTTTATTTTCTTCTGTGTCAAAAAAAATCATAACTTGTGGCCTAGTAGCATCTACTGTATATGAAAAAAGATTGCTGTATCCTGTAAGGCTATCTACAATAAGTCTATCTGTAGAGAAAATCCTAGCAGAGAACTCATTGCTCTCATTCTGAGATGGAGGAAGAGATGCAAAATAAATCTGGAATTCATTACCATCTGGCCTAATCACATCGATCTGAACTGCTGGTTGAATACTGCCGTATTTGGCAGCATACATAACCATAAAATCGCTTGGATAAGAATCGTAATTGAAATTGAAGTTGTAGGAATGACTCTCGATCCGTACGCCACCATCTAGAAGACTGGTCTTGTCAGCATCTTTGGCAGTCATTATCAAATGCTCTGGCAGATTCAGCCCCAGCAGGTTTACCCACACAGGCATAGCCGACTGGGGTTGGTTGATCCAAAAGTTTGGGTTATTCCACTGTGTGAAGGATTCTAGCGGAATCGCTACGACTGCATAAATGGTTATGAAGATAAGTCCAAATAATATCGCAACACCTGCAAGGCCGCCCCTTGAGCGCTTAAATCCCTTGAAAATATCTGATGTAGAAAGAGCTTCTACAGACCCTGTCAGGCGATCTTCACCCTTGGATCAAAGTAAGCGTAGAGTATGTCAGTGAGAAATACTGTTATGATGAAAATGAGTGTGGAAATATAGGTCAGTCCAATTATCACGGGTATGTCCAAAAAGCCTATTGCCTGATAGTATAAGCTCCCCATTCCTGGCCAGCCAAAAACTGCTTCTACAATAATCGCACCGCCAAACGAGCTAGCGAGGCTCAAGGCTACGACAGTAATGATCGGCGGTGCAGCATTTTTTAGGGCATGGGAATATAGGATCTTCTTTTGTGGTATACCTGCGGCCCTCTTGGCTATGATATAGTCTTCTCCCAAGATCCCAACTACGAAATAGCGTACAATATAAGCCCATGAGCCAAAGCTAACTAGCACTATTGTAATAAGAGGCAACATCATATGATAAAGCAGGTCCAATGCATAACCAGGATCGGATGGTGCAGTAAGAGGCGTCGCCTGAGCAGGAAATATATGATATGTAAAGGCAAAAGCAAAGATCATGAGCATTCCTACCCACCAGGCGGGAAAGCTGCTGCTAAATACTGCAAAAGCAGAGTTGAACTTATCCCAAAAGGAGCCGGCGCGATTTGCCACAAAGGCGCCAAGGTAAAGGCCTATGACAATAATAATCAGAGTTGAAGTAGTAAAAAGCAATATTGTCTTTGGCATCTTTTCCAAGATGATGTCACGTACATTTGCCGATCCACTCTCACTTGTAAGGTAATTAGACCTCCCAAGGTCGAGTATCATCACTTTCAAAACAGTGTTTGTAAACCGCTTGGGAGAATACCATGGCTCGTCAAGACCGATTGCCTTGATTTGAAGGTCAATCCTTTGGTCTATGTAGTTTTGGCGCTCCTCAGTATCTTGGAACTTGATATCGCTGTTATTTGTTTCTTCCACAACAGAGGCTCTCGTCGCATCAAGGAGTATCTTATCCATGGTAGAACCAACGAGCGCCATTGTTAGGATCAAGGTAGAAAGAAGCACTATGACCATGTTTAGCGAGCGTTTTACAAGAAAGCGGCCAAAGTCTCCCAACTCTACTCAACCCTCGTCTAGCCGGTTATATTTTTCTACCAATTCGTGCTCCTGGTATATATATGTCTGTTGTGCATGCCGTTCTAGCAAAATTACGACCATGACATTTACTCAACCGTTACAACCATATAATAAAGACCGAAATGCTTGCTTATTCGCAAACGCTGATATCTGCAATTACAGTCGCAATGTTGAATCAGAGAGAAATAGAGAGAAAAGCTCCTTTTTGATCCTTATTACTATTTGTTATCATTATTCTGCTTTGATTGTGTAGTTGAAATATCTAGAGAGATAGTGTCTCTATAAATGCATATGCACCCGCTTCTGAACCTAAAACTCCTACCTTGTCAACACTTGATACGACC
>Ga0299914_10001515_pt1 | contig 15419 bp, 13 predicted proteins | sample RVTome_10_FD_201361 | JGI IMG/M metagenome (GOLD analysis project Ga0299914, IMG submission 201361) | Soil microbial communities from uranium-contaminated site in the Upper Colorado River Basin, Wyoming, United States - RVT153D57 (version 2) ...
CAAGCTGAAGGCCATCAAGAAGGAGTTGCGCGCGGCAGTGCGGGCCCGCGGTTCGCACCTGATGGACCTCTACGGCATCGGACCCGCCGGTGCCGCCAGGATCCTGTCCGACGTGGGCGATGTGGCGCGATTCCCCGACCGGAATCACTTCGCGTCATGGACCGGCACCGCACCGTTGGACGCTTCCAGCGGAGACCAGATCCGACACCGACTGTCGCGTGCCGGGAACCGGCGACTCAACCACGTGCTGCACATCGCCGCGATCGTGCAGATCCGCCACGACACCGAGGGCCGGGCCTACTACCGACGCAAGCTCGACGAGTCCAAGACTCCCATGGAGGCGCTCCGCTGCCTGAAGCGGCGGCTCTCCGACGCCGTCTACCGCCAGCTCGTCGCAGACGCAGTCCCCACCGCTGCCGCCGTGATCGAGCACGAGGCGGGTCCGGGAGGGCACTCGGGGGCGACTACACAATCCAGCGCGGCCGACCTGACCCCAGACGTCGGCTCTTCGGACAAGCCACAGCCCGGACCCGCACACCCGACGCTACCCGCACGGCAGCCCCGCTCGAATCCCACGCGGCCTCGGCGGCCAGCCCTTCACGTCGTCGCGCAGGAGCCGTCAAGGTGGAGCGCCCCACCGGACGAACGACCTTGACCGCGACAAGCGCCGACGCACACTCCAAGGCCACGAGACCGCGCCCTTGACGGAGGGAAACCAGATGAGTGCGCTTCCACCTAGACCGCTGTTGGGCGACTTTCCTGCGGGTGGGATCGCCGAAGGACTGAATTTCGGCATGATTTCGTCGTGGACCGTGTCCGGGAGTATGTCGACGCCCTGGCCAACGACGACGTCCGAGCCACGTTGCAGTGGCTTGACGAGGCTGGCTACCGGGTCACCGCGAGCCGGGGTGGGCCGACCGAGTCGTTCGGCAATGCGCTTCTGGTCTTCAACGGTCGCCGCGAGGTCGAGATCACTCGCGACCGTGGCCAGTGGATGATCGGCGTCTCCCTCGCTCCCGGTGGAGAGCGCCTTTGGCTCGACATACTCGCAGCAGCCCGTGAAGGCATGGAGTGGGCACCCCCACCGCGTCGCCAGCCGTTCAGCAGCCCACTTCCGGACCAGCTTCCTGTGGACCTTTCGTGGAGCACCGCGCTGCCGGGCGTCTTGGAGTGGCTCGATGAACCCGGTGCGGCGGAAGAGGCGAAGGCCGCGACCACGAAGGCTCGCGGCCTCATGCGGCGATGGTGGCGACAAGTGGGGCAGGAGCGAAGCTGACACGCTCGGGCGGCGCGACTCGCGGCAGATGAGCGCGTCTCGGCAGGTGGATGCCTTGTCGGCATGCCCGTGGCTGCATCTGGTCAGGCGGAGCAGACTTGGTCGCAAGTTAGGGCCTCTGACGATCAGTCAACCGACCGTCGGAGGGCGCGGGCGACCCGGCCGGGGAAGGTGACGTCGGTGGCTGCGGAGCGCGACCGCTGGTCTGAGTGGCTGCTGCGGCGCCGGCATGGTGACGACCCGGAACGCCAGAAAGCGATGCTCGAGCGGCTCACCCAGATCCGTGACGCGGTGCTGGACCGGGCCCGGCTCGATGCCGGTGACACGCTGCTCGATGTCGGCTGCGGGGATGGCCTGATCGGGTTCGGCGGGCTGGATCGGGTCGGCCCGACCGGGCGGGTGATCTTCTCTGACGTCTCGCAGGACCTGCTGGATCTGTGCCGGCAGCGGGCACTTGAGCTGGATGCCGCGGAGCGCTGTGTATTTGTGCTCAGCTCGGCCGACCGGCTGGACGCGGTGCCAGATGGGTCGGTCGACGCAGTTACCGCTCGCTCGGTACTGATCTACGTCGCCGACAAGCCGGCCTGCTTCCGCGAGTTCCATCGGGTGTTACACCCGGGTGGCCGACTGAGCGTGTACGAGCCGATCAACGCCTTCGCCGCCCGAACTGGCAGTGACGGCCGGTTCTGCGGCTACGACATGGCCCCGGTCGCCGACCTGGCCGCGAAGGTGAAGGCGCTGTACGTGGGCCTACAGCCGCCCGACGCCGACCCGATGCTCGACTTCGACGAGCGCGACCTGCTCCACGCCGCCGAGCAGGCCGGCTTCACCGAGATCCACCTGGAGCTGCGGGTCGACGTCGAGCCGCAGTTGCCGGCGCTGGGCTGGGACGGCTTCGCCCACTCCGCGGGGAACCCGCTGATCCCCACGCTCGCCGAGGCCCTCGCGCAGACGCTCAGTCCCGCCGAGACCGACCGGTTCCGAGCCCACCTCCAACCACTGGTCGAGGCCGGCCGGGGCGAACACCGGCTCGCCACGGCCGGCGTGTGGGCCACGAAACGATCGACAGCCCCGCAACCGACAGCGTCAGCTAACAAACGCTCGACTCGCGGCATGTCAGTGCATAGGCAGTCGACATCGTGCGTCGGACAGCTAACGCAATGGGAGTTAGGTGGGCTGCCGGGGGCTGAGTCCACGCAGCGCGATGAGCCCGCTGGTCCCGAGGAGCAGCAAGCCGGTCAGCGCGACCGCCGAGGATGCGAGGCCGGCGTCGAGTGGCGCGCGGCCACCGTACGTCTGGATCATGGTGGCCGCGACCAGGCCCGCGTAGCCGGCGGCTCCCAGGACGACGATCCGCAGGCGACGGTCTTCCGAACTCCGGGACAGGCCTAACAGGAGTGCCAGCGCGGGGAGCACCTGGACGGCGTGCACCGTGAACGCGTGGGGCACCTTCAGCGATCCGGCCGCGCCGAACTGGTTGCCGCCCTCGACGATCATGGACACGCCGACGCCTTGGCTCACGAGCATGAGTAGCAGACCGAGACGGATCGCCCACGCCAAGCTTCTGGGTGCATCGGTCCTCATGAACGAGCGGATCGTGACGAAGACCGTCACCAGAAGAACCACGCCGACGAGGATCCCCATCCAGGAGAACACCGTCTCGTCGAACACCGTGTCCTGTTGAAATGCGACGCGACGCCCCGCCACTTCTGCATCGAGATCAGGAAGACCTCGCCAAGGGATGCGATCCCCAGGGCGGCTGCGACGACCCATCCCGTCACCCTGCCGAACCTCAGGAACGTCATGAACCAGGTGAGCGTGGCCACGGCGACCCCGAAGGAGAAGCCGAACAGAATCGGCTTGCGCCACGACAGCGGACCCTGCAACGAGCCCCCATCGATCAAGAAGACCACCGAGTGCACGGCGGCGCTGAGCAAGAGGAGTGCGGCGCACGCGTAGCCGAAACGCTGGTATGGCTCGACTCGGGCGAACCGGCCCTCGCGCAGCAGGTCCCTGGCCAGGTCCTTCACGGGATCACCCCGGCGCCATTGGCCCGTTGCTCCGACCCTCGGTGGAAGCCGCCAGCTACGCCGAAATCACGCAAACGCGACGACTCAGCGAGCGTTCACCGAGCAGAGTCTACGCCCGCCACGGAACCTGTCACAGGTGATTGAGGCTAGTTGGTGTTCGGCGCCATAGGATTCGGCCGGGCGGGTTTGATCCAGGCGTCTTCAGGCACCGCGAGGATCTTGGGATCGGGGTTGGCGGCGAATCATTCGGGGTGCGCCGGCCGGGCCGCGGACGACAACGCACCTCGCGAACCGTGGCATGAAGAGGTAGCAGTGCTACACCGGCTCGTTCGCTCGACGACCGCGGCGGACCTGCGTGCAATCGCCACCCTGTATCGCACGTAGGGACATCTCCGGCGCGAAACGAACGCGCGCTCATCGGTGATCGGGCGTTCGATGCTCGATAGATCAACTCGGGACACAGGTCGCATATGACGATCCGCGGAACCACCTGAGATGAATGAACGATCCCTTTAGCGTCCGCAAGGTGGCTGCGCCCCGTGGAGAGGCTGGCCTTCGCGACTGCGCCTGTCGGGCGGCGCTGATGAAATCACCGTTCGGCACGCCCGGGGCCAACGGCATCGTTCGGGCGATTCGGGCTGCCGGATCGCGGAGGGACCACGTTGACAAATCGCCGCCTCGCTGGGTGCTGTCGTCGATGAGCTGCAGGACAGGGTGGAGAACCAGTGGTACGAACCCGGCTCGGGTGTGGTCGGGCGTGACACTGGCGCCTATTCACACCCTGAACCACGTAAGGGGGCGTGACACTTCGATCATGTTGGGTGGGGGAGCGGGCTGTCAGGTGTTGATCGGGACATCTCGACAGATGTCCTCGAGGACGTCGCGGACTTCGTGCATGTGTCTGGTGACGGTTTGCCGCGTGTTCCGTAGCGTGCTGGTGACCAGGGTGTGCCCGTTCCATGCGTAGGTGGTGTGCGCCGGCGTCCTTCTGCGGCGTCCCGGCTTGTAGAGAGCGATGAGAGGTGCAGACATGCGGGCGACCATCTCGGCGGCGCTAGCGTTCACCGTGCTCGTCGTGACGGCGCCGGCCGCTGCGACGGCGCCAGCCGCCGTGGCCCAGGCTCCCGAGGCGCCGACGATCGTCGTCGAGGACGGCGCCACCCAGCCGGTATTCGGCTACACCGATGCCATCCGCGAACGCGTGTGGGTCGACACCGACGTCGACAGCGACCGGGACGGCGTCAGCGACGTCATCCGCGTCGACCTTATCCGGCCGGCGGCCACCGCGCAGGGCCTGAAGGTGCCGGTCATTATCGACGACAGCCCGTATTACACGACGCTCGGGCGCGGCAACGAGTCCGAGCGCAAGACCGACGTCGACGGCGACGGTCTTCTCGACCGCTGGCCGCTGTTCTACGACAACTACTTCGTCCCCCGCGGCTACGCGGTCGCTCTCGTCGACATGACCGGCACGGCCGGCTCCACCGGCTGCCCGACGATACAGGGAGCGAACGAGAACATCTCCGGACCGGCGGTGATCGACTGGCTCAACGGCCGCCGCTCCGCGCGCGACGCCGACGGCAACCCGGTCGTGGTCGACTGGCACAACGGCAAGTCGGCGATGATCGGATAGTCGTACGACGGGGCACTGGCCATGGCCGGCGCGGTGTCCGGTGTCGACGGACTGGTCACGGTCGTCCCGATCTCGGGGCCGTACAACTACTACGACTACACGCGCAGCAACGGCATCGTCATGCGCGGCAACAACTACCTGGTGTCGCTGGCGCGGACCATCACCAACGACGACCCCACCCGTCAGTCCCGGTGCGCCCCGGTGTGGAACGAGATCGCGGCCAACGACGGTGACGAGCACGGCGACTACACGCCGTTCTGGACCGAGCGTGATTACCTGGATGACGCCGCGTCCATCGAGGCCAGCGTCTTCCTGGTGCATGGCATCCAGGACGAGAACGTGCGGCCCGACCACTTCAGCAAGTTCTGGCAGGCGCTCGGGGAGCACGACATCCCCAGGAAGCTGTGGATCGGCCGCCTCGGTCACGTCGAGCCGTTCGACTTCCGGCGTGCCGAGTGGGTCACCACACTCCACCGGTGGTTCGACTACTGGGTTCACGGGATCGACAACGGGATCATGGACGAGCCGAAGGTCGACGTGCAAACCTCGACCGGCGTCTGGGAGCAGCACGCCGACTGGCCGATCCCGGGCACCGGGAACGTCAACATCTGGCTGCGCGACGGCGCCAACGGCGTCGGGTCACTCGCACTCACCCCGGCCCAAGGCGCACCACATACCCAGTCGTTCGTCGACAACCCGAACCAGTTCGAGTCCGCGATGGTCAACGACCCGAACCAGCCGAGCCAGAACCGCCTGGTCTTCCTGTCCCAACCGCTCGAGTACGACCTCCGCATCTCTGGCACGCCCGTCATCAACTTGACCGCCTCGTCGAGCCTCAACGAGGCATACTTCGGTGCGATCCTCGTCGAGTACGGTCCGAGCACCCAGAACGACCGGTCAGGCGACGGCATCCTGCAGACGACGCGGCCCGAGGAGTGCTACGGCGAGTCGAGCCAATACGACGACGGGTGCTACCGGCCCGTCGCGTACCGGCCCATCGATGTCACACAGTGGCGGGTGACCAAGGGGATCCTCGACGGGCAGAACCGCAACTCGATCGCGACGGCCGAGCCGATGGTGCCCGGCCAGACGTACCAGATCAGCTTCCCGATGCTGCCGAACGACTACGTCTTCGCGGCTGACAACCAGATCGGCGTCGTCGTCGTCGGCAGCTACCGCAGCTACTCCGCCGAGCGGATCTTCTCGCGGCCAACGATCACCGTCAACACCAAGATCAGCCACATCAGCCTGCCCGTACTCGGCGGACAGCAAGCCGCCCGCCAGACCGGGATCCCACTCCGCTAGCCAGGCGTGGATGGGCCACAGTCAGCGACTCGTCGAGCCGAAAGATCCTCAGCCGCGGACTGCAGCTCCCGGCGATGACCGGTAACGAGATGCCGATCACCGCGGCATGGTCGGGCGATCCTAGTCGCCCTCAGTGCGGTTATGTCAGGGTTCTTGCACCTCAACGGCATCGGCCCACGGGGTACGGCTTCTCGCCGATCGCCGGGAGGTAGTTGATGGGCTGTCGAAGCTGTCTGTGCGGGCCCGGGTGCGTGTTGGCCCACGGAGTTCAGAGCTGGCGGTGACCGCACCACGGACGGCGGCGGAGGAACGTGACCGGCATGAGTACTGAGATCCGCACCCAGCCGATTCCGGAATATGCCAACGTTCGTATCGATCTTGAACGACTCGGTGTGAATCGGGCCCGAGCGTGCTCGGTACGCTCACGGGATGGTGCTGCTCGAGCGGCACACTCAGTTGGCTGAGCTGGCGGCGGCGCAGCAGGACGCGGCCACCGCTCGGGGCAGCCTGGTGCTGGTCAGCGGTGAAGCGGGCGTGGGCAAGACCGTGCTCGTGCAGCGGTTCGCCGGGCAATCCGACGCGCGGGTCCTGTGGGGGCTGTGCGATGACCTGGTGACGCCGCGGCCACTGGGCCCGTTCCGTGACATGTTCGCTCACCTGAACGGTTGGCCCGATCTCGCGGCTTTCCTCGACGCGGTCCTCGAGGACGTGGCCGGGCATCCGCACCCGACTGTCGCCGTCGTGGAGGACGCGCATTGGGCGGACCGGGCCACGCTGGATGCGATCCGGTTCCTTGGTCGCCGGATCTCCCGAATGCGGGTGCTTCTCGTTGTGACGTACCGGGACGACGAGGTGCCCGCCGACCATCCCCTGCGCCTGACGCTGGGCGCTGTCCCGTCCGCCGACACCCGGCGAGTGCGGCTTGCTCCACTCTCTGAAGCCGCGGTGGCCACCATGGCCCGCGGCAGCCGGGTCGACGTCAAGAAGCTGTACGAGCTCACCGGCGGCAATCCGTTTTACGTCAGTGAGTCGCTGGCGGACCCCGAGTTGTCGGTGCCCCTGCCGGTGCAGGACGCGGTGATGGCGCGGGTAGGGCGGCTAGGCGAGCTTGGTCGCGCATGTGCCGAGCTGGTGTCGACCGTTCCGGGCGCCGCCGAGCTGTGGCTCTTGGACGCGTGTGAGGTGTCCGATGGTCTCGACGAGGCGGTCCGCCTCGGCGTGCTCAGGCCGGGCAGGGACGTCGTGACGTTCTCGCACGAGCTGGTCCGGCGTGCGGTGCAGCAGAGCCTGACCGAAACGCGCAGGGAGCACATCAACGGCTTGATCCTCGACGTGCTCGCGGCGCGGGACGCGGACCCGGCACGGCTCACACACCACGCGGTACAAGCCCGCCGCGCGGCGGCGGTGATCCGTTATGCCCCGCTCGCCGCGCAGCGAGCGGCCGCCATGGGCGCTGACCGCGAGGCGTTCGAGCACTACCGGCGGGCGCTCGAGCATGCCGAGCGGTATCCGACCCACGAGCTGCTGGATCTGCTGGACACCACCGCGCGTTCCGGATACCGGTCGGCACGGATCGACGACGCGTACCCGCCCGCAACTCGGGCGGTCTTGCTGTGCCGCGCGGCGGGCGACCAAGTCCGGCTGGGCAGGTCGCTATGCCTGCTCTCGGAGATCGAATGGTGCAGGGGAAACGGCAGCGGTGCGCAGGCTGCGGCAGACGAGGCGGTCGCCGTACTCGAAGGTGTCTCGGCCGGGACGGAGCAGCTCGTTATCGCCTTCACACTGCAGGCCAAGCTGGCCATGCTGGACCACCGCCCTGACGCCACGATCGCCTGGGGCGAGAGGGCCTTCGCGCTGGTCGGTCAGCGTAAGGGCGCTGCGCCGCCGGCAGACTTGTTGGTGACGGTCGGCTGCGCACGAGTGCAGCGCAGCCCGGACGACTCGGAGATGCTGGTCGATGCGCTGCGCACCGCACTCGACCGGCACGATGTCTCAGCGGCGTCTCGGGCGTATGTCAACCTGGCCGATGAGCGGACTCTGCACATGCGGTACGGCGATGCTCTTCGATTCATCGAGGAGGGCCTCGCCTATCTCGAGACGCACGACGAACTGGCGGCCATCGACCACCTGCTTGCGGTGCGAGCACGGTGGCACTTCGACCAGGGGAGGTGGTCGGAGGCGGAGCGGGACGCAGCCCAGACGACCGATGCCGGAGCGCCCAGCCGCACCATGGCGGAGCTGGTCATCGGGCTGATCCAGGCCCGGCGGGGCGATCCGTCGGCGGCGGCGACGCTGGACAACGTTGCCCGCCGCGCGGAAGCGGCCGGCGAGGCACAACAAATCGTGCCGGTCGCGCTGGCACGCGCTGAGCTGGCGTGGCTGGCTGGAGACCAGGCCGGAGTCACCGCGGCACTTCGGCCCGTGCTCACCATCGCCTCCCGGTCCGGCTGCAGCCGCTGGATCGGTGAGGCCGCGCTCTGGCAGCACCGCGTGGGGAGCCTCGACGGGACACCCGACGATGTGGCGGAGCCGTACGCCCTCCAGGTCGCCGGTCACTGGCGAGAGGCTGCTGCGGCCTGGGCGGCGTTGGGTCGCCCCTATGACCAGGCAGACGCACTGGCCGATGCGCCGGTGCCGGAGCCGCTGCTGGAAGCGCTGACGATCCTCGACCGGCATGGCGCAATGCCGCGAGCGGCGATGGTGCGCCGCCGACTCACCGAACTTGGAGTGGGATCCGTACCCCGTGGACCTCGTGCGCCGACTCGGGCCAGCCCGGCCGGCCTGACGCCTCGCCAGACCGAGGTGCTGACCCTGCTCGCGGACAAACTGACGTACCGGGACATTGCCAGCCTGCTGCACGTCTCGATCAAGACCGTGGACCACCACGTGAGCGCCATCCGCCACAAGCTTGGCGCAGGCACTCGCGACGCCGCCGTTGTGGCCGCCCGCCGGCTCGGGATTCTCGCCTGACGCGTGCGACCTCGCCCGACGCGTGCGACCTCGCCTAGCCGGTGCGGCCCAGTTCGACAATGAGCCGGTCGGCTGCTGCGATCAGCTGCTCGCATGCGTACCCGCTGGGAACACAGACCGGATCGGTCCGGTCCCGCGAGCCTTGCCGATAGCGACACACGGAGTGAAGTCAGGCAGTGTCTATCAGAGATAGGGTCCCCATTTCGACGGCCTGTGCACCCCATATTTTCCCAATGCCCTCCCTATGCAAGGGCATTGTCGGCAGCAAAAGTGCAGGTAAGGCGGTTGTGCCTCGTCATTGGGACGCGGGCCGCCCTCGGTCTGTCACGTGTGGCAAGAATGAACCATCCTTCGAGAACATTCGTGTGATGCAAGAGTGCCCCTTTCTACGTCTCCTCGGAGGAAGCGATGACGAGACTAAAAGCGTCGAGAATCACGTCGCTGGGCGTCAGCCTGACACTTGCCGTGGCAACCGTCCTTATCGGCTCCAGCCCAGCCCCGGCCGCGCAGGACGCCGTGCCCGAAGCGCCGGCCAACCTCCGCGTCATCGACCTGCAGTCCAACACCGTCACCGTCGCGTGGGACCCCGCAGCGGGGGCAACGGACTATGTGGTGAACCTGTACGGCTCGTATTGGTACCCGATCGAGACGGTCGCGACCGAGGAGACGACCCAGACGTTCCACGTCTCGCAAGGCACGAAGTACGGCGTCGCGGTTCTTGCGCGCGGACCGGGTGGTCTGTCGGCGCTCACGGACCGGATCGACTTCACCACTCCGGTCGACGAGGACAACCCGGCGGTCACCACACCGGCCAACCTACGAGCCGACGTCGGTGCCACTGAAGTCACCGTGGACTGGGATCCCTCGACCAGCGAGGCCGGTGGGGTTTCGTACACGCTCCTGCTGGAGTACAGCTACCACCGAAAGTGGTTCCACACCAACGAACCAACAATGACGTTCGCTGTTGGCCCGAGCACGTCATACGAAGTGCGCGTCCAGGCAAGCGACGCGGCGAGCCGGCTGTCGGCCTGGTCGGATCCGCTCGAGTTCACGACCCCTGATGCGCCCCTGCCGAGCACGCCGGAGAACGTGCGGGCGACCACCTCACCTGGGAGCGCGACGGTGGAGTGGGACCCCTCGACCGCTGAACTCGGGGTGAAGGACTACCAGGTGACCTTCGGTGGGCTCACTCGCCTGACCGTGGACACGACCGCCACATTCGCCGTCCCGCCCGGTGGGGAGTTCACGGTGACGGTCAAGGCGCGCGATAACGCGTACCGTTGGTCGGCCTCTTCGGATCCGATCGAGGTCACCGTGTTCCCGGCGGAGGGCTGGGAGCCACTGACCGCTCCCACCAACTTTCGGGCAGTTCCCGACGAGCAAGGAGGAGTGGTATTCGAGTGGGACGCGGCCACCGGAGGGCTCGGTCCCTTGACATATCACATCTACCTGGACGGCGACGAGATCGAGACGACCCAGGACCTCCACTTGAACTCGCCCTACTTCAGCGAGTGCACGAACGTTTGGCAATCCCGGGCTTCCTTTGTCGTCACCGCCAGTTCTCACGGCGTCGAGTCGCCCGCGAGCAATCCCATCACGCTGTGTTTCGCCTAGGAGAAGCCGTGAGAGGTCCGAATCCGACTAGCCGTGGCCTGCAGGCGACCTGCCGAGAAATGCAGGCCGGCGGTGCCCGCCGGACGACCACGACGGTGGGCCCATTCGACGATCAGAGGAGTAGTTGTGAGATCCACAGGAACCGGACGGATACTTCGGCGCGGTGCAACGGCGCTGCTCGCCGGCGTCACGGCATTCGGCCTGACCTTCATGGCTATGACGGCGGCGCTGGCCGCGCCAGCCACGGCTGCCGAGCCTGCCGGCGTCACCGAAGTCCAGGAGGAGCCGGAGCCGATCACGGTCGAGGACATCCGGCTGATGATCGAACAGTTTGAGGCCACCGGGGAGGTCACCTTCGCTGGTGCGGGCCGGCTGCTGGTCATGCTCAGTATGGCCGAGCTCTACATAGACCGGGGTATGCCGAGCCGGGGGGTCCACAGTATGGAGGTGTTCAAGGAGCAGGCATCCAACCCGGACTACGTGCCCAGTGAGTCCGCACGGGATCAGCTGCTCGCGGCCGCCGACCAGCTCATCGCGCAGATGACCGCAGCGTGAGCCGTCGTTGTGAGCGGGCGCCCGGTCTACGGGCAGGCCAAACAGGGCGCCAGCTTCGGCCACACCAAGATCGCCGGCCGGCAGCTGCTGCGCCGGGGCTGTCTCCGCTGGCCACGACCATCAGCACCGGTGAGGGCGCACCGGTGGTGGCCGGGATCCGGCTGCGCGCCGGGCGGGCCGGATCCCGGGCGGGGTGCCGCCTCGATGGTGCGCGAGGCGATCGGCACCGCCCGTGCCGCCGGAGCGAACGGTGAAATCTTGGTGCGCGGGGACTCGGCCTACGGCACCAGCGCCGTGGTCGGCGCCTGCGTGCAGGCCGGGGTCAGGTTCTCGGTGGTGCTGGCCAAGCACCGCACCGTGAACCGGGCGATCGCCACCATCACCGACGACGCCTGGACCCCGGTGTACTACCCCGGCGCCGTGATCGACCCGGACACCGACGAGCTGATCTCCGACGCCGAAGTCGCCGAGGTGCCGTTCACGGCGTTCGGCTCCACCAAGCATCCGGTCATCGCCCCGCTGGTCGTGTGCCGGGTCCGTGACCGCGCCAAGCTGGCCGAGCTGTTCCCGGTCTGGCGCTACCACCCGTTCTTCACCAACAGCACCGAGCCGACCGCGCAGGCCGACATCACCCACCGCCGCCACGCGATCATCGAGACCGTGTTCGCCGACCTGATCGACGGACCGTTGGCCCACCAGACCTCAGGATCCGAGCGTGGCCGGCCGTGACCCGCGCCAAGTTGCCAGCGAGGCGCCGGATGCCAGCACGGAACCAGCAGCCACCCGGCACGCGCGGTGTTGCCGAGCCGTGCGGGGTAGAGGCCGACATTCGGGTTCTGTCCGGCCTAGACACCGTTGACATACAAGGTGCCTGTCAGCGCCGACTTAGTCACGGCGACGTGCACCCACTCCGCCACTGGCAGTGGCGCGGTGCCGTGGATGCGTTGCTCGGCGTTCGGACCGTTGGTGGTGATGGCGAACCGTGCGACGCCGGCGCCGCCCAATGGGGTCAGGTACATGTTCCTCGTCGGGCCGGTCCCGCCGCCGCAGGGTCGATCGGTGCTACTCCGGGTCTAGTGTTCGACGGATTCGACAGACGATATGGCCGGAGAGGGTCCATGACCGCGAACAACCCCCGGAAGCCCGGCACCCGGCTGACCGTCGCACTCGTGACCGTCCTGGTCCTCATGGCCTGCACGGAGTCGGAACCCACGGGGGCCTCGCCCGGCGCCACCTCACGCGAGTCGTCGGTCGGTCCGCAACCCACCGCGCAGCCGACTGACGCGGCCGAGGGGGCGTACCGTGAGGTCGAGTTCACCACACGCGACGGCGACCCACGTTCGGGTCGTCTGTTCGGTGACGGCCCGGTGGCAGTCGTTCTGACGCACATGGGCCGTGTGGCTGACACCCAGGACGACTGGCAGTCGTTCGCGGAAGAGCTTGCCGACAACGGGCACCAGGCGTTGACGTACGAGCGTGAACGGCGCTTGAGGGACGTCTGGCAGGACGTGCTCGGCGCCGCGGATTACCTGCGAGGCAACGGCGCCGAGAAGGTGATCGTCGCGGGAGCGAGCATCGGAGCGATGGCGTCGCTGTACGTGGCCACGCTGCCGGAGGCGAACGTCGACGGGGTGATCTGGCTGGCCGGCGTTCTACGGGGCAACGGTTACGACTTCCGAGACGAGGATATCGCCGAGATCGCCAGCCCGATGCTGTTCATCTCAGGCGATCAAGACGTCTACGGTGCCGCGGACGCCGCCCGGCAGCTGCACGACTGGGCGACAGCGCCCAGCGAGCTGGTCATTCTCGACTCCCGGCAGCACGGCACCGACATGTTCACCGACAGCGAGGCGAACGCGCGCACCTTGACGGAGACGATGCTGGGCTTCGTCGAAGGACTAGGCGGTGCCGAGGGCAAGGACATGGCCGGGCCGACACGCCAAGCGCCTGAAGGAGATCGTCAGACGCCGGCGCATTGGCCGCAATGACTGTGGTTCCTTCCGGCTCTTGCTGTCCTGGACGAGTTCGCCGATCTCGGCCGCGGCGAGTCCGCGTTGGTAGATGCGAAAGTCGTCTACCAGCCCGCTGAAGTAGGGTTCGGCCGGGTTCTGCGATCGGCCGATCCAGTTGTTCTCGGCATTGCCGAGCCGTGCGGGGTAGAGGCCGACGTTCGGGTTCTGTCCGGCCTGGACACCGTTGACGTACAAGGTCCCTACCAGTGCCGACTTGGTCACGGCGACGTGCACCCACTCCGCCACTGGCAGTGGCGTGGTGCCATCGATGCGTTGCTCGGCGTTCGGACCGTTGGTGGTGATGGCGAACCGTGCGACGCCGGCGCCGCCCAATGGGGTCAGGTACATGTTCCTCGTCGGGCCGGTCCCGAAGTCGAAGAGGTGTTGCGCCGCGCCCGGGCTGTCCAGCCATACCCATGCGGCGAGGGTGAAGTCGTACATGTTCCACAGGATGCCGGCCGGTAGGGCGGCATACTGGCCGTCGCCGCTGAGCCTCACCGCATTGCCGTTCACACCCGTCGCTCTGGTCGCCCCGCCGACCAGCATCGCGTCCCAGCCGTTGCCGGTCTGGTCGACGACGGCTGCTCCGCCGGATTCGTCGAACGTATACCGGGCGACGGGCTTTCGAGCGCGTGAGCTCAAGGTCTGGACTACGGGCTGGATGGTGCCGTCGTCGTTGAAGCGGAGCCGGTCGATGCATACCGACCGACGGAACTCCCCGCCGCCGGGCAGCATGCCGTTGTGGTAGACGATGAACCACTGGTTCTTGAACTCCCGGCAATCCCCTGAAACCGTAGAGACCTGAGTTTGTCGGATTTTCTCCCTGGGCCGGGCTCCCGGTTGCCGCCGGTGTGCGTCGCCCGCAGCCGGGGTCAAGGCTGGCCGGAGGCCACCCGGAGGGCGTGGCCTTGATGCCGGCGGGGACGGCGCCATGCTGGGCAGGCGGGAGCGGGGTACTCATGCTGCAGCCTCCTGCTCGGGGCCGCGCTGCTGGGCGAGTTCCAGCTCGTAGGCGACCGGGGACAGCATCCCCAGCGAGGAGTGGCGCCGGTCGTGGTTGTACTCCTCGATCCACGCGGCCACCCGGACCCGGGCTTGGGCCTTGGTGGCGAAGTGCTCGAGCTCGCGCAGCTCGAACTCCACGGTGGAGTGCCAGCTCTCGATGACCGCGTTGTCCAGCGCCGAGCCGGCCCGGCCCATCGACTGGGTGATCCCCACGCGAGCACAGGCGGCCTGGAAGTTCTTGGCGGTGTACTCGCTGCCCTGGTCGGTGTGCATGATCACCCCGCTCGAGGCGTCCTTGCCGCCGCGGACCGCGACCGCCATCTGCAGCGCCGCCTGAGCCAGGTCGGTGTCGTGGTGCTCGCCCAGGGCGAACCCGACGATCCGCCGAGAGCCCATGTCCAGCACGCTGTCCAGGTAGAGCTTGCCCTCGTCGGTGGGGATCTCGGTGCCATCGCCATACCACTTGTGGTTGAGCCGATCGGTGCCGAAGTCCCGGCCGATCAGGTCCGGTGCCCTCCACCGGCCGCGGCCCTGCCGGGTGGTCTGCTTGCGCCGCCGACGACGTCGTGCGGCCAGGCCGGCCTCGCGCATGATCGCCGCGACGGTGTTCTCGCTGACCCGCCAACCCTCAGCCCGCAGGTCCGCGGTGATCCGCGGCGAACCATAGGTGCCGCGATGGGCGGCGAACAGCCGCCGGACCTCGACCGCAAGCTGCTCCCGCCGAGCGTGCCGGGGCGAGGGGTCGCCGTGGCGCCACTTGTAGAACCACGCCGGGCTCACCGACAACGCCCGGCACGCGGTCACGTGCGGGATGTCGTGCTGCGCCCTCTGGGCGGCGATGAACCCGGCCACCGCTACCGGCCCATCGCCTCGTCCACCCAGAGGGCCACCGAGCGCTTGAGCACATCACGCTGCATCCGCAACTCGGTGTTCTCCTTCCGCAACCGCTCCAACTCGGCCCGCTCACTCTCGCTCAGCGACGCGTCATCGCCGTCACGCTCCCGGGGGGCCCTGGCGCA
>Ga0299914_10001516_pt1 | contig 15414 bp, 10 predicted proteins | sample RVTome_10_FD_201361 | JGI IMG/M metagenome (GOLD analysis project Ga0299914, IMG submission 201361) | Soil microbial communities from uranium-contaminated site in the Upper Colorado River Basin, Wyoming, United States - RVT153D57 (version 2) ...
TCGCGGGGTGGCGGCGGCGGATGGCACGTGCATCGGGGTCATCGCCGGGCCCGGCGGATCGGTGTGGAACTTGCCCCTCTTTGTCGCCGCCGGGCACAGGACCGCGTCCCGGTCCACCAGGGCCCCGGCGGCAGGGAGCGTTCGCGGCGCACCGCGGAACGGAATCGAACAGAAGGGAGCCTGGGATGCCCACCCACGCACGACTCGGATTCACGGTCCCCGACCTCGACGAGGAGGCGGCGAGCGAGGCGATCGACATCCTCGACGACCGGCTCGTCGCGCTGATCGATCTCGCTCTCACGCTCAAGCACGTGCACTGGAACGTGGTCGGACCGCTGTTCATCGGGGTGCACGAGATGCTCGACCCGCAGCACGAGGCGGTCGAGGACATGATCGACAAGACCGCCGAGCGGATCGCGCTCCTCGGGGGCGTCCCGGTGGGAACGCCCGGGGCGCTGGTGAAGCGGCGATCCTGGGACGACTACGACCTCGGCCGGGCCACCGTGCCGGAGCACCTCGGGGCGCTCGAGGTCGTGTACCGCGGTCTGATCACCGGCCATCGCGAAGCGCAGGCCCGACTCGCCGATCTCGATCCCATCTCCGAGGACCTGGTCATCGAGCACCTGCGCCAGCTCGAGCTCTTCCAGTGGTTCGTCCGCGCGCACCTCGAGTCTGCCGGGGGCCAGCTGTCGGTCCGCTCGGATCGCGAGCGCGAGGCCGCCCACGAGGCCGCCGAGGGCGCGGAGCGCGCCGGCCGGGATGGCGCCGAGCACGCGGCGAGCGGGGTGCGCGAGACCGTCCGCTCGTGAGCGCCGTCTCCCCCATGTGGTGGTCCGAGACCGGCACCGATCGGCGCGTACGTGATCGACCTCATGGAGCTCCTGAGGAAGCGGCCGCTCCGGCCCGGGTCCGGCGCGACCGCTAGAAAACCCGGACCTGAACCCCCACGATCCGGCCCGGCCGCGGCAGCCCGCACTGATCGTAGAGCGCCACGTCGCCCAGGTTCTCCGCGAACGCGCTCAGCTCCACCCCCGAGAAGGTCGCCGCGCGCTCCGATCCGAAGGAGAACGACTTCGAGAGCCCGGCGTTCAGCCACGCGCCCCCGTCAAGCTCCCGGTCGCCGCCCGTGTCCGGGTCGAGACAGAACTGGGTGCCGGTGTAGCGGGCCCCGAAGCTGGCGTGGAAGTCCGACGCGAGCGGGACGCTCGCCTCGAGCCCCCACTCGAGCTCCGGGAGGTTCTCGGGCTCGGTCGATTCCGTGGACGCGGGGTCGACGAGCTCGACGCTCTGGAGCACGAGGTCGCCCTCGAGGGCCACCGGTCCCAGGCTCCGCGACGCGAGCAGCTCGATCCCGGTGCTCACGAGCCGGTCGGCGTTCACCCGCTGTCGCCGTCCGTTGTCGAGCGTGACGCGACGGATGGCGCCCGAGAGCCGGTGGTGGAAGCCCACCGCCTGGAGCTCGCCGTCCCCGATCCGCGTCGTGGCACCCGCCTCGAACGCGACGAGACGCTCGGGCTCGAGGTCGGGGTTCGGCTCGAAGAGGTCGAGCGCTTCCGAGTAGAGCTCCCGGAGGGCCGGGAAACGGGCCCGGCGGCTCGCCCCGGCGTGGAGGAGGACGTCGCCGTCCGCCAGCACGGCGGTCAGCCCGGCCCGTGCGCCCCAGTCGGTGAGCCCCTCGAGCGGCATGCGACCGCCGCTCTGCGGAGTGGTGGCGCGGTCGATGGCACCTCCGACGCTGAGTCGGAGCGCGGACAGCGCCCCGCTTCCGTACTCGAGAAGCCGGAAGATCGTCTCGCCTCCCAGGCTCCACAGACGCTGCTCGTAGGTGGCGAGGTCCCCGTCGATGTCCTCGTCGTGCAGGATGTCGGCGTACGTGAACGCCGTCCGCAGGTCCGCGCGGCCGCCGAGCGTGTGGTCGCCGAGCACGCGGACGGTCCACGTGCGGTCATCCCCGTTCTCGAATCCGTCGATCTCGTCGTAGGCGCGCGAGGTGTACGAATCGACCTCGGTGCGCCCGTCGTCGAGACCGATGCTCACCTCGAGATCGCCCTCGCCGAGCGGCGTCTCCCGCTGCCCGGTGCCCGCCGAGGCCACGGCGATCGTGCGTCGGATGTGCGGATACCGCCACAGCCGCGGATCCTCGACGCCGAGCTCGGCGGCGATGCCTCGCTCCGCGCGGAACCCGGACCCCGTCACCGAGAACCACGCGGTCGACTCGTCCTCGTACCGGAGCGAGAAGAACCCGTCGACGTTGCTCACATCGGTGTTGAGACGCAGGCCGTCGTCGGTCGCGACGGGCTCCTCCACACCCCGCGCGAGCGGGTCGCCCGGCGAGTCGCGGTAGCCTCCGCCGGCCCGGAGGAGCCAGCGGCCGCCGTCCGTCTCGAACGGCGCGGTGAGCGCCGCGGCCGTGGAGTATCCGCCCACCTGGTCGACGCCCGCGGACACCTCCACGGACGTGGTTTCCCGGGGGATGCGGCTCTCGGCCACCTCCATCTCCACGATCCCGCCCAGCACGTTGGGCCCGTAGAGGATGGACGAGAGACCGCGGATCAGGGTGATCCGTTGCGGCGCGGTGGCCGGAAGCACCGAGACGTCGGTGCGCGCATCCCACCCGAGCGTGAGCGGGATCCCGTCCACGAGAACCGCCACCTGGCGCGAATCGGAGCCCCGCACCGAGATCTCCGACTCGCCGCGCGAGTTCGTGCGCACGTGGACCGTGGGGATCTCGCGGAGGACGTCGCCCACGGAGGGAGCGGGCCGGAGCCTGAGCGAGTCCAGCGAGACCTCGATCGCGCTGGCTCCGCCCACCGTCGTCACGGGCCGAGCGGCGCGAATGCGGAGCTCGGGGATCCGATAGACCGAGTCGGCGCGCGTCGAGTCGGCCGCTTGACCCGCGGCCGGGAGGGCGAGGATCGACCCGGCGATCGCGGCGAGGATTCCGGCCCTGCTCGAGCTCATCTACCGTCCCTTCTTGCGCTCCGGATGCACTATGTCGGGTGTCGTGGAATCTAACATCCCGGGTGGATCGCGCGTTGCCTGGCGGTGTCCGGGGCGTTGTCCGGCTCGAGCCGTTCCCTTAGAATCTCATCTATAAGCTTCTCATGCATCGGGGAAAGGCGATGACGTGGAGCTCCTGCGCGGCACGCTCGATCTGCTGGTCCTGAAGACGCTCTCCTGGGGACCCATGCACGGATACGCGGTGACCCGCTGGATCCGTTCGCGGACCGGCGGGGCACTCGACGTCGAGGACGGCGCCCTCTATCAGGCGCTGTACCGCATGGAGCGACGGGGATGGGTCGAATCCGAGTGGGGCCGTTCGGAGAACAACCGCCGGGCGAAGTTCTACGCGCTCACCCCGAAGGGGCGACGGGAGCTGGCCCGCGGCACCACCGACCTCAGGCGCTACGTGGACGCGATGTTCGACGTCCTCGAAGCCGAGACCGCCTGACACCCGGATGAGCCGCTCGTCGCTCTCCGGTATCCGGCGCTTCCTGCGGATCCCGAGGACCGCCCGGGAGCAGGCCGCCGAGGACGTGGAGCGGGAGATCGCGTTCCACATCGAGATGCGGACCGAGGAGCTCGTCGCGGCCGGGATTCCGGAGCACGAGGCGCGCGCGACCGCGGCGCGCGAGTTCGGCGACGGCGCGCGGATGCGGCACCGGCTCCGCCGGGAGTCGGCGCGCACGGTTCGCCGCAAGCGGCTGGGCGACTTCCTGCTCGGCCAGCGCCTCGATGTACGCTTCGCGTTCCGGCGGCTGCGCCGGGAGCCGGGGTTCACGGCTGTCGCCGGCGCGACGCTCGCGATCGGCATCGGGGCCACGGCCGCGATCTTCGGGGTCCTGGACGGTGTCGTCCTGAGCCCGCTCCCCTACGAGGACCCCGACCGTCTCGTCGCGATCGGCCATACCGCACCGGGGTTCGGGATCGAGGATGTCCCCCAGGCCACGGGTACGTACTTCACGTACCGCGACGAGGCCCGGTCACTCGCACAGGTGGCCGTCTGGCTCCCCGGCCTGTACACGATCACGGGGGACCGCGAGCCGGTGGAGATCTCCGGTCTCCAGGTGACGGAGACGTTCCTCCCCCTCCTCGGGGTCGGGCCGAGGCTCGGACGGGGGTTCGGCGCCGCCGACGTCGCGCCGGGAGCGCCCCTGACGGTCGTTCTCGGGCACTCCCTGTGGCTCGAGCGCTTCGGAGGTACGGTGGACGCGCTGGGCCGGACGCTCGTCGTGGACGGACGCCAGCACGAGGTGATCGGCGTCCTTCCGGCGGAGTTCCGGATGCTCGATCACGAGCCCCGCGTCCTGATCCCGTTCCAGTTCGATCGATCGCTCGCCCGCGTCACCGACTTCAGCTATCGAGGTCTGGCCCGGCTTTCTCCCGGCGCCACGATCGAGACCGCCCGGAGCGAGCTGGAGCGACTCCTGCCGCTCTCGACCGAGCGATTCCCCCGCGGCATGACGCGGAGCATGCTCGAACAGGGGGGAATGCGGCCGGTCGTCCGCCCGCTGAAGGACGTGTGGATCGCGGACCTGCGGGCCGTGCTGTGGATCCTGTTCGGTACGGTGGGCCTGGTCCTCTCCATCGCGTGCGCGAACGTGCTGGGGCTCTTCCTCGTGCGCGCGGAGCGCCGCCAGCGCGAGCTCGCGGTGCAGCGGGCGCTGGGGGCGTCCCGCGCCCGCGCGGCCCGAACGTACGTGCTCGAGAGCCTGGCGTTCGCGCTCGTGGCGGGGGTGGTCGGGCTCGGGCTCGCCGCGGCGGGTCTGCGCGTCATCGCCGCCGTCGCCCCGTCCAATCTGCCCCGGGTGGCCGGGATCGGCGCGGGCCTCGACACCGCCCTGTTCACGCTCGCGATCGCCGGGGCGTGCGGGGCGCTGCTGGGCACGATCCCGCTCTCGCGGTCGTGGCGTGAGTCGCTTCCGGGAGCCCTGCGCGAGGGAGGGCGAGGCGGCGGCGACGGCGCGACCCGTCGCCGTGTCCGCGATGCCCTCGTGGTGGCGCAAATGGCGCTGGCCCTCGTGCTCCTCATCGGCTCCGGGCTCATGTACCGGAGCTTCGACGCGCTGCGCCGGGTCGATCCTGGCTTCGAGCGCGACGCGCACGTGCTCACCTTCCGGGTCGCGTTCCCCCCGGCGCAGGTGCCGGACATCGAGCGTGTGGTAGAGCAGCAGGCGGCCATCGGGCGCGAGCTCGAAGCCATGCCCGGCGTCGAGCGCGCCGCGTTCGTCACCCGCCTCCCGATGGAGGATGGACAGGCGCCGGAGGACGCGCTGTTCGTCGAGGGGAGCCCGGTCCCCGAGGGCCAGCTCGCCCCGATCCGCCGCTTCAAGTGGGTGTCGGGAGACTACGTGGAGACGATGGGGATCCCGGTCCTCGCGGGTCGAACGATCACGTGGGACGACATCCGGGCCCGGGCACCAGTCGTAATGGTGTCGAGAAGCCTCGCGCTCGAGCACTGGGACGACCCGCGGGACGCGATCGGGAAGCGCGTCCGGAACGAGAGCGGGGACGACGCGGCGCCGTGGCGGGAGATCGTCGGGGTGCTCGGCGACGTCCGCGACGACGGGCTCGATCGGGATCCGGTGCCGCTGGTGTACTGGCCGGCCGTGATGGAGCGGTTCTGGGGCCGGGACCTGTTCGCCCAGCGCTACGTGACGTTCGTCGTGCGGACCGCCGGCACCGGCGGGTCGGGGCTCGTCGGTCGGGCCCGGGAAGCGGTGTGGAGCGTGAACCCGAACCTCCCCCTGGCCAACGTCCGCACACTCGACGAGGTCCTGCGTGCCTCGATGACGCGGACATCGTTCACGACGCTCATGCTGGCCATCGCCGCCGCGATCGCCCTCTTCCTCGGGGCGGTGGGTCTGTACGCGGTGATCTCCTACGCGGTCTCTACGCGCACGCGCGAGATCGGGGTGCGCATGGCGCTGGGGGCCGACCGGGGAGGCGTCGTCCGGATGGTGCTCCGCGACGGGCTCGCGCTCGCGCTGGTCGGGGTCGCCGTCGGGATCGGGCTCGCCCTCTTCCTCACCCGTCTCCTCGAGTCCGTGCTGTTCGAGGTCCCGGCCACGGATCCGATCACCTACGGCGTGACGGCCGGTCTCCTGGTCACGATCGCGGCGCTCGCGTCGTGGCTGCCCGCCCGGCGGGCGTCGAGGGTGGACCCGATGATCGCGCTCCGACACGAGTAGGCGTCCTCTTCCACGAGCGGGGCGTATGTTCATGGCCGGCTGCGACTCCCAGCGCCGGACGGCATGTCCGGCCCCGACCACCGAGGTGCACGTGCGACCCCACGACTTCCACGCCCGGCGGACCCGTGAGACGCGCGTCGGGGAGCTCCTCCTCGTCGCCTGCCTGGCGCTGGCCGCGACCGCGGCCGGACTGTGGGCCGCGGGCCGGGTGCCGGATACGGCGTCGGCACAGGAGGCCGCACGGAGCGACTGGCCCGTCTACGGCGGGGATCCCGGTGGAAGCCGCTACTCGCCCCTCGCCCGCATCACGGCGGAGAACGTCGCCCGGCTCGAGCCTGCGTGGGCCTTCCGCACCGGCGAGCTGGGGCAGAACGCGCGCGACGGCGGTGATCTGACCTTCGAGGCCACGCCCATCCACTTCGAGGGCCGCCTCTACCTCCCGACCGGGTTCGGCGAGGTGATCGCGCTCGATCCGGTGAGCGGGGAACCGGTGTGGCGCGTCTCGACCGGCGTGCGACGGGAGTGGGGATACGCCGAGGTCACGTCACGTGGCGTGGCCGCGTGGCGCGACCCCGTCGCGGCGGCCGGCGCCACGTGCGCGGCGCGCATCTTCTACGGCACCATCGACGGCCGTCTCGTCGCCCTCGACGCGGCCACCGGAGCGCGGTGCGCGGAGTTCGGGGACGGCGGCCACGTGGATGTCTGGCGCCTGGCCGGGCAGCTCGAGGAGCGCGGAGACTACCAGTTCACCTCCGCCCCCGCAGTGGCCGGCGACCGCGTGATCGTCGGACCCTCCATCGGCGACAACTGGAGCGTGGACACGGGAGACGGATCCGTGCGCGCGTTCGACGCCCGCACGGGGGCGCTGGCGTGGACGTGGAGCCCGCTCGAGACGCGCGAGCCCGATCGGGTCGGGGCCGCCAACGCATGGTCCACGATGTCGGTGGACCCGGAGCGGGGGCTCGTCTTCGTCCCCACGGGGAGCGCGAGCCCCGACTTCTACGGCGGTCTGCGTCCCGGCGAGAACCGCTGGGCGAACTCGGTCGTGGCGCTCGACGCCGCGACCGGAGCCCCGGCGTGGGGCTTCCAGACCGTCCACCACGACCTGTTCGACTACGACCTGGCAGCCCAACCCACCCTGGCCACGCTGACCCGGGACGGCGCGCCGGTGCCGGTCGTCATCCAGCCTACCAAGACCGGGCTGCTGTTCGTGCTCGACCGCCGCGACGGGCGGCCCCTGTACGGACACGAGGAACGGTCCGTGCCCGCATCGGACGTGGAGGGCGAGACCGCGTCGCCGACGCAGCCGTTCCCGCTGGCACCCGCGCCGCTGATCGGGGACGAGGGGGTCGACCCCGCGCGCCCCTGGGCGGCCTCGGAGACCCACGGAACCGAGTGCGCGCGTCTCGCGCGCGGACACCGCTTCGAAGGCGTGTTCACGCCTCCGTCCCGCGAGGGATCGCTTCTCTATCCCGGGAACGGCGCCGGCACGAACTGGGGCGGCGCGGCGTTCGACCCCGAGCGCGGCCTGCTCGTGATCCCGACGAGCCGCTTCGGGACGCTGGTGCGGCTGATCGACGACGACGCGGTGGCGGACTCGGCCCGTCAGATCCGCGCGACCGGGGACGAGGCGGAGATCGGCCGGCAGCGGGGCGCGCCGTTCGCGATGCTCCGACGCACGTGGATCGTGGACGGCGCACCGTGCACGCCACCCCCCTGGGGCGTGCTCACGGCGCTCGATCTCTCGACGGGCGAGACGCGCTGGGAGGTCCCGCTGGGCGAGACCGTCACGGGGCTCCCGAGCGCGGGCGGCCCGATCGTGACCGCGGGCGGCCTCGTGTTCGTGGCCGGGACCCCCGACCGGACGTTCCGGGCCTACGACGTCGCGACCGGCGAGGTACTGTGGCGAAGCACGCTTCCCCGCGACGCGCTCGCCACTCCGATGACCTACCTGGGGGCCGACGGCCGGCAGTACGTCGTCATCGCGGCGGGCGGACACGGCAAGTGGGGCCTCGAGCCGGGCGACTACCTGCTCGCGTTCGCGCTCCCGGGTACCGACGGCGGCGTGACCCCGCCGTGAGCTTCGCGAGCGCCGGTTCCGGGCGCTCGCTCAGGTCCCCGGCGCCCGGACGCTCTCCTGGAGCACCCGGTCCACCGCTTCGGCGCTCAGTCGACGCGGGTTCTCCATCCACCACGTCGTGATCGCGAGGAAGGCGCCCGCGACGGCGTGGGCGCGCGCCTCGAGCCGGGCCTCTTCCTCGGCCCGCGACCCGACCCCGGCGACCCGGCGGCCGGGCGCGGCCGCCTCGCCCGTCAGTGCGAGCGTCTCGCGGCCGGTAGGCGCACCCCCCTCGCCGCCGGCCTCGCCGGCCTCGCCGGCCTCGCGGGCGATCTCCCGGCGCGCCAGGTCGGCGAGGAGGCCGGTGGTCTTCCGACGGATACGGGACTCCAGCCCGCCGACGATGGTCGCCCGGAAGAAGCGCCGCTGCGTACGGATGTGCTCCAGAAGCGGAAGGCTGAACCGGAAGTGTCCGTCCGTCCGCGCCCCACCCGTTCCGAGCTCCTCACCCGGTGCGGGCGTGTCGACCAGGGCGACCAGCCATTCGTCGAACCCCGCGAAGAGCAGATCCTCCTTCGACTCGAAGTGGGCGTAGTAGGTCGACCGGCCCACATCGGCGCGGTCGCAGAGGTCCCGCACCGTGATGTCCTCGTAGCGCTTTTCGGCGAGGAGACCCAGGAGGGCCTCCTTGAGGCGCCTCCGCGTGCGTCGAACGCGTCGATCCGGCCGGGCGCGACCCACGGCATCCCCTTTCTCCGCACACATCCCCCTCGCGTGTCCGATTCCGGACGGATGGGGGGAGATCGTTCGTTGCCCGCCGCGGGCTCCAGCGGGATTGTGGACACCAGTCTGATACGGGACATGTGTCCGAGAAAGGGGTCGCAATGTTCTTCCTGCTCCTCGTCGGGCTGCTGGTCGCGGCCGCGGTCCACATCGGCCATCTCGAGCCGCGCACCCGGGAACGGGCCGGAGAGGTCCTGCTACTGTGGGTCCTCATCGGGTACTGCGGCCTGCCCATGGTCGGTGTGAGCGCCCTCACCCTGCTCCGTCCGGGGTCCGTGGCATCGATGCTGGGGTTCCCGGAAGGCAACCCCTTCCAGACGTTCCTCGCCTGGGCCTACCTGGGGATGTCGATCGCCGCGACGCTGGCCCTCCGCTACCGCGATTCCTACCTCATCGGACCCGCGATCGTGTGGAGCGTGTTCTTCGCCGGCGGGACGTTCATCCACCTCGGGGAGGCGCAGGGCGGAGGCCTCGGGCACGTCCACGCGCTGGTCATCTTCGGGAGCCACGGGCTCGTGACGGCCGTGCTGGTCGGGGGCCTCGCGGCGAGCGGGCTCCTCGCGACCCGGGGGAGCCGCCCGGCCCCCTAGAGCGCGCAGGGCGCGGGCCGACTTCAGCCCGGGCGGATGCCCCGCACGATGACGAACTCGCCCGGGATGTCGTAGCCCTCGCCACGCCGGAACGGCGCGATCGTCTCGAGGTAGGCGGCGTGCGCCTCCTCACGCGTTCGATCGTGGAAGCGCGCGTAGGCCATCGCCACGGGCCCGCCCGCGAACGCGGCGCCCAGCGCGTCCTCTTCGGACTCGTACTCGAGTCGGGTCGAGATGCGGACGGTGTCGATATCGGCGAAGCCCGCGGCGGAGAACGTCCGCGCCAGGGTGGATCCGGTACCGAGACGGAAGAACAGGGGACACACCTCCGTATTCACGCGCGCGTCCATCACGGGGAAGATCCCCGCCCATCCGCACCGGTCTCGGGCACCCCACACCGCCGCCACGGCCCGGCCGCCGGGCCGCAGCACGCGGCGCATCTCGCGCGCCGCCTCGAGCGGCTCGGGGACGTACATGAGACCGAGCGCGCACAGCGCCGCGTCGAAGGCCGCGTCGGGGACCGCGAGCTTTTCGGCGCCCATGCGCTCGAACCGTGCGTGGCTCAGATCCGCCCTCGCGGCCTCGGCCCTCGCGCTCTCGACCATCGTGTCGGAGAGGTCGGTCCCGAGGAGCTCGCCGTCGGGCCCCACGGCGCGGGCCGCGGGGATCGACACGAGCCCCGTCCCGCAGGCGATGTCGATCACCCGCTCGCCCGGGGTGAGAGCGGCCATCGCGAGCAGGGTCTCCTGGGCGGGGGCGAGCTGGACGCGCCAGTAGCGGGTGTAGTGGCCCGCGGCGCGGTCCCAGCCGTAGCGCTGCACGCGGCGCTGGAGGCGGGCATCCACGGTCACGCCTCCACGCGGTCCCCGAGCGCGCGCCGGGCGACCCGGAGTTCCCGGCGCACGTCGAGCGGGTCCGTCCACACGTGCAGGTAGGGGCATTTCTCGTCGGCGTAGTCGAACACCCGCCGCACTTCGTCCTCGGAGGCGTCCGTCTCGACACGCACCGTGTAGCGGACCTGCGTGTAGGCCGGCGTCACGTCGTCGTCCACGCCCAGCTCGCCACGGGCGTCGTAGTCCGCCTCGACCTCGACCTCGAGGCTCTCGATCGGCAGGTGGTTGTCCGCCGCCCAGCGCACATAGGTCATGGCCAGACACGAGGCGAGCGCCGTCCTGCCGTACACGCCGGGATTCGGACCGCGGTCGTTGCCGCCGAACCGCTCGAGCATGTCCACGACCAGACGGTAGGGACCCTCCTCCACCTCGCAGGTGAGTCCATCGGTGACCGTCGCGGTGGTGACGGCGGTCCCGATTCCGCGCGCCGGGCGGGCCTGCAGGACCTGGACCTGACGCGCGTGCGACGCCCGGATCCGCCCGGCGGCCTCGTCCCCGACGGCGGTCGCCCCGGTCGACTTCCCCGCTCCCGCCTCGCTTCCGTCGGTCATACTGCGCTCCTCGTGGGCGGTTCGCCGTCCCGCTCGGCGGGTCGCGGGTCTCCACCCGGGATGACAGGGGATCGGCCGGACCCGGCTCACGAGGTCGGCGGAGACCCCGGGGCGTGACCGGCTCGACCGCGATGGCGGGAGGGGGGGTCAGCCGGGATCGGGAGCCGCGACGGCGTCCAGACCGGCCTCCGCGAGGCGCGCGTTGAACCCGCGCAGACGCTCGCGCCACGCCTCGAGCGATTCCCCGATGCGAGCCCACTCCCCGGCGTGGCGCTCGATCCACTCGGCCTGGGCGTCGGTGGGTCGCGCCGTGGCACGCCCGATGTCGCCCGCGAGGCTCCGGAGCGACGGGACGAGCGGCACTCGTTCGGGCGGTGTGTCGTCGTCCTCCCGCCAGGCGAGGTCCGCGCGGAGCGTGTCGGCCCGCGCGGCGAGCGCGGCCGCCGAGTCCGCGAGAGCGGCCGGCGCGTCGGGGAGGTCCTCGAGACGGCGCTCCCAGCGTTCGAGCTGCTCGCGCGCGCGGTCGAGATCGCGGACCGCCGCCGCGGCGTCCACTCCGAGGTCGGCGAGCCTCCGGAGGGCACCGATCTGTGCCTCGAGGTCCGCTTCTCTCGCGTCCAGTCGGCCATCGAGACGGACCTCGAGCGTCGCCTCCGCGGTGGCATCGCCGGCCTCGAGCCGGACCGCGTATCGCCCCGGGAGCGCGCGCGGGCCGTCCTCCCCATACCGGAAGCCCTCCACCTCGGGAGGCTCGGGCGAGCGGTGCCGGAGGTCCCAGGTCAGGCGTCGGACGCCCGTCCGGGCGGAGTCCGCGAGGACGCGGATGGTGTCGCCGGACGCATCGAGGACCACGATGCGCACCGAGTCCCGCTCCGCCGCGACCGCATCGGACACGTAGTACGTGAGCGTCGCTCCGTAGGGCGGGTTCTCTCCCACGAACACGCGGTCGCCGATGTCGAACCGGAAGCGGCGCACGGACGGCTCGAACCGGGTCGCCGGACGCGGCGTGAACAGGTGGACGCCTTCGGGCGCGGACAGCGCCCGGGCGAGCTCCTGGATCGGCGTCACGTCGTCGAGGATCCAGGCGCCGCGACCGTGCGTCCCGAGCACGAGGTCGTTGTCGCGCGGGTGGACGAGGAGGTCGCGCACCGGGACCGGCGGCAGCCCGAGCCGGAGCGAGAACCACGTCCGGTCGCCCGCGGCCGGGCCGGCCGCCGGGGGCGGCGAGGCCCATACGCCGAGCTCCGTGCCCGCGTAGATCAGACCCGGGACACGCGGATCCTCGCGGACCACGTGCACGTATCCCGGTGTGGGGAGCCCTTCGGACACGGCCGTCCACGTCTCGCCGTAGTCGTCGGTCGCGAACACGTAGGGAGCCATGTCGTCCGACCGGTGCCGATCCACGGCCACGAACGCGGCGCCGCGGGCGTGCCGGGACGCCTCGACGCGGGAGATCCACGACTCGGGCGGAAGCCCGGGCAGCCGCGCGGAGAGCTCGCTCCACGTCGCGCCCGCGTCCCGCGTGAGCTGCAGGTTGCCGTCGTCGGTTCCCGCCCAGATCACGCCGGCCTCGAGCGGCGACTCCGAGATCGTGTAGATCGTGGCGTGATACTCGGCCGTGGTGTTGTCGGGCGTGACCCCGCCGGAGGACCCGAGCTTGTCGGGCTCGGCACGTGACAGGTCGGGACCGATCGGGATCCAGCGCTGCCCGCCGTCGTCGGAGCGGAAGAGACGGTTGCCCCCCGCGTACAGGACGTCCGGGTCGTGTGGCGAGAGGTGGAGCGGCGCGTTCCAGTTGAACCGCACCTCGTGGGCGCCGGCCGCGAGCCCGCCGGTCTCCGGCGGGTGAGGCCGGATGTCGCGGGCCTCGCCGGTCGACAGGTCGATCCGATAGAAGCTCCCGCCCTGCTGCCCCGCGTAGATGACATCCGGGTCCCGCGGGTCGACCTGCACGTACGTGCCGTCCCCCGGTCCCACGATCTCGTGCCAGTAGTTCTGGAGGATCCCGGCGACGTTCCGGGTGGCGCTGGGGCCGCACCACACGTCGTTGTCCTGGAGCCCGCCGCACACGGTGTACGGTGTGCGGTCATCGACCGCGATCTGGTAGAACTGCGCGAGCGGGACCGTGTTCACGAACTCCCACGTCTCTCCGCCGTCGTGCGAGAAGTGGAACCCGCCGTCGTTCCCGTTCACGAGTCGGTCGGGATCGGTCGGGTCGATCCACAGCGCGTGGTGGTCGCCGTGGATGTTGCCCGCGATCCGGTCCCATTCCCGTCCCCCGTCCACGGACTTGTAGAGACCGCTCGCGAGCGCGTACAGCGTGTTGGCGTCCGTCGGATCCACCCGGATGTCGGAGTAGTAAAACGGGCGGCTCCCGATCTGCCGCGAATCGCTGACCTCGGCCCACGTGTCGCCACCGTCGTCGGAGCGCCACAGGACGCCGTCGGCTTCGGACTCGATGATCGCGTACACGACGTCGGGGTCGGACGGCGCGACCTTCACGCCGACTCGTCCCAGCGTGCCCGCGGGAAGCCCGTTGTCGAGCGCGGGATCGGTGAGCCGCTCCCACGAGGCGCCCCCGTCCTTCGAACGGTAGAGCCCGCTCCCGGGCCCGCCGCTCCGGAAGTGCCACGGTCGCCGCCGGAAGTCCCACATGGCCGCGAACAGGATCCGCGGGTTCGACGCGTCGAGGGCGAGATCGGCGACCCCCGTGTTCTCGTCGACGTACAGCACCCGCTCCCACGTGTCGCCGCCATCGGAGGAGCGGTAGACGCCGCGGGTCTCGCTCGGCCCCCACAGGTGCCCCATCGCGCCCACGTACACCACCTCGGGCCGGCGGGGATGGACGACGATACGCGAGATCCGCTCGCTCTCCCCGAGGCCCGCGTGGCTCCACGTCTCGCCGGCGTCGGTCGAGACGTAGACGCCGTCCCCGATGGAAGTGGAGTTGCGCGGGTTCCCCTCGCCGGTCCCCAGGTACACCACACTCGCGTCGGACGGAGCGAGCGCGATCGCGCCCAGCGAGAAGGTCCCCCCTTCCTCGAACAGCGAGCGCCACGTCGTGCCGCCGTTCACGGTCTTCCACAGCCCCCCGCTCGCGGTGGCGAAGTAGACGATCGACGGATCTCCGGGAATCGCGGCGATGTCGGTGGTGCGGCCGCCCATGTCGGCGGGGCCGATCGAACGCCACGAGAGAGCCGAGAGCGCCTCCTCGAGCGCCGCCGCCGACTGCGCGACCGCGGCGCCGGGAGCGCCCCCCGAGAGGATCGCCACGCAGGCGAGGAGTGCGGCGGCGCGTACGCGGATGCGGGTCGTCGCGGCCCGCGGCGAGACGGCTCGGCGGCGGGCGGAGGAGATCGGGCCGGCTCGCGTCATGAATCGCTCGTGTCGGGGGAGATCGGAGCCGTGTCGGCGGGCGATGACCCGCTATCGGCCGGAGAGGACCAGTACGGATCGTTCTCGGGAAAGAACGCCTCGCGGCGCTCCGGGTCCACGAGCGCGATGGCCGCCAGGGCCAGCGTCGCGAGGAAGGCGACGATCATCACGACGACCAGGATCTGTTGGCGGCGCCGCTCGCGCTCGCGGCGCGACCGCCGGCTGGCGCCCCGGACCAGGAGCGGCGACGCCGGGGCGGGGCTGGGTCGCGAGGGGGACGAACGATCGGCCCCAGGGTCATCGACCCGGCCGGCATCGGCGCCGGCGGGTGACGCGGAGGGCGCGTCCGGCGTCCGGACGCGGTCATCCGGGCGCGATGTGGGCGGTTCGGCCCGCGAGGGCCCGGTTTCCGGGAGGTCCAGGCTCCCGAAGACCGTCCACGGGAGCCACTCGGCGGCCGGCTCGGGACCCAGCCAGACCACGCCGTCGAGGCGGACCGTGGGCTGGTCGGCCGTGCCCCGCGCGGCCGTCAGGACCTCGCGCGGCATGAACACGATCACCGTGGCGCCCCGACTGAGCGCGGACTCGACGAGCGAGCGCCACGCGGGCGAGCGGACAAGCTCCACGCCCGCGGCGGGCGTGCGGCCCGCGGGCACGTAGATGAACCCGCGCGCCCTGCCCGAGGCGGCCGCGCGGGCGAGGCGCAGCCGCCCCTCGATCACGTCCGTGAGCCCCTCGCCACCCACGACCCCGATCTCGTGGTCGAGCCGCGAAGGGGCATCCTCGAGCGAGAAGACGAGCGTGTGCCCCTCGCGGCCGTGGGCTACGCGCTGCCCGAAATCGCTGGCGAGACCCGCGGCGTGCGCCTCGGCGATCGTGGGGACGAGCGCCAGGACGCACGGGCCAGGGGGCAGGGAGCCCGCGATGCGCTCGAGTCGATCCGCGTACGTCTCCGACATTGCTCCATCCGCT
>Ga0299914_10001517_pt1 | contig 15412 bp, 17 predicted proteins | sample RVTome_10_FD_201361 | JGI IMG/M metagenome (GOLD analysis project Ga0299914, IMG submission 201361) | Soil microbial communities from uranium-contaminated site in the Upper Colorado River Basin, Wyoming, United States - RVT153D57 (version 2) ...
GCCGCGGCGATCGATCCTTCCACGTATCGCGGCCACCGCGAAGTGGATCTCGCGATGGCCGAGCTGTTCGGCGGCTTTCCACGCGCCTTCTTCGACGCCTACGTCGAGGCATGGCCGCTGAAGCCGGGCTACGATCGCCGCCGACCGGTCTACCAACTCTACTACCTGCTGGTGCACGTCAACCTCTTCGGTCGCTCCTACCTCCACGGCCTGCTGGATGCACTGGCAGCCGCGGAGTCGGGAGCGGCGTGACGTTCACCAGCCTTCGCGTTTGCGCAGGTTCACGATGTGCGCGACGTGGTGAGCGCCGTGCCACGCGTAGAGCCGCAGCATCACGGAGAGGTCGATGCGACCCCATTCGGGGTGCTGGAGCTGGCGATGGTAGTCGTTGGGGGTCATGGCGCGAAGCAGCCATTCCCAGCGGTCGTGCAGCGCGTCGAGGAGGCGCAGCGAGACCTCGAGCGGTGCGCTCCGCGCGTCCGGCAGCTCCGCCCAACGGGTTTGCTCGTACGTCTTGATGAGCGGTGCATCCTCGGTCAGCGTCCAGCGGAACCGGATGTACGCGTTCATGTGGCTGTCGGGCACGTGGTGCACCACCTGGCGCACGGTCCACCCGCCTTCGCGGTACGGCGTGTCGAGCTGATGGTCGTCGAGCGCGAGCGTCGCCGCGCGCATGCGCGCGGGCAGAGCGGAGATCTCATCGATGAGCGCCGGATACCGGTCCGGCTCCACGCTCACGGAGGGGTCGAATGGACCGATGGGATATCGCAGGTCTTCCATCGTGTGCGGGGCTCCGTTTCTGGAGTTGGCGTGCATTGCTTCAGGTCCCACTTGTAACAACGCCCACGGCGAGGCCGTCGCGCACGGGCACGAGGGTCGCGCGGATCCGTTCGTCCGTCGCGAGACGGCGGTTGAACTCGAGGATCGCGCGGGTCCCCTCGTCCGGCGGGTCCTCGTCGAGGATCCGACCATTCCAGAACACGTTGTCGGCCAGCACGAGCCCGCCCGTCCGGACGAGCTCGAAGGCATGGTCGAGGTACGCCGGATAGTTCTCCTTGTCCGCGTCGATGAAGCACGCATCGAACTGTGCTTCGCCGGCATCGATCATGGCACGGATCGACTCGATCGCAGCGCCGACCCGAACGTCGATCCGATCGTCGAGGCCGGCACGCGCGGCGAATTCGCGGGCGAACGCGGCGCGGTCGGGATCCACTTCGAGCGTGATCAGTCGGCCACCGGCGGGAAGCGCACGGGCCATCCAGATCGCACTGTACCCACCGAGCGTGCCGATCTCGAGGACACGGCGAGCGCCGACCGCGGCGAGGAGCACGCCGAGCAACGCACCCTGCGAGGCCGACACCGCGATGTCGGGAAAGCCTCGCCGCGCCATCTCGTCGCGCAGGTCGCGCAAGAGATCGTCCTCGGGCGCGAAGAGGTCGGCGACGTAGCGATCGAGACGGTCGCGCAGCCCGGCGTCGTCACTCATCGGCAGGCCCGCAGGGCATCAGGTCGTGGGCGGCGGGCCATCCATCCCGGGCATGATACCGAGCGCGGCGAAGAGGGTGGCGGGCAGTGCGTAGACGATCCATGCGATCATGGCTGCAATGATGGCGCGGCCGAAGGTGACCCTGCCGATGACGGAGAGGCCGATCGCCCAGACGGCCGCCTGCCAGAACACGAACAGGTCGATCCGCCGGAGCAGTTGCACGGCGACGGGTGCCACATCCTCCGTACCCATGAATCGCACCACGCCGAACGAGGTGGCACGGATCATCTCGTCGGGCGTGCCGCCGCCCGTCAACATCACGATGATGCCGCCCGCGAGCTGGCCGAGCAGATAGATGAACGCAGCATAGGTGGCGATGAGCATGCCGCGCTTGAAGTCCACATCGATGCCCGTGACCTTCGCTGCAGCCCAGAGCAGCACTGCGACCCACAGCGTGACGACGATCATCATGACCGGCGCGAACAGCGCCCCGAACAGCTGGAAGAGCAGACCCCATTGCTCCATGAACTCCGCCGCCTGCGGGTTGTCGGCCATGCCCGCCCGCATCGCTTCGGCGTTCACCGGCATCATCAGGACGTAAACGACAATGGTCGCGATGACGAGCGTGATGAGCGGCGGCGCGATCCGGTCGCTCGCTCGACGCTGGAACAGCTCGCGCGGCGAGAAGAAGACATCGATGTAATCCTCCCACCGCGATGTCTTCTCGGACTGCGGCTGGACGTCCTCGGCGCTGGTCGACATGACGTCTCCCCCTTGTCGTGAGTCAGCGCACTCCCGATACGGTCCGCTGCGCATCGAAGACGATGCGTCCGCCCACGACGGTCAACAGCACGCGCAGGTCCTTGAGCTCGGCGGGCTCGACAGCGAACGGGTCGCGCTCGAGCACCACGAGATCCGCGAGCATGCCCGGCGCGAGCGTGCCTTTGACCGCCTCCTCGCCAGCGGCGTACGCGTTGTTCACCGTATACGCACGCAGCGCGGTCTCGAGGTCGATGCGTTCTTCGGGAAACCAGCCATCGGCCGGGTTGCCGTCGAGCGTCTGACGCGCCACGGCCGCGTACATGCCGTGCATCGGGTTCGCCGTGTACCAGGACGCGTTGGTGCCGGGCCAGTCGCTGCCGAACGACAGACGAACGCCGGCTTCGTGGAGGGTGCGGAACGCGTAGGCCCACCGGCTGCGTTCACCGATCCGCTCCTCCATCCACCGCATGTCGTCGATGGCGTGGTACGGCTGGACCTCGGCGATGATGTCGAGCCGCGCCATGCGTTCGGCGACGCTGGCATCGCGGATGACCTGGGTGTGGATCACGCGAAACCGGCGGTCGCGCGGCGGATTGGTCCGGATGACGTGCTCGTACATGTCGAGCAACGTGTCGATCGCTTCATCGCCGATGGCGTGGACCTGCGGCCAGTGTCCGGTCGAGTCGGCGCCCAACAACAGGTCGAGCATGCCGGGCGGTTCCTCGACCATGGTGCGCCAGGCGCCGCGCACGCCCGTCGTGAGGTACGGCTCGTAGAAGCGCGCGGACGAGTTGCCCATGATGCCATCGACGAAGCCCTTCAGCCCGCCGATCTTCAGCCATTCGTCGCCGAAGCCGTGGCGGATGCCGACGGCAGCGAGCTCGTCCCACTTGTCGAGGGTGGGTCGGGCGTAGACCCGGGTCGTCAGCTCTCCTTCGGCGAGCAGGTGGCGGAAGACCTCCATCTGACCGGGCGTCGTGTTGTCGTGGATCGTCGTGACGCCCAGCTCGGCCAGGTGCTCGAGGGCGACGCGCGACTCGGCGAGCTGCTGATCCATCGACTTGGCCGGGATGACCCGACGGATGCGTGTGGCGGCATCCGGTGTGAGGCGGCCGGTCGGCTGGCCGTTCTCGCACGCCACGCCGTCCCAGGTGCAATCCGCACCGGCCAGCTCCAGCGCCCGGCCGTTGGCGAGGTAGGCGGAGCGGTCCCACTTCGAGAGCAGTGCGGGCGATTCGGGGGTGATGGAGTCGATCATCACGCGGTGCGGCTCGAACGGGCCGGCCCGTTCCTGGCCGGATTCGCGACCGGTCGCGTTGGCTGTCCACGACTCGTAGGCGCCCCAGTCGCCGCCGACGAGCCAGGCACCGGCGGGCAGCCGGTCGCGAGCCTCGCGTACTCGTTGAATCAGGCCCGCTTCATCAGCGACTTCCAGCAGGTTCACACCGAGCAACAGCTCGCCCGCGCGGCTGAAATGCGTGTGGTTGTCGATGAAGCCGGGCGCGATGAAGCGGCCGGGCATGTCGATGACGCGCGTGTGCGAATCGCGCAGGGCCAGCACCGTGGCGCGGTCGCCGACCGCAATGATGCGGTCGCCGCGAACGGCGATCGCCTGCGCCGACAGCGTAGCGTCACCGCCAGTCCAGATCCGTTCGGCAGTGATGATCAGGTCAGGCGCCTGCGCGGCAGCGGCCATGGCGAGCGACATGAGCAGTGCGGCGACAGCGAGTGCGCGCATGGTGCCTCCAGCCGGTGCAGCGAGACGGATCATCGTGCGACGGTCGAGGCGGAGAGCGCTTCACCCATCCGCCGGATCCCTTCGGCGAGCTCGTCCTCGGGCGCGGCGAAGGACAGGCGGACGAAGCGGTCGTCGCCGAACGCGCGGCCGGGCACGAGCGCGACTCCCGTGGTCTCGAGCAGCCATTTGCAGAACGAGATGGAGTCGGCGAAACCATCGCGGTAGTAGGCGTCGACCCGGAAAAAAAGGTAGAACGCGCCATCCGGCGGCACGAACTGCGCATCAGGCAGGTGCTGGCGGAAGAGCGCCATGATGCGCTCGCGGCGGTGCCGGAAGACGCCGACCATCGCGCGCACGGCATGCTCGACCCGCGGTTCCGGCCGGAACGCTGCGATGGCCGCGAACTGGGTGGGTGTAGAAACGTTGGACGAGATGTGACTCTGGAGCGCGGTCATGCGAGCGGCCAGATCGACGCGGGACCAGCTGTAGCCGAGCCGCCAGCCCGTCATGGCGAAGGCTTTGGAGAGACCGTCGACCATGACGACGCGGTCGAGCAGCGCAGTGTCGAAGTCGAGGACGCCGGGCGCGCGGTGTGCGGTGAAGCAGATGCGGCCGTAGATCTCGTCGCTGATCACCCAGAGGTCCCGTTCGGCCGCCCAGCGCAGAATCGCCTCGAGCTCATCCGCGGGGTACACCGCGCCCGTGGGGTTGCCCGGCGAATTCAGGATGAGACCGCGCGTTCTGGGCGAGAGCTTCGCCTCCAGCTCGTCGGGCGCGAGCCGAAAGCCGCTCGTTTCGTCGGCGACGACGAGTGTCGGCCGTGCACGCGCGAGCTTGATCAGCTCCGGGTAGCTGGTCCAGTACGGCGAGGGCAGGAGCACCTCGTCGCCAGGACCGAACAGCGTGAAGCAGGCATTGAAGAGGGCCTGCTTCGCGCCGGCGGTAACGACAATGGCTGCCGGATCGATGGCGCGGCCGGCCAACTCGCCGAGGTGATCGGCGATCATCTCGCGGAGCGCGGGTACGCCGGCGACCGGCGTGTAATGCGTGAAGCCCTGTACGATGGCGGCGATGCCGGCCTGCGCCGCGAAGTCGGGTGTGCGGAAATCGGGTTCGCCGGCAGAAAGGTCGATGACTTCGCGGCCTTCGGCCTTGAGGATCCTGCACAGCGTGGCGACGGCGATCGTCGCTGAGCTCTCCAGCTCGCGTACGTTGTCGCTGACCTGCATGCACCCCCGTAACGCTGAGGGGAAGCTGACTCGCGAGCGTAATGGTGCGCGGGCAGGTGGGTTTGTGCAAGTCGCGGGACACCCCGGCTGGCGTCGGCGAGGGCGCGCCGCTCGGTTGCTCCCCGCGACGGCCGCCGCGAGATTACGCCGCCGCGGCATTGCCTGGCAAACGCCCGCGTGAGCGGGCCACGAAGGGCAGGATCGCCGTGCGTGTGTGCGCACCGGTCAGAGGCGGTGATGGAAGCGGCTGTCGTGGTGTTCGGCGACTACATCAGTCCGTTCAGCTATCTGGCAGAGGCAGTGCTGGCTCGATCGAGGGCGGACGGTGTGCGTATCGAGCGCTGTGCGTACGAGCTGTGGCCAGCGCCCGTCCCTTTGCCGGAGCTGGCCGTACAGGAGCCGCGAGGCGCGTTCGAGGCGACCGTCCTGCCGATCGCGGAGCAGCTCGGTGTCGAGATCCGCTATCCGGCGATCGCGACACGGACGCGCAAGGCGCACGAAGCATTCGCGTACGCACGTGACGCGGGGCGAGCGGAGCCGATGCAGGACGCCATCTTCCGCGCCTACTTCATCGAGGGCCGTGACATCGGCCGGATCGACGAGCTGGTAGCGGTCGGTGAATCGGTGGGACTGGAACGAACGGCTCTGAAGGTCGCACTCGACATTGACCAGTACTCGGAGCGCGTGGACGCCGACCGTGCGCGAGCCGCGGCACTCGGCATCACGGCCGTGCCAGCCTTCGTGCGCGGCGGTCCCTACGATCGCGACGTCCGGCTCGGGTTGCTGGAATACGACATGCTGACCGCATGGCTACGAGGCGAAACGGAGTGAGGGAGAAACCATGACGTACGAGCGGTATACGGCGGCACCGATCAGCGAGGTGCTGCAGCGGGCGGAAGCGATTCTCATGGCCAGGCTGCCGATCGAGAAGACGAGATCGGATGCGCATTCGCTCACGCTCGAGGGTGGCGATGGCACGGTCACGTTCGAGGCGCACCGGCACGGCACGGAGACGGTGGTACAGGCGCGGACGGATCAGCTTCGCACCTCGCGGCTGGACAACGACGTCCAGTACTTCATGCAGCTACTGCCATACCAGCCGGGCGATCGTAAGTGGCGCGAGGGCATCCAGCCCGGGGCGTTGTCGGAGCACCGCACGTGAACGGGTTCGCCGAGTTGGGGCTCGCGCAGCAACTGGTGGATGCAGCGGGCGCCCTCGGCTGGGATGCGCCGTTGCCGATCCAGCGCGCGGCGATCCCGGTATTGCGCCGCGGCGCCAACGTCGTGCTCCGGGCGGGAGAGGGCGCCGGAGTCACCGCTGCGTACGGCCTCGCGTTGCTCGACCGACTGGCCAGCACCGAGACGCGAGCCGGTACAGGCGCACTGGTGGTGGCATCGACCGACCGGCGAGCCGTCGCCGTCGCGCTGGAGCTCGGCCGGCTTGCCGCCGGCGATGTTCACGTCGCAGCGCTCGCGCCCGGCTGGGCAGAGCCCGCGGTGGGGGACGTCGTGGCCGGTACGCCCAGCGCGGTGGCACGCGCGCTCGGCTCATCCACACTGAAGCTCGACGCGCTCGAAACGATCGTGCTCGATGGCGTGCCCGCACTGCTCGATGCGGCCAACGCGGATGCTCTCGAGACGGTGCTGGTATCCGTGCCCGCTCACGCACAACGCGTGATCACTACAGCGACGCTGACGCGCGATGTCGACCGGTTCATCGAAGCACACGTCCGCCGTGCGATGACGATACCGCCTCGACCCGGCGATGAGGATGCGCGCCCGGCCGCACGGACGGACGGACCCGGCGGCAGTGTGTCGTACGTCGTGGTATCCGGCCCGGGCAAAGAAGCAGTCCTCGCGCGGCTGGTCGAGCGGGAAACGCTGCAGCGTGTCGCGGTCCGGAGTCGACGCGAAGCGGAAGCGCTCGCAGCAGCCATTCGCGTTCGCGGCTTCGATGCCGTCGAGGTCGGCGCGTATAGCGATGACAGCGCCGCCGGCGCCGCCGTCGCGTTCGACGTTCCGCCCGATGCCGCATCGCTCGTTGCGCTGGACCGCAAGCACGCCATCGTTCTCGTCGAGCCGAGCGAGCTCCAGCACCTGCGTGCCATCGCGGCGGAGGCGGGCATCGATCTGAGCGCGAAGGAGATCGATCGAACCGAACCGGCTGCCCTCGATCCCTACCGCGACGCGATCCGCCGGGCTCTGCGAGAGGAGGACATCGATGCACAGATGCTCGTCCTCGATCCGCTCTTCGACGAAGCCTCACCCGCCGAGATCGCGGCCGCGCTGAGCGCCATGCTTCGGCGCCGCACCGCACCGCCGCAGCCACCCGATGCGATGCCGTCGGCGTCCGCGCCGGCCGGTGCTCCGCCCAGACCGCAGCCGTTCGTTCGCCTCTTCGTCGGTGTGGGCCAGAAAGACGGCGTACGTCCGGCGGACATCGTCGGTTCGTTCACGGGCGAAGCCGGCATCGCGGGTGAACAGGTGGGACGCATCGAGATCCGCGACACCTTCTCCGTCGTCGAGGTCGATGCGGGCATCGCGGACCGCGTCATCCGCGCTCTGAACGGCACCACCATGCGTGGTCGCAGCGTGCGCATCGACTACGACCGCAAGTCAGCGCCATCGCCGCCGCAGCGCCGGCGTACGCGACCGTCGTAGCGTCGAAACGCGCCACTGGCCTGCTTCGAAATCACACGACGGCTATTTCGACAAGCATCGACAGTAAAAGAACGGGAGCCGCGCCGATCGTTCGGCACGGCTCCCGTTGCAGCTTCCCGGGCGACAGCGAGAGGGCGAGGCGCCAGCCTGTCGCGCGAAGCGGGCCGTCTTCGCTCAGCGGTTCGCTGGCTTGACTGCGTCCTTGAGCGCTTTTCCCGGCCGGAACGATGCAGTGACGGTGGGACCGATCCGGATTTCCGTGCCCGTGCGAGGGTTCCGACCGGTGCGTGCTTTGCGCTGCCGTGTCTCGAACGTCCCGAACCCGGTGATCTGCACCTTCTCGCCATCGCGCAGCGCTCCGGTGATCAAACCTCCCTCCGGGTCGAACAGCGCGTCGACTGCCTTCGCGGCATCGGACTTGTTCAGAGCCGTCCGATTCGCGAGTGCCTGCACCAGATCGGATTTGTTCATGGCCTGTCTCCTCGCGGTGGTTGTAGCAAGTCTCAAGGACCCCGAAACGAAAACGCCGCGCGATCGAAGGGAACCGCAGCGGCGGCGCCGTCGGAAAAGAGACCGCGGAGGCTTGCGCGGTCCGCGCCTCGGGAGCAACTTCGGGCGCGTCTTCCCGGAGTCGCCGGCACGCCCTCCCGCGGGGCTCGACTACAGTAGGCGGGCCCCTCACCACCGTCAAGGGACGTAAAGAATCCACGGATGACGAGCGCGAACGTCGCACCGCTGGACCCGAGCGAAGCCGCCCGAGCCGACTGGATGCGACAAAGGGAGCTCGAAGTCGTGCAGGAGATCGCGCATGCGTTCCTCACGGCACCCACGGCAGTCGAGGTGTACCGGTTGGCGCTCAAGCGCGTCACGCCGCTGCTGGGTGCGAGCTTCAGCTCGATCTTTCTGCGCGACCGAACGGATGGCACACTGCTGAAGATGGAATGCGCGCAGAACTGGCCGCAGTCATCGGCGCGGTACCTGAACGAGTTGCGCGTGCGGGTGGGCCGCGGTCCCACGGGGCGGGCCGTCTCGGAGCAACGGAGCATCGAAGTCGAGGACGTCAATGCCGACCCGCGGCTGCGCGAGTGGTGGGAGCCCGCCCGCGAGCTCGGCTTCGCATCGCTCGCCGCGCTGCCGCTCGTGGTGGGCGGAGAAGCAGTGGGCGCGGTCAGTCTCTACTTCGCGAACCCGCATCGTTTCGACGAGGAGGAGCGACGGCTGCTCAAGCTGACAGCCGACCAGCTCGCAGCGACGTGGGCGCGCGCCCGTTTGATCGAAGAGCTCACGACTGCCAACGAGCGACTGGTGCGGCAGAACGACCAGCTCGCGCAGCGCGTGACGGAGACGGAGACGGCGCGACGGCTCAAGGACGAGTTCATAGCGAACGTGAGCCACGAGCTGCGCACGCCGCTCACGTCGATTCTCGGCTACGCATACCTGCTCGGCACCGAGCAGACAGGTCAGCTGACGGACCGGCAGCACGCCGCGATCACGAAGATCGACACATCGGCGAACGCACTGCTCGGGCTGATCACGGACCTGATCGAGCTGTCGCAGGTCAAGCTGGGTCGGTTCGAGCTACACATGCAGGCCGACGACGCGGTGCGGCTGGCCGAAAAGACCGTGCGCGAGGCCGGAACACCGCCGGAGGATGTGACGTTCGAGCTGGCGGTTCCGGCGGAGCGCCTGCCGATCGTCACGGACGGCGGCAAGGTCGAACGGATCCTGGTGAACCTGCTCTCGAACGCCTACAAATTCACGCCGCGCGGCCGCGTTCAACTCGCCGTTCGCCACGCGGACGATCCGGATGGTGCCTGGGTCGAATGGGCGATGTGCGATACAGGCATCGGCATCGCCGAAGTCGATCTGGAAGCGATTTTCGATGAGTTCCGGCAGGTCGATGGATCGTCGACCCGGCTGTACGGCGGGACAGGGCTGGGGCTCGCGCTGTCACGACGTCTCGCACGGGTGTTGGGCGGCGACCTCGTGGTCCGGAGCGCGGTCGGTCAGGGATCGATCTTCACGTTGCGGTTGCCGCGCGTCCATCCGGATCGCTCGTAGCCAGAGTCTCCCGTCCGACCGTACGCGGCCGCGTCATGGTATCCGGCGACAGGATCTCGTCGAGCTGCGTCCTGCTGAGCCACGCCTTTTCCAGAACGAGCTCGTACACACCACGGCCGCTCTGCAGCGCTTCGCTGGCCAGCGCCGTTGCGCGTTCGTACCCGATGTACGGGACGAGCGCCGTGACGGTGCCGATGCTGTGCTCGAGCATGAGGCGGATCCGGTCACGATTAGCGCTGATGCCCACGACGCACCGCTCACGGAGCACGATGCAGGCCTGCGTCAGCATGTCGATCGACTGGAACAGGTTGAAGGCGATGACTGGCTCGAAGACGTTGAGCTGCAGCTGGCCGGCCTCCGCGGCCAGTGTGACCGTCACATCGTTGCCGATGACCTGGAAGCAGACCTGATTCACGACCTCGGGAATCACCGGGTTGACCTTGCCCGGCATGATGCTCGACCCCGGCTGCATGGGCGGCAGGTTGATCTCGCCGAAGCCCGCGCGCGGGCCGCTGGAGAGAAGGCGCAGATCGTTGCAGATCTTGGAGAGCTTGACGGCCGTGCGCTTGAGTATGCCGGACACGAAGACGAATGCGCCGGTATCCTGTGTCGCTTCCACGAGATCCGGGCTGGTCACGAGATCGAGCCCCGTGATCGCAGACAGCCGGTCACGCACGACTGAAGCGTAGCGCCGGTCGGTGTTGATGCCTGTGCCGATCGCCGTGGCTCCCATGTTGATCTCGACCATGAGCCGCGCCGCTTCCTGCAGCCTCTCGATATCCTCGCCCAGCGTGACCCCGTAGGCGCGGAACTCCTGGCCCAGCGTCATCGGAACGGCGTCCTGGAGCTGGGTCCTGCCCATCTTGACGATATCGGCGAACACCTCGGCTTTCGTGTGGAACGCGTCACGCAGCGCGGCGAGCGCATCCTCGAACCCGCGCAGCGCCCAGATCGTCGCGATGCGGAGCGCGGTCGGGTATACGTCGTTCGTCGACTGCGAGAGGTTCACGTGGTTGTTCGGGTGCACGACGGAGTACGTACCGCGCGGATGGCCGAGCAGCTCCAGAGCCCGGTTCGCGATCACCTCGTTGGTATTCATGTTCGTCGACGTTCCCGCACCGCCCTGGATGACATCGACGACGAACTCGCCGTGCAGGTTGCCCGCGCGGATCTCGCGACAGACTCGCCCGATCGCGTCGGCCACCTCCTCGGTCAACAGGCCGAGCGCGTGATTCGCCTCTGCCGCGGCCTGCTTGACGGCGGCGAGCGCCTTGATGAGCTGGGGGTACTGCGCAATGGAAGTGCCCGTGATCGGGAAGTTCTCCACTGCGCGCTGCGTCTGGATCCCGTAGTAGCAGCTCGCCGGGACGTTGCGTTCGCCGAGCAGATCCTTCTCGCGGCGAACGGCACCGGACAGGTAGGTCGCCCCGGGACCGGTCAGGTGGAGATTCGCGCTCCTCAGCCGCCCGGCGATCGTCTGGGCGGCCAGACCCAGCAACCGGGCATAGAGGGCGGGCCGTTCGGAAGCGGCGACGGCAAGCGCCTCGCGTGACAGCTCGAAGACCTCCGTCCCCTCCAGAACCAGCGCGCTCGTCGAATGCGGGTAATCGTCGAGCAGACTGCCCTCGCCAAACGATTCGCCTGCGCCCATGACGTAGACCACGCGCGGTCGAGCGCGTGGTCCCTGCTGCAGCTCGATCTTTCCCTTCAGCAGCAAACCCCAGAACCGGCGAGGCTGGCTCTCGTGGAAGAGATATGCACCCGGCAGGTAGCACAGAACTCGGCCGAGCCCGACCACGTATTCGACCTCATTGCCCGACAGGTCGCGCAGCAGTGGATTCAGGCGCAGCGCGCGTAGCAGCGATGTATCCATACCCGACTTCGATCAGGGGAAACACGAATCGAGCAAAGCTAGGCGGCCCGACCGCGAAAGGGGAGGCCGGCGGCCGTCCGTGCGTCCGCAACAACAACGCCGGTGGAGCGTCGATGTTCGACTGGGGTGTCTACAGCCGGCGTCGCAAGAGCCGCCGCCAGTGCGGCTGGTCCGGTTCGGCGGCGATGGCGGCGTAGCGCTCGATGCCGCGACGGGTCATCGAGTAGAGGCCGATCGCGCCGAGCGCGAGCGATGCGCACGCAACGAGACCCGCGATCAACGATCCGGATGGCGTCGACAGCCAGGCGAAGATGGTGTGAGGCGGCGGTATCGGCGGCGCCAGTGCGGTTGCGAGCAACAGGATGCCGATCGCGGCGACCGGTCCGTTCATGAATGCCGTCTCGCTCAGTGCAGCGCCGAACGCGACCAGCGTCCAGCTCACGAACGACAGCAGGATCCACGTACCGATGACGAGACACGCAATGAACGGCAGCGACAGCGACAGCGTTTCTCGCATCTCGATCATCACGCCCGCAGCGATGGCGATGGCGCCGGGTAGTGCCGGGACGGCAGCCGCGAGGAAGAGCGAAGCCGAGATCACGGCCGGCCGGACAGGCAGTCCGGTCACCATCTCGAGGTCGCCGGCGGCCTTGTCGCGGAAGAGGATCGCCACGGGCGGCAACGCGCAGGCAATGCCGGTTCCGCAAAGCAGCGCCGAGATGTTCGAGGCGCTGGCGCTCCCAGTCACGATGAACAAAAGGAGGAAGCCGCAACCGCCGATCGCCAGTCGTCCCAGCGCAGGCAGGCAGCGCTCGATCCAGAAGCCGACGAGCGCGGCGAGCGCCCGTCCATCAGACAGTGCGAGGTCCAGGATCACAGGCTTCCGTCTCCGGATCGATGAAGGCATCGATTTCCGATGGCCGGATATCCGTTCGCAATGCACCATCGGAAAGCGCGAACACGGTCGTTGCGAGCCGGCGCACGTCGTCGAGGATGTGGGTCGAGAAGATGGCTGCCCGGCTCGCGCCATCCATGGCATCGACGATCACATCGAGAAACACACGGCGAGCGCGCGGATCCAGTCCCGAGGTCGGCTCGTCGAGCACGAGCAAGGGTGGGCGGAACGACTCGGCGGCAATGAGCCCGACCTTGGTCCGTGTGCCTTTCGACAGCGTTCCCATCCGCGCATCGGGATCGATCGCGAGCCGATCACACAACCGTGCGGCGTAGACGTCATCCCAGCCGGGGTGGAACCGGCGGACGAACGACAGGAACTCGCGGACGCGGAACCCCGGCGTTGCCGGCACGCGGTCCGGCTGAAATCCGACGCGGCCTCGAACAGCAGCGCGGTCGATGGCGACCTCCTCGCCCGCAACGACAAGCGAGCCTTCGTAGCCATGGATCCGGCCGGCGATGGATCGGAGCATCGTCGACTTTCCCGAAGCGTTGAGTCCGATCACGGCAACGATGGCACCTTCGGTGACCGCGAACGAGAGCGGCCCGAGGACGAAGCGTGGAAACCGGACGCGCAGCGCTGACGCGCTCACGAGGACACGATCCCTCATTCGCACTCTCGTGGCTCAGGTCACGACCGCAGCACGGACAGCAGCCATGCCCAGAAGGCCGGCGTACGCCGCAAGGGTACCGACGAGTGTGCCCTCACGGGTGAGACCGACGCGTGAGCGCAGCCCGAAGAACACGATGCCGATCCAGGCAAAGTGGAACACGGTCACATCCCGGAGCACGTTGAGCAGCAGCGGATCGGCCGGCGTCCACAGCCGATCGAGACCGAGCGGCACGTAGAGTGCTTCCGGCGAAGTCATGAGTGCCGCGCCACGGTGCGCGACGATCACCGCCGTGGCGAGAGCTGTGCTGCAGAGCGCGATCTCGCCAATCACGAACACGCGGAGCAGGCGCCGGAACGCCGTCCGTTCCTCGATCAGGATCGCGGCGGCCGAGACGATACCCGCAAGCAAGGCCGAGCGGGCGAGAGCGACAAAGGGCGAAAGGGCGGCTGCGACGAACAGCGATAGCTCGGCGAGCGAGCGGACGCCCGGCGAATCCTGCAGCGCCAGCGCGACCATTGGCCGTAACCAGCTGGCCGACACCACGCTGATCGCGAAGACGAGGGCGAGCGGCCAGACGACCGTACCCCCGGTCGCTGCGGTTTTCCGGCCTGCCTCGAGCGGCAATTCGGTGGTTGCGCTCACGGTCGCCGACCCGCGCGTTCTTCGTACTCGCGAAGCACGGCCGACGGCGGCTGGACTCCCTCGAAGGCGGCACGCACGCGCGGGCCTTCGAGCACGATGGTGGTCGGTACGCGCGTGATCCCGAACGCACTGGCGATCCTCCGGTCGTCGTCGAGCAAGCGAGTGTGCGGGAAATCGGCGGGCAGCGTCGATTGCGCAGGTCCAGTGTATGTCGATTCACTGACGACGAACATGGATAGATCGGCCAATGCGGCGGGTGCTGCCGCGTGCGTGGTCTGCCACGCCTCGAGCTGAGCGTGACAGTGGCCGCACTGTTCGTTCACGTAGACGACGATCCAGCGGCTATCCGCGCTCGGTGCGAAGCTCGAGGGCTCGCCGGCGAGGGTGCTCGCGGCGATCGAGTCGACGAGGGTGCCCGGTGGCACGACATTGGACGACGCAGCGGTGTCGATCCGTGCGAGTGCCGCACCGGCGAGGATCAGGCCGAGCAGGAATCCGGCGGCGACGATTCTGGGTGTCATGGTGGAATCCCGGGTTGGATCCGTCCGGCCCGCGAAGGGGCCGGACGGATCGTTGGGGTGTCAGTCGCTGAACCCTTCGATGCAGGCGTATACGCAGCCGGCGGCAAGCTCGGGCTGCGCACTTGCCGTGATGGCGAGCGCTGCGATGCTGCCGGTGCCGCTGGCGACGATGAAGGCGGCAGCGCAGCCCATGCAGACGAGCCGCATGGTGCGCCTGCCGGTGCCTTCGATCGCCTCGATGGCGGACGATTCCGGCTGTGCGGTCGGGACTGCGGGCGCGACGAGCGCGAGGCTGAGGATCGTCGCGAGGATCGCGCGGGAGAAGGTGCTCATGAGTCGCTCCTGTCTTGAGGGTGAGGGTCTCGTTCCGCCGTCAGGCGGCGGCTTCCATGCAGACGGCGACGCAGCCGGCAGCGATGAGGCCGCCGCCAGGAACGTGAATCGCCGCGATGATCGCGGCCGGTCCGCCGGTCGCGATCGCGATCGCGCCGACGCCGCAGCCGATGCAGCCGACGACCGCTTTCCAACCGGTCCCGGTGACGTCGCCGATGTCGATTTCGGGCGAAGCGTGGATGGGTGGTGTCGCCGCGAGGGTGAGGAACGCGAGGATCGCGAGTACGCGTCGGGCAGGCGCCATCAAGTAGTGCATCATTTCCGTGTCTCCTGTTGGTTTGAGTGAACGGGTTCAGGGTCGAGCCGCGGTTCGGGCGGCGGGCGCGCGCGTTTCATGTCGGTCACCGCGGGCTGAGCCGGAGGCCCTGCCCGCTCCAGCGACGGTGCAGAACGGCGGGCGGCAGGCGGTATCGGCCCACCTCGGGATCGAGGATGACCGTGTGGCCGCTGGCGTCTCGGTGTGAGAGCACGACGAAGT
>Ga0299914_10001518_pt1 | contig 15409 bp, 17 predicted proteins | sample RVTome_10_FD_201361 | JGI IMG/M metagenome (GOLD analysis project Ga0299914, IMG submission 201361) | Soil microbial communities from uranium-contaminated site in the Upper Colorado River Basin, Wyoming, United States - RVT153D57 (version 2) ...
GTCGGGGTGACCGGGAAGTAGATCAGCCCGGTCAGCTTTCGCAGCGCCTCGACCTGGGCGAAGACGGGCATCGCCTCCTCGGCGCCGACGACGCACACCGGCACCAGCTTCGCCTCGGCGCGCATCGCCGCGTCGACGAACCCGCCGCGTCCGAAGCGGCGCAGCCGATAGCGGTCCTTGTAGAGCTTCTCGGTGCCCTTGCGACCCTCGGGAAAGACGAGCACGAGCTGGCGCTCGTCGAACAGCAGGCGGTGGACGTTCGCAGGGTGCGCGGGCACCCCGCCGAGCTTCGGCAGCAGCATCGAGAACCCGGGATAGCCCTTGAAGAAGTGCTCGACCGTGAGGTAGAGCGGCCGCGGCGCCGGATGCTCCTCGCGGATCGCCTTGGCGATCATCGCGGCGTCGGGAGGCAGGGCGCCGGAGTGGTTCGAGACCAGCAGGGCGCCGCCGTCGGACGGAACGTTCTCGATCCCCTCGACCTCGACCCGGAACCAGTAGCGGTAGAAGAACTCGACCAGCGTCTGGTCGAAGACGCCTTCGATCCGCTCCGAGCGCCCCCAGTCGTCGAGCCGGCGGTCGGGCTCGATCGCCGGCAGCAGGTCGCGCATCCGCTCCGCGGGGCGGACCTCGGGCAGCGGAGCGGACGCTTCGGCGTCGGCCTGACCGGCTTCGGGCAGGTGGGCGAGGGACGTTCGCTCGGAAGCCATCGTCCGGCCATGGTATCCATGGGCTCGATGCGTTCGAAGGATCAGGTGCGACGGGCGGTCTGGAAGGCGATGGATCGGGAGGGCGTCTCCCGGTTTCCCGGCGCCGAGGGCCGGATCCCGAACTTCGCCGGCGCGAAGCTCGCCGCCGAGCGCCTCGCCGGCCACCGGACCTGGAAGCGCGCCCGGGTGATCAAGGCGAACCCGGACTCGCCGCAGACGCACGCCCGACGGCTCGCGCTCGAGCACGGCAAGACCCTGGTGATGGTCGTGCCGCGGCTGCGCGACAAGCACCCGTTCCGCCTCCTCGACCCGCAGGAGCTCTCCGAGGAGCAGGTCCGCGAGGCGGCGACGATCAAGGGCGCCCTCCGCCACGGGCGGGTGGTGGCCGACGAGGAGCTGCCCGAGATCGACCTGGTGCTCTGCGGGTCGGTCGCCGTCAACCTCAAGGGCGCCCGGATCGGCAAGGGCGGCGGCTTCTCGGACATCGAGTACGGCCTGCTGATCGAAGCCGGCAAGATCGACGACCACACGACCGTCGCGACCACCGTCCACCCGATCCAGATCCTGCGCGAGAACCTGCCGGTGATCGACCACGACCTGCCGGTCGACCTGATCGCGACGCCGCGCGCGGCGATCGAGGTCGAGCGCGAGTATCCCCGGCCGCGTGGGATCCTCTGGGACCATCTCCAGCCGCCGCAGATCCACGAGATCCCGATCCTGGAACGCATGGGCTACGCCTGAGGTGCCGGCGCCGAACGCCCCGTCCGGCTCGACGCCCGACGGCTTCCTCCGCCGGCTCAGGCCGTTCCCCCCGGCTCAGGGCCCGCTCCCCGATCCAACGCCGCCCGAGGGTCCCGACCCCTACGGGAACCAGGATCCCGAGTGGCTGCGAATCGACTGGCGCGAGCACCTGCGCACGATCGAGATCGAGACGCCCGAGGAGCGCTACGGGCCGTTCCTGGGCGATCAGCCGGATCGGGCGACGACGCGGGTCAACTACGTCGAGATCGGCTCCGGGGCCGGGATCGACCTCGTGTTCGTGCACGGACTGTCTGGCTGCTGGCAGAACTGGCTCGAGAACCTCCCCCACTTCGCCCGCGACCGGCGCGCGATCGCGATCGACCTGCCGGGCTTCGGCGCCAGCCCGATGCCGCCCTGGCCGATCTCGGTCGAGCGCTATGGCCGCCTCCTGCACGACGCCGTCACCGCGCTCGGCGTCGGCGACTGCGTCGTCGTCGGCAACTCGCTAGGAGGGTTCATCGCCGCCGAGGCGGCGATCCGCCGGCCGGATCGGTTCGAGCGCCTCGTGCTCGTCTCGGCGGCCGGCGTCTCGCACGCGCGGATGCGCCGTGAGCCGGCAGAGATCGCGGGGCGGCTCGCGGTCGCGGCCTCGCCGCTGGTGTTGAGGCTGCAGTCGGGCGGCCTGCGGCGCCCCAAGGTCCGCGAGTGGGCGTTCGGGATGGTCTTCCGGCACCCGCTGCGGATTCGCTCCGAGCTGCTCTGGGAGTTCTTCCACAACGGCGCCGGACGTCCCGCTTTCCTGCCCGCGCTCGGCGCCCTGATCGGCTACGACATCGTCGACCGGCTCGAGGACGTCGAGGTGCCGACGCTGATCGTCTGGGGCCGCGAGGACCGGATCGTCCCCGCCCGGGACGCGCTCGAGTACGGCGCCCGCCTGCGCAACTCGGAGACGGTGATCTTCGGCGACACCGGCCACGTCCCGATGTCCGAGCGCCCGCTCCGCTTCAACCGGCTGCTCGAGGCGTTCCTGACATAGCTCCGCCGCCTCCTCCGCTCCCGCCCCTGAATGCCTGGCCCGCGTACGCCGCGGGCATCTTGATCTGCTCCCGCGTCCGGGGCGGCGGGTATCCCGCAGGCCGCAGGCACTCAGCGGATTCGCAGTTCTCGCGACTTCGTCGCTAGCTGGTGATCGCGCCCGCGGACGCCGACGAGACGGCTGCCGCGTACTTCGCCATCACGCCGGTCTTGTAGTGGGGCTCCGGCGGCTCGTAGGCGGCGACGCGGCGATCGATCTCGTCCTGCGGCAGATCGACCTCGAGCCGGCGGGCGTCGATGTCGATCGTGACCTCGTCACCATCCCGGACGGCGGCGATCGGGCCGCCCTTGACCGCTTCCGGGGCCACGTGCCCGGCCATCAGCCCACGGGTGGCGCCCGAGAACCGCCCGTCGGTGAGCAGCGCCACCTGCTCGCCCAGGCCCTCGCCGACGAGCGCCGCGGTGACCTGGAGCATCTCGCGCATCCCCGGGCCGCCCGCGGGGCCCTCGTTGCGGATGACGATGATGTCGCCGGGCTCGATCCGCTGGTCCTTGACCGCGCGGAAGCACTCCTCCTCGGACTCGAACACCCGGGCGGGACCGCTCTGCCCGCGGCGCTCGGTACCGGCGAGCTTCACCACGGCGCCCTCCGGGGCGAGGTTGCCGCGCAGGATCGCGAGCCCGCCCTCGGGCTTGAGCGGGTCCGAGAGCGGCCGCACGACCTCCTGGCCGGGAGCCTCCTCGGCCTCGGCCGCCTCCTCGGCGATCGTGCGCCCGGTGACCGTGATCGCGTCGCCGTGCAGGATCCCCGCCTCCTCGAGGCGGTTGAGGACCAGCGGCACGCCGCCGGCGCGGTAGAGGTCGGTGGCGATGAATCGCCCGCCCGGCTTGAGATCGGCGAGCAGCGGGGTGCGCTTGGAGATCGCCTCGAAGTCGTCGATCGCAAGCTCGACGCCGGCCTCGCGGGCGACGGCGAGCAGATGGAGGACCCCGTTGGTCGAGCCGCCCGACGCACAGACGCAGGCGATCGCGTTCTCGAGCGACTCCCGGGTGATCACCCGGCTCGGCCGCAGGTCGTGCTCGAGGACGCGCATCACCAGCCGGCCGATGTGCTCGGCGACCTCCTCCTTGGTCGCGTCCTCGGCCGGGACCATCGCCGACCCGGCGGGCGAGATCCCGAGCGCCTCGAACCCGCAGGCCATCGTGTTGGCGGTGAACTGGCCGCCGCAGGCGCCGGCCCCCGGGCTGGCGCAGCCCTCGAGCTCGTACAGGTCCTCGTCCGACAGCTCGCCGGCGGCGTGGGCGCCGATCGCCTCGAAGACGTCCTGGATCGTGACGTCGTGGCCGCGCCAGCGACCGGGGGCGATCGAGCCGCCGTAGAGCATCAGCGACGGGATGTCGAGCCGGGCCAGCGCCATCACGCAGCCCGGGATCGTCTTGTCGCAGGCCGACAGCGCGACGATCGCGTCGAACTGGTAGCCGCGAGCGGTGAGCTCGATCGAGTCGGCGATCACCTCGCGACTGACGAGCGAGGTCTTCATCCCCTCGGTCCCCATCGTGATCCCGTCGGAGATCGCGATCGTGTTGAACTCCATCGGCGTGCCGCCGGCGGCACGCACGCCGTCCTTGATGTGCTCGGCCAGGCCGCGAAGGTGGTAGTTGCACGGCATCGCCTCGATCCAGGTGTTGGCGATCCCGATCGTCGGCCGGCTGAGCGCGGCGTCGTCGAAGCCGATGCCCTTCATGTAGGCGCGGGCGGCGGCGCGGTCGGGACCGTCGAAGACGGCCGCCGAGCGCGGCCGCGGGAGCGCTGTCGCCGTGTCGCCGTTCGATCCGCTCATCGGGTGGACGGGGAGTCTAGTGCCGGGCTACGCCGCCGCCCTCGCGCGCCTGGCCGCGCGCCACTCGCGCAGGCGGACGAGGTCGCGGCGCACCCTGTCTGGGTCGAGCTGACGGCCGGGGACGTGCATGTTGGCGACCCCGATCAGCTCGCGCTCGGAGCCGTGCAGGCTCATCCACTTCGCGAGCACGTCGTCGGCGTCGGGAAGGCGGGCGGCGGCGGGCTCGGAGCGGTCGGGGAAGCCGACGCAGTACTCGTTCAGGAGCTCCCCCGTCTCGGCGTCGAAGGCAACGATCGGGCGGTGCGGATAGAGCAGGTAGGCGTAGCCGCTGTCGTCGCGCCCGTCGCCGGCGACGCTGAGGAAGCCGAGCTCGTCGTACATCGCGAGCTCCTCGGCCGAGACGACGGCGGCGAGAAGCTCCCGCGCTCGGCGCTCGGCGCGGAGCTCGCGGCCGGGGTCCCAGGCGGGCACGGGCGGGTCCGGCGCGGGCGCGCGGACGAGACGGCGGCGGACGGCGGCGGCGACCTCGGGGCCGAACGCGATCAGCGCGAGCACTGCGAGCACGATCGACGTCGACGCCAGCGCGAGCGCGGTCATCGCGGCGCCCCCGGCCGCGCCCCGCGCTCAGCCACCGGACGCGGGCGGGAAGAAGACGACGCGCTCGGCGTCCCGGGGAACCTCGGAGAAGTCGCGGACGAGGGTCGCCTGACGGCGGCCGCCCCCCGCCGTCGGCACCGCCGCCCACATCCCGAGGTCGAGCTGGCGCCGGAACTCCTCGATCAGTCGCTCCTCGTCCTCGGAGAGCTCGGGGTCGCCCTCGGCGAGGAGAACGTCGCCGAACCCGGGCTTCATCCGGACGAGCTTCACCTTCGGGATTATGCCAGCGGTTCCGCGGCCGGCCCGACCGCAGCCGTCGCTCAGGCCAGCGGCTCGGTGGCCCGGCGGGCGACGATCCGCTCGAGCCCGAGGACGTCGACGGGACCGGCGCCGGCGCCGAGGTCGCGGAGCCCGTTGCCGACCGCCTCCGCGGCGATCTCCTTCGCCCAGCGAGCGGCCTCGGCGAGCTCGATCCCGCGGGCGAGGAGGGCGGCGAGCGCCGCGGAGTGGGTGCACCCGGATCCGTGCGACGCGCCGGCCGGATAGCGCGGCCCCTCGACCCGGATCGTGCCGCCGTCGTCGACGAGGACGTCGGCGCCGTCGGCGGCATGGCCGCCGGTGACGATCACGGCCCGCGGTCCGAGCGCGAGGATCGCGCGGCCGAGCTCCTCGGAGCCGGCCCCCTCCCCCAGTCCCGACAGCTCACGGGCCTCGGGCAGGTTCGGGGTCACCACCGTCGCGCGCGGGAGAATCCGCTCGATCAGCGCCGCCTTGGCGTTCGGGTCGAGCAGCACGGCTCCGCTTTCGGCGACCATCACCGGATCGACCACCGTCGGCGCGTCGTCGACCAGGTCCAGGGACTCCTCGACGGCGTCGATCGTCGCCTCGTCGCCGAGCATCCCGATCTTGACCGCGTCGACGCCGATGTCCGCGGACACCGCGCGAACCTGAGCGACGATCATCTCGGGCGCCACCGGCGTGATCATCTCGACGCCGCGCGTGCTCTGCGCGGTCAGCGCCGTGATCGCGGTCATGCCGTGGGCGCCGCAGCGGGCGAAGGCCTTGAGGTCCGCCTGGATCCCGGCGCCGCCGCCGGAGTCGGAGCCCGCGATCGAGAGACAGGTGGGAACCGGATCGCGGGGGCTCATACGGGCCAGGGTAGATCACGGGTCCGGGCGGTCGGCCGCCGGCGCGTCGAGCGCCGTCCGCGTGTAGCGGCCGGCCTCGTCGGCCCGCACGTAGCCGAGCAGCTCGAGCCGCGCGAACGCGATCGCCGCGCGCGGCGGGTCGACGCCGGCCGCGGCGAGCGCGTCGGGGCTCGTCGCCCCCGCCTCGACGAGCTCGAGGGCGACGCCGAGCTCGCGGTCGAGTGAGGGCCCGGGCCGCCGGATCGCCCGCGTCCCGACCCCGGCGAGCAGGTCGAGCGCGTCATCGGCGCCGCGGATCACCGGCGCTCCGTCGGCGATCAGCGCGTTGGTTCCGGCGGCGGTCCGCACCCCGACCTGACCGGGAACCGCGCCGAGGTCGCGGCCAAGCCCATCGATCGCGAACCTCGCCGTGACCAGCGATCCCGACGGCTCCGCCGCCTCGACGACGATCACGAGCTTCGCCAGCGCCGCCATGATCCGGTTGCGCTCGGGAAAGCTCCAGCGCTCGGGACGGACTCCGGGCGCCCGTTCCGACACCGCGGCCCCGGCGGCGACGACCTCCCGGTAGAGGCCGCGGGCCGACGGCGGGTACGGCACGTCGGCTCCGCCGGCGAGGACCGCGACCGTCGTCCCGCCCGCCGCCAACGCCCCGCGGTGGGCCGCCGAGTCGATGCCCCACGCCATGCCGCTGACCACCGTCACGCCCGCCGACGCCAGGTCGCGGGCCAGCCGCTCGGCGACGCGCAGCCCGTACGAGCTCGCGCGGCGGGAGCCGACGATCGTCACCGTCGCGCCGTGCTCGAGCCCGGTCACGGCGGCGCGCACGCCGACCCCGTGGAGCTCGCGCGGAGCGCGGTCGCCGAGGTCGGCGAGCCAGGCCGGGTACCCGGGGCCCCCGGCCTCGAGTCGCCACCGGGAAGGCGCGGTCACCGGCGGCCTCGCCGCCGCAGCGCGAGCGCCTCGGCGAGCTCGTCGGCGCCGATCCGGTCGCGGCCTGCGAGGTCGGCGATCGTCCGCGCCAGCCTCAGGATCCGCTCGTGACCGCGGCCGCTGAGCGCGCCGCCCTCGAGGACCTCGGCCAGGAGCGGCGCGCCGGCGGGGTCGGGAGCACACCACCGGCGCGTCTCCGGCGGGGCCATCTCGGCGTTGCAGCGCCCCGGCCCGAGCCTCCGCCGCTGGCGCTCGCGCGCCGCGAGCACCCGCTCGCGCACGGCCGCCGACCGCTCACCCGGCGGGCCACCGAGCGCCGCGGGATCGGGCTGCGCGACCGCGATCAGCATGTCGACGCGGTCGGCGAGCGCGCCGCTGAGCTTGGTCGAGTAGCGGCGGACCGACTGCGGCGGGCATTCACACTCCGGCGAGCCCTCCCCTCGCCCGCACGGGCACGGGTTCGCGGCCGCGACGAGCTGGAACCGGCACGGGAGCTCGAGCACGCGCCGGGCGCGCGCGATCAGCACCCGCCCGGACTCGACCGGCTGGCGCAGCGCCTCGAGGGCATCACGACGGAACTCGGCGAGCTCGTCGAGGAAGAGCACGCCGCGGTGGGCGAGCGTGATCTCGCCCGGGCGCGGCGGCGACCCGCCGCCGATCAGACCCGCGGTCGAGATCGTGTGGTGGGGAGCCCTGTACGGCCGCCGGCGCGTCAGCAGAGGCTCGATCGGGCGCCCGCAGGCACTCGCGACCCGGATCGCCTCGCCGGCCTCGGCGTCGTCGAGCGGCGGCAGGAGCGACGGCAGCCGCATCGCCGCCATCGACTTGCCCGCGCCAGGCGGGCCGGTCATCAGCAGGCTGTGGCCGCCCGCCGCCGCGAGCTCGAGCCCGCGACGGAGGTAGGGCTGCCCGCGCAGGTCGGCGAGGTCGGGCAGGCTCGGCGCGTCGCCCTCGCCATCGGCGCGGAGCGGCTGCGGGGGCGGCGGCTCGTCGTCGGTCCCGAGCCGCTCGAGGTCCCGCAGGCGGCCGATCGGCACCACGCGAACGCCCGCCGCAAGCGCCGCCTCGGGAGCGCAGCGCTCGGCCACCGCCACCGCCGACGCCGCCGAGCGCGCCGCGGCCCGGGTGATCGCGAACGTCCCCGGCACCGGGCGGATCGCGCCGTCGAGCGCCAGCTCGCCGGCGAGCACGACGCCGTCGACCTGCTCGGCGTGCAGCTGTTCGGAGGCGACGAGCACCGCGGCGGCGATCGCGAGGTCGAACCCCGGGCCGGCCTTGCGGAGGTCGGCCGGGGCGAGATTGGCCGTGATCCGGGTGTTCGGGAACTTGAAGCCGGAGTTCGCGATCGCGGCGCGGACGCGCTCCCGCGACTCCCGGACCGCGGTGTCGGGCAGGCCGACGAGCGCGAACGACGGCAGTCCGCCGCTGACGTCGGCCTCGACCCGGACCTCGTGGGCATCGACGCCGAGGATGGTGAACGTACGGATCGAGGCGAGCACGGCGGCGACGCTACGCACGGTGAGGTCGAGGCTGGCGCGGCAGTCGTCACGGATCGGTGACCGGTCGGCAACAGTTCCGCGCCCCGTGCGAACGGAGCCGGCCTAGGGTGCGCCGGGATGACTGCGGCGAGGCAGGAGCTCGGGCGGCGAATCGAATCGGCGACCGCCGATCGACTCGCCGCGGCGGGCTGGGAGATCGTCGCCCGCAACGCGCGCACGTCCGCGGTCCGCGGCGAGATCGACCTCGTCGCCCGCGACCGAGACGCCCTGGTCTTCGTCGAGGTCAAGGCGCGCCGGGCAGGGTCGGCGCTGGGGCCAGAGACCCCGGCGATGGCGGTCGGGCACCGCAAGCGGGCGAAGCTGAGAAGCCTGGCCGTCGCCTGGCTTCGCGACCGCGACGGCGACGTCCCCCGCCACCGCGAGCTCCGCTTCGACGTCGTCGGCGTCCGCGTCGACGCCGCCGGCCGACCGATCGAGTGGGAGCACCTACGGGGCGCGTTCTAGGGCGCCGCGGTTTTCAGCATTGAGGTGGCTGGGGCCACGCGAATGCTGAGGAACCCCGCCGCGGACGGCGCCTACCCCAGCTCGAGCTGGCTGTAGGCGATCGACTGGAACGAGCGGCGGTGCAAGGCCGAGGGTCCGAGCTCGAGGATCGCGGCCCGATGCTCGGGGGTCGAGTAGCCGACGTTGCCGGCGAAGCCGAAGCCCGGATACTCGCCGTCGACTCCGCACATGTAGCGATCCCGGGTGACCTTGGCGATCACCGACGCCGCCGCGATCGCGGCGCTGCGGGCGTCGCCGTCGACGACCGGGCGATGCTCGACCGCGCAGCGCGGGACCGGGAAGCCGTCGGTGAGGCAGACGGCGCCGGGCACCGCAACCCGCTCCAGGCAGCGGCCGAGCGCCGCCAGGTTGGTCACGTGGAGGCCGCGCCCGTCGATCCCGCGGACGCAGCGAACGGTGACCGCGACCCGCTCGGCGGCCCGGACGACTGCGGGGTAGAGCTGCTCGCGCTCCTCGGCGCTGCGCTGCTTCGAGTCGTCGAGCTCACCGAGCGCCCGACGGTCGCGGAGGCTGAGGCGCTCGTAGTCGATCAGCACCGCGGCGGCGACGAGCGGGCCGGCGAGCGACCCCCGTCCCGCCTCGTCGGCGCCGGCGACGAAGCGAGCGCCGAGCGAGCGGTCGAACCGGAACAGGCGGGCCGCGCGGCGGCGGCGGCGCTTCCGGACGGCGGCGGCCGCCCCGGACCGCCTAGAGGAGGCCGACCCGGTTGACCGGCCAGTAGGTGAAGAAGGCCTCGCCGATGATCCAGTCGCGGGGGACGGGTCCCCAGAAGCGGCTGTCGTCGCTGTGTCCACGGTTGTCGCCCATCATGAAGTAATGATCGGGTGGAATCTCGATCTCGCCGGGGAACTCGCAGCCTCCCCCGCCGCGACAGGGGACGATGAAGTCCTCCTGCGCAGCCTCGCCGTTGACGATCGGGATCCCCCCCTCGATCCGCAGCCGGTCGCCGGGCCCGGCGACGATCCGCTTGATGAAGTTGGTCGACGCCTCCTCGTCGTGGGGCTCTGGGCATGCCTCGGTCGATTCCTTGTCGACACCGCAGGCTCCGCCAAGCGGCTCGCTGGTGTCCCCCCGCTCGCCGGGGACGGCGCCCACCGGCGGGTGGAAGACGACGACGTCGCCGACCGACGGGTCGCCGAAGCGATAGCCGAAGCGGTTGACGAGCACTCGTTGGCCGGGGTCGAGGGTCGGCTCCATCGATTCGGACGGGATCTGGTAGGGCTTGATGACGAGGGCCTGGATCACCAGCGCCAGCCCGATCGCCAGGCCGACGATCAGGGCGAGCTCGAACAGCGCCCCGAGGTTGCTTTTTGGCTTCGGGATCAGGGCTCGGTGCGCTCTTCCTCAGAGCCCTCGGCCACGGCCGGCTCCTCGGACGGCTCTTCGTCTGAGCCCTCGACCTCCGCCGTCGGCTCCCCGGACGACTCGGTCTGCTCCGCGGCCTCGGCCGCGGTCGGATCCTCGTCCTCACCCGCCTGCTCCGGCGCCTCACTGCCCTCCGCACCCGCGTCCTCGCCGTCGGCGGCGGCCGTGTCCTGGCCGTCGGCAGCAGCCGTGTCCTCGCCGTCGGCCGCAACAGTCTCCTCGCCGCCTTCCGGCGCTGTCTCGGGATCGGCCTCCGCCCGGCTCACGCCCTCGGCGTCGACCGCCTCGGGCTCCGCCGCCGCTCCGACCAGCTCCTCCTCGATTCCCCAGCGCCGCTCGGCGACGCGAGCCCGCTTGCCGATCCGGCCGCGCAGGTAGTAGAGCTTCGCCCGGCGGACGTCGCCGCGGGCGACGACCTCGAGCCGCTCGATCTTCGGCGAGTGGACCGGAAACGTGCGCTCGACGCCGACGCCGAAGGACTGCTTCCGCACCGTGAACGTCTCCCGGGCGCCGCTGCCGCGGCGGGCGATCACGACGCCCTCGAACACCTGCGTACGGCGGCGGTTGCCTTCGACCACCTGGAAGTGCACCCGCACCCGGTCGCCGGGGTCGAATCTCGGCACCCGCTTGAGCTGGCGCCGCTCGATGCTCTCGATGATCGTGGTCATGGTCAGACGGCTGGAGCCGGGCAAGCCTTGTGCGGCTCGCCAAGCAGTCGATAAAACGCGCGTGGCCCGAACAGGCCCCGCGCGGCAGGCGGAATCTTAGCCGCTCCCAGCCTCGGCCCGGCGCGTCCGGTCCTCCGCCGCCGCCCGCTCGCGCTCCTCGGCTGCCCGGCGGGCCCGCTCGCGGCTCTGCTCGAGCCGCCAGCGGCGCACGCCCTCGTGGTCGCCGGAGCGCAGGACCTCCGGCACCTCCCATCCGCGATAGGTCGGCGGGCGCGTGTAGTGCGGGTACTCGGGGGCGCCTCCGAGGGCATCCGAGAACGACTCCTCGAGCGCGCTCTCGGCGTGCCCGAGAGCCCCCGGGAGCTTGCGGATCACGGCATCGGCGACGACCATCGCGGCCAGCTCCCCGCCGGAGAGCACGTAGGGCCCGATCGAGATGGCGTCGGTGGCCAGCCGCTCGCGGACTCGCTCGTCGACGCCCTCGTAGCGACCGCAGAGGAGCGCCACGTGGGGCTCGGCCGCGAGCTCGGACGCGAGGCGCTCGTCGAACTGGCGACCCGAGGGAGCGAGCAGGACGACGCGGGTCGGGGCGCGCGCCTCGCCGTAGGCGGCCCGAAGCGCGGCGTCGACGACGTCGACCCGGAGCACCATCCCCGCGCCGCCGCCGTACGGCGCGTCGTCGACCTGGCCGCCCGTCAGCGGGGTGGTCTCACGCCAGCCGAAGGTCCGCAGCTCGAGCCCGTCGCGCTCGGCGTTGGCGACATGACGCTGACCGCGGAACCAGTCGAACCACTCGGGAAAGAGTGTGAAGACGTCAATCGTCTTCAACGATCTCGACCATCACCCGGCCATCGTCGGGGGTCGCGGCGGCCTTGGCGATCGTCCGGATCGCGTTCGCGACCCGGCCCTCGCGCCCGATCACGCGGCCGAGATCATCGTCGGCGACGTGGACCTCGAGCACGATGTCCTGGGCGCCCTCGGGGATCGCCTCGACGCGGACGGCGTCGGGGTCGGCGACCAGCGCGCGGACGAGGAACTCCACCAGCTCGCGCATCGGGCCCGGTTCGCGCATCGGGCTGCTAGGTGCCGCGTGCTTCGATGCCCTTGGCTCGCAGGAGACCGGCGACGGTCGGAGTCGGCTGGGCGCCACGCTCGAGCCAGTGGCGAGCCCGGCCCTCGTCGATGACGATCACCGACGGGTCGGGCTGGGGGTTGTAATGGCCGATCGTCTCGATCGTCCTGCCATCGCGGGGCGAGCGCCGATCGGCGACGACGACGCGCCAGACCGGGTTCTTGCGCGAGCCCATCCTTCTCAACCTGATTCGAACCATTGCGGCGGGTGAGGTTACACAGTTCGACGCCGCGGATCGCGGATCGCGCTTCCGAGCCCGACGGGGCCTACTTCATCCCCAGCAGCTGCTGGGGATCGGGCATCTTGCCCTCGGCGAGCTGCGACATCACCTTGCGCATCTGCCCGAACTGCTTGACGAGCTGGTTGACGGCTTGGACCGTGGTCCCCGACCCGCGCGCGATCCGGCGCCGGCGCGACCCGTCGATGACCGCCGGCGCCGCCCGCTCGGCGGGAGTCATCGAGAGGATGATCGCCTCGATCCGGTCGAGCTCGGCGTCGTCCATGTTCACCTGGCGGAGCTGCTTCATCGCCTTGCCCATCCCCGGCATCAGGCCGAGCACGTTCTGAAGCGGCCCCATCTTGCGGACCTGTCGCATCTGCCCGAGGAAGTCCTCGAGCGTGAACTGCTGCTTGCGGATCTTGCGCTCGAGCGCCTCGGCACTCTCGCGGTCGGTCACCTCCTCGGCCTTCTCGATCAGCGAGAGGACGTCGCCCATTCCGAGGATCCGCGACGCCATGCGCTCGGGGTGGAAGCGCTCGAGCTGGTCGAGCTTCTCCCCCGTCGACGCGTAGAGGATCGGCTTGCCGGTCACTGCCTTCACCGACAGCGCCGCACCGCCGCGCGCGTCGCCGTCGAGCTTCGTCATCACCACGCCGTCGAAGTCGACGCGCTCGGCGAAGCTCTCGGCGACGTTGACCGCGTCCTGCCCGGTCATCGCGTCGAGCACGAGGAGGACGTCGTGTGGCTTCGTCCGCCGGCGAATCGCCGCCAGCTGATCCATCAGCTCCTCGTCGACGTGCAGGCGGCCGGCGGTGTCGACGATCAGGACGTCGTCGCCGGCGGCCCGCGCCTGTCCGAGCGCCCATTCGGCGATCTCGACCGGGTCGCGGCCGGTCCCCTGCTGATAGACGGTCGCCCCGGCCCGCTCGCCAACCCGGACGAGCTGCTCGATCGCGGCCGGCCGCTGGGTGTCGCAGGCGGCGAGCGCGACCGACCGGCCGTCGCCCGCGAGGTGCTTCGCGAGCTTCGCGCACGCCGTCGTCTTGCCGGAGCCCTGAAGGCCCGCGATCAGGATCACGGTCGTGCCGGAGCTCGCGAGCGCGAGGTCGCGGCCGGCGCCACCCATCAGCGCCGCCAGCTCCTCGTTGACGATCTTCACCACCTGCTGGCCGGGGTTCAGGCTCTCGAGCACACCGGCTCCGAGGCAACGCTCCTTGACGGCGGCGGTGAACGACTTGACGACCTTGAAGTTGACGTCGGCCTCGAGCAGCGCGAGGCGGATCTCGCGCATCGCGCCGTCGACGTCGGCCTCGGTCAGCTTGCCCCGCGAGCGAACGCCGGCGAGCGTCTCCTGGAGGCGATCCGAGAGCTGGTCGAACATCAGCTGGAGGTTAGAGGCCGCGCGAGGCCGGCAGCGGCGGACTACCGGCGTACCCGCAGCCGCACCACCCCGTTGTGCGCCCCGGCGCCGGGTTGCGGGCGACGAGCGTGATCCGGCTCAGCCGGCCTTCATTCGGGCAGCAGCGCCTGCGCGAACTCGTCCGGGTCGAACGGGCGCAGGTCGTCGAGCGTCTCCCCGGTCCCGATCAGCTTCAGCGGGATCCCGAGCTCGGTCGCGATCGCGAGCGCGATCCCCCCCTTCGCGCTGCCGTCGAGCTTGGTCAGCACGACCCCGGTCACGTCGACCGCCTCGGCGAAGGCCCGGGCCTGGCGGAGCCCGTTCTGGCCGGTGGTCGCGTCGATCACGATCAGGGTCTCCTGCGGGGCACCCTCGAGGCGCTTGCCGGCCACCCGCCGGACCTTGGTCAGCTCGGCCATCAGATTGCCGTGGGTATGGAGGCGCCCCGCTGTGTCGGCGATCACGACGTCGGCGCCGCGCCCCTCGGCCGCGGCGATCGCGTCGAACACCACCGCGCCCGGATCGCCCCCCGGCGACCCGCGGACGAGCTCGACGCCGGCCCGCTCCGCCCAGGCCTCGAGCTGCTCGATCGCCGCCGCCCGATAGGTGTCGGCGGCGGCGACGATGACCTCGAGCCCGAAGCGCCCGCGCAGGACGGCGGCGAGCTTGCCGATCGTCGTCGTCTTCCCCGTCCCGTTGACGCCGACGACCATGACCACGGCCGGCTTTCCCGTCAGGTCGATCCGCCGCTCGCCGCCCGCGGCGAGCTCGGCGAGCAGCTCGGCGAGCCGGTTGCGCGCCGCCTCGGCGCCACGAACCTCGCCTGAGGCGACCTCGGCCTCGAGCCGGCCGACGACGTCCGCGGTGGCCCGAGCGCCGACGTCGGAGAGGATCAGCGCCTCCTCGAGTCGCTCCCAGGTGTCCGAGTCGAGCTGCTCGAAGAGGCTCGCCGAGAGCTCGGCCTGGAGCGCGCGCCGGCTCTTCGCCAGGCTCTCGCGAAGGCGGTGCAACCGCCCCCGCATCCGCCCGCCCTCGGGGTCCGGCCCGTCGTCGCCCGTCGCCGGCGAAGCGGCGGGCGGCGCGCAGTCCCCGAGGTCGATCAGCTCTTCCCACTCCATCGCCGGCGGAGGCTACCTCCCCCGGATGCCTCGGCATCGAGATCGCTCCGTCCCGGCGACGGCGAGGAACCTCGCAGCAACGCAGGTCGCCGCGGCGGCGGCGATCGCGGCGTCCCGGTCGCCGCCGGCTAGGCCGCCGCCGAGGCCTCGTCGAGCGCCGGCTGCTCGCCGCCCTGGCGGTCGAAGCGGCGGGAGACGACCTTGGTCACGCCGCCCTTGCCCATCGAGACCCCGTAGAGGACGTCGGCGGCGTCCATCGTCCGCTTCTGGTGGGTGACGACGATGAACTGGGCGCGGTCGGAGAACCGCCGCAGGAGTTGGAGGAAGCGGTCGATGTTGGCGTCGTCGAGCGCCGCCTCGACCTCGTCGAGGATGTAGAACGGCGACGGGCGGGCGAGGAAGACGGCGAACACGAACGCCAGGGCGACGAGCGACTTCTCGCCGC
>Ga0299914_10001519_pt1 | contig 15409 bp, 14 predicted proteins | sample RVTome_10_FD_201361 | JGI IMG/M metagenome (GOLD analysis project Ga0299914, IMG submission 201361) | Soil microbial communities from uranium-contaminated site in the Upper Colorado River Basin, Wyoming, United States - RVT153D57 (version 2) ...
GCCGGTGAACCTGCCCCCGCTGATTCAGCCATCTCCATTGACAAATGGCTAGAAGAAGTGGATTGGGCAAGTCTTGATGCTTTTATACCCTTTGTTATAAGCAATTAAAGTAATGGGATAATTACCCAATTGTCCCATTACTCAATTACAAAAAAATGAGCAAGAAAATAAAGAAAAGTGATGCCGAATGGCAAGAACAATTGACCCCGGAACAATATTATGTTACCCGGCAAAAGGGCACAGAACGGGCATTTACCGGTGCCCTGTATCGGAATAAGGAAACAGGTACCTATGAGTGTGTTTGCTGTGGAGCTGAGTTATTTAGCTCTGATACCAAGTATGAATCTGGTACCGGTTGGCCCAGCTTCTGGCAGCCGCTAAACCCTGATCTGGTACGTGAGGACGAAGATAACACCTTATTCATGCAGCGCATTGAGGTCGTCTGTGATCAATGTGACGCCCACTTAGGCCATGTATTCGACGATGGTCCCAACCCCACCGGCTTACGCTACTGCCTGAATTCGGCCGCCCTGAACTTTGTGAAAAAAGATTAGGGGCCGGTAGCTGGCGGCAAGTTATATCCGCCAACATTGCCTTGCCCCCAGCTACTATCAATACAGCAGGGCCAGGAAATCAGTCTTCTGTAGTTCGCCAAAATACAATGTAATATCCACATCTCGTAAAGCATCACTTAATGCTTGCCTATCATAACGTGAGCCAGTAAGGGCTTGTTCCAATTCAGCCACATCGCGGCTGCCCGTAAAGTTGCCAAAGATTTTGATGGCTTGAATATGGCCCTCAGCCACATCAATGCGCACATCAACTTTGCCTACCGTCAGTTGCTCGCTTCTTTGAACGTTGAATTGCGGCGAACGGCCGAAATTCCATTCCCACAGCCGGTAACGAGCGTCTGCAATCGTCTCAATCTGCTGCCAATCAGCCACCGTCAACTCATAAGTGGGTATCTCCTCACTGCCAAAAATACCATGCAGCAGCTTCATCTTCAGCACCTCAATCGTCAAATCCTCCACCAACAGTTCGCGAACGTTGGTCACAAAATTACGCACAGATTGCACAGCCTTGGATTCAATCTGCAGTTGGCGTGGATTAAGCGACTTCAACATCCGTTCAAGATCACTATCGTACAACAATGTGCCATGACTAAACATACGCTGTCCTGCCGAATATTGGGCATTGCCCGACACTTTTTTACCACCGGCGAAGATGTCGCTTTGGCCATGCAGCTCTGCAGCGACACCACATTGACGCAATACCATAATCACCGGCTCGGTAAATTTGGCGAAGTTGTGGATGTCTTCACGGCCATTTGTCACAAAACTAAAGTTCAAATTCCCCTTGTCGTGGTACACTGCCCCACCACCTGATAAACGACGCACCACATGAATAGCATTCGCCTCCACATAGTCAGGATCAATTTCCTCCAGCGTGTTTTGATTACGGCCGATAATCACCGATGGTTCATTCACATAAAAAAACAATATCGGCTCCACCACATGGACATTCCGTAACAAATGCTCCTCAATTGCCAGGTTAAGACGCGGGTCCATTATATTTTGGTTATCTACAAACAGCATGATGCCTCTTCCATAATAGTGGGTGGTGGCCACCAGCCACCACCCACCAACAACCAGCCACCACCCCCCACCCACCACCCACCATCTTCATTCATCAACACAAGGCAAAGTCAGGTAAAATAGACTACCTTCGCCTGGCTGGCTCTCGCAACCAACCTGCCCACCCAATCGTGTGATAATACGCTCCACAATAGACAAACCCAAACCGTGACTACCTTCCACAGGCTCCTCATTCAGCCTGGCGAAAGGCACAAACAACCGCTCCTGTTTATCCAGTGGAATACCTTGCCCATTATCGCGCACCCAAAAGCGAAGCATGCCATCAGATTGTACATCTCCACCCAACTGCACAAGGGGCGGCCTCCCCCCATATTTAATGGCATTGCTCACATAATTAGCCCAAACCTCTTCCAACCAGGGAGCATAACCCATCGCTTGAGGCCAGGAATCTGGGACCACAATAGTTGCTTGATACTTTTGCACCATATAGGCTAATCGTTCCTGAACATGGCTTACAATTTCTGCCATATCCAATCTCTCCAGACTAATATCTTCTCGCCGGGTGTTGGCCAGTAATAACAGGGCATCCACAATGTTCACCATCTTGCCGCTGCTTTGTGAGATGTAATATAAAAGTTTGGCACCTTCATCAGGGTGCAATTGTTGGTATTCATCTATTAACATATTGGTGAAGCCAGTAATGAGCGCCAAAGGGCTTTTTAAGTCATGAGCAACCGTATGGGCAAAAGCATCTAATTCCTGATTGCGCGCTTGTAATTCGGCCGTTCGTTCCGCCACACGTTGCTCTAATTGGGTCGCGTGTTCCTGCACCTGTTGGTAGAGAAAGGCACGATGAATAGCAATAGCCGCCTGATCAGCAATCCCTTTGAGCAATGTCAATTCCTGCTCAGAAAATTCGCGTATTTCGCCAATAGTGCCCATATTCAAACGACCGATTAAGAGGTCACCATGCCACATCGGCGCGTTAGCCGTCGTACGTAGCCCCATTCGCAGATACAACTCATGGTTGGGCAGCTCCGTCACGGCTTGAACATCAGGCGTCACCGTGACAGGCGTGGCCAGTTCGATGTAGGCATCATCCAACACCCGGGACAAAGCACGGAATTCCCGGCGCAAAGCATCAGGCAAACCAAAATCATAGGCCAGATATAAGCTCTTTTTGGCCGCATCATACAAACTAATCGTGACAACCGGCACGGCAAACAATTGAGCGACTGTCTCGCAAATGACACTAAAAGAATCACCTGACCCCACCTGGGCATTGAGATGTGTCGCCACCCTGGCCAGAGCTTGCGTCTGTTCATGGGCCTGTTGCAAGGCAGCTTCACGGCGATTCAGACGATTAATCAATGTATGCTGTTCGGCCAACAGGGCCGTATAAGCGAGGATATTAGCCATTTCTTGAGCCAGCAAAGTGAGCAAACTCATATCGGCCGTTTCAAAAAGTGGCCGCCTTACCAAAAAAACCAACATGACGCCCCATACCCGCTCACTGGTGGCCACAGGAATGCCCATTAATGTGTTGGCCTTCAAATCACTCAATAATTGCTGCTCAACCCTTGCCAGCTCTTCTTGACCATTTAATACGATTCCTTGCCTTTCTGACCATATGCGCCCTATCAGACCCGCTCGATTATTAAGCTGTCGGGCCAGGCTTATGACTGATGGAGAAGCGTCAATAATCAACAACTCATCCCTATCTGCCCAGCAAGCGATGATGGCATCGGCCGTTTCGACCACCCGCATCGTTGTCCGGCGCAGTAAATTAGATACCATGAGCGCTCTCTCATCGAGCGGGTAAGTAGCGACCTCCTCCAAAAAGCGATGCACTTCAGCTAATTGCCAGGTCCGGTTCAGCCAGGCCGGGGGAACGAAACCCAGGTAATAGCCCCAAGCGATCACAATCCCCAGAATGAGAATAAGAATCGTCAGCACACTCTGGGCCTGTGGCCAGGCGAGCGAGAGACCAAATAAAATAATAACAACTACCAGCAGACCTGATGCCGCTGCCACCAGCGTCAAACGTGGTCGGGTCACACCTTGGGCCCGCACTGCCTCCCGCCACACAATAGTTATAATATACCCCTCAATCCCTATAAAATAGAGAGGGATAGACAAAGTTGCCCACATTGGGAAATAAACAGGGGGGAGTAAGATCAATGCCCAAGAAACGGCTAAACCACCTAAAGCCAGCCACTGAGCCAACCGGTGAATAGACCGAAACTGCCGGACTAACAGCAAAAATATGAAAGGGTGAATCAGCAGAGCCAACCAACTTATTGTGCTAACAAGATCAGTAAAAGGCAATAATTCGGCCACATAGCCCAATAAGAAGCTGGCGGCCAACGTACCTAAGAGTAACGTTGTATATAGATGAACCCAATCCCTGTAACGCAGATAATCAATAAAGGTCAAAAACGCTAACAGGACAAAAAGGGTGCGGGCAATAAAGTATAAAAAGCTTTCTAAGTCCATTAGCTGAATACCCTATTTAATTATGTCGTTGCTGCCACTTCCTCACCAAATTGAAGCAATGCTTGGACCCGGCTGTTATCTTCAGCCTCTGCATATACCCGCAAAACCGGCTCAGTGCCCGACGGCCGAATCAATAACCAACTCCCATCATCCAAATAATACTTCACGCCATCCGTTGTTTGCACATCTTCCACCGTCACCCCGGCAATGGCGGCCGGGGCCATATCAACCAGCATCTTCACCATTTGCGCTTTGGCTACCGGCCGCGTCAACTTCATATCTGTGCGGGCATATTGGGCCGGGCCATATTGGGCCAGCAGATCGCTCACCAATTCATTTAATGGAACCCGCGCCTCAGCTATTACCTCCAGCAACAGCAACCCCATCAACACCCCATCACCTTCGGGAATATGCCCCTGAATAGTCATGCCACCCGACTCCTCGCCCCCCATTAACACGCCATTAGCAATTATCAGATCGGCAATATGATTAAAGCCAACCGGTGTTTCTACCAGCGGCAATCTATGTTGGGCAGCAATACGGTCTATCATCCGGGTGGTGGAAACCGTACGAACCACTTTGCCGCGCCAGCCGCGCTTCTCAATTAAGTAACGCAGCACCAGGGCAAAAATGCGATGCGGATCCACGAATTGGCCCCGGGCATCCACCGCGCCCAAGCGGTCCGCATCCCCATCCGTTGCCAACCCCACATCCCAATGACCGGCCTGAATAGTCGAGACGAGCAGACCTAAATATTTGGCAATTGGTTCAGGGTGGATACCACCAAAACCGGGATTCATCTGGTGACGAATATTGTGTACCTGAGCACGGCTGCGGGTCAGCATCTCGCCAATACAACCGCGCCCCGAACCATACATAGCATCAGCCACTACCTTTAGTTCGCCGCCAGAAATGATGTCTAAATCCACCAACTGACCTAAATGTTGATAATAGGCCCAGGCTGGATCAAATTTATGCACTTTGCCAGCACGAATTGCTTCCTCCAGATCCATCAAATTCGGCCCATGTGCCAGCGCTAAATTACGCTCCAACAACGCTTCGATTCGTTTATTTTGGGCGGGGCTGGCGCTGCCACCATAACTGGCCTTCAGCTTGACCCCATTGTAACGCGGGGGATTATGGCTAGCCGTAATCATCACGCCCGCTGTTGCCTCTTTATGAACAATGGCATAGCTGATGGCTGGCGTAGGTGTATCAGCACGAGCCAGCCAGGTTTCAATGCCATTAGCAGCCATAATCCGTGCCACTTCTGCCGCGTATCTATCCGAAAGAAAGCGCGTATCGAAACCGACTACGGCCGTTGGCCGTCCTCCCTCCTGCTCCAAAATAAAATCGGCAATCGCCTGGGCTACCAGTCGCAAATTGGCAAATGTGAAGGTCTCACTAATAACAGCCCGCCAACCATCCGTGCCAAAACGTACAGTCATAAATGCTCCCTAAGGGTTCGTCCAAAAAGAACTTTTGAGTTTTGAACCATAAGGTAACTACTCAGGCTCACGAGAAGAAGTTCAACTTTTAGCCGACAAATCGTTTGGTCAGCCAGAGAAAAAGTTGAACTTCTGGCTTAGTAGTTACACCATAAGAACCCTTAAAGCTCATCCGTCAATTCCATATTTATAAACGGATGAGCCCTAGTAGGTTAGTATCACAATGAGGTCGTTGACATTCGTACCAGTCGGTCCCGTTTGCAGCAGATGAAGATGGAGAGGCGGATCAGGCGCTGTGATACCTGCCTCGTCAGCCTGAGCAACCATAGACCTGGACAATAAATTATCGTCAAGTTGTTTGAAAAAAGTGTAGCTGTCGTTATTCTTGAGAAACTCAACCGGGTCCAAGCCAAACTCCTGGGCCAGAACGGCCGTTTCCCCCGAAATCACTGCCCCAGCCGCCCCGGTCGTACTGTCCTCACCATCCGTCGCCAGACTCATCACAACAGTATGGGAACAGCCCTGCAATGCCACGGCTGCCGCCAATGCCAACTCTTGATTACGGCCCCCGTATCCCTCACCGCGAATAGTCACTGTCGTCTCGCCACCTAAAATCAAACAATGGCCCGGTGGCAAATCTTTGGCAATGGCCGCCACAAATTTACCCACCTCCCGGGCCTCCCCTTCCAGTCGTGTCGTCAAAATATGCGCCAGAAAACCCAATTGCGCCGCTTTAGTAAAAACAGCCATTGCCGCCGTCTTCACATCCCCTACTATTATGTGCTCACTCCGTACCACCTTCATTGGAAATAGATCAGGCCGCTGTAACAACTGCTCAATGTGCTGCCATACAGCCGGTGCCAACTGCCTCGCCACCCCATACCGCTGCAACACTGCCAGGGCATCCGCCGGTGATTCATCTACCAGCACCGTTGGTCCACTGCCAATATCAGCCAGGGGATTGCCAATCACATCACTCAAAATCAGGCTAACACAGGTTGCCGGTGCTGCCATGCGCGCCAGGCCGCCTCCCTTCACCTGATCCAACTGCCGTCGTACACAATTTAGTTCGTGAATGGTACAGCCACTGGCCAACAATTCTCCTGTCAACTGCTGCCACTCGGGCAGCGAGAGCAGCGGCTGCGTCAACAGAGCTGATGTCCCACCAGAAATAAGAAAAATCACCAGGTCGCCCACAGTCGCCTGGGCAATAAATTCGATAACCGCCGACGTCGCGGACACACTGTCTTCATCCGAAACAGGGTGTCCGCCTACGAGAATGAGCAGCGGGGGGCCTTGGTTAGAAAAAGGCACGGCCCGCACACCTTTCTTCGTAAGCACCACCCCCCCAGCCAGGTCATTCCCTAAAATCGTAAAGGCAGCTTTGGCCATGGAAACGGCCGCCTTGCCAACACTCACAATAAACACACGCCCTGTATCCAGGTCAAAATCAACATGACCCACTTGGAGCATACGCCCATCTCGTTGCATATGCTGTTGAACGGCCATTGCCGGATCGGCCGCCTCCAGGGCACTTTTAATCAAAATATCCGTATGTTGGTCAAAATCCGTAAAGGCTACTTTCATACTCCTGTTACCGCCCACGCCCTTAGGAGCGGGAATTTAACAACTTGCACAAATACCCATTGCCCCGCTCCTTAGGCGATTTCCGTGAAATAATCATCGCTTTACAAGTCGCAAATCGCCTTAAAGCCAATGCGGAATCACCCCTAAACTCACTCAATTATTTTTCAGCATTGGCCTTAAAGCTGACGATTCAATTCCGTACCTTATTTAATCGTCAGCCCTTATGGTTGCAGAGCCATAACCGCTTGTTCCGCCGCTGCTTGCGGTGACATTCCCAGGGAAATCACATTGAGAAGGGCATTCTGGAAAATCGTTAATAGTTCACTATCCACACCACCAGGAAAAGAGTCTGCTTGCTCCAATTCAGTTTGAACAAATTCACTATAATTATCTTCAGCAGGCCAGAAGGCAAAGGCACCCGGTTGAGCCGGTAACATATTACTGGCATAACTCCATTGACCCAAACTTTCATCAGTCGTCAAAGCAGCCAACAGCTCCAAAGCCAGCATCCGCCGTGCCGGGTCAGGCGTACTAATCGCCCACGCCCAACCATCAAGCAGCGGGGTCAAGGGGGCCTGCAGGCCAGGTATCGAGGCGAAAGCAGGTGCAAAATCCTCAGAACGCAAACGTAAAAATTGGCTGGCTGTCGTCAAGGCTATGAGCGATGAATCACTCTGAAATAGCTGCCAGACCTCGTCCGGTGCCGTCAGGCTATTGCTGTCCCCCAGCAGAAAATTGCTGCTTTGTGCCTGGCTAAACTGCATCAGGGCATTCGTCAGGGGTTCCACTTGCAGCACAGACTGTTGCGAATCATTTACCACCTCACCCCCACTTGCCAGATAGAAGTGCAAAAGCAGCAATGCCCCATCCGGGCCAGCCGCAGGAAAGACAAACTGAGCCTCAACATTTGTAATCAATTCATTCCAGGTCAGAGGCAGCGTATCCGTTAACAACTCACTGTGGTAGACCAGGTGCGGCAAGTTGACCAAGGCAAAAGGATAACCTATCAGATGTTCGTTGGCCTGACCCAATCGTCTGGCTGCCGGATATAAATCTTCAGCCAGTTCAGGATCAAGCCAATCCCCCACAGGATAAATTAATTCCTCGTTAGCCGCGACCACCAACTGGTTAGTAGGCAGGGCAATTAAATCGGGCAGAACAGAGGGCGCAACATTACGCCCGGTCCGCAAGTAGTGCAAAATGCCACCTTGCCCTAATACGCTCTTCTGCTCCACTACTAAGGCGGCATCAGGCCGGGCCAAACGAAAAGCAAGCCACTGTTGTTCCAAAGCGGCCGCCCCTGCTTCCGTCCGACTAGCAATTTCCGGAGGCAACCAGACAGTCACCGTCAAACTATCTTCAGTTGGGGTAATAAGCTGGGCAGCATCAGGAGTACCCGCGGGCAAAGGGGTGCTGCTGTCCAACGTCGGCGTTGCTATCACGGGCGTGGCATTCAAATTACTGCTATTACCCAAGAAATCACAAGCAGCCACCAGGAGTAGAATGGTAAACACGACTGGCAGGTATTTTCCTTGCATAGTTAAGAGTATATTGTTGCCCATCCAGTGAAGCAACCGATTCAACGTTCCTCCTGCATCACCGCAAAAATTGAATCGGCCGCTAATTGATTCCCTGCCTCGTTGTCTCCGGCTCATCCTGACCTCCTTTGGCGCATCACTTCAAAGGCGACAATGGCTGCCGAAGCTGCTGCCCCCAGCGAATGAGAAAACGGTCGTCCATAAGGAATCTGCAAGCGCAATTCGGCCGCCTCCAAAAATGATCGGGTAATCCCCCGGCGCTCGCCGCCAATGAGCAAAAAAATTGGCCCTGTCAAATCAGCTTCGTAAAGAGATGTGGCCTCGGCTTGCGTCGTACAAGCAATCTGTAAACCCTGCTGCCGGTAAAATGCTGCTGCTGCTCCGGCTGATTCAGCCATCGCCGTTGGCATCCATTCTGAAGCACCGGCCGAAGCGCGTGTGACAATCCCGGCCGCTGACAGCCAATTGCGCGGCCGCACCACCAGACCATCCACACCAGCCGCATAGAGAGCGCGGATGGCCTGCCCAAAATTGAAAGGGTCTTCAAGGCCATCGAGCATAACAACAAACGGCCGTTCTCGCCCCCTCACCAATTCCCCCATCGCCACAAAATGCCGCCCTTCCACCTCAGCTATAATACCGCCGTGGCTATTCCCGCTCACTTTTGCTTGCAAGAAATCATCGGTCACAAAATGGACGGGAACATGGTGGGATTCGGCCGTACGCTGTAACTGTTGCCAGCGACGATCCCATCTACCCTGCCGCATATAGATGGCACGAATCGGCCGGTTGCCTGCCTGTAATGCTGCTGTCACCGAAATCATGCCTTCCAAAAAAACCCCTTCACTCATGCTGCTTCAATCATAACGTAAAAAGGCCAGATTGCCCTTGACAATCTGGCCTTTTATCAAGGTGCATGACCTTGCCTACACCCCATTTTTTAGGGAGCAGTCGCACCCGGCGTTGTAAGCTGTTGCGCCGGATCAGGTGTTGGCGGCACCAGAAATTTAGGGTCTAGCACAGGCTGAGTCGGTACGCGACTGCGCCAAAATTCAGTAATTTCCAGGCCGCCAGCAATTTGTGAATCAAGAAAAGTAGTTAAATTTTCTTGTTTTTCGGCCTCAAAAGCACTTGGGGATAAGGGACGTACTTCCCGCCCACTCACCTGGACAATAGAATAAGTGGTTGTTTCCGTTGTGGCATCTTCGTTAACCAAAATATCGCTAGGGCTGTTGAGAGGAAGCTCAAACACGGCCGTTTGCACTCCCGCCCCAAAATTTGCCAGATCCTCTTGCCGTCGCCACAATAACTCCAGTGCATTGGCCGTCGAATCAGATTCCGGGTCAGGGGGCGTACTACGAATCGTATTCCATACAGTCAGCAAGCCCTCAGCCGCAACCTGCTCCAGCGCTTCGTTCGCTTCGGCTTCATCCGTAAAAGAGAGCAAATAGACGCTGGCCTGCTCTGCTTCCTCAGATAAATTATTTTCTTCAGCCAGGGCATCAGACAGTTTATCACGATAAAGCTGTGCCCGTACTACTGAGCGATATGTCGCCTCATCCACACCCATATCCCGGAACTGCACCAACAAATCATTAAGCTCCTGCTCAAAAGTCTCGCGGGAAACGGCCGTAGCCGTAGGTTGAGGGGTGTTCGTTGGGCCAAACGTGGGCGAGGGAAAAGGAGTATTCGTCGGCAGCAGTTCCGTAATAACTGCTGTCGGGACAGGCGTTAACGAAGGCGTAGGCATCACCGTCTGGGTTGGCGTGGGCAACGGCGTGGGTGACTCACCACCAAAGTAATTGAAAGACTCACTAACAAACTCATCAACATCCGCTTCCGTTACACCAATGCCGCGTACCTCGGCCGCCTGCTGGATAACCGCCTCATTAACCAGGGTGTCAATCACAATTTGACCCAATTCTTCGGGTGCATAAAGCTCATTAATCTGTTGGCCGGCAAATTGTTGAATCAATCCCACGTCACCATCAAAGGCAATAAACTGGTTCTCCAAAACGATAATCCGCTGCGCTCGTTCATAGCGCACCCGGTTTTCCCACTCACGCAGGCTAATCTCTTCCCCATTAATGGTGGCCACAGCCCGATTAGGCGCCAGAAGGAATTCATTAACCAGCGCAAATATTAAGAGAACCAGTAACAGGGCACCCACGCCAGCTAACGCCAAATAAACGCGTCGTTTTTGCTCAGCCTCACGTTTAGAACGCAAATAATCTTTGCGTGATTGGCGTTGGGCACCGGCATTTTCCGTATCTTGTTGTTTCTTGGCCATATAATTCCATACTTAGTGGAGACAGTTAGTCAGAGACAAAGGGAAGCAAAGCCAGGTGCCTGGCACGTTTAACGGCCCGAGCCAGACTACGCTGGTGGCGGGCGCAAGTGCCAGTCTGGCGACGGGGACGAATACGGCCATATTCATTTATATAGCGGCGCAAATTATCATATTCTTTATAATCTATTTCCTTCACTTTATCTACACAAAAAGCACAAATCTTTTTCCGGCGGCGCATACCTCCCGGTCCGGAATCGCTATCCCTATTATCTCGTTGGTATCCCATCTTAACACCTTATCATAAGCGTTTAGTTACACAGAGATTCACGAAGGTTTCGCCGAGATTCATAGAGAAAAAGAAGAATTTCTCTCAATTCTCTAGGTAACTCTGGGCCTTCTCAGCCTAACTCTGTGTCCCTATTGAACGGTTAGCTATCTACTACTCGCCAGTAAGAACAATCACTTCGTGGGCCACAACCTCCGTACGGAAATGTTTACGGCCATTGCTGTCCTCCCAGCCGCGTGTTTGTAAACGCCCTTCAATATAAATCTGATCACCTTTCACAAATTGCTGTTGGCAAACCTCAGCCAGCGCACCCCAGGCCACAATGTTGAACCATTCCGTCTCTTCATGTTGCTCACCCTCGGCTGATGTCCAGGAACGGGGCGTGGCAATACTAAAAGAAGTCACAGGGCGGCCGCTAGGCGTGTGACGCATCTCAGGATCCGTCTCTAGCCAGCCAATAAGCATGACCTTGTTAAGACCTTTTCGCATCCTGTGAACCTGATCCCTGACTAGTATCCGTGACCCGAAGTCCGTATATGGTTATCGGTAAAACCTACCAGAGAAAATCGTTCACCGATTACCGGTTACGGATTACCGATACTAGCTATGTTTACGAACAACCAGATAGCGCAAAATATCATCATTAAATTGAAAATTGCGCTCAATCTGATTCACTTGAAGCGGGTCTAAGTTCGCTTCATACATCACATAATAACCCTCAGAGAACTTATTAATGTGATAAGCCAGGCGGCGACGACCCCAATGCTTGGCAACCGGTTTGGCACCATCTTCTTGGCCAAAGGTCAGCCAACCAGAAACACGCTCCAGTAATTCGTTGCGTTCACTTTCCTCTAATTCAGGTTGTACAATAATCGTGACTTCATACTCGCGCATTGTTGCTATTAACCTCCTTTCCTTGGTATTACTCTAGCGAGTTTTGCCCCTGATTCTTACGCTCAGGAGCGGAAAACAGCGTAATGCTGTGCAACAAGGGAGGAATCATAACACAAATTAAATTTTTCACAAGTGGAATTCAGAGGCAATTGCCAATTGCCAAGCAATCATCAAAGTGGTAGGATGAAGAAGTGAGGAAATAACAATGGTTCAATCCCCTTTTCCCGGTATGGATCCCTATCTGGAAGGTTATTTATGGCCTGACGTACATCACGCGCTGGCTCATGAGATACGGCGGCAACTGATTCAGAAAATTGCACCACGATACGTTGCTCGTGTCGCCCTTCGTTTTGTAATGACCAGGGAAGATAGCGAAGAATCCATCGGCATCATGCTGCCTGATGTAGAGTTGATGGCTGGGAAGAGCACGCCACCCACCCGTGAGGGCACCTCCTATACAGGTGAAGCCGTAGCCATTGCGCCTTTTGTTTTGCCCCTCGAGCCGGCTATTCGCATCCGGCTCGCCTCCGTTGAGATTCGGGACACGGCCAATCGCAGTCTCGTAACCAGTATTGAAATTCTTTCGCCTGTGAATAAGCGTGGTTCCGGCTGGCATGAATACCAGCAAAAACGCCAAACTGTCATGCGCAGCCATGCCCATCTATTGGAAATTGATTTGCTGCGTGAAGGGAAACGGCCAGTTACCGACCCGCGTTTACCCCCAGCCCCCTACTACGCCTTTCTCACCCGCGCCCCCCTACGTCAAATCGAAATCTGGCCGCTCTCTTTACGTGAGCCACTTCCTACCCTTGCCGTCCCCCTGCTCGATCCTGATCCGGATGTCACCCTCGATTTAAGTCTGGCTCTGGCAACTATTTACAACGAAGCCCGCTACGATCTTGACATCAACTACCGGCAGCCCCCCGAGCCTCCTTTAGCAGATGAGGATGCCATCTGGGCCAGCACACTATTGGCAGTTGGCGACTCTTAAGCGTTCCCTCGTAAACAAGTTGGTAGTAACGACTTTAGTCGTCTGACCGCTAAAACGGTGACTACCAACAAGTTAGGCTAAGTCTTAATCGAGTAAGGGCTGCAACGGCCGTTCCCCTTCATCCTTCCACAAACGATACAAATCAACCGACCTGCGCAGCAGCCACAGCTTGATAGAATCATGAAAATGTAAATCCACTCCATTTACCAATTCATCCAGCAACCACCAACGCGCTTCACTGCCCGCCATATCATCCCCTGGCACAATCTCGCCCCCTTCATAAACCATCAGATAATAAGTGCTGACCATAAAACGCACCTGCTCATCGTAGTGGAAAGTTTCCGCATGGACAATGCCTAACGGCCGTACCCGCACACTCTCACCTAATTCTTCCCCCACCTCACGCAAAGTCCCAGCCAAAATCGTCTCCCCCGCCTCAATGGCCCCGCTCACCGTTTGCCACCCTTGCTGTCGCCTGGGGCTGTTGAGCAGCAAAAACTGCTCCTCATCGTTCATAATAATGGCCTGTAAGGCAATAGGTGTAGTAACAAACGGCCGGTGTCGCGGCGCTCCCGTATACACAATAGATTGGGTCATCTTCCTTCACTCCTGCGCCAAAATTGGCAACATCACCCTCTCTTCTAGTCTCACTCTCACCGGTTTGGCAAAGCCTAAAGTCGTCGCCCCACTTACAATTTGGGCTTCGTCTATAGCTTCCAGGTGGAAGCGTTGGGCAATCGTGGCCAGGAGTAGCTGCGCTTCCATAGTAGCGAAGCCATTGCCAATGCAAACGCGGGAGCCCATGCCAAAGGGGAAGTAAGCCCCCTTGGGCAGATTGCGCTCAAAGCCGTCAACCCAACGTTCTGGACAGAATGAGGTGGCATTGGCGAAGGTACGGCCGTCCCTTTGCACAGTATAGGGAAACAAAAAGAGAATACTCCCTGCCGCTATCGTCCCTGCCGCTATCGTTATGGGTTCGGCCGGTTCCCGGAAGAGGAACCATGCGGGTGGGTAAAGGCGTAGGGCCTCTTTGACAATGCCCTGCGTATAGGGCAGTTGGGACAAATCATTGAGCGTGGGAGACCGGCCGTTTAACACCGTTACCAACTCCTCATATAACAGGGTCTCCACTTCTGGATGTTTCGTCAACAGCACCCAAATCCAGGCCAGCAGGACGGCCGTTGTCTCATGCCCGGCAATAAACAACGTCACCAACTCATCCTGAATTTGTTGGGCATCCATCTGTTCGCCTGTATCAACATCACGGGTGAAGAGGAGCATGGAGAGCAGATCGGGCGGGCTGTCCGCCTCCCCAATGGCCCGGCGTTCGGCAATCATGGCCTGCACCAGACGACTGAGTGTTTGGGCACCCCGTCGTTTCTGCCTTAAAGCGGGCAGGGGTGCCCATTCAGGCAGTAGAGCTAAGGGTAACGATTTGCTTTGAGCGGCCAATCCCAGTCCCAAATCGTGCATCGCCCGGGCCACAACATCTGTTTGCTCTCCGGCATCGGCCGAAAAAAGGGCATCCACCACAATCGTAAACGTCAGCGCGTGCATTTCCCCGTCAATTGTTACCAAATCGCCATCGTGCCAGCCTGCCAGCCGTTGTTCCGTGTGATGCACCATACGCTCAGCAAAACGGCCGATGCGCCCATGATGAAAAACCGGCTGCATCAACTTGCGCTGCTGCCGCCAAAAGTCGCCCATACTGGTAAACAGCCCATTGCCAAACGATGACTGGGTGACACGGCGCAGGAGTTTCGGTTTTTCCAGTGGTGGTGATTGCCTAACGAGCAGTTCATGGCTTAACAGCCGATCGGTCACAAAGTAGAGAGGTGGCAGCAAGGGTGGCCTGGTGACAAAAACATCGCCATATTTAGCCTGTAACTGGCCCACAAAATCAGGGCCATGCTGCTTGAATTGGCGCTGCAGTTCAAAGAATGAAAATTGGGGAATCATGCTACTTCCTTATTCTTGCCCTAAAATCCGCAACATCATACGAAGTTGCTGGGCGTGACCCCTGGTCTGGTAATGTTCGTGAATATTTTCCCAATATTCGCCTGATGGCACAACCTCAACAAAGGGGCAATCTACCAGAGCAATCACATCGGCAGACTCATCAGGTTGGGCTGGCACACCCTGGGCTAAAGCAGCCCGGCACCTTTCTTCCAGCCTGTCAAAATAGGCCTTGTTGTCGTGCAATAGCTGCCGGCCAATGGTGACGGGGGCGTGGCAGTACAAAACCGTCTCGGCATTCATAGCCGCCAACTGGGCAAGCGATTGG
>Ga0299914_10001520_pt1 | contig 15398 bp, 10 predicted proteins | sample RVTome_10_FD_201361 | JGI IMG/M metagenome (GOLD analysis project Ga0299914, IMG submission 201361) | Soil microbial communities from uranium-contaminated site in the Upper Colorado River Basin, Wyoming, United States - RVT153D57 (version 2) ...
GGCGTGAGGATGGCGGCCGACGCGAACGCCGGCGCCGACACGAGGCGGCGGACGACGCGTCTGATATGGGAGAGCATGCTCGGAGCTCCGGCGGACGAGGTCGAGGAACCCGGCGGCCCGCGAGCCGCCGGCCGAGGAAACGCGGACGGCCGGCCGATCGATCGGCCGGCCGCGAGATTTCAGGCGATCTCGAATCCGCTTTCCTTGAGCTCCTCGATCGCGCGCTCCGCGTGCTGCTGATCCTCGACGATCCGCCCGTCGAACAGGTGGATGGTCCGCTCGGAGAACTCGGCGTAGCGCGGATCGTGGGTGACCATGCAGATGGTCGCGCCCTCCATGTGGAGCTCCTTGAGGAGCTCCATCACCGCGTTCCCGTTCGTCGAGTCCAGGTTCCCGGTCGGCTCGTCGGCCAGCAGGATCAGCGGATCGCCGACGACCGCGCGCGCCACGGCCACGCGCTGCTGCTGACCGCCGGAGAGCTGCGCCGGGTAATGGTTGCGGCGGTGCGACATCCCTACGCGCTCGAGCGCTTCGAGCGTGCGCTCCTTGCGCTCGCTCGAGGGCATGCCCTCGCGGTAGGTGAGCGGCAGCTCGACGTTCTCGTACACGGTGAGATCGCCGATGAGGTTGAAGGCCTGGAACACGAACCCGATGTGCCGGTTCCGGATCCGGGCCCGCTGCGAGGCCGACAGCTCGGCCACGGGCTGTCCGTCGAGCAGGTACTCCCCCGCCGTGGGCGTATCCAGCAGCCCGAGCAGCGACAGGAGCGTCGACTTCCCGCACCCCGACGGCCCCGCGATGGAGAGGAACTCCCCCTCGGGGATCTCGAGGTGGATGTCGGACAGGGCGTGGGTCTCCACCTCTTCGGTGTAGAAGACCTTCTTCACCCCCTGAAGCTCGATGAGAGCCCTGCGGTCGCCGTTCGACACCTGTTCGCTCATGATCTCACCTTCCGGCGGGCGGGGTTGGCGACCCCGTCGAGGGCTCCCTCGACGGGGTCTGTATCGACCGGTGCGCGGCGGGCGTGCCCGCAGAACTCTGCCTTGCCACAGGAGGGTTTTCGCGCACCGGCGTGTTCGGGTCCTTCACTCACTACGGATCTCGCCGCTATCGGATTCGGATCCGGTCCGCGTCCGCGACGCGCGACAGATCCGAGAGGATGATCCGGTCCCCTTCCTGGAGACCTTCGACCACCTCGATCTCGTTGACGGAGCTGCGGCCAAGCTGGACCGTCACGCGCACGGCCTCGCCACCGTCACCGACCACCTTGAACAGGCTCACCGAGCTGTTCGCCTGCCCGTACGCCGGACGATCCACGAACAGCACGTCCTGGAGCCGCTCGAGCTCGATGGTCCCATCGACGCTCAGGTCGGGGCGGGCCCCCGGCGGCAGGTCTCCGGTGAGCCGAACCTCGACGAGCACCGAGCCGTTCTGGACGTTCGGATCCACCCTTCGGACGTTCCCGGCGATCGAATCGTTGCGCGTGTCGATGACGACCGGCTGGCCGATCTGGACGTCGCGCGCCTGGGTCTCGGGAATGCGGAGCTCGGCCTTGAGCCGTCCGGGCTGCGCCACGCGGGCCAGCGTCGTGCCGGCCTGGACGTACTGCCCCACTTCGAGCGACAGGTCCTGGATGACACCGCCGGCGCCCGCCACCACCCGCATCGAGGCCACCCGCGTCCGGTGCTGCTGTACGACCGACTGGAGCCGCGCGATCTGTTCGCGCTGCACCTGGAGCTGCGTGTCGACGCTCGCCCGCATGAGCTCGAGCCGGCCGCGCTCGGCCTCGAGACGCACCCGGGTCGCGTTGGCCTGCTCGATGGCCCGGCTGGCCTCGTTGCGGGATACGGTCTGGTCCTCGACGAGCTCCCGGAACGCATCGGCCTCGCGTTGCGCGGCCTGGTCGTCGGCCTCGGCGGTCGCCACCGCCGATTCCTGCTGGAGGATCGAGGTCAGGAGGTTCTGCTCCAGCGTGATCAGACCGGCACGCGCCTCCGTGAGCTGCTGCTCCGCCTGGAGCGCCGCGAGCTCGACATCGGGGTTCGAGAGGACGACGAGCACGGTCGTGTCGGTGATGGACTCGCCGGGCTGGACCAGCACCTGCTCGACGCGCCCGCCGGTCATCGCCGCGACGAACACCATCTGCTCGGGGACGAGCGTGCCCGGACCGCGCACCTCGCGCACGAAGGAGCCGCGCTCGACCGTGCCGAAGAGCTGGATGTCGCGGTCCACGCTCGGCGCGGCCGGCTCCAGCCGGGAGAGGAGGAAGGTGACGACGATGACGGCCCCGACGCCGACGCCGATCCAGATGTTCCGCTTCCGCTTGCGGCTGCCGCCGGCGCGCTTGACGTCCATCCCGGCGCCGCCGCCGATGCCGATCTCGATCCGGCGGCCCGGACGGTCCTGCTCCTCCTCCTCCTGCGGGCCGATCCTGGCCTCGCCCTTCGACTTCCTTCCGAAGCGCTTCTTCTCGCCCCCCCCCATCTCCGAAGAGAGCCGGGGCCGCTTCCGCGGAGTCCGATCGGCCGGTTCGCTGCCTGTGCTCACGTTCTATCCCTGCATCTGGGTCCGCCGCGTGGGCGGCACCGTGGATTCGGCGTTGTGCCCGGTGTACCGTCGTGTACCGTCGGTGCCCGTTCCTCGGGTGCAACCCGGGCCGTGCGTCCCTCGGTGATCCACCCGAGTATGGGCAACGCCCGTACCAGGCTTCAGACGCCGATCTAACCTGCTGTGGTACATGAACATAACGCGATCGGGGCCGGCCGTGGAACCGACCCCTCCGTGGGCGGTTCCGGGACGCGGTGTCCGAATCCGGACGTTCCGCTATTCGGCGCGCAGCGTCTCGAGCGGATTCGTCCGTCCGGCGCGGATCGCGGGCAGCAGACACGCGCCGAGCGCGACGAGCGCGAGGAGGCCCGAGACGGCCGCGATCGTGACAGGATCGCGTGGCGAGATCCCGTACACCATGCTCCCCAGCACCCGCGCCCCCGCCAGCGCGGCCGCGAGACCGATGGCGATCCCGAGCGCCGTGAGGCCGAGGCCCCGGCGGAGCACGAGACGCACGACGTCCCCGCTCCGAGCGCCGAGGGCGAGCCGGATCCCCATCTCCCGGACGCGCTGCCTGACCGCGTACAGCAGCGTCGCGTACACGCCGGCGGCGGCGAGGAGGAGGGCGACGACCGCGAAGCCCGCGAGGATGGCGGAGTAGAAGCGCTCGTCCGCCACCGAGCGCGACATGCGTCCATCCATGGTCACGACGTCGGGGATGGGGAGATCGGGGTCGAGCTCCCAGATCGCGTTGCGGATCGCCGGGGCCACGGCCCCCAGATCGAGATCGGTCCGGACGGCGAGATTGAGGAACGGGAACTCGTGCCCCCGCGCCTCCCACGGCAGGTACACCTCGGGCGCCGCTCCGCGGTCGAAACCGGTGTGTCGAACGTCCGCCGACACGCCCACGATCACCGCCCGACGATCGGAGAAGCGCACCTCCTCGCCCATGGCCTCCGTCGCGCCCCCGAACACGACGGAGGCAAACGACTCGTTGACCACCACGGGGAGCGGGTCGAGCGTCTCGTCTCCCTCGTGGAGGTCTCGTCCGGCGACCAGCCGCACGCCGAGCGCCGTGAAATACCCGGCCGTCACCGGGTTCATGTCGGAGCGGACACCGTTGGTCTCATCCGCCCCAGGAAGGGTCACGGGGGTCCGCCAGCAGCAGCTCCCCCCCGAGGCGTACTGGAACGGCAGCGTGGTGGCGGCCACGGCCTCCCGCGTGCCCGGGAGGGCCCGCAGACGCGGAAGAAGCTCGTCGACGAACCGCGCGCGTGCCTCGGCCTCGTACCCGGCCCGGAGCTGGAGATCGACGGTCACCAGGCGCTCGGCGCGGAAGCCCGTGTTCACGCCGGTCAGCCTGAGGAAGCTGTGGAAGAGGAGCCCCGCCCCGACGAGGAGGACCAGCGAGAGAGCGACCTCCGCGACGACGAGCGCGCCCTGGAATCGGGACCGGCCTCCCGCGAGGGTCGCGCGCCCGGTTCCCTCCTTGAGCGCGTCGTTCGGATCGACCCGGGTGGACTGGAGGGCGGGGAGCACACCGAACAGCAGCCCGGTGAGCAGCGACACCGCGAGCGCGAACAGGAGCACGCGGCCGTCCACGGCGACGGACGCGGAGCGCGGCAGGATCCCGGGCTCGAGCAGCGCGAATCCCCGCACCCCACCGAAGGCGAGCGCCGCACCCGCCAGACCGCCCCCGAGCGCGAGAACGAGGCTCTCGACCGTCAGCTGGGTCACGAGGTTCCGGCGCGTGGCCCCGAGCGCGCCGCGCACGGCGAGCTCCCGGGCGCGGTCCGCTCCGCGCGCCAGCAGGAGGTTCGCGACGTTCGCGCAGGCGAGCAGCAGGAGGAGGCCGACCGCCCCGAGCAGCACGAGCAGGGTGCCGCCGACGTCGCCCACCACGGCCTCCTTCAGCGGCATGACCGGCGTCGACTCCACGTTGCCCTCGGAGTCCACGTACACGTCCGGGTGCTCGCGCGCGAGACGCGCGTCGAAGGCCTCCATCTCGGCCCGTGCCCGCTCGACGTCGACCCCCTCGGCGAGGCGTCCGACCACCTCGAGGACGTGGAGGCCCCGGTCCTGGATCGCCGGGTCGTCGAGGTCGAGCGGCGTCCACACCTCCGTGTCACCACGCACCATGATGCCCGGCGGGGCGAACCCGGCCTCGAGCACCCCGACCACCCGGAGGGACCGATCGCCGACCCGGACGTCGCGGCCCACGAGATCGGGGTCCGCCCCGAACCGGGTTCGCCAGAACGCGTGGCTCAGGACCGCGAGGTCGGAGCCCGCCGCGTAGTCATCGGCCGTGAAGGTGCGACCCACCGCCGCCCGCGCGCCGAGGGTGCGGAACAGCTCGGGCGTGACCCGTCCCACGGACAGGCGCTGCGGCGGACCGTCACCCGAGAGGTCGGCGGCCTCGTTCCATATCGCGCCCCACTCCGAGACGGCGGAGATCTCGCGCTCCCATTCGCGGAACTCGACCGGTGGGTGGGAGGCGTTCGACAGGTAGACCAGCTCGTGCGGCTCCGGATACGGCAGCCGGCGCAACAGGACGCCATCGACGACGGAGAACACCGTGGTCGCGGCGCCGATACCGGCGCCGAGCAGCAGCACCACGGTCGCCGCGAACGCGGGGCGGCCGCGCAGGGACCGAAGGGCGTACCGGATATCGTGTGACATGCTCGCTCCAGATGGGCTCGAGGGATTCGCGCCCGCGACCGCGGGCAGCGGCGCGCGCGACTCGCGACGGGCGGCGATGCGCTCCGGAACCGCGCCCCTCGCCGCGGAGAAGAAACAGCGGCACGCGTACCGCAAGGCGGCGATCCCGCCCTGCTGCGCACGTCGCTCGTCGAACAGGGCCTCGAAGGTCCGGAGCATTTCCTCCCCGTACCGTCGCCGGAAATCGACCGGATAGAGACGGAGGGCGAGCGCGAAGACGCGCGAGCTCCACGCCCGCCCATCGCGTGCTGGTACGGGGGTCACGACCCCGCTCCGGGCTCGGGAATGAGCCGCCATTCACGCGCTCGATCGGTGAGACGCGCGAGGCGTGCGGCCTCCGCGGTCACGACCCGGCGCCCCAGCTCGGTGAGCGCATAGTGACGCCGCGGGGCCCCGTCGGAGTCGTCATCGAGCTCGGTCTCGGTCACGAGACCGTCGCGATCGAGCCGCCGTAGCGCCCGGTACAGGTTGGCCGGATCGAGGGTCACCTCGCCGCCGGCATGCCGCTCGGCATCCTTGATGATCCCGTATCCATGGCGCGCCCCCCGGGCGAGGACGAGAAGGATCAGGAAATCGCGCGGGCTCAGCGGCAGCGTCTCGGTCGGTTCGCGCGGTGCGGACACTCCCGGCTCCAGCGTTCGAGAAGACAGCGGGGCCGGCGCCGCCGAATTCCGACGCGCCCCGGGCGTCCCGACCGTCCGGGGTCGGCGACCCCGTCCTTTCCCATGTGGACGACGATGCGCGCAGGCCGACATTCAGTCAACTGACTGATACCGGACCCGCCCTTCAGACACGTCCTGTCGCGGGGAGGGTTGCCCGGGCGCCCATCGCCGGTGCACGCCGCCAGTGTCGAGCGCGTGGCGCCGGGTTTCGCCCGATGGTGCGGCGGGGCGCGGCTTCGCCGCGTGGCCCCGCCGCGGCCCCCGGAGACCCTACGGGAGGCCGCGGACCAGTTCCGGCAGATCGTGGATCCGGGGGAGGGTGTGGTAGCGGACCGACGTGAGACGCGCCGCATCGACCTTTTCGTGCGCCCAGGTCTCCGTGTACGGGATGTGGACCGCGTGACCGCCCATCTCTGCCACGGGGACCACGTCGGAGCGGAGCGAGTTGCCGACCATCAGGAACTCGGCGGGGTCGAGCCCGCGCCCGGCGACGAGCCCCTCGTACGTCGCGCGGTCCTTCCGGCTCACGACGGACACGTCGGTGAAGAAGTCACCGAGACCCGAACGGGCCAGCTTGGTCTCCTGGTCGAGGAGGTCGCCCTTGGTCACGATCATGAGGTCGTGTGACTCCGAGAGCTCCCGCACTGCTTCGCCCACGCCATCGAGCAGATCGACGGGGGCGTGGAGCATCTCGCGTCCCATGCGCACGATCTCCGCCACCTCCTCGCCCGTCACCTTCCCACCCGTGAGCTCGATCGCGGTCTCGACCATCGACAGCGTGAACGCCTTCACCCCGTACCCGTAGTGCTGGAGGTTGCGGATCTCGGTCTCGGACAGCCGCTGCTCGATCACCTCGGGATCGGTGTGCCGCGAGAGGAGCGCCGAGAAACGTGCCTGCGTGTCGGTGAACAGGGGCTCGTTGTGCCACAACGTGTCGTCGGCGTCGAGCGCCACGAGCCGGATCATGTCCGGCGGCCGGACGGGGCCATGCTCGATCTCATCGGTCCTCCCCGCTCGCCATCGGATTCCCGGGGCGCGCTCGAGCGCGGTTCCCCGCCACGGACGCTCCCGCCCACGCGTATGCGTAGCGGACACCGGCGGCCGGGTCCACTACGGGAATTTTTCCCTTGTTATTCGGCGGCGTCCCGCCAGGCGGGAAACCGGCGACGAGCCTGCAACCGGTTGCGACGCCGCGGGTTCGGCGCGCCTCGGCCGGCGCGGAACGCGCGTTGCGCCCCCTCCCACCGTCCGCTCCGCGCCCCGGGGCCGTCGCGCCCGGAGGCCGGAGCGGCTTCGTATGGAAGGGGCCGAACTCGATGGAGGATGAACGATGAGCGAGATGACCGGAAGTCTCGGAAGACGCCCGTCCTGGCTGCGCACGGTCGCGGTCGCGCTCGCCGTCACGAGCGCGTTCGTGGCGTGTGACGACGACGACCCGACGGGTCCGGGTGGAGATGAGGGCGATGTGGAAGCGTTCGTGATCGACGATCCGGCGAGCGCGAGCCCGTCCGTCGCCGACCGGGCCGCTCTGAGCACGGTCGCCGCCGCGGCGATCGCCGGCGACGTCACCGGTGAAGCCCGGGTCGACATCTCGGTCGACGGGAGCGAGTGGATCCAGCTCGGCTCGATGAGCGATATCGACGTGGACCTCCAGTCGAGCGACGGGGAATCGGTGAACGGCGAGGCGAGCGTGCCGGTCGGCAGCTACGCGAGGGTGCGTCTCGTCCTCGACGGCGCGGCGGCCGAGCTCGCGGCGGGCAGCGACATCGGCGGCGTCGTGCTCGACATCGACGCCACGGTGACGATCGGTGACGGCGGGCAGGTGATCATCGAGCGGTCGGTGCAGTTCGAGGTGTCCGCGGACACCGACATCCGCATCGTGTTCGACCTCAACGCGGAGCAGTGGATCACCCAGGCCGCCGTCACGGCGGGCCAGGTGAGCGAGGCGTCCGTCGACGCGAGCGTCGCCGCGGCCGCCTTCATCGAGACCGAGTGATTCGCTGACCCGACCCGGACGCCCGCCGGCGTGCCGGGGCGCGAGCCCTCGCGCCGCGCGGGTCTGGAGCCACCCGGCGTCGGACGGGAACTCGCCCGTTCGGCGCCGTCTGGCATCCGGGACGCCCCCGCCACGCGTGCGGCGGGTGACCGCTGGCGGACACGAATTCCCGCGACCGGACGCCCATGGGCCTTCCGCCCCTCGCCGACTCGAAGCGTAACTCGTTCGACGGCAAGCGCTTGGACGATGCCGTAGCAAACGGCACGCCCGTTGCCCCTTAGGGCCGCGCCCCCACACCCGCTTCGAGAGGATCCACGAGATGGACGCCTTCTTCCAGGACGTGCGGTTCACGCTGCGCACGCTCGCTCGCGATCGCTCGTTCACCTTCACGGCCCTCCTCACGCTCGGCGTCGGGATCGGCGCGAGCACCGCGATCTTCAGCATCGTCGACGGCGTCCTCCTGCGTCCGCTCCCCTACGGCGACGCCGACCGGATCGTCACGCTCTGGCAGCACGACCGCGGCGCCGGGATCGAGCGGGACGACGTCTCGTCGGCCAACTACATGGACTGGAGGGATCGCGCCGAGCGGACGTTCGAAAGGCTCGCGGCGTTGGAACCCAGCGGGCTCGACTGGCTGGGTCCCGACGGCCCCGAGGAAATCGATGCGTATCTGGTCACGTCGGCCTTCTTCGAGGTGATGGGTGCGACGCCGGTTCTCGGCCGCACGCTCCGTCCCGAAGACTTCCGGGAGGACGGCGGGCTGAAGGCGGTGGTGCTCGGCCACCGCATCTGGCGGGACCGATTCGGCGCGGATTCGACGCTGGTCGGGAGCACGCTCACGTTGAACGACCAGCCGGTCGAGGTGGCCGGCGTGTTGCCGCCGGCGTTCGAGTATCCACCGGGAAACCAGGTCTACGCGCCCAGGGTCTTCTCCGAGAGCGCGCGCCAGTCGCGGGCCGCGAACTACTTCCGGGTCGTCGGGCGGCTGAGGGAAGGGGCGGGCGTGGAGGCCGCGCAGTCGGAGATGGACGCGATCGCGACGCGGCTCGCCGCCGAGCACCCCGACACGAACGCGGAGATCGGAGTCACCGTCGTGCCGCTGGAGCGGCAGGTTCTCGGGTCCGTGCGACCGGCTATGCTCGTGCTCCTCGTCGCGGTCATACTCGTCCTCCTCATCGCGTGCGTGAACGTGGCGAACCTGCTTCTGGCCCGCGGGGCGCGGCGCCGCCGCGAGCTCGCCACACGCGCCGTGGTGGGCGCGGGGCGGCGGCGACTCGTGACCCAGCTCGGGGTCGAGAACCTGGTCCTCGCCGCGCTCGGGGGTGGCCTCGGAGTGGCGGTCGCTGTGTGGGCCGTCTCCTCGCTCAAGAGTCTCGCGCCGGCGGGGCTCCCACGGATCGAGACCGTGTCCGTGGATCTCCGGGTGCTCGGGTTCGCGATCGGGGTCACGGCCCTCACGTCGCTCCTGTTCGGCTTCGCGCCGCTCCTCCAGGCGGCCCGTTTGGACCTGCGGGGACAGCTCGGCGAGGGAGGGCGCTCGACGGCCGGGGGGGGTTCGTCGTCGCGGCTCCGCGATGCGCTCGTGGTCGCCCAGGTCTCGCTGGCCCTCGTGCTGCTCGCTGGGGCCGGTCTGATGGCCAAGAGCTTCGTGCGCCTGCTCGCCGAGGATCCCGGCTACGAGACCGACGACGTGGTCGCGTTCACGACGCAGGCGTGGCGGTTCTACCCGACCGCGCCGGATCGCATCCAGTTCGTCCGGCAGGCGACGACCGCCCTCGAAGCGGCGCCCGGCGTGCGGGCCGTAGGGATGACCTCGGGGCTCCCGCTCTCGGAGGGGATCTACGCGGAACGGGCGACGTACACGGTGATCGGTGAAGCGGCGCCGCGACCGGGGCAGGAGCCGAGCGCGCGCGGGGCGGCGGTCACATCGGGGTACTTCGGGGTGCTGGGGATCCCGCTCATCGCGGGCCGGCTGTTCGAGGACACCGACGACGCCGACGCGCCCCGCGTCGTCCTGGTGAGCGAGGCGCTGGCCCGCCGCCACTGGCCCGCGGGCGACGCGGTCGGCAAACGAATGGCGGTCAGCTTCGCCAGTCCTCCCGCCGAGGCCGAGGTGATCGGGGTGGTGGGGAACATCCGTCATCAAGGCCTCGACGACGCCCCGTCGCCCGCGCTCTACGTGCCGCACGCCCAGCACCCCACCGGCGCGATCACGTTCACGCTCCGTACGGCGTCGGATCCGGGGGCGGCGCTGACGGCCCTCAAGGACCGCGTGTGGGCGCTCAATCCCGCGATCTCGCTCACCGACACGGGGACGCTCGAGGGTCTGCTCGACGACACGCTCCGCCCCCGCCGGTTCTACCTCGTCCTTCTGGGACTGTTCGCGGCGGCCGCTCTGAGCCTCGCCGTCGTCGGGATCTACGGGCTGATCAGCTATGCGGCGCGCAGCCGCACCTCGGAGGTCGGAATCCGCATGGCGCTCGGGGCGCGGGCCGAGACGATCCTCGCCCTGTTCCTTTCCCGGGGTGGACGGCTCGTCGCGCTGGGGCTCGCCGGTGGCCTCGCCGCGAGCCTCGTCCTGTCGCGCTACCTCGAGAGCCTGCTGTACGAGGTTCGTCCAAACGACCCGCTCACGCTGATCTCGATCACCGCGCTCCTGGGCATCGCCGGTCTCGCCGGCACGTGGATCCCCGCGCGGCGCGCCGCGCGCATCGACCCGGCCCGGACGCTCCGGATGGACTGATGACCGGGCCGGGCCCGCGTGGGCCGGCGCGCTACTCGGTCTTGAGCGCCCGGATCGGATCCGCCCGGATCGCGCGCTCGGCCGGCACGTAGCTCGCGGCGAGGCTCGCGGCGAGGAGAACCGCCGTCACCGAGAGGAAGGTGACGGGATCGCGGGGGCTCACGCCCACCAAGAAGAGCGACAGGCCCCGGGTCACGATCAGCGAGAGACCGAGCCCGACCGCGATCCCCACCCCCGCGACGCGGGCCCCCTGCCCGACGACGAGACGAAGCACGTCGCGGCGCTCGGCGCCCATGGCCATCCGGATGCCCAGCTCGTGCACCCTGCGGGAGACCGCGTAGGCCATCACGCCGTACACACCGACCACCGCGAGGATGAGGGCGACGAGCGCGAGGACGGCCATGATCTTGGGCATGATCGTCTGGCCCCCGATCTGATCCGCGAGTTGGGCATCCAGCGTGCTGGCGGCGTAGAGCGGCTGATCCGGGTCCATGTCCCCCAGCAGCGCGCGCACGGGATCGAGGAGCGCCGTCGCATCCCCCGACGCGTGCACGGCGAAGGCCAGCGAGCGGTCGGAGGACTGGGAATCGGCGAAGTAGATCACGGGCTCCGGCGCGTCTTCCGGACCTCCCTGCCGCGTATCGCTCACGACGCCGACGATCGTCGCCTCCGAGCGCGTGAGGGCGATCCGCTCCCCCACCGGATTCCGGTCGGGCCAGTGCCGGTTCGCGAGGGCCTCGCTGATGAGCGCGACGCGCTCGCCGTCCCGGGGCTCGTTCTCGGCGAACGTTCGTCCGGCGACGAGCGGGATGCCCAGCGTCCGGAAGTATCCCGGCGAGACGTCCGCGTAGAGCGCCACGGGGCGGCGACCCTCGGCCCCGCCGCTTCCCGGGATGGAGTAGTAGGTCGCGCCACCGCCAAAGAGCGGGAGCGACGACCCGGCGCCCACCGATTCGACTCCCGGGAGCGCCGCGAGACGATCGCGGAACTCGACGAAGAAGGCGCGCACATCCTCGTCCGTCTCGTACCGGGTCTCCGGAAGCGTGACCCGGAACGCGAGGCGGTCCGCGGTCTCGTATCCGAGCTCCGTGTTCTGGAGGCTGAGGAACGCGCGAACCAGGAGTCCCGAGGCCACGAGCAGCACGACGGCCAGCGCCATCTCGGCCGCGACGAGGACGTTCCGCAGGCGGCCGCCGCGCCGGCCCGTCGAGCCTCGGCCGCCGCCCTCGGCCAGCGCTTCGCGGAGATCGGGCGCGGCTGCCCGGAATGCCGGGACGAGACCGAACAGGACGCCAGAGGCGACCGCCACGAGCCACGTGAACCCGAGCACCCGCGGCGTGAGCCCGACGTCTTCGATGCCGGGGAACCAGCTGGGCATGGCGGCCACGAGGCCGCGGATTCCGAGGAAGCCCAGACCGATCCCCACGACTCCCGCGAGAAGGGCGAGGATCAGGCTCTCGGTCAGGAGCTGCCGGAGGATGCGGCCGCGGCCGGCGCCGAGGGCGCTCCGGAGCGCGATCTCGCGCTCCCTGCCCGCTCCTCTCGCGAGCAGGAGGTTCGCCACGTTCGCGCAGGCGATGAGGAGCACGAACGCGACCGCGATCGACGCGATCAGGCTGCCCTGACGGAAGCCCTCGTCGTAGATGTCGTCCCTGAGCGGGATCATGCGCGCGCCGATCCCGCGATTCGCCTCCGGGTAGGCGGTGGCGAGGCGTCCCGCGATGCCCTCGAGCTCGGCGCGGGCGCGCTCGATCGTGACGCCTTCCACGATTCGACCCGTGACGTCGAGCGGCCGGGAGCTCCGCAACTCCTCGGCCGAAGGCCGGACCGGCAGGAGCACGTCGGCTCCGCCGCTGAGAAAGCGGAAGCCTTCGGGGAGGACACCGACGACGGTGTGCGGCGCGCCATCCAGATTCACGGTGCCGCCGACGACCGACGGATCGGCGCCGAACCGGCGGTGCCACACGGCGTCGCTCAGGATCGCGACCCTGGCGCCTCCCTCGCGAGCCTCGTCGGGGGTGAAGACGCGGCCCCGCGCGGGTGTGGCGCCGAAGAGGTCGAAGAAGCCGGAGGTCACCCGGATACCGGAGAGCCGCTCGGGCCGGTCCCCCCCGGAGAGGTTCACCCCCACCCCCTCGTACGCCGCGAGCTCGAGCGTGCGGCTCCCGGCCTGCCAGTCGAGTAAGTCGGGGATCGAGACCCCCGCATCGGTCCACCCCTGGACCTCGTTCGTCCCGAAGACCCGCACGAGACGGTCCTCCTCGGGATAGGGGAGCGGCCGGAGCATGAAGACATCCACCGCCGAGAAGATCGCGGCGTTCGCGCCGATCCCGATCGCGATCGAGAGCACCGCGAGACCGGTCACGAGGGGGCTCTTGAGGAGCGCGCGGAGGGCGAAGCGGACGTCCTGACGGAGTCGATCCATGGCGTTCGTCGGGGCTGGGGACGAAACCCGTGAGGGCCGGCGACCGTCTTCCGGTCTCCCGCGGCCCGCGTTCCAAGGACCTACGACGGCCCGGCCGGGCGGGTTTCGAGGCGGGCCCATGGCCGGCGGCCCCCGCCGCTTGCCCCTCCGCGGCCGGCGCCCTAGCATGACCTAGACCGTCTATGTCATGGCCGCGACCGCGTTTCGTCGGCCGTGCAACCGCCCCCGGACGCACGACATGCGATGAGCATGACACCTCCCGTCGAGATCCTCCCCGGCACCCTCGAGCTCCTGGTCATGAAGGCCGTGGCGAGCGTGGAGTCGATGCACGGCTTCGACATCCTCCGGTGGCTGCGGGACGCCACCGACGAAGCCCTGATCGTCGAGGAGGGCAGCCTGTATCCCGCGCTCCACCGCATGGAGCGGCGCGGATGGCTCGATTCGGAATGGGGCGTCTCGGAACGCGGCAAGCGCGCCAAGTACTACCGGCTGACCGGTGCCGGCCGGCAGGAGCTGTCCCGCCAGGAGACGGTGTGGCTTCGCTATGTCGACGTGGTGGGTCGCGTGCTCGCGGCCGGTTCGGAGGGCTGAGCGCATGAACGGGTCCCGGCCCCCCGACGGTCTGGTGCGGCGGCTGTTCCGGATCTTCGAGCGCCCCCCCTCCGTCCCCGATGCCGTGGAGCTCGAGATCAGACACCACATCGAGACGCGGGCGGAGCTCCTTGTGGAGACCGAGGGCCTCTCGGAGGACGAGGCCCTCAGGGAGGCCGAGCGCCGCTTCGGAGATGTGGCCCGCGTCCGGCGGGAGATGGAGGGCGGCGAGCACCGCCATCGTCGCGCGAGGGAGCGCTCCCGGGTCGCGCGGCAGACCGTCGACGACGTCCGCTTCGCGCTCCGGGCACTGCGGAAGAGCCCCGGCTTTGCGGGGGTCGCGGTGCTCACGCTGGCGCTCGGGATCGGGCTCAACACCGCGATCTTCAGTGTCGTGAAGGGCGTGCTCCTCGATCCCCTGCCGTACCCGGACGCCGGGCGCCTCGTGTGGGGCGAGAGCGAGTTCGGCGCATCCCGCGGGGCGGCCGTCTCTCCGCCCGACTACCTCGACTATCGCGAGAGCGCGACGTCCTTCGAGTACCTGGGCGGCCGCCGGGGTGGCGGGTCGTACACGCTGACCGGGTTCGATGCGCCCGAGATCGTGCGCGGCCAGTCGGTCACGGCCGAGCTCCTCGACGCATTCGGCCGGGTGCCGCTCCTCGGCCGAAGCTTCACACGCGACGACGAGCTCGAGGGGGCCCGCGCGGTGGTCCTCTCGCACGCCTTCTGGCAGAGTCGCTTCGGCGGCGATCCGGACGTCGTCGGCCGCACGCTGTCGCTGGACGATGAGCCGTGGGAGGTCGTCGGCGTCATGCCGGCCGGCTTCGCGACGCTCGGGGAGGCCGACTTCTGGCGGCCGATCCCGCTCCACACGGGCAGCAATCTCGTGCGGCGCTTCCACAACCTGAGACTCGTTGGCCGCCTGCGGCCCGGCGTCACGCTGGAGGGAGCGCAGGCCGAGCTCGACCTGATCGCCGCGCGTCTCGAGCGCGAGTATCCCGAATCCAACGCGACCTGGCGTCTCGTGATCCAGCCCCTCCGCGAATTCGTGGTCGGGCCGGTGCGCACCGGGCTCGAGATCCTGTGGGGTGCCGTCGCCCTCGTGCTTCTCATCGTGTGCGCGAACGTCGCGAACCTCCTGCTCGCGAGGGGGACCGGGAGGCGGACCGAGATCGCGGTACGGACCGCGCTCGGCGCCAGCCGGGGCCGGATCGTGCGTCTCCTCCTCACCGAGAGCCTCGCGCTGGCAGGGCTGGGGTGCGTGGCCGGCGTCGGGCTTGCCGTCCTCGGCGTCCGTCTCCTGCGGGCCATCGAGCCGGGAACGCTCCCGCGGATCGAGCAGATCGGGCTGGATGGGTGGGGGCTCGCCTTCGCGATCGGGGTCTCGCTGCTCACGGGACTCGTGTTCGGGCTCCTGCCCGCCCTCGCGGCGGCGCGGCCCGATCTGACGCGCGCACTGAAGGCCGGGGGGCGCGGGGGATCGGGCGTGTCCGGGCGGGTGCGCGGTGCGCTCGTGGTCGGCGAGGTGGCCCTCTCGTTCGTGCTGCTCATCGGAGCCGGGCTCCTGCTCCGGAGCTTCGCGCGACTCGTGAGTGTCGACCCGGGCTTCCGGACCGAGGGGGCGGTCACCGCCTCGCTGTCGCTCCCCGCGGCGCGGTTCGAGGGGGAGGCGGATGTGCTCTCGTTCGACGAGGCGTTGGAGACGCGTCTGGAGGC
>Ga0299914_10001522_pt1 | contig 15390 bp, 14 predicted proteins | sample RVTome_10_FD_201361 | JGI IMG/M metagenome (GOLD analysis project Ga0299914, IMG submission 201361) | Soil microbial communities from uranium-contaminated site in the Upper Colorado River Basin, Wyoming, United States - RVT153D57 (version 2) ...
GCCACGGGCAATGTCGACAACGTCGCCCAACACGCCGCCCTGGCGGCGTTACGTGGGCCCCAGGACACCGTGGACGAGATGCGACAGGCCTTCGACAGCAGGCGCAAGCTCATGTTCTCCCTCGTCAATGACATCCCTGGTGTACGTTGCGTCGAGCCCCAGGGAGCCTTCTATGTGTTCCCCGACGTGACGGGTGCGCTGCAGGGACGGTGGTCCTCCACCGACGAGCTGGCCACGGTCATCCTCGAAGAGGCGGGCGTCGCCCTGGTCCCTGGCGAGTCGTTCGGCACGCCCGGACACCTGCGACTCTCGTATGCCACCGGGGAGGCCGAGATCGAAAAGGGAATGGAGCGAATCGCTCGTCTCCTGGCCGGTTGACCGGCGCCCACTGAACCGGGTTTACACTCGCCATCGATGGAAGGCACGACTGCGCGGGCGATGATGCTCGTTGAGCCCCGTCACTTCTCGCTCACCGAGTTGCCGGCCAGACCCGGTCTCGACGGCGGCTGGCTCGCAGTGGAGGCGACCGGGATCTCCGGGGCAGACGTACAGGTGTGGAAGGGAGAGGCGAAGGATGTCGTCTACCCGCTGATACCCGGGCACGAGGTGGTGGGACGGATTGCTCGGGGTGGTCCATCCATACCATTCCCGGTTGGGACCCGGGTCGTGGTCGAGCCTCGGATCCACTGCGGGGAGTGTCATCGCTGCAAGCTCAACCTGGCGACCTGTGTCCGGCGGCGCCCCTCCAACTCCTACGGCTTCATCCCGTCTATCGAGCCTCCCGGTCTCTGGGGAGGTCTCGCCGAGTTCCTCTACATCGACCCGGCGGCACGGCTCCACCCTCTCACCGACGATGTTCCCGCAGAGGTTGGGACCTTCGTCCACCCGCTGGCTGCCGGGCACACCTGGGCGGTGGAGCTGCCCAATCTCCAGAACGGTGAGAACGTCCTCATTCTCGGTCCCGGGCCGCGAGGGCTGGCCTGTCTGATCGCGGCCAAGGCGGCCGGCGCCGGATGGGTGGGTGTCACCGGGTTGTCCCACGATCGCGACCGACTGGAGCTGGCGAAGCGACTCGGCGCCGACCTCGCCATCGATGCAGAGAAAGAAGACGTCGGGGGTGCCATCGCCGAGGCGATAGGGCGGAGGCCGGACATCGTCGTGGATGTCACCTCCGACGACCCGGAGGCGCTGTTCACCGCCCTCGACCTGGTTCGCAGCGGCGGGCGAGTCATCCTGGCGTCGACAAAGGGCAACCGGGCATTTCATTTCATCAGCGACGTCCTCGTGGCCAAGCAACTCACGATCAGGGGCGCCATGGGGGCAACGACAGTCGGGTACCAGTGGGCCGCCCGTCAGATCGAGACCGACCCCCGCATCGACGATCTCGTCTCGCATCAGTTCCCGCTCTCCGAGTCATCCCGCGCGCTTCAGGCGGCCGCCGGGTTGCTCGGGCGCGAGGAGCTGATATCAGTGGCCGTCACGTTCTGACATGACCGGTCGCGGGGTGGCCCCGGGCCGGTTGTCCGTCTGGTCCTGGGTCCTCTACGACCTGGCCAACACCATCTTCGCCCTCGGTGTCATCGGGCGCTACTTCCCCGAATGGCTCACCTCCGTTGACCGGCCGGACAGCGCTCTGGCCCTGGTCGAGGCCGGTGCCGGGGCATTGGTGATATTCCTGGCCCCGTGGGCCGGGGCACGCAGCGACGTCAGCGGAACGAGGGTGCCGACCCTGGTGGTGACCACCATCGTCTGCGTGGCCGCCACCGCCCTCCTCGCCTCGGGCCCGGTGAGCATCACATTGGCCCTCCTCGGCCTGGCGCTGGTCGCCTTCAACGTCGGCGCCGTCGTGTACGACGCCCTCCTCGTCGACGTCAGCACCCCGGCCAACCGAGGTCGTATCTCCGGACTGGGAGTCGGAGTCGGCTACTTCGGCTCGTTCATAGGGCTCGGCATCGGCGTGGTGACACTCGATGTGCTCGGCTGGTCGTACGCCGCCACGTTTCTGGTGCTGGCCCTCGCCTTTTTGGTGCTAGCCCTGCCCGCGTTCTTCTTCATCGACGAACGGAGTGGTCATGACGATGCCCCACTCCCGGAGCTGTGGGACATCGCCCGACGGCTAGGCGCCTCTTGGCGATTGGCCGGCACCTACGACGGTGTCGTCCGATTCTTGGTCGGCCGGTTCCTCTACACCGACGCGATCAACACCCTCATCGGCGGTTTCCTCACCATCTTCGTCATCCAGGAGCTGGGCCTCGATAGCCAATCCACGACCTTGCTGCTTGGAGTGGCCATCGCAGCTGCCATCGTCGGGGGGCTCGGCGCCGGCCAGCTGGTGGAGAGATACGGGCCGATGCGCGTGCTGCGCGCCGTGCTCATGTTGTGGGTGGTGGCCATCGGAGCCGGCATCGCGGCGGCGGTGACCGGTGAGACCGGCCTCGCCTGGGCCATCGGGTCGCTGGGAGGGATCGCGCTCGGGGCGACCTGGACCGCGGATCGGGTGGTGATGACCCGGATATCACCACCACGGCATCTCGGCGAGTTCTACGGGCTCTATGCCACGGTGGGCCGATTCGCCACGATTCTGGGGCCATTGACCTGGGCGCTGATCGTGGATGTCATCGGATTGGGGCGCAGGGTGGCGATGGGGGCGCTGATCGTCTTCATCGGCGTCGGCTGGTGGGTGCTACGACGGGTGGACGACACGGAACGGGCTTGGCCCCCGGCCGATCTCCCGGTCGTCAGTACAGCCCCTGACGCTCCCCTGATATGAGGTGGTGCTCGACGGCGTAGGGGATGGGCAGGTCCCGGACCTCATTGGGCCCTCGCACCAGTCTTCTCCCGATCTCGGCGAACCAAGTGTCGTTGGCGAACGCCCAGGGCCAGGCTCGAATCCCGACCCGGGCGCCGACGATTCCACCGACCATGGCCGCCAGCGGGCTCCCCCCGATACGGGCAGCTTGCTCCACAGGGAGATGCGACCGCTCCACCACCGGGGCGGAGAGCAGCAGACCCGCCCTGACCAGGTCCCAGGGCGACGGCTCACGGCCATCGGTGATGAAGGCGATCGCCTCGTCGCCGTCGGCCACGCCCACGTGCCGGGCCATCTGACGCAGCCCATCGACGAGATCGCCGGGTTCGGCACCGGAGGTCGGATCCGGCGCCAGCGTGGCCGCGGCCGGTTCGGCGATCTCCACGATTCCCGTGACCAGATCCCGACCGGACTGTCCGAAGCAAGATGCAGCAACGGCTCCCGCGGCGACGACACCGCTGAGGATCGAGGCCGGGTTGTCGTGAAAGAGCCTGCCCAGCGCGAGCGCCTCGTCGCGCAGCGGGCCCGGCTCGCGGCGGAGTGTCACACCGAGCGGGACCGCCCGCGGCGCCGCATCGAGAGACGGGTCTTCCTCGGGAACGGGGCGTCCCGCGGCCGCCCGGTCGAGCCAGGCCCGGAACTGGGGGCTCTCGGCCCGATACACCGGTTCCTCTTCGTTCGATCCGTCCAGCTCACGCAGGGCGGTCACCACGGCATCGAGGTCCACGGCCCGGCCCTCGATCAGCTGATAGGCGATGACGGTCGCTTGCTCGGTGACAGCGCTGTAACCCAGCTCCCAGGCGCCACCGGCGGTGTCGCCGGCGGCGAGGCCCAACATCGCCCCGTCACCCTCGCCCGACACGAGCGAGAACCTCGGTCCCGAGTCTGTCACGGTGCGGGAGAGTAACCCTGTAGGCTCGACGCCGAATGGACCGCATCGTGGTCGTCGCCAATCCCTCGGCATCCCAGTTCACCGGTGGTGCCCATCGGACGGTGATGTCGGTGCTGGGACGAGTCGCGGATGTGGAGACCCTATGGCCGGAGACGCCGGCCGACGCCGAGACGAAGACCGCACAGGCCGTCGAGAGTGGTGCCCGCGTCGTCGTCGCGATGGGTGGGGACGGCATCGTCCACCACGTGGCACAAGGCCTGGTCGAGACCGATGCCGCGCTCGGCATCATCCCGGTTGGGACCACGAACGTCATCGCCCGGCTGCTCGGCGTCCCCGCCAAGCCGGCGAAGGCCGCCCGTCTCATCGTCGACGGGGATGCCCCGATACTGACGACGGGAACCGCGCGGATGACGCTCACCCGTGGCTCTGTCGAGACCACACATCATGCCGTCTTTGCCTGTGGGTTCGGCCTGGATGCCGTAGTCGTGCTCGAGGCGGAGAAGGACCCTTACCGGAAGTACCGATTCGGCTCGCTCCACTACGCCCGCACCGCTTTCGGTGTTGCCTTCAGGGACTTTCCGCGCCGAAAGCCCCACGTTCAGGTGACGCATGGGGAGAGCGAGGAGATGGCCATCGCCGCGCTGCTCCAATTTCGCCAGGTGTACACCTACTTCGGGGCCATCCCGCTTCGGGTATCACCGGAGCCGCCCGACCCGATGACCCTGCTCACGATCAGACGCCTGCGACGCCGGGGAATCCCGAGAATTGTCACGAAGTTGCTTCGCAACGGTGAGCTCCACTCTGTCCCAGACATGAGCGTCGTTCCCCATGTGAAGCGGATCGACGTCGCCGCCGACCCGCCAGTGGCCGCCCAGGCAGACGGTGAGCCGCTGGGTCTCGTTGATGGTGGGGTCGTGGAGTGGGTCCCGGGCTCGCTTCGGGTCGTGGCCGGTCCCGGGCCCACCCCCGACTGAGCTTCACATGATCTCGATGTCCTCGGCTGCGAACCGATTCTTCACCCTACGCAAGGCCTCCCGCTGGACCGACCAGCGCTGTTCGGCCACTGTGGTCAGTCGGGCTCGAAGAAACACACCCGAGCCGACCAGATCCTGCACTCCCAACATCTGCGGCTCCTTGGTGATCATCTCGGACCACGGGGCTTCCGCCGACAATTTCATCAGTTCGTCGAGCATGACCTCGATAGCACGGTCGACATCCGCCTGATAGCCCACCCTCACGTCTATCGAAGGTGACGCATAGAGACTGGTGAGATTGGAGGTGACAGTGATCTGCCCGTTGGGGACGTAGTGGACATTGCCCTCGCCATCACGGAGGACGGTGACACGGAACTGGATGTCCTCCACCTTGCCGGTGGCGGCGGCGATGGTCACAGTGTCACCGATCCGGTACTGGTCCTCGGCGAGTATGAAAAAGCCGGCAATCACATCCCTGATCAGGTTCTGGGCGCCAAACCCGAGCGCGGCGGCGATGACGGTGCCCACTGCGAGGAACGGCGTCATGTTCAGCCCCCAGATGTCGATCAACATCAGGGCCACCAGGACGAGGATGACGATGAGGGTCACGCGCCTCACCATCACCCAGAGCGTGAGGACACGGGCCGCCGAGCCCGGCGTCCTCTGCTCCACCCCATCGACGAATCTGGCTCCCATGCCCGCCAGGATCAGATAGAGCACTACGCCGGACCCGACCACGATCGCTGTCGCCAGCCAGGGGTTCGCAGCGATCGCGTCCATTCCGGCCGAGGCTAGTTATCCGAATTTCCGTTCCAGATCTCCCAGAGCCAGGGCGAGATCGGTGATTGCGGCGTGGGCCCGGCCCCGCTGCACCAGGATCTCACGGATCGGCCCCCCGATCTCGACGTCGACGGTGGCCACCAGATCGTCGCGGTTCGGCTCGTCGCCAGAGCCATCATCACGGCGTTTACGTCTCATCCAGGACCGCCGTGTCCGGGTGGGCGAGCCCTGAGCGGCGACGCATCTCAGGAACGCGCCGTGGGTCTCGATTGCGAGATCTTGCAGACGATGCTGGGTCTCGCCGCCCATCTCGGTGGCGAGATTGGCGACGTACTCCGCCAGATCGTGGGCGCCGCCTGCCGCCCTGCCTGAGATCGCCAGGTCCACGGCGGAGGCCAACTGCTCGGCCCATTGCTTCTCGAAATCGACGGCATGAGCGCTCGAGGATGACCTCACCAGCCGCGAGGACGCCGTGGCTAGATCGGCGAGAGCCTTGCGATTCACCGCCAAACGTCGCTCCACGGCGGCCTCCAGCGCCCCAATCAGCAGGTCCACTCCATAGGGGGGCCCTGCCACCGGGCTCGCCGCTGTCGCCATCACGTTTGGCTCGCGGATGCCATCCTCGCGGAGCGCCCTGCCCAGGTCGTTGGCCACGACTAGGACGTCTTCGGGGTCCAGCCGGTCGATCTGGTTCAGGACGAAGAGGAACTGCTCCTGGTAGTCGGACATCGGCGAGATGTACCGATGATGGATGACTGCGTCCCGGTACTTCTCGGGGTCGGTGACCCAGACGACCATGTCGACCCGGGGAAGAAGGGAGTCCACGCGGTGGCGATGCTCCACCTCCACGCTGTCATTGTCGGGGAGATCGAGGACACAGAGCCACGATGGGCCGTGATGCTCGACACGGTCGGTGATACCCAACTCGTCCAGATACCCGCTGAGCGCCCCTGCGCCATCTGCGGGCACCAGAGCGAGCGGTTCGGATGTCATGGGGCGGATGCCCCCGGTCAGGGCGATCTCCTCACCTGCAATCGCGTTGACGAGACTCGATTTGCCCGATCCGGTGCCTCCCGCCAACGCGACCACCACGATGGATTCGGGATACGACAACCTCACTCTCGTGTCACGTGCCAGGGACGCGACCGACTCGACCTCGGTTCGACGTAGAGCCCCGGCCGACTCCGCCACAGCCGTGTCGACCTTGTCGAGAAGGCCAACAAGCGCGTCATGCATTGGCGAAAGACGACCTCGCGATCAAGGCCCATCGCGATGCCCTGACACGATCGATCGAGCGCCGGGTCATGGCGGCGGAGGACATCTGGGAGACGACGCGATGTTCGGCGCCGGCGTACACGGGGACGAGGCAGTCGGCCAGGCGCGCCTTGACATCAGACGACAATTCGTCCAATCGGGCGGCCGGAGCCAGGAGTCTCACAACCTCCTCGATACCCCGGTCCGGCAATTCGAAGCACCATCCTCCCAGGATGAGCGATACCAAGGGCGGGTCGAGCGACGCCGCCACCGAAGGTAGATCCCCGATCTCACTCCTCCACCGCGCGATTGCCGTTCGTGTGGCGAGGTGGGTGTCGGAGAGGAGTTGCTTGCGCTCCTCCCCGTGAATCAGGCTTCCGGCGTGGAGCTGCCGTCGCATGTCGGCGTCGACCGCAGCTATAAGCGATTCGTCGAACAGGGCCAGTCTGCGGGCGACGTGGGCTGACGGGGGTAGGCGGCGACGGATCATGCCCTTGGTGCGAAGACGGCGGGGCCCGAGGTCGGCGATAGGGCGGAGGTCGAGACCGGCCCCCTTCACATTCTCACGACGGACACCGATCCGTCCCAGATCGACGTCGAGCAGTTGCCTCACATGGGTAGTCGTGATGCCGGTCTCGTCCAGCAAGGCGGTCGCGTCCTGAATCACCAGGCGCGTCTGGTCGACGGTGGTGTCGAAGACCGACCGCACCACGTCCGCTGCGCCGGCCCGCCGCCCTTCGACGACCGATACCAGCCGGTCTCGCAGCTCCTGGACCGCTGCCGATGGGATGGCCTGAGCCCCCGGACCGATGTGATGTTCCTGGACAGCCACCACCTCCGACGCGAGCCCTTCGGCCTCGAGTCTGGATGAGTAATCGGCGAGGGCACCCCGTGACGACCCCCGAATCCGGTTCATCACCTGGATCACAAAGACACCCCTCGAGTGGGCCCGCCGCAGCACTTCCCACGGCACCAGGTCGGCATAGCGGAGAGCCGAGCTGACGTAGACCACGATGTCGGCATTGTCGATCATGGTCTCCGCCATCGCCCGATGCTCGACCGATGTCGAGTCGATGTCCGGAGTGTCGACGAGGATCAGCTCCTCCAGGATCGGGGCACGGCCCGTCACGACGTCACAGGCCACGCCGCCGATGTGCCGGTAGTCGTCCGCCCTTGCCTCGGAGGAGAGGACCATCGGGTCCTTGGTGGTCGGTCGAAGCGGGCTGGCCAGTGCATGGGCCGCCCCGGTTACGGAGTTGAGCAGCGTCGACTTGCCGGCGCCGGTAGGGCCTGCGAAAACCACGATCAGAGGCGCGGTGGGATCTCCCATCCGAGGGATCAGGTAGTCGCGGATGGTGCGGATGATCCAGTCGCGTCTGGCGATCAACCTGCCATTCTCGGCGACATCCGCGATCGGGAGCGTCTCGAGGGATGACGCGAGATAGTCGAGATCACCTGCCAGATCGTCGCGTGTCGGCTCGTCCACGGCTCCGGGGATTGTGCCACGCGCCGCCCCGGTTCCGATGTCAGCTGACCCAACCACCTTCGGGTCGTTCGAACCACACATGGACCTGACCGGTCCCGGTGGCGTTCTCGTAGTCGGAGAAGAGCTGGCCGCGAGCGCTGCAGTCGCGACCACCGACCGCACCGAGCATCATCAAATAGTGTCCAAAGGCTCCTTCCGGCGAGTGCTCGAAGTACTCATCCATGGTGTCGACGATGCGGGCGTGGTCGCCCGCTCTCATCCATTCCAGCCGCTCCTCGTCGGCCGCCCTGGCTTCGGGGGTGATGATGTGGACCGGATCCGAGGCCTCATGCTTCGAGATCTGCTTCAGAGGCCAGAAGGTGTGGCTCATCCCTCCGGAGGCCAGCACCACCGCCCTCCGATCGAGTCGCGCGATCGCCTCGCCAACAGCCTCGCCCATGGTCATGAAATCATCGGTGTCGCCGGTCTGGACCACCGACACCGAGACGACGTTCTCATCGTCGCGCAGATAGTGAAGGAGGTTGATAGTTGCGTAGTAAACGGGTAGATGGTCGTCCTCGGAGGCGTGGGTCGGGGTTCCCAGCTCCTCGCCCAAAACGGCGGCGAGCTTGGCCAGCTCGGGGTCACCCGGATAGTCGTAAGGGATCTGGGCCATGCCTCGAGGCAGTTCGGACGAGGTGAACACGCCCTGTCGCCGGGCGTGAGCCGAGAGAAGGTGCTCGACGGTCGAGAACCAATGCGAGTCGATGATCACGATCGTGTCGGGTTGGAGGCGATCGAACACCTCGTCCCGCAGGCGCACCAGGCCAGGCACCAGGCTAATTTCCTGACCGTCGTTGATCTCACGGCGGGTTGCCTCATCGAACATGATGGTGGGGGCATGGCTGATCAGGCCAACGCCGACGATCTCGCCCATGGGGTCCCTCCTCGGGTCGTTAGCAACCGAACGAATGCTACCGACATACTGCCTCACTCGGCGACGAGACGGGCCCCGTCAGCGGTCGCGGTGACCCGGCGCAGGAGCCTGGCCAGCTCCCGTCTCTCGTCGTGGTCGAGGTCAGCTATGAACTTGGCCTCGTGTCGATTGAACTCGGGGAATACCGACTCGATCGTGTCGAGACCCACATCGAGCAGCCTCACCACCACCCGTCGTCCATCTTCAGAGTGACGCGATCGCTCGACCAGGCCGCTCTTCTCCAGTGTGGTGAGCATCCCGCTCAGGGTCCCCTTGGCCAGCCCGCAATTTTCGGCGAGTTGGCCCGTCTCCCGTTCGCCCCAGACCCAGAGCACGAAGAGGATGGTGAAGCCGCCCCACGAGAGGCTGGCCGGAGCCAGCACCTCGCGCTCCATCCGATTGCGAACCGCATTGGCGGCCCGATAGATGTTGGAGACGGTCAGCATCGCTTCGAAGTCGAGGGCACGGTCCCCCAGTCGCGACCGGATATCACGCTCGGCTTCGAGGACGACGTCGTCGTCGTCATCATGGAGAGGTCTCGGCATGTGCTCCTCTCAGCATATCCTTAGCTAGCTAACGATCCCCATGCCCTCCACCAGAGCCGAGATCTCCGAAACCGCGATATCCCCTGACCATTTCATCGGGGGACAGCGCGTGTCCTCACCGGCAACTTTCGAGGTGCGCTCACCGCTCGATTGGGATTGGCTCCTGGCCGATGTCGCCAGGGGCGATCCGCTCACAGCTGATCAGGCGGTCACGGCGGCCTTCGACGCCTTCCCGGGATGGGCGGAGCTCACGCCTGGCCAGCGTGCGGAGCCGCTTCATCGCCTGGCCGATCTCATCGACGCCAACATCGCCGTGCTGGCCCGGGTGGAATGCATCGACATGGCGATGTTGCTCGAGAGCCTCGAGTCCCGGGTCATCCACCGCGGGGCGGAGAACTTGCGCAACTATGCCGATCTCGCCGTTTCCTATCAGGGCCGACGCTGGGCGTCGAAGGGCACTGACAACCACGTCGAGCGAATGCCGGCAGGGCCGGCGGTGATCATCACCCCCTGGAATGCTCCCTGGCTGCTGTCGACCTGGAAGCTGGCCCCGGCGCTGGCTGCAGGCAACACCGTGATCCTCAAGCCGGCGGAGTGGGCTCCACTTTCCGCCTCGCTCCTGGCCGACCTGGCGACAGAATCCGGACTCCCGCCGGGAGTGCTCAATGTCGTCCAAGGGGTGGGCGAAGAAGTCGGCGCGGCCCTGGTCTCCGATCGCCGCGTGCGGCGGATCTCCTTCACCGGGTCGCCCGAGACTGCGCGGCACATTGGGGAGGCGGCCGGGCGCAACATCGTGCCGTTCACCGCGGAGTTAGGGGGCAAGGGACCCCTCGTGGTCTTCGCCGATTCGGATTTGGAGGCGGCCGCCCGGAAGGCGGCGGGGCAGTACGACGATGCAGGCCAAACTTGCCTCGCGGGCACCAGGCTCTTGGTGGAGGCCGGCGTGTCCACTGAGTTCCTCGAGCTCTTCAATGCCCACACCGATGCCCACGTCCTCGGCGACAGCCGCGACCCGCGGACGACAGTCAGCCCGCTGATACATCCCGACCATTTGGCCCGGGTCGAAAGCTTCGTGGAACGGGCGCGCCGGCATGGGGACAGGGTCTTGAGGGGTGGGGAGCGGTGGAAGCAGGACGGGCTCTGGTATGAGCCGACTTTGATCGAGCCTCTGGACAACGACTCGGAGATCGTCCAGCGCGAGGTGTTCGGCCCGGTCTTGACCTACCAGACCTTCGCCGACGAGGATGAGTCGGTGAGTCTCGCCAACTCGACCTCGTATGGCCTCTCAGGGATCGTCTACACCGGCAGCGAGGAGCGGGCCGAGCGGATTGGTCGGAGGATCAGAGCCGGGACGATCTGGGTCAACACCTATCTGGTTCGGGACCTCACCGCCCCTTTCGGAGGCATGGGGATCTCGGGCATAGGACGAGAGGGCGGCGACTACGCGCTCGATTTCCACTCCGACCTCAAGACCGTCCAGATCAGCCAGGGAACGGTGAGGTAGCGGGATCACCAACTGGTGGCGATGTACTTGGTCTCGAGGAACTCCTCGATGCCCTCGTGACTCCCTTCGCGGCCGATGCCGGACTGCTTGACGCCGCCGAAGGGGGCGGCCGGGTCGGAGACGAGGCCACGGTTCAGCCCAACCATCCCCGACTCGAGGGCCTCCGCCGTCCGCAGCCCGCGTGCCAGATCGCCGGTGTAGACGTAGGCGATCAACCCGTGGACCGTGTCGTTGGCCATGCCGACTGCCTCATCGTCGTTGTCGAATTCGACCACCGGCGCCACCGGCCCGAAGATCTCCTGGTCGAGGATGGCGGCGTCCGGAGAGACTCCCGACAGGACGGTCGGCTCGTAGAAGAACCCTTTGCGGTCGGGCACCGAGGCCCCCACAGCGACACCCGCGCCCGAGTCGACGGCCTCCTGGACCATCCGGGCGATGTCGTCGCGAGAACGCTCGTTGATCATGGGACCGACCTGATTGCTCCGGTCGATCCCCGGTCCGAGCTTCATGGCCCCCATGGCCCCGGCCAGCATCGATGTGAACTTCTCTGCGACCGACGAGTGGACCAGGAATCGGTTGGCGGCGGTGCAGGCCTCGCCGGCGTTGCGCATCTTGGCCACCATGGCACCTTCGAGCGCCGCGTCCAGATCGGCATCCTCGAACACGATGAAGGGCGCGTTGCCGCCGAGCTCCATCGACACGTTGAGCACCTGGTCTGCGGCCACCTTGAGCAACGTCTGGCCCACCTCGGTCGACCCGGTGAATGACAACTTGCGCACCCGCGGGTCGTGCAGCATCTGCTCGATCACCCCCGACGAGCCCTTGGCTACGACCACGTTGACCACGCCTGGAGGTAGCCCCGCCTCCTCCATGAAGTGGACGACGGCGAGAGTTGTCAAAGGCGTGTCCGATGCCGGCTTGACGATGGCGGTGCAACCGGCGGCCAGGGCGGGACCGATCTTGCGGGTGGCCATGGCCGCGGGAAAATTCCACGGGGTGATCATCACACTGACCCCGACCGGTTGGAGCACGGTCATGATTCTCTTGTCCCCCGCCGGAGCGAGACGAACCTCACCTCCGATCCGGGGCGCCTCCTCGGAGAACCAACGGAAGAACTCGGCGGCGTAACGGATCTCGCCGAGGGCGTCCGGGAATGCCTTGCCGTTCTCGAGGACTATGAGCTCGGCCAGGTCGTCCTCTCGTTGGCGCATCGCCTCGAAGGTCCGACGGAGGATCTCGGCGCGCTCACGAGGCGCCGTGGCCGACCACGGCCCCAGTGCGCCGGCTGCCGCATCGACGGCATCCCTGGCATGGCTGGCCTCGGCCAGGCCCACATCGACCAACACGTCCTCGGTGGCAGGGTCGACGACCGGTAGCTCACCGGCCCCCGCCGACCAGGAGCCACCTATGTAGAGACCGGTCTTCCCTCTCTCTTTGAGCTCTTCGAGGATCGCGCTCATTGACCATCAACCTCCATTGGCACCGTGCGGCGCAGTGTCGTGCCGCCTTTCCATGACACTCCTACCCGGTGGTAGTAGCCACCGATCATCTCCAGCGGAGCCAGCAGGGACAACTCGTCGGCCGGTGACGGGAGGAGTTCGAGCTCGGCCGAACCACTCCAGACGTCGCCGACCTCGCCGTCGTAGCCCTGCATCGTCACCAACTCGTCGAGCGACTCCGTGCCATCGGATTCGATCGCCGGCCACCATCGATTGTGGAGCATCGGGTGCCCGTTTACGAACCCGGGGTCGGCTCCCGGCGTCTCGAGTGTGACCACCGCCCGGGCGAGGCGCCGGTCCGCCGCCGCCAGCGTGGCGCCGAACCTCGCTCCGGCCTCGAGCCTGGGCCCGGCGCTTCCGACCGTGATGGGGCGGGTCATCCAGATGCTGCCCAGCTTCTTGGGGTAGCCCTGGTGATAGCCCCGCACCAGTGCGAAGTCCTTGTCCACCCAGATGAACACACACCGGCTCCAGGTCTCGGCACCCCACCGGCAGCGGACCACGGCGAAGCACTCCTTGTACTGGGAGCGCACCGGGTCGAGGATCTCCTCGAAGCTGTCACCACAGCTCTGCCAATCGGCCCAGATCAATGCCACGGCACCGGGATCCTCGGAGGCAGGCTCGACTCCGGCGGGAAGGAGCTCGGCTACACGCTCGGGGTCCGTGCGGTACTCGACGGTGAGCATCTCGCCCGAGTAGTGCCAGGGCGGAGGCGGTATCAGGGAGGACCGGCCGCTGGGAGTGCGGGGGAATAGGAAACCTGACATCAGATCGTGTGCAAGCTGTAGATCCACTGATCGTATATGCGACAATCCGGGGTGGGCGAAGGCATCTCACCCGGGCTACCTTGACCCCGATGTCGGGAATCCTCGAGCCGGGGCACCAGGAACGCGCCGAGTTGGCGGATAGCGTCCTTGGCCTCCTCCAGGATTGGTTCGACCGGGCCGACACGATGCCCGCCTCCGGAGTCGAGCTGGATGACGACCTGGCGGCGCGTCTGATGTCCCCACCTACCGACGAGGGGCGGCCGCTGGAGGCGATATTGGCCGAGGTCGAGGAAGCCGGGCGCTCCGGCGTGTTCCACCCGTCCGGCGGCCATCTCTCCTACATCCCCAATGCCGGCCTGTTCACCGCGGCGCTCGCCGAGTTCCTTGCCGCCGGCCTGAATCGCTACACCGGGGTCTCGGGTGCGGCGCCGGGCATGAGCGCAATCGAGCACGGGATGGTGCGGTGGATGGCATCCCTCTTCGACATGGGCCCATCTGCTTCAGGTCTCATCGTGTCGGGCGGCTCGATGGCCAACCTGACCGGTCTGGTCGCCGCCCGGACTGCCCGGCTCGGAGACGAGTTCGCCAACGGTGTCATCTACGTCACCAGGCACACCCACCACTCAGTGGAGAAGGCAGCCCGGATCGCCGGATTCAGAAAGGATCAGATTCGGGCGGTCGGCATAGACGTCGACCTGAGAATGGACCCGGAGGCGCTCGAGGCGGCCATCGTGGAAGACCGTGCCGCCGGACGTGACCCGTTCCTCGTCGTCGGCTCGGCCGGGACGACCGACACCGGCACTGTCGACCCCCTTGACTCTCTGGCCAGGATCGTCGCCGACCAAAGGCTCTGGTTCCATGTCGACGCCGCCTATGGCGGCTTCTTCCAGCTCACCAAGCGCGGCCACGCCGCCCTGGCCGGGATCCAGCAAGCGGACTCCATCGCGATCGACCCGCACAAAGGTCTGTCCGTGCCCTTTGGGGTCGGCGCCCTCCTGGTGCGTGATGAAGCTCACCTCATCGACGCCAACCAAGGACGGGGCGCCTACCTGCGCGACGATGACCACGATTCGGGGATCAGGGACATCGCCTCCCTCGGCCCGGAGTTGACCCGCCCGTTCCGCGCCATGCAGATGTGGCTTCCGCTCCATCTCCACGGGGTGGCCCCGTTCCGCGAGGCTCTCGACTCCAGCCTCGACCTCGCGGAATACGCCCACCGAAGGCTGCTCGATATCGATGGTCTCGAGGTCCCGTGGAAACCGGACCTCTCCATCGTGGCATTCCGATTCGAAGACGACTCGCTCGGCCGTTTGGCCCTGGAGACGATCAATCGAGAGCGGGCGGTTCACCTATCCCCGACGACGATCGCGGACCGATACGTGCTCCGGTTCGCCATCCTCAATCGGCGCACCACCAAAAACCATCTGGATCATGCCATCGACATGATCGAGAAGACGCTCGTCGGCTGATTCAGGATCAGTTGTTGGGTGGAGCCTCGCTGATGTTGGCCAGCGCCGACTCGGGGTCTCGCTCGATGGCGAGGTCTCCCAAGGTGACGATGCCCACGAGCCTGCCGTCGTCGATCACTGGGAGCCGGCGGATGGCTCGCTCGCTCATCAACTTGACGGCCTTGCCCACCGGGTCGCCCGATTCGACGGACTCGATTGTGTGGTTGCAGACATCGCGAACCACCATCGAAGCCGGGTCCTTGCCTTCGGCAACGACGTTCAGAGCGAGATCGCGGTCGGTCACGATCCCGCAGACGCTTCCGTCGGAGCGGGTTACGAGCACATCACCGATGTTGGCGTCACGCATTGTGCGCGCTGCCTCGCTCACGGGCGCGGTCTCATCGACCGTCAGGGGATCCCTCGTCATCACTTCATCAATGGTCTGCATTCGCACCTCCTGTTGGAAGTCAAATACCC
>Ga0299914_10001523_pt1 | contig 15387 bp, 14 predicted proteins | sample RVTome_10_FD_201361 | JGI IMG/M metagenome (GOLD analysis project Ga0299914, IMG submission 201361) | Soil microbial communities from uranium-contaminated site in the Upper Colorado River Basin, Wyoming, United States - RVT153D57 (version 2) ...
ATCCGGGTGAGGAAGACTGCACGCTTTGAGGCCCACAAAGAGAGGGCCGGTTCGATCGAACCGGCCCTCTCCCTATTCCCCCTTGATTCTCTAGTTCAGCGGGCAACCGCTCTCGTTGGCGGCTGCCAGAAGGTTCTTGGCACCTTCGAAGTCACCCGTAGCGTACGCATCCTGAACCAGAGCGATCACTTCACCCGTGGAGTAGTCGTAGGACACTCCACCACTTGCCGAGTTCAACAGTGCGGCCACGGCATGCCGGCCCAGAGCCTTCTCTCCTCCGCCGCCCTGCTCAAGGGCGCCGAGAAGGTCCTTGTCGAACGAGGCAGTGATACCGAACACCGTCTCGTAGTCGTCGGTCGGGCTATACCCGGTCCACGAATCGAAATGGTGTGCCTGCTTCCAGTAGCCAGGCGTGCATCCTTCGCCACCATCATCTGGCGGTGTACAGGTCACCGTCAGACTCCCTTCCGATGAAGCCCTCCTCTCCAGGGTGGACTCGAGGAAGACGGTTAGCTCATCGGATCCTGACGAGATGAACCCCTCAGAGTCGCCGCTGACCTTGAACGGTTCGTCCTCAATTTCCTGGAGTGTCATCAGGAGCGTCCCGTTCAGGTACACATTGATGTTATGGCCCTGGTGCACCGATTCACCGTTGCTCGCCTCGACTTCTGCCGTGCACTCCGAACCGGCTGGGTCAGGCACTGTGACCTCGCCGATCTGAACCTCGGTTCCTGGCATGATGCTCAGGCCAGGGGCGGCCGAGAAATCCCAGGAATCCGAACTGGTATCCGCCATGGCCGGCGCTGCCAGCATGACTGTACTCAGGGCGAGGGTTGTGCACAGCACAGCCTTGCCCAATTTTGAATGCTTCCGCATTACTTGCCTCCCATTGATTGCTATCCATCCCCACAGATAACGGCCAAAGCATACCGCGTAGACATGCCTGTGTGACGAAGAATGTGAAAAAGATTCTCCGGCCGTGCCCGAACCGAGCTGTAACGTCATTGTGATGGAACGAAGCGTCGAGTCGGATCTGGTCCGGGGGGGACACGACGCCTCTTCTGAGATCGGGGCAGTGGTACCGCCGATCCATCCCTCCACCACCTTCGCTCGTGATGGGAACTACGACCTTGTCAGCGACTACCTGTATTCCCGCCATGGCGCCCCAAACCACGTAGCTGTGGAGCGGTTGGCGGCGCGATTGGACAACGGCGCTGGCGCCCTGGTCTTTTCTTCCGGTCTGGCCGCCCTCTCGGCATTGATCGAGACCGTTCCTTCAGGGGCGACCGTGGCGGCACCTCGGGTGATGTATCACGGCGGCCAGCTGTGGCTGCGGCGACTGGACGAGACGGGACGGATCAACCTGGTCTTGTTCGACCAGACGAGGCCGGAGGCGATGGAGGAGGCTGTCTCAAGCGCACGACCGGACCTGCTCTGGATCGAGACGCCGGTCAATCCGACGTGGGATGTAATCGACATTCGTGCCGCCGCGGACGCTGCCCATGGGGTGGGCGGGAGGCTGGCCGTGGATTCGACCGTGGCTCCGCTCACCACCCGCCCGATCGATCTCGGCGCCGACTACACCTTCCATTCGGCCACCAAGTTCTACAACGGCCATGCCGACTTGCTCGGTGGGATCCTGGTGACCGCTACGAAAGACGACCGGTGGGCGGAGGTCAACTGGATCAGGACCCATACCGGAGCGGTTATGGGAGCTTTCGAGGCCTGGCTGCTGCTGCGAGGGATGAAGACGCTCTACCTCAGGGTCGACAGGGCGTCGCAGAGCGCCATAACCGTCGCCCGTCACTTCGAAGGTCACGCCGCTGTAGACAAGGTGCTTTATCCGGGCCTCGAGTCGCACTCCGGTCACGAAGTGGCGAAGGCTCAGATGGACCGCGGATTCGGAGCGATGCTCTCGCTCCTCGTCAAAGGCGGATTCGAGGCTGCGCACCGGGTGGCCACGTCGACCAAACTGTTTATCCCGGCGACCTCACTGGGTGGTGTCGAAAGCTTGATCGAACATCGGGCAGTGCTCGAGCCACCCGAATCGGTCGTCCCCGACAACCTCCTCCGCCTCTCCATCGGCATCGAGCCTGTCGAGGAATTGATCGCAGATCTCGAGCAAGCTCTCGCCTGACCCGCCGACCGAGCGGCACGGTTAGCCGGCAACCACCGGGACGTCCTGCATGGCCGTGGCTATAGCCTCAGCCGGATGGTCGTAGTCGACCAGTTCACCGTTGAAGTAGGCCTGGTAAGAAGCCATGTCGAAGTGGCCATGTCCTGACAGGTTGAACAGGATCACCTTCTCCTCACCTGACTCTTTGGCCTTGATCGCCTCGCTCATCGCGGAGGCCACAGCATGTGTCGGTTCTGGGCCGGGAATGATCCCTTCCACCCTGGCGAACTCGACAGCGCGGGCGAAGGTCTCATTCTGGTGGAGAGACTCTGCCTCGACGATGCCCTCGTCGACAAGTAGAGAGACCAGTGGAGCCATGCCGTGGTAGCGCAGGCCACCAGCGTGAATCGGATCGGGGATGAACCCGTGGCCGAGCGTGTGCATCTTCACCAGCGGTGTCATCCCGGCGGTGTCTCCGAAATCGAACTGGTAGCTCCCTCTGGTGAGCGACGGCGCCGCAGCAGGCTCAACGGCGCGGATTACCGGATCCATCCTCCCGGCAAGCTTCTCCCGTACGAAGGGGAAGGCGAGGCCGGCAAAGTTCGACCCGCCACCGGTGCAGCCGATCACCACGTCGGGGGTCTCTTCAACGAGGGCGAGTTGCTTCAGCGCCTCTTCGCCGATGACCGTCTGGTGCATCAGAACATGGTTGAGGACCGAGCCCAATGAGTACTTGACATCGTCGTTGGTAGCCGCCACCTCAACCGCCTCGGAGATGGCAATCCCCAGACTGCCCGAGGTGTTCGGGTCTTCGGCGAGTATGCGGCGACCGGTCTCGGTCCGATCGGACGGTGACGGGTGGATTGTCGCCCCGTAAGTTTCGATCATCGCCTTTCGGTACGGCTTCTGGTCGTAGGAGGCGCGCACCATGAACACCTCACACTCGAGGCCGAACAGGGCGCAGGCGAAGGCGAGTGCCGAGCCCCACTGGCCGGCTCCGGTCTCGGTCGATAGCTTCTTCACGCCGGCTTTGGCGTTGTAGTAGGCCTGGGCCACCGCGGTGTTCGGCTTGTGCGACCCGACGGGGCTGACGCCTTCGTACTTGTAGTAGATGCGGGCGGGGCCGCCAATCATCTCCTCGAGGCCGTGGGCCCGGTACATCGGCGTTGGCCTCCACTTCCGGTACACCTCGCGGATCTCCTCGGGGATCTCCACGTAACGGTCCTGGGACACCTCCTGGAGGATCAGGTCCATCGGAAAAAGGGGTGCGAGGTCGTCGGGGCCCACTGGTTGGTGTGTCCCGGGATGGAGCACCGGAGGGGCGGGCACCGGTAGGTCGGGAACGATGTTGTACCAGTGAGACGGAAGGTCCGACTCGGCGAGGGTGATCTTGGTAACCATGCGGAGAACTTACTCACTCAGAAGCCCCGGTGAGACGGAAGGTCCGTCCGGGTGGCTACAACCATATGTTTCCACGCGGGGGTTCTGAGTAGGGTTTGCAGCGGTATGGACATCGCCCGACAGGTCACCCGACGAGCCGCGATCAAAGATATGGGCAAAGCCGGCCTGGCAGTCATGGTCTTCGGCACCGCTTGTACCGGAGAGCCCGGGTCCCGTTCGACGACGACATCTCCGGACGCCACCAGCACCTCCCTCGGTTCAAGCACGACAACGACCACGTCGGAGTCAACCACCACTCCCCCGGAGACCCCGACCACCGAATGGGCCCGGGTGCAGATGGCGATCGTCTCCGCCTACATCCTCTACCGAAGCGGGGAGGCCGCCCTTGTCGACACCGGCCAAGCCGGAAGCGCCCCGAGCATCCAGGCTGCTCTCACCGACGTCGGACTGAACTGGGGCGCAATTGGACACGTGATCCTCACCCACCGTCACCCCGACCACATCGGGAGTGCTCCCGCAGTGGCCGCCCTCGCTCCCGACTCGATCTTCTACATCGGCGAAGGTGACGCAGACGCCGTTGCCGACCTGGGTGAAGACGGTCCGACGCTGGCCACCGACGGCGACGACATCTTTGGCATGCGGATCATTTCGACTCCCGGTCACACCCCCGGCCACATCTCCGTTCTCGATGAGTCCGCTGGAGTCCTCGTGGCCGGTGATGCGATGAACCGCGCCGATGGGGCGCTTACCGGCTCAAACCCGAGCTTCACCGCCGACGAGGCGGCGGCCAACGAGTCGATCCGCAAACTTGCAGGTTTCGACTTCGAGACCATCCTCTTCGGCCATTCTGACCCGATTCTCAGCGGTGGTTCGGCCGAGGTAGAAGCATTAGCCACGTCCCTAAACGGCTGACAGCGAACCTTGAGCACTATTGGGGAGGTTCTCGTCGGGGTTGTGATCCTGGCGGGTTTGGCCGGGATCGTGCTTCCGATACTGCCCGGACTTGCTCTGACCGTCGGTGCAGTTCTGATCTGGGCGCTGGTCGAGGCGTCTGCAATCGCCTGGGTGATCTTCGCTATCTGTTTCGGCATCGGAGCCGCAGCGACAGTGATCAAGTACCTGATCCCGGGGAGGAAGCTCAAGGAATCAGGTATTGCCACGTCGACGATGATGTTCGCCCTATTCGGTGCCGTCATCGGCTTCTTTGCGATCCCGGTGTTAGGTGCACCTATAGGCTTCCTGGCCGGCATCTACCTGATCCAGTGGAACCGAAGAGGACGTAGCGAAGCATGGCCGGCGACGCTGCGGACTGCAGGGGCTATCGCTCTCTCCATCGGTATCGACCTTGCCGGCGGTCTGCTGATTCTCGGCGTCTGGCTGGTCGCCGCGATCTGGGGTTAGCCCGCCAGCTTCTCCCTTTGCACAGTGCAAAGGGGTGCGGATTTCACACCCTCCTGCACAATGCAAACGGTTCGGTTCTCACACGAGCTTGCACAGTGCAAAGGGGTGCGGATTTCACACCCTCCTGCACAGTGCAAACAGCCTCTACAGGTTCTGCTCGTTGGAAACCAACAGCCTTCGCTGCCGCCAAACCACGAAGATAACCGACAACGCGGCAAGGTACATCAACCAGTCACCGACCCGGGCATAGAACGTGGGAATCCCCGGTTGCACTTCCCCGTACACGATCTCGGTCGTCCCCAGCCCCGAAACATCTGATGTGAGCGCACCTCGACGGTCGATGATCACAGATTTGCCGGTCACCGCGGCGTGGATGACCGGAACACCAAGTTCGGCAGCCCTCATCCTCGTCATCCCAATAAATTGATCCGAGACCGCCGTCATTCCATAGGAACCTTCGTTGGTTGCGATGACAATTACATCAGCGCCGGCGAGGACATGGCCCCTGGCGTAACGCGGGAAGGATCCCTCGAATGAGATGACCGAGCCGAGGTCGAACTCAGGGTGGTCGAACACCACCGGCCCCTCCCCGGGAATCATGTCACGGGGGACCTGGGAAAGGTCGGGGATCCATTCGAACAGGGGACGAAACGGGATGTATTCACCGAATGGAACGCCCTGCTGCTTGCGGTACTCCCCGACGATTTCGCCGCTGTTATCGAAGACCACATTGGCATTGATCCAATTCTCTTCGCTGATCGGACGGTCGCTCCCAACCAGGAACCAGGCGCCGATCCGGCGTGCTTCGTCAGCGATCGCTTCGCCGATCTCCTCGTTCTGGACGGGGTCGGCGTTGAACGATCCTGAGGATCCTTCCGCCCAGACCACCAGGTCGACCGTGCCCGGCTCGATATCACCGGTGAGCGCCACATGCTGTTGAAAAGTGCGGAGCCGCTCGTCGGGAGGGCACTTCTCATACGGACAGGGAGTGGAGCCCTGGACAATTGCCACCGGCGTCGGCTCGGGCGCGTCATATACGACTACCGCCCCCAGCGCCAACGCGGCTCCGATGGCCAGCGCGGGCAGAGCGAATGGCACCAGTAGCCACCACGACCATGTGTCGCGCCGGATAAGGACCCGGACCACCAGGACCAGACCGGTCGCGACTCCCACGATCAGGACGGTCCAACCCGAGGTACCTATGAGCGACGCGGCAGATCGAACCGGGGGCAACCCGGAAAGGGCATATCCCGCCCCTCCCCACTCCAGGCCGCTGAATGGGAAGTTGTACCGGACGAGCTCGACCAGCGACCAGATGGCGACAGCGTACCCGGCCCAGATCCCTGCCTTCGCGTCACGGTGCCCTGCCAACCACCATCCAAAAAACCAGAAGTAGAGGGATTGGACTATGGCGAGCGGGACGAGGGCGATGAGACCGAGCTCGATCGACCACCACATCAACACCATGAAAAAGCTGAACCCGTAAACCGCCCCGACAAACATCCCGTGGAAGCGGCTGCTCGTCGACCGCAGGGCCCAGAGGAAAACGGCTATCCCGGGAACGATCAGCAACCCTGGGCCGAACCTGGGGAAGGCCAATGCCGATACGACACCTCCGATAAGGGCAAGTACCAGTGAGATCACATCGACACGGTACCCATCGAATTCTCCAAGTTCGCCGGCCCCGCCCAACACCGTAAAGTCTTAACTATGTGGGAAGGTGATCTCTGGGTAGCCCTGCGAGCAGCGCGGGCCGGTGCGGAAGAAGTGCTGGCTGGGGCCGGCACCAACTTCCTGACACAGATGAAGGGCAACGTCGACCCGGTCACCGAGATCGACGAGCGCGCTGAAACCGCGATCCGGACCAGCATTGCCGCCCATTTCCCCGACGACTCGATACTCGGCGAGGAGGGAGGAGGAGAGGGCTGGAATCAGGGCAGGGTGTGGATCGTGGACCCTTTGGACGGGACCATCAATTTTGTCCACTCTCTACCCCATTTCTCGGTTTCGGTCGCATTGTGGGATGACGGAGTTCCGCTGATCGGAGTTGTGATAGACGTGATGCGCCAGGAGGAGTTCGTCGCTGTGAGTGGCGAGGGCGCCCGGCTCAATGACCTGCCCATAGGTGTCTCAGAGACTCCTTCGATGAATGAATCGATTATCGGTACCGGGTTTCCATACGACCGCCAGCATCACGCTCGCGAGTACCTCGAAGTTGTTGCCGATGTGCTGGAGGTGGCACAAGGAATCCGTCGTCTCGGTTCGGCTGCGCTCGATCTCGCCTGGGTGGCCTGCGGGCGATTCGACGCCTACTGGGAGTTCGGGATCAAACCGTGGGATGCGGCAGCGGGAACTCTTCTCGTTACCGAGGCTGGTGGCATCGTGACCGATCATCGCGGGGCGAGCAACGATCTCGACGCTGGTGCCTGCGTCGCCAGCAACGGAAAAATCCACGACGAGCTGCGTGAGATCGTGTCGAGCGGCCTGCCAGAGCACCTGAAGTGAGATTCCACGACCATCACTTCCATCCGCTCGGATACGTGGGAATGGTCACCGGCCTCGACCTCAACGACGCCACCGACTTCGAAGACCTCACCCGCCGCCTGGCCGAGCGGGGAGACTCGATCGACAGCGCGATAATCGGCCAGCGTCTCAACGATGAGGGATTGAGGGAGCGTTCCCTTCCGGACAGGAGCCTGCTCGATTCGGTTTCCACCGACCGTCCCATCCTCGTTTACAGGTATTGCGGGCATATCGGAATCGCCAATACCGCCGCGCTCGAGTTGGCCGGGATCCGTACCGGTGTCGCCGACCCCGACGGTGGCTCCTTCGATCGGGGCGCAACAGGTGAACTAACGGGTGTCGTCCGGGAGACGGCCTTGAAACTGGTCTCCGACTCACTGTCGGGAATGACCGTTGGACCCACCAATCAGGAGATCCTCGATGCGCTCGGGCGCCTCGAAGATCTGGGAATCGGGTCGGTGACCGGCATGGTCTCAGCCGGATCGCCAATGTGGTGCGGGGTCGGCAACGAGTTGGAGACTTTGATCGGGCTGGCACGCGAGCTTCCCATCGACATCAACGTCATCGTCATCACCGATTCTCCCAGTGAACTCGCGTCGGCAGCGGAGCGGATCAGAGCGGCCGCGGGGCGTATCAGATTCGGAGGATGGAAAGACTTCGCCGATGGAAGCCTAGGAGGCCATACCGCCGCAATGTACGAGCCGTTTACCGACCGGCCCGACGAGGTCGGGGTGCTCAGGCTTCGGCCAGCCAACGCCGCGGCGATGGCGCGCGCTTCGCTCGAACTCGGAGGTGACGTAGCAATCCACGCCATCGGCGACCGGGCCAACGACCAGGTCGCTGACTTCTTCGAGCACCTGATCTCCGACGGGGCCGACCCGAACCGTCTGCGGGTCGAGCATGCGTCCATACTCACCGAGCGGACCGTGGCCAGATTTGCCGCGCTCGGGATCACCGTTTCGATCCAGCCTGCCTTTCTCGCCTCTGAGGAGGAATGGCTGGAGCGAAGGCTCGGCCCGGAGAGAATGAGCCGCGCCTATCCCTTCCTGGAGATGGCCGAAGCCGGCTTGAGGCTTCTCGGGGGAAGCGACTGCCCGGTGGAGCCACCCGACCCCCGGATCGGGATCCGAGCGGCGGTTGATCGTCACGGCATAAATCCCGGCCAGGCTCTCACCGAAGACCAGGCAATGCACCTGTTCGAGCCACCGGACCCGCGCTGACCGGACCCCTTTTCGGGTTTGAGAAACCCGAGAAGCAACTACCGTTCTGCTCCGCATGTACTCATACACAGAAATCACCGCAGAAGAGATAGCCACTGGCACCGATCGCGCCATCAGCGAAGCGCTCGGCGTCCTCGACGAAGCAACCGCTCCCAAAGACGAGCGCACCTTTGCCAACACCCTGATGCCGGTCGACCGGATCGGCGACATCCTCGCCCATGCCTTCGCCCGTTACGCATTCATGGGTTATGTCCATCCCGATGCCGGCGTGCGCAAGGCCGGGAACGACGCGCAGGAGAAGCTGAACACTTTCGGCGTCGAGATGATCTTCCGTGACGATCTCAACACCGCCGTCAAGGAGTATGCCGAAACCGCCGAGGCCTCCTCGCTGGAGGGGGAGAAGGCTCGATTCCTCGAGTTCATGCTACGCGACCTGCGTCGCGCCGGGCACGAGCTCGATCCGGAGGTAAGGGCGAATGTCAAAGAGAAGACACAACGACTCGTCGAACTCGGTGTCAGGTTCCAGAACAACATCGACGAATGGTCCGACCACATTCTGGTGACCAACGACGAGCTGGAAGGGCTGCCTCGGTCGTTTGCCGAGTCGCTCGAGACCGATGACGAAACCGGGAAGCTGAAGGTCACTCTCGACTATCCCCACATCCTGCCCTTCACCGAAAACGCCAAGCGCCGGGACCTGCGAGAAGATCTCAGCCGCAAGTTCAACACCCAGGCTGTCGAAGCCAACCGGCCAATCCTTGAAGAAGCGATCAAACTTCGAGACGAGATCGCAAATGCATTCGAGCTCTCCAGCTGGGCGCACTACCAACTCGAAGAGAGGATGGCGAAGACACCCGAGGCCATATTCGAGTTCTACGAGAACCTCCTGCCTCCCCTCACCGAGCAGGGCAAAGCTGATGTCGCCGAGATGGCGGCTCTGCTCAAGGAGGAGGCCGGGGACGACACGGTCCAGGTCTGGGACTGGCGTTACTTCGACACCCAGCAAAGAAAGACCGACTATGGCGTCGACCCGTTCGAGGTTGCGGCGTACTTCCCGCTCGACTCAGTCCTCAACGGAATGTTCGAACTCGTCCAGGAGACTTTTGGCCTTACCTTCCAGGAAGAGGACGCTTCCGCAGCGTGGCATCCCGACGTCCGGTTGTTCTCGATGTCCGACACCGCCTCGGGCGAACAACTCGCCCACTTCTACCTCGACCTGTTCCCCAGGGAGGGCAAATTCGGGCACGCTGCGGAGTTCCCGCTCATCATGAGCCGGCGACTCGAGGACGGGTCGTATCAGAACCCGGTGTGCGCAATGGTCGCAAACTTCACCAAGCCGACCAAAAGCTCCCCCTCACTCCTGCAACACTCCGAGGTGGAGACCCTGTTTCACGAATTCGGCCATGTGCTGCATCAGAACCTGGGGCGCACCGAGACCGCTCGATTCTCTGGCACCAACGTCGAACGTGACTTCGTCGAGGCGCCAAGCCAGATCATGCAGCACTGGGTGTGGAGGGCAGAGGTGTTGAAGAAGTTCGCCCGGCACCACGAGACCGGGGAGCCCATTCCCGACTCTCTAGTCGACAAACTCGTCGAAGCACGTCAGCTCAACATCGCGGTGCACCAACTACGGCAGCTCCAGTTCGGCTGGCTCGACCAGGAAATCCACAAGCCCGGGCCGTCGAAGGACCTGGTGGAGGCACTGAAGGACGCCGCAGCGATCTCGCTTCTCCCCCACCCGGAGGGCACCTTCTCGCTTTCTTCATTCGGCCACCTCATGGGCGGATACGACGCTGCCTACTACGGCTATATGTGGTCGGAAGTCTACGGCGATGACATGTTCTCGATCTTCGAGGAGAAGGGCGCTACGAACCCCGAGGTCGGAATGGCCTACCGGCGCGAAGTGCTGGAAAAGGGTGCGGCGGTCGATGCAGACGAAATGCTACGCAAGTTTCTCGGTCGGGAACCCGATAACAAAGCATTCCTCAACAAACTGGGGATTAGCTAAATCTGGGGGTACACCGTCTAGAATAGGTCAGCGCTGGGAACCAAACCGGTCCCTTGCGACGTCATATGTCTGACCGGAGGCCGGAGAGCCGCCGGAGTCAGACAAACCAGCGGATTGACACCCGCCAGACCTCTGATTCCCCGGATTGACGGAATCACAACCACAAGAGATTTGTTCAACAAATAGAGACCCAGAAACCCACCCACCAGGAGGGGTACATAATGACTGATACAGTTAGAGGAGCGGCCATCAAGGGTGTAACCCGTCCGTCCAAGCGTTTTACCACCGGGCGCGTCTGCGCCAAAGGTGGATGTGACACCAGGCTTTCCCAGTACAACAAGGCGGAGTATTGCCACGCGCACGCTCCGATCCGCTTCCCCCGTGTCCGCGGGAAGATAATGGACGAGCAAGACGCCTAAGCGACCGTCTGTCCTCCCACTAGTGGGAGGAAGGAGGGAGAGGTCCCTCGGGCTGGGAGATCAAGTGCCGTTGGTGGGAACGCCCCACCCTCCCCTAGCTAAACGGAGGGAGAGCCGCGTGTCGAGGTACTCCCGTTTCCGCCTGTCCTCCCGCTTGCGGAAGGAAGGTTCCTGCTCCCGTTTCCGGCTGTCCTCCCGCTTGCGGAAGGAAGGTTCCTGCTCCCGTTTTCGACTGTCCTCCCGCTTGCGGGAGGAAGGTCCCTGCGCCCGACGAAGGAGGGCGGAGGTAGGAGGGAGAGATCCCCGCGGGCTGGGAGATCAAGCACCTTTTGGTGGGAGCCCCACCCTCCCCTAGCTAAACGGAGGGAGAGCCGCGTGTTGAGGTACTCACGTTCCGGCTGTCCTCCCGCTTGCGGGAGGCGACACAGTAGCATTTGACCTTCCAGCGCACTGGAAGGTGTAGAATCATCGTATGACACAGGTATCTCTTCAAGTTCCAGAAGTCCACTGCGACCACTGCAAGGCGAGCATCGAAGGCGCCGTTTCCCAACTGCCGGGAATCGAGACTGTAGATGTTGCGATTTCCGAGGCCTCGGTGTCGGTCGAATACGACGAGGACACCATCGGCCTGGAGCAGATCAAGAGCACTATCGAGGAGCAGGGCTACGCCGTCTTCGGATAAAGCGACCGATACCCTCCGCTTCGATGTAGATGGAATGACCTGCGCCACCTGCGCAACGCGGGTGGAGCGGGTCCTGACCCGCCAGGAAGGCGTTGCGAACGCCTCGGTCAATCTTGCTGGCGCGTCGGCGTCCGTAGATGTCGCCGCCGGCACCGACCCGGCCGCGCTGGTCGCCGCTGTCGACAAGATCGGCTATTCCCTCAGCCAGCACGAGCTGAATGAAGCCGGGCGTGACGTCGTCGACATGTACTCGGGGGAAGAACGAGAAGAGCGTCGCAAGTTCTGGATTGCTGCCGCTCTCACCGCCCCTGCGATGGTCCTGCACCTTTTCGGCCCTCATGAGCTTTGGAACGCGATCGTCCAGGGAATTCTCGTCACTCCGGTCGTCTTCTACGTTGGTGCCAGATATCACCGGGTCGGATGGCGTCTCGCCCGGCAGGGCAGCGCCAACATGGACACGCTGATCTCGCTTGGCTCTCTTGCCGCCTACCTCTATTCGCTGGTTGTCGTATTCGGTCACGGCGATGTGTTTTTCGAGACCGCCGGCATGATCATCACGCTCATCACTCTCGGCAAGGTGTTCGAGGCACGCGCCAAGGGCCAGGCTTCGGACGCCGTGCACCGCCTGCTCCAACTCCGCCCCGAAACGGCAACCCTGGTGACCGACGAGGGGCTCCGGGAGGTGAGTGTCGACGAGATTGCACCCGGCGACCTGCTCCGGATCAAACCGGGCCAGAGGATCCCGACCGATGGAGTGGTTGCACAGGGTGGGAGCAGTGTCGACGAATCCATGCTGACCGGCGAGCCAGCGCCGGTATCCAAGGGCCCCGGCGACAGAGTGATCGGCGCGACGGTGAACCAGTCGGGCAGCATCACGATGGAGGCGACCGAAGTCGGTGCGGACACCGTCCTCGCCGGAATCGTGCGAATGGTCGAAGACGCGCAGAGTTCCAAGGCGCCGATCCAGAGGTTGGCCGACTCCTACTCGGCGAAGTTCGTCGGCGCCGTGCTGATCATCTCTCTGCTTGTCTTCGGGTTCTGGCTCACGGCCGGTGATGGCGTTGGTGAAGCCCTCCGAATCGCGGTTGCAGTGATGATCATTGCCTGTCCGTGTGCCCTCGGCCTCGCAACTCCGACCGCGGTGATGGTGGGGTCGGGTCGGGGCGCAGACCTCGGCATCCTCTACAAACGAGCAGAAGTGTTCGAGCAAGCCAGAACCATCGATGTGATGATCTTCGACAAGACCGGCACCTTGACCCGCGGTGTGATGGCGGCCCAAGAGGTTCTCACCGATGTCGATCGGGACGAGTTCCTCCGCCTCGTCGGATCCCTGGAGGCTGCGTCCGGTCACCCGATTGGCATGGCAGTAGCCCTTGCCGCCGACGAATCCGGCGTCGCCTTGACCGACGCCGGACAGCTTCTGACCGAACCCGGCATGGGCGCCCGAGCAATAGTCGACGGTCGGTGGGTGGCAGTGGGTAAACCCGTCTACCTGCACGAATCAGGCCTCTCCGGAGGTGACCGATGGATGACCGAGTTCGAGCGTCTCCAGGACGCCGGTCAGACCGTGTTCATGGCGGGATGGGACGGTGAGGTGAGAGGCGTTGTGTCCGTGTCCGATTCGTTGCGCGTCGAGTCGATCGACGCGGTCCGTCGGTTGCGGGGGCTTGGCATCGAAGTCGAACTCGTCAGTGGAGACGGCCCTGGAGCCACCGGCAGGGTCGCTGAGGCCAGCGGCATCACCTCCTTTCTGTCGGGTGCGACTCCAGACTCGAAGGCGAAACGGGTCACGGAGATACAGGAGCAGGGCAAGACGGTGGCGTTCTATGGCGACGGCGTCAACGACGCACCTGCAATCACCCAGGCGGATCTGGGCCTCGCAGTCGGTTCGGGAACCGGAGTAGCGGTGGAAGCCGGCGACATCATCATCCTGAATGACGATCCCCGGAGTGCAGCGGTGGCAGTGGAGTTGGCCCGGGACACTTTTAAGACGATCAGGGCAAATCTCATCTGGGCATTCCTGTACAACACTGTTGCGATCCCTGTGGCTGCCGTGGGACTGCTGACCCCAACCATCGCCGCGGGCGCAATGGCCTTTTCCTCGGTGTCCGTCGTCCTCAACGCTCTGCGCCTCAAACGATTCGATGCAAGGCTTTAAGGCCCACTACCGGGTCGTGTGGAGTATGTTGACATCATGTCCGGGCTGAAATGGTTTGAACATCCGGTCCTCAGCGACCCGGTGGCCCTGATCGCCTTCGAAGGCTGGGGTGATGCTGGCGAGAGCGCGAGCACAGCCGTCGCTGGGTTCCTCGACCACCCAGCCGCCCGTCGGGTTGCATCAATCGACCCTGACGAGCACTTTGACTTTCAGGTGCGCCGCCCTGTGGTTTCGCTCGACTCCACAGGAGTCCGGTCCATTCACTGGCCCCGCAACGAGTTGTGGGTGGTGGAGACACCCGAACAGGATCTCTTGATCGTCCTCGGGGAAGAACCCCACTACCGCTGGAAATCGTTTGTCTCCGAGTTGATGAACGCCTTTGAGAACGTTGGGGTGAACAGGGCCATCACCGTGGGCGCGTTCGTCGGCCAGGTCGCCCACACCCTCCCGGTCCCGCTGGTGGGTTCTGCGACAAGGCCCGACGCCCTGGCACTCCACGACCTCCTGCCTTCGGGTTACACCGGGCCGACCGGGATTCTCGGCGTCCTCAACCAGGCACTCGGCACCAAGGGCATCGACGTCATCTCGGTGTGGGCCGCGATACCCCATTACCTGTCCAACCAGGAGTATCCGCCGGCCACGGAAGCCCTCGCGATCAAGGCATCGGCCCTGGTAGGGGTTCCGCTCGATATCGGTGAGATGACAACTGCGAGCCGTCAGTTCCTCTCAACCGTCAACGCTGCTATCGAAGAGAACGAGGAGCTCGCCGAATATGTGGAGCAACTCGAGCAGGAAGCCTCAGACCTCGTCCCTGAGGACGGGCCGGAGCTGGTAGAGGAAATCGAACGATTCCTTCGAGGTCGATGAGCCCGATCTGCGCATGACATCGACCACCCGATGAGTTACTTGCTCTATATCCACGTGGTCGCAGCGACGGTGTGGGTTGGCGGTCTGATCGTGTTGGCAGCCCTCGTACCGGCAGTTCGAGAGGTGACCGACGACCACACAGTGATTCGAGCGATTGCGCAACGATTTGGTGTCTTATCGTGGACCGCCCTTGGTCTTCTCGTGACCACCGGAACCGCCATGCTGCTCATCGGATTCGACCTGTCCACAACCATGACAACCAAGATCGGTCTGGTGTTCGCTTCTGCAGCTCTGTCAGCGTGGCACGTGGTGTCGGCACGTCACCAGACCCCGCGGAAAAGGGGCATGATCCAAGCATCGATCCTGCTCCTTGCCCTGGTGATCGTCGGGCTCGCAATGAACCTCTGAGAATTCGTTCCTAAGGCGCAGCGTCTCACATGTGATACCTGGAGCCCACGGAATCAATCGACAGGGCCATACCAAAAGGACCGGCCACGACGGGCCGGTCCTTATAACTACTTCCGCTTATGGCGATTGGCCTTCAGGCGTTTGCGGTATTTGTGTTTCGACATCTTCTTACGACGCTTCTTAA
>Ga0299914_10001524_pt1 | contig 15386 bp, 15 predicted proteins | sample RVTome_10_FD_201361 | JGI IMG/M metagenome (GOLD analysis project Ga0299914, IMG submission 201361) | Soil microbial communities from uranium-contaminated site in the Upper Colorado River Basin, Wyoming, United States - RVT153D57 (version 2) ...
ACCTCGTCGCCGCGGATCACCACCGATGGCTCGTACCCCTCGTTGCGGAGCACGATCCCGAGCATCTCGGCCAACGCGGTGTCGTCGTCGACGATGAGCACGCGTCCCTTCATGACCCCATTGTGGGGTGGTCGGCGCCGAATCGTGAAAAATCGACTGCGCCGGCCGTCGCCGCCGGTCGGCGTAGGTCCAGGCGTCCGGCCGTGACACGATGTGCCCGACCTTTCCGCAGGGCGTCGTGCGCGCCCGCGACCGTCGGTCGGGGCCCATGGCTGCCCCCGACCTGCACCGGGGAGCGATCGTCGATGTCGCAGACGCCCGGCTGGGAGCGACCCAGCGACGACTCGTCGGGCTCCGACACCGGTCAGCCGCCCTATCCGGGCTGGTCGACCCGACAGCCGCCGGAACCCGGCTGGACCGCGCCCGGGCAGCCTGCCGAACGGGAACAGCCGGCGACAGATGCGGCTCCGCCGCCGTCCGGCTCCGGGTGGGGACAGCAGCCCCCGCCCGTCGCACCGGGAGCCACCGGCTGGGGATGGGCGCCGCCCCCGGCGGTCAAGCCCGGTGTGATCCCGCTACGGCCGCTGGGCGTCGGCGAGATCCTCGACGGCGCGGTCACGACGATCCGCCGCAATCCGGGGCCGATGCTCGGCCTGTCGGCGATCGTCGCTGTGCTGACCCAAATGCTCGGACTTGGCGTGGGCTACCTGTTGCTCAGGGGCGCGCCCGCCCTCGAGTCGCTGGAGCCGACCGCGAGTCCGGGCGAGGTCTTCGAGGCGGTGGCCGGCCTGCTCGGCGCGTCGGCGATCGTGGTCGTCGTCACCTGGGTGGCGACGGTCGTCCTCACCGGCATCCTGACCGTCGTCGTCAGTAGGGCGGTGCTCGGTGAGAAGATGTCCGCCGGGCAGGCCTGGCGGGCTGCGCGAGGGCGCCTGCCGCGGCTGTTGCTGCTCACGGTGGTCTACAGCCTCATCTGGGTCGCGCCGTTCCTGGCCGTGACCGTGGTCGCGTTCGCCCTCGGTGCGGGTCGTGCCGACGGCGGCGCCATCGCAGCGATCACGGTCCTGCTGGCACTGGCCGCGGTTCCGATGACGATCTGGCTGTACGTTCGGTACGCGCTCTCGGGTCCGTCCCTCATGCTGGAGTCGACGTCACCCGCGTCCGGTGAGCCGTCCCGGCCCGTCGGGGTGGCAGGAGCCCTCCGCCGCTCGGGCGAGCTGGTGAAGGGGTCGTGGTGGCGGGTGTTCGGCATCCTGCTGCTGGTGTTGCTGATCGTCGTGATCATCTCCCAGGTCATCAGCGTCCCCTTCTCGCTGCCGTTCTTCCTGGTCGGTGACCAGCCCTCGGACAGCGAGTTCCTGCTCACTCTCGTGGTCTCCGCTCTCGGCGGCATCGTGGCCTCGACGATCACCGCACCGTTCACGGCCGCGGCCACCGTGCTTCTCTACGTCGACCGCCGGATCCGCCGCGAGGGCCTCGACATCGAGCTGGCCCGGGCCGCCGGCGTGACAATCCCCGGCCGCACGGACGCCGGTCCGCCGGCACCGCCTGATCCCCGCGCTCCGTGACGCCAGGGTTCGTCTCCACGGCCCTGACGGCGCCGACGCGGTGGTCGGCAGGCGTTCCTGTCGACCTCGGGCGCGACGAGGCACGCGAGCGTGCCCGTCTCGAGCTCGCCGACCCGGCCTATGACGCCGAGCCACCACTGCTCCAACGCATGGTCGAGTGGGTGCTCGAGCACATCAGCGAACTCTTCGCCCGCACGGCAGGTGCGCTCTCCGGACCGGTCGGCCTGGCCGTCCTGCTCGGGCTGCTGGCACTGGTCGCCGTGGTCGTCGTGCGCCGGACCGGCCCGCCGGCCCGCCGAGCGCCCACGGCCGGCGCCCTGTTCGCCGCACGGCGGCGCAGCGCGGCCGAACACCGTGTCGAAGCCGACGCCGCAGCAGCCCGTCGCGACTGGCGTGCCGCGGTCGTCGAGCGGTACCGCGCCGTGGTCGCCGGGCTCGAGGAACGCGGCGTGATCGATCCCAGGCCCGGCCGGACGGCCGACGAGGCGGCCGCCGACGCAGGTGCCGTTCTGCCTGTGGTCGCCACCGACCTGGATGCGGGTGCGCGCCTGTTCGACGCGGTGCACTACGGGAACCGGTCGGCGAACGCCGACGACGATGCGGTCCTGCGCCGCCTCGACGACGCCGTCCGGACGACGCGGCCGACCCGCTCCGCGGCCCCGGTCGGGGCGGGACCGGCGGTGCCGTCGTGACCGCCGCGCCGGCCGCGCCCGTCGATGCCGTCCAGCCAGGGTCGACGTCCGCGACACCACGAGTCGTGGATCGCTGGGAGCGCTGGCGACGGGTGGTGCTCGTCGTCGGAATCGTGCTTCTGACGGCCATCCTGCTGGGAGTCGTCACGAGCCAGAACCGCCGTGGCTTCCTCGATCCCGCCGGCGTCGACCCGTCCGGTGCGCGGGCGGTGGTCCGGCTGCTCGAAGCCGAGGGCATCTCGGTCGAGGATGTCCGCACGCTCGACGAGGCGACCGGGGCAGCAGGGCCGGGTACGACGGTGATCGTCACGATCCCCGACCTCGTCCTTCCGGAGCAAGCGCGCCGCCTCACCCGCACCGGCGCCGACATCGTGCTGGTCGCTCCGTCCGATGCGGTCTCGGCGTACGACGGCGACCTCGGGGTCGACTCCCGCGGCGCTGCCGAGGTCATCGGTCCGGAGTGCGACCTGGAGGAGGCGACGCGCGCGGGCGACGCACTGGTCGGGGGGATCTCCTACGACGCCCCGGGATCGGCGCAGTCGTGCTATCCGGACGGAGGTGCAGGCTCTCTCGTCGTCACGACCCCGTCCGGCGACGCGCGGCTGGTCGTGCTCGGCAACGCCGACCCGGTGACCAACCAGCACCTCGACGAGGACGGAAACGCGTCGCTGGTGCTCGGGCTGCTCGGCCGGCACCCGCGGCTGGTCTGGTACCGGCCGACCCTCGAGGCCGTTCCCGGCGGCGCGGGCGTCCCGATCACCGACCTGTTGCCCGACTGGGTGGTTCCCGCCGTCTGGCAGCTCGGGATAGCGGTCGCGCTGGCGGCGGTGTGGCGGGCCCGCCGACTCGGCCCGATCGTCACCGAGCCGCTACCCGTGGTCGTGCGCGGCGCAGAGACGACCGAGGGGCGCGCCCGCCTCTACCGCCGTGGACGGGCTCGCGACCACGCCGCCGCGACGCTGCGCGGTGCGACCCTGGCGCGACTACGCGGCCGTCTCGGCCTTCCGCCGGACGCCGGACCGGCCGTCGTCTCCGACGTGGCGGCGGCCCGCACCAGCCGGCAGCCGTCCGAGGTCGCAGCGATCCTGGCCGGTCCCGCTCCGGCGGACGACGCGGCCCTGGTCCGCCTCGCCGACATGCTGGACTCCTTGGAGCAGGAGGTACTCACGCCATGACGTCCCCGGTGACCGACCCACTGGCCGCCGACGATGCCCGGGCCGCCCTCGCCGACCTGCGCCGCGAGGTCGCCAAGGCCGTCGTCGGGCAGGACTCCGTGGTCACGGGTCTGGTGATCGCACTGCTCTGCCGGGGGCACGTGCTGCTCGAGGGCGTACCCGGCGTGGCGAAGACCCTGCTGGTCAGGACCCTGGCCATGGCACTGGACGTCCAGACCAAGCGGGTGCAGTTCACACCCGACCTGATGCCGGGCGACGTCACCGGCTCACTGATCTACGACGCGCGCACAGCCGAGTTCTCGTTCGCACCCGGGCCGGTCTTCACGAACCTGCTGCTGGCCGACGAGATCAACCGAACCCCGCCGAAGACGCAGGCCGCGCTGCTGGAGGCGATGGAGGAGCGGCAGGTCTCGGTCGAGGGCAGGCCCAGGCCGTTGCCGGACCCCTTCGTCGTCGCGGCCACGCAGAATCCGATCGAGTACGAAGGCACCTACCCGCTGCCGGAGGCCCAACTCGACCGCTTCTTGCTCAAGCTGACCGTCTCCGTACCCGAGCGCGACGACGAGATCGCGATGCTTCGGCGCCACGCGGACGGCTTCGACCCGCGTGACCTCGCGGCGGCCGGCGTCGGCCAGGTGGCCGGGCCGGCAGATCTTGCCGCCGGGCGGGCCGCCGTGGGGCGGGTACGGAGCGGACCCGACGTGCTGGGATACGTCGTCGACGTGGTCCGGGCGACCCGGTCCTCGCCGTCGCTTCAGCTGGGCGTGTCGCCACGGGGTGCGACCGCCCTGCTCGCCACCAGCCGGGCGTGGGCATGGCTGTCCGGGCGGGACTACGTCACGCCCGACGACGTCAAGGCACTTGCCCGGCCGAGCCTGCGCCACCGCGTGACGCTCCGGCCGGAGGCAGAACTCGAGGGCGTGACCGCGGACTCGGTGCTCGACACCGTGCTGGCCACCGTTCCGGTTCCACGCTGATGACCGGCGAACGGGCACGGGCACCGTGGTACTGACCGGCCGCACGGCACTGCTCGCGCTGCTCGGCGCGGTCGTGGTCGCACTGGCTGCGCCCTCGGCCACCGGTGTGGTCGTGGTCACGGCCGTCGTGCTGGCTCTCGCCGGGCTGGACGCGGCACTCGCCGGACCGGTCCGGTCCCTGCGACTGTCCCGCACCGGCGACCGCGCCGTGCGGCTCGGCGAGACGGCGCGTGTCGTGCTGCAGGTGTCGAACGACCGACGGCGGGTCCGCGGCGTCGTGCGGGACGCCTGGCCGCCGTCGGCAGGCGCCACCGACGACCGCGCGGCGCTGGACGTCGGACCGGGCGAGCGGCAGCTGGTCGAGCTGTCCCTGCGGCCCACGCGACGCGGCGACCGGCCCGCCGACCTGGTCACGGTGCGGAGCATCGGACCGCTCGGGCTGGCCGGCCGGCAGGGTTCACACTCCGTGCCGTGGACGCTGCGCGTGCTGCCACCGTTCCGGTCGCGTCGTCACCTTCCCTCGCGGATGGCACGATTGCGCGAACTCGACGGCCGGTCGGCGGTGCGCGTCCGCAGCGCGGGAACCGAGTTCGACTCGCTGCGCGAGTACGTCGTCGGGGACGACACCCGTTCGATCGACTGGCGCGCGACCGCACGCGGGGGTGGCGTCGTCGTGCGGACATGGCGGCCCGAACGCGACCGGCACGTGCTGATCGTGCTCGACACCGGCCGGACGTCGGCCGGACGGGTCGGCGACGCCCCGCGGCTCGACGCGGCCATGGACGCGGCCCTGCTGCTGGCGGCCCTGGCGACCCGCGCCGGGGATCGAGTCGATCTGCTCGCCTTCGACCGCCGTCCACGGGCCACCGTCGAGCGCTCGTCGCCGACGGAGGTCCTGCCTCGGCTCGTCGACGCCATGGCCCGGCTCGAGCCCGAACTGCTCGAGACCGACTTCCGCGGCCTGGCCGTGGAGGTCCTGCGGCGGGCGGGACGACACTCGCTGGTCGTGCTGCTCACCGGCCTGGACGCCGGCCCGGTGGAGGAGGGGTTGCTCCCCGTACTCGGCCGGCTCACCCATCGGCACACCGTGCTGGTCGCAGCCGTCGCGGACCCACGGGTCGCACAGATGGCCGCGGGCCGAGGCGACACCGAGGCCGTCTACGGCGCCGCGGCCGCCGAGCGCGACCGGCGCGGCCGGCACCGCGTCTCCCGCCTGCTCGAGCGACACGGCGCCCACGTCGTGGACGCGCCACCGGAGGAGCTCGCGCCCGCCGTGGCCGATGCCTACCTGTCGCTCAAGGCCGCCGGCCAGCTCTGACCCCGTCCTCCCAATCGGCCATTGCCGTTGATCACGTTCACCACCCTGGTGGACGGTTCACCAGGCGCAGGAGCCTGGTGAACGGTCCGCCCGCATGGTGAAGCTGTGTCGGCGCCCGTCCACAAGCCAGGTCGGCGCGGTTCGGGTTTCCACCGGTCCGCCGCATGGTGTGGTGAACGTCCACCGGTCCGGGTGACGCTGCGGCCATGGACGAGATCTTCGCCGCGATCGCCGCCTCGCAAGGCGGCGTCGTGATGCGGTCCCAGGCCCTGGCGGCCGGCTACACCGAGGCCGAGATCGATCGCCGGCGACGACAGAAGCTGTGGGTGCCGATCCGTCGGGGCGCCTACGTCGAACGCGCCGTGTACGCCGCGATGACTCGCGAGCAGCTGCATGTGGCCGTGATCCACGCAGCCGTCCGGAGCCTCGAGAAGCCGGCCGTAGTCAGCCACGTCTCAGCGGCCGTCCTTCGAGGTCTGCCAACGTGGGGCCTGAACCTCTCGCTCGTCCACGTGACCCGTGGCGACCTGCACTCCCCGAGAATCGAAGCGGGCATCCATCACCATGCGGGAGAGCTGCGGAACGACGACGTCGAGCAGATCGACGGAATCTGGGTGACGTCGCCTGCCCGCACCGCGATCGACACGGCCCGCGTCACCGAGTTCGAGGCCGCGGTCGTGGTGACCGATGCCCTGCTCCACCGAGGTCTTGTCGATAAGTGCACCATCCTGGACCGGCTCGAATCGATGCGCGACTGGCCAGGCACGTGCAACGCCGGGCGTGTGGCGGAGTTCGCCGACGGCCGTTCCGAGAGCGTCGGAGAGTCGCGCACCCGCGTCGCGTTCGAGTTGGTCGGACTGCCCCGACCCGACCTCCAGCGACTGATCACGACACCGGACGGAAGGATCGTCGGACGATCCGACTTCGTATTCGACGAGTACTGGACGATCGGTGAGTTCGACGGCCGGGTGAAGTACGGCCGACTGCTGAAGCCGGGCGAGGCTCCCGGCGACGTCGTCTGGCGCGAGAAACAGCGCGAGGATCGGATCCGCGATCTCGGTTACGAGGTGGGACGGATCATCTGGTCCGACCTGTCCGACCGGCCTGCCGTTGCCGAGCGGTTCCGCGCCGCATTCGCGCGGGCGCGTCGGCGGCGGGCCGTTCTCGTCTAGCAGGTTCCGCCGGGAACGGTGCGCGCCGCCCAGCCCGCCGAACTTCACCAGGCTTGCGGACGGTTCACCAGGGTCCCGCGCCTGGTGAACCGTCCGCCAGGGTGGTGAACGTGATCAACGGACGAGGCGAGGGGGTTCACGCGGAGGTGGGAAGCACGTCGCCGCGGTCGCCGGGGCTGATGTCGCCCGTCTCCCCCGCCATGGCCGCCCGCCGCCCGTAGGTCCAGACGTACGTCAGGAAGGCGACGAGGGCCAGAACGCCGATCCCGACCCGCGCCCATGTCGGCAGTCCGGACGGCGTCACGAACGCCTCGATCACTCCCGAGACGAGCAGCACGCCGGTCAGGCCGATGGCCACGCCGATGGCAGCCCGCCCCTGCTCGGCCAGCGCCTCTCCACGCGACCGCGGGCCGGGATCGATCACCGTCCAGCCCAGCCGGAGCCCGGTCCCGGCCGCCACGAAGACCGCCGTGAGCTCGAGCAGGCCGTGCGGTGTGATCAGTCCGAAGAAGATGTCCAGCCGGCCGTGGGCGGCCATCAGCCCGGCCGACACGGCCACGTTCACGGCGTTGGTCAGCAGTATGAAGATCACGGGCAGGCCGAGGAAGACGCCGAGGACGAGAGAACCCGCCGCGACCCAGGCGTTGTTCGTCCACACCTGGGCGGCGAAGGAGCCGGCCGGGTTCGCCGAGTAGTAGTCCTCGAAGTCCTGCTCGACGAGCTGACGGATCTCGTCGGGTGCACCGATGCTCGCCTGCACCGCGGGAGTCACGGCGACCCACCACCCCAGCAGCGTCGAGACCGCCACGAACGCCAGCGCCGTGGGCACCCACCATCGCCGGGAGCGGTAGACCGCCGCCGGGAACCCGCGCGTGACGAACCGGACGACCTCCCCCCAGCCCGGATCCGGAGAACCGGCGATCGCGGTCCGCGCCCGCGCCACGAGACCCGACAATCGCGCCAGGACCGCGGCATCCGGCGCGGACGACCGCACGGTCGACAGATGCGTGGACGCCTGCCGGTACAGAGCCACCAGTTCGTCAGCCTCAGCCCCGGACAGCCGGCCGCGGCGGCGCGACAGCGCGTCGAGCCGCTCCCAGTCGGCCCGGTGCGCCGCAACGAAGGCGTCCAGATCCACGGCTGGCAGACTAAGCCAGCGTGAGCGACCTGGTGACCGGGGAGGCCGTGCCGCTCGAGCTGCGCCTGGCCAAGCTTCCGTCGCGGGCGCTCGCCATCATCATCGACCTGACACTGGTGTTCGCCGCGGCGTTCCTGATGGGTATTGCCATCTCGGCGGTCGTCTCGACGGTCGACGCCGCACTCGGCGCGGCGCTCACCCTGGTCGGGTTCGTGGCGCTGTTCGTGGGCGTACCTACCCTGGTCGAGACGCTCACCCGCGGACGATCCCTCGGAAAGCTCGCCCTCGGGTTGCGCGTCGTCCGCGACGACGGCGGCCCCGTGCGGTTTCGGCACGCGCTGACCCGAGCACTCGCCGGGGTCTTCGTCGACTTCCTGCTCACCTTCGGCGTGGGGGCCGTGATCTGCTCGCTGCTCAACGAGCGCGGCAAGCGAGTGGGCGACATCCTGGCCGGGACGGTCGTGGTCCGCGAGCGCGTGCCGTCCACCGCCGGGCCGCTTCCGGCGATCCCGCCGCCGTTGGCAGACTGGGCGACGAGTCTCGAGCTGTCACGCCTGCCCGCCGACGTCGCCCTCGCGGCCCGCGGCTTTCTCACCCGCTACCACGATCTCTCGCCGGGGGTGCGCGACCGGATGGGTGGCGAGCTCGCCACCGCGATCGCGAAGACCGTCACCCCCCTGGCACCTCCGGGCACGCCGGCGTGGGCCTACCTGACCGCCGTCCTGGGCGAGCGCAACCGGCGCGAGTCGCAGCGGTTCGCCGATGCGGCCCGCGCCGGCAGGGAACCTGTGCCGTCACGCCCCCCGGTCGGCCCGGCGTCACCGCGGGCCGGGCAGCCGCAGGCCCAGAACCCACGACCGGAGGGCTTCATCCCTCCCGAGTGAGCGTCAGTAGCGATAATGCTCACTCTTGAAGGGTCCGCCGACCGGCACGCCGAGGTAGTCGGCCTGCTGCTGGGTCAACTCGGTGAGCCGGACGCCGAGCGCGGGCAGGTGCAGACGCGCCACCATCTCGTCCAACTCCTTGGACAGGGTGTAGACGCCCACCGGGTAGTCGGCCGCTCTCGTGAACAGCTCGATCTGCGCGAGCACCTGGTTGGTGAACGAGTTCGACATGACGAACGAGGGGTGCCCGGTGGCGTTGCCCAGGTTCAGCAGCCGGCCCTCGGACAGCACGATCACACTGTGCCCGTCCGCGAAGGTCCACTCGTGGACCTGAGGCTTGATCTCGATCCGCTCGATGCCAGGCACCTTCTCCAGACCAGCCATGTCGATCTCGTCGTCGAAGTGGCCGATGTTGCCGACGATCGCCTGGTGCTTCATCCGGCTCATCTGGTCGGCGCTGACGACGTCCCGGCAGCCGGTCGCGGTGATGACGATGTCGGCCCGGTCGATCACGGCGTCGAGCGTCGTGACCTCGTAGCCGTCCATCGCGGCCTGCAGCGCGCAGATCGGGTCGATCTCGGTGACGACGACCCGCGCGCCCTGGCCGCGCAGCGACTCCGCGCACCCCTTGCCGACGTCGCCGTAGCCGCAGACGACCGCGATCTTCCCGCCGATGAGGACGTCGGTGGCCCGGTTGATGCCGTCGATGAGGGAGTGGCGGCAGCCGTACCTGTTGTCGAACTTCGACTTGGTGACCGAGTCGTTGACGTTGATGGCCGGGAACAGCAGGGTGCGGTCGCGGTGCATCTCGTACAACCGGTGCACGCCTGTCGTGGTCTCCTCCGTGACGCCCTTGATCTGCTCGGCGACGGCCGTCCAGCGCCCGGGGTCCTCGGACAGCGAGCGGGTCAGCGCGGCCAGGACGACGCGCTGCTCGGGCGAGTCGGTCGACGTCGCTTCTGGTACAGATCCGGCCTTCTCGAACTCGACCCCCTTGTGGACCAGCAGAGTGGCGTCGCCGCCGTCGTCGAGCAGCATGTTCGGCCCGTCACCACCGGGCCAGAGCAGCGCCTGCTCGGTGCACCACCAGTACTCTTCGAGCGTCTCTCCCTTCCAGGCGAACACCGGGACGCCCTGCGGTGCGTCCGGCGTTCCGTCCGGCCCCACGGCGACTGCGGCAGCGGCATGGTCCTGGGTCGAGAAGATGTTGCACGAGGCCCAGCGCACCCGGGCACCCAGCGCCACCAGTGTCTCGATCAGCACGGCGGTCTGGACGGTCATGTGCAGCGATCCGGTGACACGCGCACCGGCGAGCGGTTGCGCGGGTCCGTGCTCACGGCGCATGGCCATGAGACCGGGCATCTCGTGTTCGGCGAGCGAGATCTCCCTGCGGCCGAAGTCGGCCAGCGACAGGTCGGCGACCTTGAAGTCCAGCGACATTCTTCATTCCTCCCATGTAGGGGACGAGACGGGCGGACGGACGCACCCGCGTCGCTCAGTCAAGGTCACCACAACAGCCGATCACGACGTGGTCGAAGAGCCGTTCCTCTCTCACGGCGATCGACCACGACGTGATCGGCCCAGGGCGACCACAGGACCACGTAGGGCGTTCATCCCCCGGCGCGGCCCCTCTGGGCCCGCGGCATCACCTGCGCCGGACGTGTTCGTGGCAGTCTACGACGACTGCCGCGCCGCGGGGCACAAGGGTCATCAGCCGGTGGCCGACGGCTCCGGGTCGGCTCTCGACGGTTCTACGTCGCGGAAGATGTCGGGCTCGAGGTAGATGTGGGTCGCTTCGGGGACGGCGGAACGGATGCGTTCCTCGGCGCCGTCGATCGCGGCCGCGATCCCGTCGCCGGTGTCGGTACCGATCACAGAGATCTTCGCGGCGACGAGCATCTCCTCCGGGCCGGTGTAGAGCGTGCGCAGGTAGATGACCCGCTCGATGTCGTCGGCCGCGACGATCGCCTGCTCGATCGCCGTCACCTTCTCCCCGGACGCCCCTTCGCCCACCAGCAGGCTGGACATCTCGATCGCAAGGATGATCGCGATGACGACGAGCAGGACGCCGATCCCGGCGGTGCCCGCGGCGTCCCAGTACGGGTTGTCTGTCAGCAGCGTCATCCCGACGCCGATCATCGCGAGCACCAGGCCGACGAGCGCGCCGAGATCCTCCAGCAGGATGACCGGCAACTCCGGCGCCTTGGCCCGGCGGATGAACTGGATCCACGACGACCCGCCGCGGATCTTGTTCGACTCGTGGATGGCGGTCCGGAACGAGAACCCCTCCATGATGATCGCCATGGTGAGCACCACCAACGGCACCCACCACCACCGGCTCTCGAGCAGCTCGTTCGGGTGCCCTTCGCGGGTCTCCTCGTACTTGTGGAACGCCTCGTAGAGGGCGAACAGGCCGCCGATGGAGAACAGCACGATCGAGACGATGAACGCGTAGACGTAGCGGACCCTCCCGTAGCCGAACGGGTGGGACGCCGTGGCCTTGCGGGTGGCATGGCGGCCGCCGACCAGGAGGAGCACCTGGTTGCCGGCGTCGGCCACCGAGTGCACCGACTCGGCGAGCATGGACGACGCACCGGTCAGCAGCCAGGCGATGAACTTGGTGATCGCGATGCCGGTGTTGGCGAGCAGGGCCGCGATGACGGCCTTGGTTCCACCACTGGCGGCCATGCCGCGCTACCTTCCGCTCAGGATCCGGGCGATGGTCATCTTGCCGCATCGGGAGCGTCGACGCCGGGGGCGACGACGAAGGCCGTTCCCGGTCCGACCAGTTCCACCGCGGCGTCGGCTGCGGGGACGAACGCCGACGAGCCGCGCTCCAGGAGAGTACAAATCCCGTCGGCCGTCAGGCTCGCGCGGCCGTCGGTCACGAGGACGATCCGCGGCACGCCATCGACGGGCTTCACCGGATCCGGTCCCAGCCTGAACCGGGTCAGCCGGAAGTCGGGCACTCCGGGAACGGCGAACTCCTCCGCTGACGAATCGGCGCTCGGGGCGGTTCGTAGGCCTGCCGCGGGCTCGTACCGCAGGATGCGCAGGAGTTCGCCCCGGTCGACGTGCTTGTCCGTGAGTCCGGCCCGCACTGTGTTGTCCGAGCTGGCCTGAGCCTCTACCGCGAGGCCCCTCAGGTAGGTGTGCGGGGTTCCGGTCGGGACTGCTGCGGCTTGCCCGGCATGAAGGCGCGTCGGTTCGAGCAGCACCGCGAGCAGCAGTCCCCGGTCGCCCGGGTGCTGCTCCCCGATCCAGGCCAAGGTCGTGAAGGGCTCGTCGGGCCGCTCCCGACACGCCGCCGTCACGGCGTCGGCCAGCCGGTGCCCGTCCTCCGGCGCCAGGTCGATCAGGCTGCGGACTGCTCGCCGCAGCCCGTCCGGACCCTGGAGAGCCCCGGCGACGGCCGTCAACTCCGGCACACCGAGCTCGGCGATCACACGCGTGGCGTCCGCCGGCTCGCGGAAGCCGAGCAGAGCCTCGAATTCGGACAGGGCGACGACGAGTTCCGGCTTGTGGGTGCGGTCCCGGTAGGTCCGCTCGGCGGCGTCGGCAGGCACGCCTGCGGCGTCCTCGGCGTCGTAGCCGGACGACGCCTGTTCCTGGCTGGGATGCGCCTGGATCGACAGCGGCCGCTCGACCGCCAGGACCTTGAGCAGGAACGGCAGCCTGGGCCCGAACCGCTCGACGACGCGTGGGCCGAGCATTCCGGGGGGATCGGTCCGGATCAGTTCGTCCAGCGGTATCGGGCCGGTCGCGGTCAGGGCTGTGGACGCCGCTCCCGGATGGGCGCCCAGCCACAGCTCGGCCTGCGGCCGGCCGGTCGGGATCACGCCCAGCAGGTCGGGAATCGCGGTCGGCGACCCCCACGCATAGGCGCGCACCGGATTGTCCAGCAGGTAGGCCACGTCGCCCGAGCGTACGTGCGCCCACATGCGGTGTCGGTACCAGGATTGACATGTGACCTTCTGGTCACATATTCTGCGTGCCGTGATCGACGACGACCGCGTGTTCAAGGCGCTCGCCGACCAGACCCGTCGGTTCCTTCTCGACCGGCTCTTCGAGCGTGACGGCCGCACGCTCACCGAGCTCGAGTCCGAGGTGGAGATGACGCGCTTCGGCGTGATGAAGCACCTTCGCGTTCTCGAGGACGCGGGACTCGTCGTCACCCGACGGTCGGGCCGGGAGAAGCTCCACTTTCTGAACCCGGTGCCGATCCGACTGATCCACGACCGGTGGATCGACAAGTACACCGAGCACCGGGTATCGGTGCTCGCCGATCTCAAGACCGAACTCGAGGAGAGGTCATGACCACCACGACCGTGACGACCCAGGTGTATCGCGTCTACATCAAGGCGACGGCCCAGGCGATCTGGGACGCCATCACCAAGCCCGAGTGGACGGAGAGGTATGGCTACGGCGGGCGGGTCGAGTTCGACCTGCGTCCCGGCGGCGCCTTCCGGTCCATCGCCAACGAGGAGATGCAGGCTGCCGGGATGCCGGAGGTCACCGTCGACGGCGAGGTCATCGACGTCGACCCGCCGCGCAAGCTCGTCCAGACCTGGCGCGCCGGGTGGAACGAGGACGGCTTCACCCGGCTGACCTATGAGATCACCGAGCGTCCCGACGGAGTCAGCTCCTTGACGGTGACGCACGAGCTGGACGGTGCGCCCGAGACGGCAGCCATGGTCGGTGGCCTGGACGAGGACAAGGGCGCCGGCGGCGGCTGGGCCGAGGTGCTCAGTGACCTCAAGACGCTGCTCGAGACCGGCAAGCCGCTCGCGGGCTGAACCGTACGCGACTCGTACCAGTGAGAGGACAAGGCAATGACGCGTGCACTTGACATTCCTTCTGTTGCACCGGCCGGGGCGGCCGCGGCGACCCGACGTCGGGGGACCAGAGCGTTGCTGGCCTGCGGTGTCGTGGCCGGCCCGCTGTTCATCGTCGTGGGCGTTCTCCAGATGCTCACCCGCGACGGCTTCGACCCCGGCCGTCACCCGCTCAGCCTGCTGAGCCTGGGCGACCTGGGCTGGATCCAGATCGCCAACTTCGTGATCGTCGGTCTGCTGTTCATCGCGTCAGCGGTCGGGATGCGGCGGGTCCTGTACCCCGGCCGGGGCGGCGTCTGGGGACCGCGCCTGATCGGCCTCTACGGCGCCGGGCTGGTCATGGGCGGCGTCTTCGTCGCCGATGCCGCTCTCGGCTTCCCCCCGGGAACCCCGGAGGGCGCCCCCGACCAGCTCAGCTGGCACGGCGTCCTGCACTCAGCGGCGCCCGTGCTGGCCTCCCTGTCCCTGCTCGTGGCGTGCTTCGTGTTCGCGCGCCGGTTCGCGGGCCTCGGGCAAAGGGGATGGGCGGCGTACTGCGTGGCGACCGGCGTGGCGAGCCTCGTACCCGACGCGTTCCTCGGCCACGACTGGTTCTACGTGGTGCTGGGTGTCTCGGTGGCGCTGGGCCTGGTCTGGGTCTCGGCGATGGCGGCACGGCTGCTGACCGGGCTTCCGGACGCGGGCCAGGCCCCGCGGTCGGCCACGATCACCTGATGCGCAGGGCCACCATGACACCGTCGCGGATCGGCACGATGCTGCCGACGTACCGGTCGTCCTCGGCGACCAACTGGTTGTGCTCACGGATGGCGGCCGTCCATCCCGGTAGACCTTCGCGGTCGGTGCCGGTCGCCACGTGCCCGCTCCAGATGACGTTGTCACAGATCCACAGGCCGCCGACGCGGATGCGGTCGCGGGCTGCGCGCCAGCAGGCCGGGTAACCGTCCTTGTCCACGTCGCAGTAGACGACGTCGAACTCGCCCGGCTCGGCCGCGAAACCGGTGAGCGCGTCGCCCACCCGGTAGCGGACGCGGTCCCAGACGCCCGCGGTGCGCAGGTAGCCCTCCGCGAGGTCGGCGTTGCGCGGGTCCCCGTCGGTGCAGACCACCTCGCCGTCCGGCCCCACGGCACGGGCGAACCAGTACGCCGAGTAGCCGTATCCGGATCCGAGCTCCATCACCCGCCGCGCGCCGATCGACCGAGCCGCGACCTCGACGTAGCGACCCGTGGCCCGACCGATGATGGGGAAGCCGTGCTCCTCGGCCCTGGCCTCCATCTCGACCAGGACGGGGTCGTCGTGCTCGGTCGCCGCCAGGTCGGACAGATAGGCCTCGACCGCATCGTCCATCCATCGGCTCACGCCCGAACCCTAGCGTCGCCGGCTCGGCGGGCGGGCCGGGCGGCGCTCAGGCGGCCGGACGGCCGAGGCCCAGCGCCAGGTAGGCCGCGGCGAACCGGCCGGTGGACAGCAGGGCGGCGAAGCGGCCGACGTCGGGGCCCTCAGCCGCCCGCACCTCGTGCACGCGGACGGCGCTGCGCTCGGCCGCGCCCACGACCCGGTCCCGTTCCAGGCGGATGCTCGGCGAATCGGCACCGTCGTCGAGGACGAGCAGCGAAGGGCGGGCCACCG
>Ga0299914_10001526_pt1 | contig 15371 bp, 20 predicted proteins | sample RVTome_10_FD_201361 | JGI IMG/M metagenome (GOLD analysis project Ga0299914, IMG submission 201361) | Soil microbial communities from uranium-contaminated site in the Upper Colorado River Basin, Wyoming, United States - RVT153D57 (version 2) ...
GTCGGGATTCCATGATCCAAAGGGGTGCCCCCCAGGTTGGCGGTCACTTTCTGTTGCCGCGGAGCTGGTTGCTTTGCGTGACTGCGGCTTGTGTCGGTGCGTGTCGTCGTGGTCATCGCGTTCCGTCTCGTCGTGCTGACGTGTGTGCGGTGCGGGTGCCACGAGGCCAGCCGGGTGTGGCCGGCCTCGTGGCTGCGGCGCTGGCGGGTCTGTGCGGGCTAGGAGGGGTTCGGTAACCGCCCGCTCGCCGCCATCGGTCCGTGTGCCGCCATGGCGTGAGCGCTGCACACGGCTGGCGTTGACGCCGCGGTCTGTGGGTCAGGCCGCCCAGCCGGTGGGGATGATGGTGTTCTTCGCTTCGACCCTCAGGTCTCTGTTGCTGGGGCCCTTCACGCCTGCGTTGCGGGCGGCTTTCCAGACGACGTGGTCGGCGAGCTTCTCGGGCTTGAGGGGCTCGTGCCGGCGGCCGTCGAGGATGAGGCTGTCGTGGCTGTAGACGGCGGTGTCGTCTCCGGCCTTGTCGGCTTCGAAGGCGCTGCCGTGGCGGGTTACGCCTGCGGCGCGGAGTGTGGCGTATGCCTGGCGCAGGGCTTGGTTGTGGTGGCCGACGGCGGCCAGGTAGGCGGTGAGCGCGTCGGTGGCCTTGTTGCGCAACTGCTCGAGGACGTCGTCGTCGCCGATGGCGTCGCGGGTCTGCTGGACGGCGGTGTCGTAGGTGTGCTGCCGCTGCTGGGCGAGTTGGGCGCGTGCCGTGTTGCGGGCGGCGTCGAGGCGGAGCTGGGCGAACCGGGCTTCCTCGCGGGCCTGGCCGGTGTCGGTGGCAGTGACCTTGCGATCGCCGTCGAGGACGCGCTGCTCGAGCTGGGCCAGGTGCTGCTCGGCTGCTTCGGCTGCGGCGTAGGCGGCGATGACGTCGGGGTGCTGCTCGATGGTGGCCTGGCCGCGGGCGGCGGCTTCCTGGGCGCGGCGCTGTGCGCGGGTGGGCAGGAGGCCGGCGCGCTCGGCGTGTTCGGGAACGATGGTGACCTTCGGCATGGCGGGTTCCTTTCAGGCGGCTTCTGCGGCGTCTTCGGCCGCGGCGGTTTGTACGGCGGCGATGAGGTCGTCGACGTGGTGTGGTTCGAAGTTGTTGCGGATGACGACGGCCAGGCCGAGGACGGCCGCGGTGGCTAGTGCCGTGGTCTCTTCGGGGGTGAGGTCGTTGAACGCGGCCATGACGCCGTCGATGTCGTCTCGGATCGCGGCGACCACCACTCCGTAGGCGGATGAGATGCAGTCGGCGCCTGTGGGCACGGGGGGCTCCAAGGGTTGGTAGTTGGGGCATTGGCTGGCGTGGACGTCGGTGCAGTGCGGGTGGCGGGGGGTGCGGCAGAGGCGGGCGCCGCAGTCGGCGACGCAGGGCCGGCCGCGGCCGGACTTGAGTGGCCGGTCGCAGGCGGCGCAGCGGTAGCGGGCCCGGCGGGTCATTCGGGGTCCTCTCGCTGCCAGCGGCGCATCTTGACGGCGTGCCGGGCTTCGAGGCCGTGGCGGCGGGCTTCGGCGAGCTCGGCGCGACGGCGCTTCTTCTGCTGCGCTCTTGCCCTGGCCTCAGCTATCCGGGCGGCGACCTGCTGCTCGACGTAGGAGGTCACCAGACGTCCCCCTTGTCGCTGCTTGCGCCCGGGTCGTGCTTGGGGCGGTAGACGATGGTCCGGTCCCAGTGCTCCATCTGATCGACGTTGAGGAGGATGGCCGGGGCCTTGGGTCCGCCGCTGACAATCGGCAGCAGGATGGTCTCGTCGTCGGAGTCGGTCGATGCCTTCCATCCGACGATCGGGTCAAGGGTGATGGCGTGCCCGTCGGTCTCGCGGACGTACCAGCCGGGTGTGGCAGGGATGAGGTCGGTCATGCGGGTGACTCCTGGTCTGTGGTTGCTGTCGAAAGGCGGCAGCAAGGGGAGAGACGGGCTCGGGCCGGTTCGAAGGCTTTCCGAAGGCTTCGAAGGGATGGTCTGGCGATCCCTTCGGGGGTCTGACCTGGGGTTTCGAAGGGATCGAAGGGATCGAAGGCTTTCGAGGGGGGCGGACGCCTATAGGCCCATAGGGGTAAGGCTGCTTTTCTCATATGCGCGGGACCTCTTACACATCCCTTCGATCCCTTCGAAGTGCAGGTCAGACCCTTCGGAGAAGCCTTCGAAATCCCTTCGGAGATCCCTTCGGATCCCTTCGGAGAAGCCTTCGAATCCCTTCGGGGTTCAGAAGCTGGGGGCGAGTTGCAGGCCATAGATCACCGACCTTCGGTTCGTCGGATGGTTGCCTCGCTGGTAGCCCTTCTCCTGGAGGGCTTCGCCGAAGGCGCGGATGCTCATCTCGCGGATGGACCCGGCCTGGCACCACTGCTTGTAGCTGGCGAAGAGCACACCGGTCTCGGTGTACGCGGTCGAGTCGGCCGGCTTGGTGTACTCGTCGCGCCACATGAGCAGCGGGTCCGACTTGGCTAGGTGTTCCTGGGTCTTCTCCTTGACGGCGGCCGGGACGGCGAGGCCGTGCTTCTGCCAGTCGAGGCATCCCTGGATCGCCCAGTTGAGGACGCCGGACGCCTCGGCGGCGAGGATCTTCTCGTCGTACTTCTTGATGCGCTTCTCGGGCGGCACGATGACGTCCCAGCCGATGTCCTGAAGGCGTCGGGCGATGCCGTGGCCTCCGCCGACGGTGGGCAGGTAGTTGGTGACGAGGTGGATCTTCCCGACGGGCCGGAAGTCGAAGAACTCCTTGTTCAGAAAGCGTGCGCTGACGGTGTCCTCGCCGGTCAGTTGCTTCACCAGCTCGTCATCGAGCTTCTTGCCTGCGGACGTCTCCGTCGTCGAAAGCAGGCGCTTGCCCATCATGCGGGCGACGTCGTTGGGGATGCCTTCGTTCTGCTTGGCCATGAGCGTCGACCGCGGGACGGACTGGGCATAGTCGCCCAGGACGGCGGTGACGACGCGCATGAACACGCCCTTGCCGTTCTGGCCGTCGCCGTGATGGATGAACATGACCTGCTCTTCGGTGGAGCCGGTCAGGGTGTAGCCGACGACCCGGGCGAGGTATCCCCGCCGCTCTTCGTCGGGCATGACGGAGGCCAGGAACTCCTCCCACATCGGCGCCTGAGCGTCAGGGTCGAAGAGGATGGGCGACTGCTGCATGAGGAACAGCCCAGGGTCGTGGTCCAGCAGCTTGCCGGTGCGGAGGTCCACGACGCCGTTGCCGACGTTGAGCAGCATCTCGGGCCGGTCGAAGTCACTCATGAAGCAGTGCAGCGACGGGTGACCCTGGGCGATCTCCCGCATGGCCGCGAGCTTCGGCCGCATCCGCTGCGAAGCCGCCCACTGCAGGAACTTCTCCCGAGGGGAGGGCAGAGCCTCCCCCTTGGGCCCGCGGCCGGGTACGCCGCTGTACGCCAGAGCTTCCGTTCCGGGCAGGGTGTCGATGGTGCGGATGACGCGCTGCCACACGCGGGTGGCGCCTCCCTTGAAGCTCCACCGGCCGTCCTCATAGGTGACCCACTGCTCGGCGTCGACGGTGTAGCGGATCTCGCCGCCGTAGTGGTCGACGAGCCGTTCGGCGTTGCCGATGTCGTCGAGGCTGCGCCGTGGCCATCGCAGGCTGCGTTCCTGCTGCTCGTCTGGCTCGTCGGGCGGCAGGTCTGGCAGGTCTTCGGGCGGCGGTTCAGCAACGGGGCTGATGGCGGGCTCTGTCACGCCGCCTCCTGGTGCTGCTGGTAGGTGAGGTAGCGGCCGCGGCCGCCGGGGATGCGGATGGGGGGCCAGCCGGGGGTGGCTTGCAGCTGGTGCGGCGGCTTCGGCCGGCGGGCCTGTTGTAGTTCGGCGTAGCTCTTGCTGCTGGCCCGGATGTCCTTGGCTCGCTGGCTGACGTCGCGGAACCACTGCAGGAGGGCTTCCTCGTCGCCGTACTTGCGCCAGAGCTCGGCTGCGTTGAGCGCGGCGGCGAGGCGCCGCGGGTCGTCCGGGTGCAACTGGCGCCAGGCCGGGGAGGCGTAGGGCGGGAAGTCCTTGGCGAAGTACAGGGACTTCGCGTCGGCCCACAACGCGGCGATGTCGCCAGGGTCGATGTGCGCTACCGTGTCCTCAGACCCGCCACCCAGCAGGTTCTTTCGGCCCTCGCTCTGTTCGCCCAGAGCGGGGGCTTTTTCGTTTCTCGTCACGCCGCTTCTCCCATCTCTCCGGACAGCAGGCGCACCAGGTCGGCGGTGATGACGACGTGCCGGGCGCCGAGCGCGATCGTCTTGACGGGGCAGTCCCCGCGCTTGATGCGGTCGTGCAGGTGGCTCTTGCTGCAGCCGATAGCCGCGGCGGCCTGGGCGACGCTGACGGTGGCCGGCCACTGGCGGACGTCGGCGAGCGTGGGCTGAGCCGATGCCTCGCGTCGGGATTTTCCCTTGCTTGCCGCAGTGTCGATTGCTGCGCGAAGTCGCTCGGTCACGCCGCCTCCCGGTGGCTCACGGTGTGATCGGCGAGGAACCCGCGAAGGCTGCTCCGGCGGTAGAGGATGCGCCCGTTCTCGCCGGGCCCCTTGATGAACTCGGGACCGATGCCGAGCAGTCGCCAGCTCGCGAGCTGCGCGCGGGAGAAGGGGAACTCGCTGTCTTCCTCCACCTGCCGGGGGCTCAAGAACTCGTCTCGCTCTCCCATTGAGAAATTCCCTCCCTAAGGGATGCAGATCTGCATTGACGAATGCTAGAGTTTAGCTGTGACCGAGAGACTAGCAGTACAACCACTGTCGAGAACACTGGTTCCGCCGAATAAGCTGTGGCGCATGACCGAGGAGCAGCGACGCCGCGGACCAGCGGCCACTCAGGTAGAGGCCACTGGCGAGAACGTGCGGGCGAACGTTGTGAGGCTGCGCAAGGCGCGTGGCTTGACGACGTATCAGCTGGCGCAGCTAATGGCTAAGGCGGGTCGCCCTATCCCGCAGTCGGGCATCTCCCGTATCGAGTCCGGCGGGCGCCGTGTGGACGTCGACGACCTGACAGCCTTGGCGGTTGTCCTGGGCGTGTCGCCGGCGGCGCTGCTGCTCCCCCTCACGGACTCGGATCAGGCTGAGGTCGAGGTGACGGGCGGTGGCACCGTCCGCGCTGTAGAAGCCTGGGACTGGGCGAGCAGCCGGCGTCCGCTGAAGCTCACGTCGGGCAAGGAGCAGACACAGCTCCTCGAGCACCAGCTGTACAGCTTGCCCCCGTGGCTGCGTGACCCGGTTGGGCCGATGAACGACGCGATGCGGAACCTGTCCACCCTCCGCGACCCTCACGTTCGCGACATGCTCCAGCAGTTGACGGGTATGTCCGTGGGGGAGCCGAAGCCGCTGCCGGAGAAGTACCGCAGGCAGCAGGAAGGGGGCGACGATGGCTGAGCCGAAGCGGATCGTCCTGCGTGACGGCTCCGTGCGTTACCGCACGGTGGTCGACGCAGGTCACGACGAGAACGGGCGCCGTATCCAGCTCACGATCACCAGGAACACGAAGAAGGAACTCGAGGCGGAGCGCTCGCGGATCATCGCGGAGCGGGCCGCGGGAACCTTCATCGCCCCGAACAAGATCACGTTGGGGGAGTGGCTCGATCAGTGGCTGGAGTACAAGCGGCGCGACGTCGAGGAGACGACGATCCGCACGTACCGGCTCGCCCTGGTGCACGTACATGAGCGTCTCGGCCACGTCCGTCTGCAGGAGCTCACGGAGGACCAGCTGCAGGAGTTCGTTGACGCCCTGGTGACCGGTGGCCGGCGCAAGGGCGGCGAGCCCGGTACCCGCCTCGCCGTCTCCACGGTCGAGGGCATCTTGACCCGCCTCCGTGAAGCGCTCGGCAGGGCCGTTGTCCGCAGGCTCATCCCCGCCAGTCCCGCGCAGTACGTCCGCGTCGCGCTCGCCGACAAGAAGCAGGACAAGCGGGACCGGGACCGGCCGAAGCCGTGGACGGTCGAGGAGGTGCAGACCTTCATCCGGGGCATCGAGCAGGACCGGTTGTACGCGCCGCTGCTGCTGTCCCTGATGGGCCTGCGGCCGGCCGAAGTGTGCGGCCAGCGGTGGACGGACATCGACCTGCAGCTTGGCACCCTCGAGGTGACGAACACCCGCACGATGGTCGGCAACAGGCGGGTGCTCGAGAAGGACACCAAGACGTCGTCGGGCGAGCGTGTCCTGCCGCTGCCTCAGTGGCCGTGGGAGGCGCTGAAGCGGTTCCGTGCGCAGCAGGCCCGGGAGAAGCTGGCCGCGGGCGAGGCGTACACCGACACCGGGTACGTCGTCGTCAACGAGCTGGGCATCACGGTGAACACGCGGCAGCTGCGGGAGCACGCTTACCGCACGATGGAGCGCCTGGGTCTGCGGCAGGTCCGCCTGTACGACGCCCGGCATTCGTGCCTGACCTACCTGGCCGTGAGCGGCGTCCCGGACGTCGTGCTCGCCGCGTGGGCCGGCCACACCAATGCTTCGTTCACGAAGCGTAAGTACGTCCATGTCGCACCCGAGGACATGCGCGTCGCGGCAGCAGCGTGGGACGCCTTCCACGGAGGTGCCCCGAAAACCGTGCCGTGAGAAATTGTGAGAGATGATCTCCGATAGGCCATCTCTTACCGCCTCTGACCAGCATGGATAAGATCCCGGGCAGAACAGTGAGCAGAGTTTACCCCCTGTCCACACGGGCCCTGTTTTGTTCATGGCGGTATCGAAACCGCAGGTCAGAGACTCCCTAGCCGAACTCACAGCGACACGTCCGTGAGACGCGTGTGAGACGGCGACACCGTCCGGTGCAGCAACACCGGACGGCGTCTAGATCACGACCCTTCTGTCACAAGGAGTCACGACCATGAGCTTCACCGTACCGTCCAACGTCAAGCCGTCCGGTGGCCTGGTGCTGCCGGGTATCCCGAAGCAGCCGACCGCGGAGGCCGTTGCCGACGCGATCGTCCAGCCGCGCCTGGTGCCCGCGAAGGTCGGCCGGACCGGGCACGTCCAGACGATCCACATCGAGTGCCCCGCCGACTGGTGCGTCGTCGACCACATGGACCGGCAGACCTGCCTCGAGGATGTCATGCACTACTCGGATGCCGACATCGTGCAGGTGCCGACGCTGACGGACGACGACACGGCGCACTCGGAGATGTACGCCAACATCAGCTCGGACCCGTCGGCCAGTGACCCGCGTCTGAGGGCCGCGCACCTGGTCGTCAACGACGGCGGGCGGGACGACGCCTACCTGACGCCGGACCTGGCGGACGAGCTGGCGGACGACCTGATTGCGTTCGCCGCGCAGATCCGCCACAAGGCCCGCCAGGTGCGCCTGTACAACAAGGCCGGCCGGTGAGCGCCCGCACGGTGACCGTGGCGACTGTCGACCAGGGTGACGTGACGATCCCGGAGCCGTCGTGGTGTCTGGGCGACCACCAGGCGACGCGGTACCGGGAGGACATTCAGCACCTGGGCGCGGACCTGGTGTTGACGGTTCCCGCTGACGGCGATGTGGTGCCGGTGTTCACGGCGGCGGTCGTGCAGCGGCCGTTCTCGCCGACGGACCCGCGAACGCTGGTGCAGGTCGAGGTGGACGAGTGGCGCGGCTTCGACTCGCCCGGCCTGGACGTCCTGGCTGCGGCCCTGGTCGAGCATGCGGCGACGCTGCGGCGACTGGCCCGTGAGCTGACTGTGCTGCAGGAGGTCGACCGGTGAGCACTGCGCTGGTGCGCCGGCCGACCGAGGAGGCCGCGGTCAACGCGGCCTCCCGGGTCCCCCGGCAGCTTCCCCCGATTCAGCTGATCCTCGCCGACCTGCTCGCCGCCAACCGGCTGGGCGACAGGCACGGCGTCAACCTGTGCGCGCACCTAGCTGCGCGCGTTGCCGGAGAGGTGGGCGAGTGATGACCTCCTACACGCCGCTGTACGACCCGGAGACGGACGGGCGTAGCTACGTCCCGGCGCTGCCCCGCGCCATCGAGCGGGCTCGTGAGGTTCTCGACGAGAAGGCCGCGGCGAACATCCACGACCAGGACGAGATGATCCGCGCCGCTGTCGGCCTCGAGCACGTCCTGCGCGACCTGCTCGCCGCCCTCGACAAGGAGGGCGAGCAGTGAAGACGTTCGATCCTTCCCGCGCGCTGGCCATCGCCGCGGGCTGCGTCATCATCGCCCTGACCGCTACGGCGTTCTGGCTGTCCTACGCGCACCTTGCGGAGGTGGCGCTCGGCCACGGGCTCGGCCAGGCGGAGGTGCGCGCCTGGGCGTGGCCGGCCTGCCTGGATCTGTTCATCATTGCCGGGGAGATCATGTGGCTGCGTGCCGCACTGGCTCACCGCATCGACCTGTGGGCGATCGGCCTTACCGCTGTCGGCTCGGCTGGCTCCATCGTCCTGAATGTGGCCGGTGTGACCGGTGAGCGGGATCCGGGCGCGGTGCCGCTGCTCGACTATGTGGTGGCCGCTGTGCCGCCCACGGCCGCGCTGCTCGCCTTCGGTGCCCTGATGCGACAGGTCCACCAGGCGCTCGCCGGTCATGTCGAGCCGAGCAAGTTGGATGTTATCCAACTTGCTCCTGCCGCCGAGGTGACCGTCGACCGGGCCGACGATGACCAGCCAGGTGTTTCATCTGAAACACCTGCCGAGCCGCTCGAGGTGGTCACTCCTCCGGTCATCGAGCTGCCTGCCGCGCTGCCGGTGTGGGACGACTTCGCTACCAGCAAGGTGACCGCTGCTGTACCGGCTGAGACGGCCCGGCAGGTGGTCACCGAGGTGGTGACCCGTACCCCGGCTGACCTGCGCAGGGACGCCAAGCGGCTGCACCGGCAGGTGGTCACCTCAGGCGGCCGTGGCGTGACCATTGCGCAACTGCAGGACGAGCTGGGCCTGTCGCGCCGGGAAGCTACCGACCTGCGCCGCCAGGTGGTCACGGAGGTGGCGTCATGAGCGACATCGAGCGGGCCGCCCGTGAGGCGGTCGAGGCTCAGGCGAACAGTGAGCAGGTGGCCATGGTGCTGGCCATCCTGCAGGCGCAGCAGCTCACCCAGCAGCAGACGTGCCAGCACCCGCCGGCACCGGTGCAATCGCCGAACACCGGCAAGTGGGTGGCCATCGGCGTCGCCGGGCCGTTCCTCGCGGTCACCCTCGCGATCTCCGTCATGGCGTTCGCGATCTCCGTGGTCGCACTCACCATCTGTGTTCTCGTCCTCCGCGGCCTGTGGGTCGACATGCAGAAGTCGCAGGGCAAACGGCGCTGACAGCTGCCTGCGGTGCCCGTCCTGCACGGGCGCCGTGGGGAGCCGGGACAGTCCCGAGCCCATGACGGGAGGTATCCGTGCCTACGGAAACCGTGATCGCCACGTATCTCACCAGCGTCGGAGACGTATTCAACCTCGTCGACCAGGACGGCCGATTCAACCGCTACTTCGCTCAGTGCCCTGCCTGCCCGGAGATGTTCCGTACCGGCCGGGAGCGGCAGGCACACGAGTGGATGCAGGACCACCTCATCACCTGTGGAGGCGCCCGATGAGCGGCAACGAACCGAAGCTCACCGCAGGCGAGAAGGCCAAGCTCGTGTGGCTCACGGCCCGGATGGCGAAGCGCGGCCTGGCCGACGACCGGCAGTACGGCGGCCGGGTCAAGCAGAGCGACCTGCAGCGCAAGTTCGACCGCGTCCTCGACGGCGCCCGCAAGCGCGAGGAGCGCGACAGCAAGTAGCTACCCGCGGGGCGGCCGTACCCGGCCAGGTACACCGGCCGCCCCGCTCCCATCCACCGCTCTGCGAGCAGGACGAGGAGTCCATCATGACGGAACTGATGACGGAGGTGCCCGACGTGGGCAGCCTGCACCACATCGACGACCGGCGCCCGCCGGTGAGCCTGGTCAAGCCGGACCGCCAGCCCGTACATCGGCGCGCCGTCCGTACTGTGCGCGCGGTGGCCACTCACGACCGGACGCGCATGGCCGGCCGTCTGACGGTACGCCACGGTGCTTACGTGTACGGCGGTCTGCGGATCGTCAGCAAGCGGGCGTGGGACGGCCGCACCGCGGCCCGGTACGAGCGGTTCATGCGCGCAGCGGAAGCCGCGGGGAACCTCGAGATCGCCGCCGACTGGGAGGCCCGCGGAACCGCGTACCGCGCGGCCCGCCACAAGCGGCGTATGGAGCTGCTGACCGCGCCGCAGCAGCTGGCGAAGGCGGCCGGTGTCGGCCTGCTCGCGAGTGAGGCCGGCCTGCTCGTCCTGGGCGGGGCGATGGCCGTCAGCAGCGGTGAGTTCGGCGACGTCCTGGTGCCCACCATGTTCATGCTGGACGTCATCCGCTGGGCTGTGATCATCGCCGGTGTGGTGTGGGGGCCGCTGGTCGCCATCGGGCCGTGGGTGGCGCTGTGCGCACTGTGGGCCGTCGGCCGGCACCAGCAGGCCGCACCCCAGTGGGCGCTGCCCGAAGCCAAGCAGGACAAGCGCGACGTCGTACCCGACGAGGGCGCCATCCTCGACGCGCTGCGCAACCTCGGCATCGGCCCGCTGAACAAAGCCTTCAAGGACGGCTGGCAGCCCCGCTGGGTCTCGCCCACCGTCCGGCTCGGCAACGGCTGGCACACACAGCTGCAGCTGCCGCTGGGCGTCACGGTCGAAATGGTCAACGGCCGCAAGGACGTCCTCGCACACAACCTGCTGCGCAAGCCGGTCGAGGTGTGGCCGACTGAGCCGTCGAGCCAGCCGGGTGTCCTTGACCTGTGGGTGGCCGACCAGGGCTCACTGTCCGGCACGGTGCCGCCGTGGCCGCTGCTGGACGGCGGGGAGGCGGACTACTTCAAGGGTGTGCCCGTCGGTGTCTCGCAGCGCGGTGAGCCCGTCCTCGGCAAGCTGATGGCCGCCAACTACATGGTCGGCGGCATCATGGGCTCGGGTAAGTCGTCGCTGGTCGTGGCCCTACTGCTGGGTGCCATGCTCGACCGCCTGGTCGAGATCGAGGTGTACGTCATGGCGTACAACGTGGACTACGACCCGATGAAGCCGCGGCTGCGGACGCTGGTCAAGGGCGACGACGACGAGCAGGTCGAGGCTGCACTGAAGGCGCTGCGGGGCCTGCGGGATGAAGTGACGCTCAGGGGCAAGCTGCTGGACGAGATGGGCGGCGAGGAGGTCCGTCTCACCCGTGCGATTGCTGAGCGCGATCCGCGGATGCGGCCGAAGGTCGTGGTGTTCGACGAGTGCCATGAGCTGTTCGAGCACAAGAAGTACGGGGCTGAAGCCGCCGAGCTGGCGGTCAAGGTGATGAAGAAGGCCCGCAAGGTCGGCATCACGCTCATCTTCGTGACCGTCTCGCCGACGGCGGCCAGCATCCCGAAGGACGTCACGCGCAACACGTCACACCGGGTGGCGTTCGCCGTCGGTGACCACGTCGCGAATGACGGCCTGTTGGGCACGGGCAAGCACAAGGCCGGCATCACGGCGACGACGTTGAACCCGGCCGAGAACGTCGGCACGGCCCTGACCGTCGGGTTCAACCGGAACCCCTTCGAGCTGGTCCGCGCCTACTACGTCCGCAAGGACTCGCAGACCGACCAGATCAGCCCCGTCGTGGCCCGTGCCGTGGCGCTGCGGGAAGGCGTCGTCCCGGTCGCTGCGGTACCGGCCGGCTCGCCCATCGACCACCTGGCCGACATTGCCGACGTCCTCGGCGACCATCCGCGGATGCGGACGCAGGTGGTTCTGCAGCGCCTGGCCGATCGGAACCCGGCCGAGTACGACGAGTGGACCCACAGCGACTTGAAGCGGCTTCTCGACGACGTCGGGCATGGCGACTACAAGACCGACGGAGGGCGTATGCACGTCAGCCGCGAGCGGGTCCTCGAGGCGCTCGGCGCCCGCGACCAGGCCGTCGACGAGACGGCGGCCGGCTGAGGGAGGCGACAGAGAGGAAGGGAGAACTCCCTACCCGCCTCCCTGTATCCGACTCCCTGGCCTGACCTGCACAAACAGTCGAATAGGGAGGCAGGGAGGCAGTTTCCTGCAGATACGAAGATGGCCCCCGCCGACAGGTTCGGCGGGGGCCTTCGTGCGTTCCCTGTGTCACTGACACCCCCTATCCGTGACGCGCCGTGCGGCGCACTTGAGTAAGAGCCGAATCGACGCGGCCGTCGGCGACGCCTGAGACGTAGGCGGTGAACTCGTATCCGTCGACGACCAGCCGCAGGGGTGTTCCCGCCAAGCTGTTTCCGCCGGGCCCGCCGATCGCTGCCAGGCTCGTTGCCCGTGTCAGGTTCATTGCCGGCACGCCAAGCTGGGCGGCCATGACGTCTGTCAGTGACCGCACCTCGGACCGGAGTGCCGGCTGCCTCGACGCGATGCCGTCGATCAGCCCCTCGATGAGGGCCTGCCCGGAGTACAGGGTCCAGCCGCGGCCGGAGAACGGGCCTTCCTTCGCCGGGGAGAAGGGGAAGAAGTCACGCGCCCTGCTCACAATCGAGCTCGCCGCGTCCGCCACATCGGAGATCCGGGACTTGATGCCGTCGATGAAGCCGCCGATCAGGGACCGCCCCGAGTCGTACAGGTAGCCACCCAGGTAACCGATCGCGTCCGCCGCCCGAGTTGGCAGGGCCGCGATCCTCTCGACCGCCTCGTCGATACGGCCCTTGATCGCCGTCAGTAGCTCGGCGAGCTCCTCGCGGGCCTTCGACGACACCCGCCAGCCCAGATCCGACAGAGCATCCCGGGCCTTGCCCGGCAGCTTCGAGAACGCCAGCACCGCCCGCAACACCGCCCGCGTCGCACGCTTCTCCATCTCATCGCGCACCCGGCCCATCTGCTCCATGACCGTCAACGCCATGCTCGACAGAATCTCCAGGACGAAACCCGGCAGCTTCTTGATGACGTCGACGATGAACCCGACCGCGTTGAACGTGGCGACCGTGGCCAGCTTCCATGCCTTGTCGTAGTCGCCCCGCAGGAACGCGGTCAGCGCCTCCATGAGCGGCAGCACGATCTCGTCGATGACCCGGCCCAGACCGTCGGCGAACACCTCCGCCAGCCGGCCTACCGTGTCGATGATGGGGTCCAGGATCGGCTTCAGCTTCGGCAGAAGCTCGTCGATCAGCTTCGTCAGCTCGGTCACCAGCGGCTGCAGTTCCTTCCACACCTTCCCCAGGGCGAGCCCGATCGCCTCGAACGCGGGCTGCAGCTTCTTGATGATCTCGTTCTGCAGGCTGATGAACCCGGCCAGCAGCTTCCCCGTCAGTTCAACCAGCGGGCTCAGCACGGGCGCCAGCGCATCCCAAGCGGGCAGAAGCAGGTTCTTTACCGTCTCGGCGATCAGACCGAACTGCTCGCCCACCGCCTTCAGCACGGGTGCCAGTGCCTTCAGCAGCATGGCGGCCAGCTCGCCGGCCACGCGCAGGAACGGCGCCAGCTGCATAGCCACCTCGCCGATCGTCGTCGCCACCGTCTTCAGGATCGGCCCGAGTTCCTTGATGACCGGCCGCAGCCCGTCCTCGAGGTTCTTCACCACGACCGCCAGCGGGCCGGCCAGGGCCGCAAGGGCAGGGCCCACCGCGCGCAGCGCGTCAGCGAGGAGCCGGCCCGCGGACTGGCCCACTCGGGCGAGGCTTTCGAAGATGGTGGTGAACGCCTGCCGTGCCGCCTTCGAGCCGGTCACCTTCGCGATCTCACTCGTGATGTCCTCAAGGATCGAGAGGAAGTCCCCGCCGACCTCTGCGGCCGGGCCGAAGACGTTGCCCAGGATGTCGCCGATGTTCCTGCCGACCCGCCCCAGCTGCTTGAGCTTCTTGATGGCGTTGTCGATGGCGCGCTCGATACTTCCCGACTTGAGGCCGCGGGTGATGCGGTCCGACATTCGCTTCGAGGCCCGGTCTGCTGCCTTCGTCAGGCGGTCGAAAGCCGGCGAGGCGGCCACCGAGATCTCGAGCAGGCCCTTCACGAACCGGCCGGGGATCTCCCCCAGGTTCGACAGTCCCTTGTTGGCGCCGTCGATGGCCTTGCCCAGCGTGCCGGACCGGGCCAAATCGCGGGCCGTGGACAGCACGCCCTGACCCATTCGGTTCAGCGACCCAGCGGTGTCCTTGAGGCCGCGGCGCAGAACCGGCAGGGCCGCCTTCGCTGTGGCCGTGATCTGCTTGTCGAAGTTCTCGAAGAGCTGCTCCTGTACCGTCTTGCGGAGCTTGGAGAACTCGGGCCCCAGCTTCTGGATGGCGAGAACGAACTTGCGCGCGTTTGGGGTGAGCTTCTTCAGTGCCTCCGCAAAGGCCTCAGCCGAATCGGGGTCGAACGCGTTCTTCAGTGCCTCGCCGACACCCTTCGTGCCGATCTTCAGCGCGGCGGTTGCGGTAATGATCGACACGATCGCGGTCGCGCCGACTGCGGCGGCTGGGGCGATCTGGGCCAACTGGGCGACGAGCGCCGCCACCGCGGGCACCGCGTTTCCGAGGGCCACGACCAGGCCGCCCACCAGGGCGGTGATCATGGCCAGTCGGCCGCCGATACTGCCCAGCGAACCGAGGCTGCTCTGCAACCGGTCCAGGGCGCTGCGGTCAGCGTCGAAGCGGACGGGAACCGACAGGGGCGGACGGATCGCACGTAGCTCGGCGCGCAGCCGCGCTATCTCGCCGTCGACCACCGCCAGGACAACTGGGAGTTCGATGTCGATGCCGCCGAGCTCCCGACGCAGAGACCTGCGGAAGCCAGCAAAGTTCGGTGTGACCAGTACGGGCAGCGTCGCCCTGATGGCCCGCAGTTGCCGTTCGAGCCGCACCCGGAATTCGCTTACGTTCGGCAGGAGTCCCACCAGGAGACGCGTCTGCCGCAGAGGCCCGCGCAGCTGGGAGTACACCCGCTGCGCGAAACGGGACACGTCCGGTTCGACCGGCACGGTGACCGGCCGGATGAGCGAGGTGATCTCCGCGCGGAGGCGGGCAGAGAACTCACGGGTATCCGGCAGAACCGGCACCCGGACCCGGGACTGCGTGCTCTGCAGGCCCTGCCGCAGCGCCCTGGCGAACGCGCGGGTATCCGGCGCCACCGGCACCTGTACGCGAGCAGACACACGCGACAGGTCCGCCCGCATCTCAGCGGCGAACCGGGACGTGTCCGCGGTCACCTTCACCTTCACCTCGGCACGCCGCTCCACACGGTCCAGGTAGGACTGCAGAGACGTCGAGAACCGGGACGTGTCCGGCAGGACACGAATGCTCAGACGGCCGACTTCACGACCACCAGGACCAGCCATAGCAAGACTCCTTGCGATATGGGCCGCTGGTCCCTAGCGGCCAGTGATGATGAGCAGTTGAGTGATCGACTACCGGCGCCGGATCACGTCACGTTCGGTAGTGCAGCCAAGATCGAAAAGGGCCAGACCCGTAGCCACAGGCAGCCGGT
>Ga0299914_10001527_pt1 | contig 15368 bp, 11 predicted proteins | sample RVTome_10_FD_201361 | JGI IMG/M metagenome (GOLD analysis project Ga0299914, IMG submission 201361) | Soil microbial communities from uranium-contaminated site in the Upper Colorado River Basin, Wyoming, United States - RVT153D57 (version 2) ...
CGGATTGCGGGATTCGTCCGTTGACTTCAGAATTTATAGCCACTACGATGAGATCACTCTTTTTGAGCACTCGTTTGGGTATCTGAACGCTGGGAAATACCCTCTAAGGGACATACGGATCACGACAGGGTCCGTCCTTGAAATCCGGCAGCGCCAGAGCCCGAGCCCACCAGCAAGCAGGTGCCACCGCTTCGCGGGGCGCCCTTGCGGGACACGAAAAACTTGAGACAAAGGAAGAACTGACCGGATGCTAGTCGCGGAACTTCAGGAGCTGGAAGAGGTCAAGACCCTCCTCACCAAGGGCCAGCAGGTCGGAGTGGTGGCCTACGGCGAGGTCGCGAAGGCACTCTCCGAGGTGGAGGTCGACGAGGGCGACATCGAGGAGCTCTACGGCTATCTCGAGAGCAAGGGCGTCGAGATGATCGACGATCCCGACCCGGCCCAGGCTGCGGCCCCGGCGGTCGATCCCGCCGACGGCAAGCGCGGGCGCAAGCGCCAGAAGGCTGCGCTCGACCTGAAGCCGGACATGACGACGGACTCGCTCCAGCTCTTCCTCAAGGACATCGGGAAGGTGCGCCTGCTGACCGCCCAGGAGGAGGTCGACCTCGCGAAGCGGATCGAGCGCGGCGACCTCGACGCGAAGCAGAAGATGGTCGAGTCCAACCTGCGGCTCGTCGTCTCGATCGCCAAGAACTACCGCAACCAGGGGCTGCCCTTCCTCGATCTGATCCAGGAGGGCACGCTCGGCCTCGTGCGCGCCGCCGAGAAGTTCGACTACCGCAAGGGCTTCAAGTTCTCCACCTACGCGACCTGGTGGATCCGCCAGGCCATCGCGCGCGCCCTGGCCGACAAGGCCCGGACGATCCGGATTCCGGTGCACGTCGTCGAGAAGCTCAACAAGATCGGCCGCGCGGAGCGCAAGCTCGTGACCGAGCTGGGCCGCGAGCCCACCCCGGACGAGATCGCCGAGGTCACCGGCATCGATCCCGAGGAGGTCGACCAGATCAAGCGCTCGGCCCAGGCTCCGGTGTCGCTGGAGAAGCCCGTCGGCGATGAGGAGGAGTCCGAGTTCGGGCAGTTCATCGCCGACGAGAAGGCGGAGTCGCCGTTCGAGCGCGCCGCCGACCTGCTCACGAAGGAGGCGCTGCGGGAGGCGCTCGAGAACCTCTCCTACCGCGAGCGGCGAGTGCTCGAGCTGCGCTACGGCCTGGGCGGCGAGCATCCGCGGACCCTCGACGAGGTGGGGCGCACGTTCAACGTGACACGCGAGCGCATCCGCCAGATCGAGAACCAGTCGCTGAAGAAGCTGCAGAGCCTCGCGGAGGCCCAGAAGCTCCGCGAAGTCGCCTGAGCGGCGAGCGCCGGCGCCTGGCGGCGTCATCGGTCGCTCGCGTGCAAAGGGCCTAAAGCAGGCAGGCCCGCCGCCCGATAGGGAGGTGATGGCTTTTGACCTCGATCAAGCGCTGCGCCATGTCGTGGAGCAGCATGGCTCGGACCTGCACGTCAAGGTCCCGGCGCCGCCGATGGTCCGGATCGACGGTGAGCTCCATCCCATCGAGGGCATGGACAAGCTGACCCAGGCCGACACCGAGGCCGCGTTCGCCCAGATCGCCACCGAGCCGCGGATCCGCGATGAGTTCGAGGAGGACGGCGAGGCCGACTTCTCCTACTCGATTCCGGGCCTGAGCCGCTTCCGTGTCAACGCGTTTCGCCAGCGGGGCTCGACCTCGATCGTCTGTCGCGCCATCCCCTACAGCGTGCGCACGATCGACGAGCTCGAGCTTCCCCCTGTGATCCGCACCCTCGCGGAGGAGCAGCGCGGGATCGTGCTGCTCACGGGGACCACCGGCTCCGGGAAGTCCACCACGCTCGCGGCGATGATCGATCACATCAACTCGCGCTGGCCCCGACACATCGTCACGCTCGAGGACCCGATCGAGTACCTGCACCAAGACAAGATGTCCATCATCAACCAGCGCGAGGTCGGCCAGGACACGGCGAGCTTCGCCCGCGCGATGCGCAGGGTCCTGCGCCAGGACCCTGACGTGATCCTCGTCGGCGAGATGCGCGATGAGGAAACCGTGCGCACCGCCCTTTCGGCCGCCGAGACGGGTCATCTTGTCCTCTCGACGCTTCACACCCTGGACGCGACCGAGACGATCAACCGGATCATCGACTTCTTCCCGCCGCACCTGCAGCAGCAGGCCCGCGTGATGCTCGCGGCGACGCTTCGCGGGGTGGTGGGCCAGCGGCTCGTCCGCCGCAGCAGCGGCGAGGGCCGCGCCGCGATCTGCGAGGTCCTGGTCGTCACGGGGCGCGTGCAGGACCTGATCCTCAACCCCAACGAGACCGGGCGGATCACCGAGGTGATCTCGGAGGGCGAGTACTACGGGATGCAGACGTTCGACCAGGGGCTGCTGAAGGCCGTGATGGAGGGCCGGGTCGACGAGGAGGTCGCGCTCGAGGCGGCCTCGTCGCCGCACGACTTCAAGCTCATGCTCCAGGCTCAGGGCCAGCATGCGAGCGGGATCCACCAGGTCATGCCCAACGGCGGCGATCCCGAGCCGGAGGCTCAGGAGCAGGCACTTCCTGGTCCGGCCCCCTCACTTCAGTAGGTAAAGCGTTGGCTATACTCGGGGCGGTACGAGGCCTTGCGCAAACGCGCGCCGGGCGAGACACGTACCGCGATCCATGGCTGATTCTCCCTGTCCAGTCGGTTGTTGCGCGGAGATCATCTCCGGCAAGTGGACCCTCCTCGTGATCCGGGACCTGACCGACGGCAGTCGCCGCTTCTGCGAGCTCGAGCGCTCGCTGGCGGGCATCAGCCCCCGCACCCTCTCGCTTCGCCTCCGCGCGCTGGAGGAGCACGGGATCATCGAGCGCCACACCTATCCCGAGGTGCCGCCCCGCGTTGAGTATGGGCTGACGCCGAAGGGCGCCGCCCTCGTTCCCCTGATCGAGGACATGCGCGCCTACGGGCGCCGCTGGCTGGTGGAGACGCCCCAGGGCTCCCCGGCCCGGGCCCGGGCTGCGGCCTAAGCCAGGCACGCGCTACGCACGGCCGCCCCTGCAAGGCGGCTTGCATGCAAAGGAGGGGGTAGCGGGCGCAAGAAGTCGCCTGGCATGCGTGATCTTGTTGTCCGAGAAGCCCTGCTGGCGATGTCCCGCGACGCCGCGAAGCGTTTTCGCGAGCTCGTCGAAGAGGGGGACGAGATCCCCTACGACGTGCGGGATTCGAGCGACGGCTCGTCGCTGCCTCAATACGTTCCTCTGACCGAGCGCTTCGTGCGCGAGCACACGCCCATCCTCCGGGAGCTCGATTCCTTCGGCGCCGCCTGCGCCGCGATCGAGTCCGCGGGCCTCGCAGCGCCGTACCTGGAGGAATCCGGCGTGGAGGTTCCGGGCGACCCGCGGCGCCGCGGGGAGCTGGCGGGCGTCGTCTTCCTCGCGAGGATGTGGATGGACTCCACGGATTTCTCGCTCGACGACGAGCGCCTGCGGGCCGCCGTCGCGGAGCTCGAGGCCAACGCCGACGCCGGCGAGGGCGAGATCGAGATCGTGGTGCCGTTGCGTGGCCTGCGCATGGAGGCGGTGCGCCTCGACCTGGCAACGGCGAGCATCGTTCGCGCCGACTCGGTGGACGTTCCCGCGGAGGCGCGGGCGCCAGAGGCGTCCGGCGGCGCCGGCTGGGAGCCGACCTTTCTCGTCGTCGCACGCGTGAGCGGCGAGGCCGGCGAGCCGGCGGAGGACGGCGCCGTGCCGGTGGATGCCGGACCGCGCGCTGTCGGCGCCTTCAAGGAGCTCATCACCTCGCTTCGGCTGTTCAAGAGCGGGGGGGTCGGCCTGGGCCCGCACGCATGGACCCGCGCCGGCGGAGGGCGCTGGCGGAGGATCTCGACCGGCGCCGGACGCCCGCGTCCGGGCGGGTACCGCCTGGCCGCGTCCGAGCTCGCCGAGCTGCAGGCCTTCTCGCGCGCGACATCCGCTCGCAGCGCCGAGCGGCTCTCCCCCGGCAGGCCCCGGCCGGCCACGGCCCTCGAGCGGGCCATCGGCCGCTTCGAGGCCGGGCTCGAGCGCACGGCGGCTCTGGACGCGCTCAACGACTACCTGCTCTCCCTGCGATTCCTGCTCGAGGGGGGAGGCCCCGCCGCCCTGGGGCTCCCCATGCGCGTCGCCTCGCTGTGCGCCGAGCCCGACGAGCGATCGGCCGTAAAGGCCGTAATCGACCGCGCCGTCGCGCTCGAGCGCGAGCTGTGGAGCGGCGAGCCCCCGCTCAGCGGGCGCGATGGCCCGACTCCGGCGGAGACCGCTCTCGCCGTGGAGGAGTTGGCGAGGGCGATCCTGAAGGACGGGGCCAGCGGCTACCTCGGTAACGACCTGCGCGCCACCGCCGACGAGATCCTGCTCGCCGACGGCCTGGCCGCCGGCGACGGAGCCGGGGCGCAGCGCGGCGGCACCGCGGAGTGGGCCACCGCCGACGATGACCCGGAGGCCCAGCAAGACCTCGCGCTCGAGCTCGAGGAGGAGCTCGAGAGCGAGATCGCGCCTGAGCACAAGCCCGAGCCCGAGCCTGAGCCCGAGCACGCGCCCGAGGACCAGCAGTCGGATCCCGATGGGCCACGCTATGGCCGCGATGCTCCCGTGGTGCCCGTCGCGCGCGCGGAGCCGGCGCCGTGGGACGACTCTCCCGAGCCCTCCGAAGGCGACGAGGCGGTGCAGGTGATCGGCGTGCCGCAGCGAATCAGGATCGATCGCACCGACCGCACGGATCACGAGGAGGAGACGACCACGATGCTGAGCGCAGCGCACCACGAGCATCCCGAGCACGAGCCCGAAGCAGGCGAGGGTCCGGTGGGCAAGCTGCTCGCACTGCATTCCGTCGAGCGTCGCGCCACCGCTGACCGCGTGGCCAACCTCTTTCCGCGCCCTGAGACGACGGAGTGGAATGTGCGGGAGATCTCGTATGACCGCACCCGTCGCGCTCCCGCCGGCGACCGCGCCTCCTGAGCCCGCTCCTTCTCAGGGCTCCGCGGCGATCCGCTCCCGCTCGGCGGCGTCCGCCGCGAACAGGTACCCGTTGACCTCCATCAGCCCGGCCAGATCGTGGACGTCGCGATCCAGGTACGGGACCTGGATCACAGCGCGTGTGCGCATGTGCTTGGCGAGGCGCCGGACGTTCCTGCCGTCGCGCTCGGCGAGGATTCGGTAGTCGGCGAAGTTCTCGGCGACCCGGCGCGCCAGGTCTTCATCGCCCAGCTGCCTCTCGAGCGGATCGGCGAGCGCGCCCTCTCCATGCGCCGAGTCGGCGCCGTCGAACCCAAGGTGCACCTTGTTGACGACCACGCCCCCGAAGGGGAGCCCGGCTTGGATGAGCTTGCGGTGGAAGTAGACGGCCTCGGTGATCGGCTCGCCCTGGGGCCCGCACACCACCAGAAAGCTCGTCTGCTCGTCGGCCAGGAGCTCGTTGACACGCTTGGCGCGCTCACGGAAGCCACCGACCATCCCGCTGAAGGCCTGGAAGAACTCCGAGAGGTCCTGGAGCAGGTCTATCCCGGTGATGCGCTTGAGCACGGAGAAGGCCATCGAGGTGCCGCCGCCGATGACCCGGGTCGCGAGGCCCGTGGGGCGCAGGAACACCTGTAGCGCACGACCCTCGATGAACTGGGTGAGCCGCCTCGGGGCGTCCAGGAAGTCCAGGGCGTTCCTCGTCGGCGGCGTGTCCAGGACGAGCAGGTCGTAGCGGTCCTCGGCCCAGATCTCGAAGAGCTTCTCCATCGCCATGTACTCCTGGGAGCCCGCGAGCGCCCCCGAGAGCTGCTGGTAGATCCGGTTGGCGAGGATCCTGTCGCGCGTCTCCTCGTCGGGGGCGTGGCGGCGGACCACCTCGTCGAAGGTGGCCTTGGCGTCCAGCATCATCGCCCACAGCTCACCCTCGCCGGGATCGACGCCCGCCTCGGCGAACAGGCTGGGGTCGACCTGGCGCTCCGTGTTGCCCAGCTCGGGCAGTCCCAGCGAGTCCGCCAGCCGCTTGGCGGGGTCGATGGTGAGCACGGCGACCTTCTTGCCGCGCGCCGCCATCCCCGCCGCGATCGCCGCCGACGTGGTCGTCTTGCCGACTCCCCCGGAGCCCGCGCAGATGCACACCCGCTTTCCCTCCAGGAGCTCCGCGACCCCGGCCACCTCAGCTCACCTCCGCGGCGATCCGGCGGATCTGCTCGAGCTCGAGCTGCGGCTCGAAGACGTAGGGGAGTGTGCTGACGGGCGCCTTCACGAGCGTCCTGAGCCTGGCGAGCTGCTCGCGCTGCGCCTCCGCGCGCCGCGCCTGGCTGAGCGCGGCGCGGCAGGCGGCGCGCACCGACCCCTTCGCCTCGGCCGCGCCGGCCTCGATCGCCGGCAGCTCCCCTGCAGCGAAGCGCTCGGGGTAGAGGCCGTTGAGGTACACGCGATCGACCGACGCCCCGACCTCCTCCTTCAGAGCCCGCTCGAGCGAGGCGGACTCGTTCACCGGCATCTCCTCCCCCGTCGCCACGATCGCCACCCCGGTCTTGCGATCGTCGGTGATGAAGGCGTCGAGGGTGTCGGCCTGGGCACGGATGGGGCCCACGCGGGCGATCGATGAGAACGTCTTCGGCGTTTGCAGGAAGCCAACGCCGTGGCCCGTTGCGGGAGCGTCGACGATGACCACGTCGTAGGTGTTCCCCTGCTTGACCTTCCGATCGGGCTGGGCGAGCTCCCAGATCTTTCCGATGGTCACCAGCTCTCGAAGCCCCGGGGTGGCGGCGGCGAGGTAGTTGAAGATGCGCGAGCGAAACAGCAGGTCGCGCATAGCCTTGACCTTCAGCTGCAGGAGCACGTACTCGCGCATGGCCTCGTCGGGATCAATGGAGATGGCCCACAGGTTCTCGGCCATCTCGACCTCGTGGAAGCCGACCTCGGCGCGATGAAAGACCCTCGAGAGGCCCTCCTGTGCGCTCACCTCGCAGACGATCGCGCGCTTGCCCCGCTCCGCCGCCGCGAGCCCCATGGCCAGGGCGACGGTGGACTTGCCAACCCCGCCCTTACCGGTCACGATCACCAGCCGCTTGTCCAGCAGGTCGCGCATCGGGCGATCTTAGAAACCATCCCCGACCCCCCGCGCCCCCGGATGCGGCCGGCCGATGATTTTCTCCCATTTGAAGGAAACCCCCATCCCCGTGCGAATACCCGCGATCAAATGGGTCTTTTCAACCGCGGATCGCGGAGCACAAACGAGGTGCATGCCAACGGGGCCTCCGGCGAGGCCGAGTCCGACAGCGAGGCGGCTTCGGCCTGGACGCCTTCGGACGAGCAGCCGGCCATCGGCGAGGATGTGTCCGAGGCGCAGGCCGAGGCCACGCCGCCGCCCGTCGAGGAGCCGGACCAGCCGCCGGAGCCCTCCCCCGTGGAGGAGCCTCCCGCGCCCGAGCCCGACCCCGAGCCCGCAGCGACCACCGAGCCCGAGGCGGCGGCCACGGCCGTGCCCGAGCCCGAGGGCGATGCCGCGGCCGAGATCCGGGTTGAGAGGGTCGAGCCGCCGCTCGACCCCGACACGATCGTCGCCGACCCCGATTCCGGCCGCTTGAGCGCCGGGGACGCCATCGCCCCGCGCCGCACCCCTGGCACCATCCACAACGAGGAGAAGGAGGCCGAAGGCAGGCACGCCAAGGTGTTCGCCTTCGCGAACCAGAAGGGGGGGGTCGCGAAGACGACGACCACCCTCAACCTCGCCGTGGCGCTGGCCGAGTCCGGCCATCGCGTCCTGGCCATCGACCTCGACCCCCAGGGCAACCTGACCATGAGTCAGGGGATCGATCCCGACAAGGTCGAGAAATCGATGTTCGACGTCCTCGTCCATCGCATGCCGATCTCAGAGATCGTCCAGCACCGTGAGATCGACGTCGCCACGAGCTCGATCGACCTGGCGGGGGCCGAGATCGCCATGAGCACCCAGATTGGCCGCGAGCGTTCCCTCGAGAAGGCCATCGACGGCGTCGCCGACGACTACGACTTCGTCTGCATCGACACGCCGCCAAGCCTGGGCCTGCTCACGATCAACGCCCTCACGGCCGCTGACAAGGTGATCGTGCCGGTCCAGTGCGAGTATCTGTCCATGCGCGGCCTCGTGCAGCTCCAGAACACCCTGGAGATGATCCGAGAGAACCTCAATCCGGGCGTCGAGATCGAGGGCATCCTGCCGACGATGCTCGACACCCGGACCGTCCATGCCAAGGAGGCCATCGAGATCCTGGAGGAGAACTTCGGCGACCTGGTCTTCAAGTCGCGGATCCGGAAGGCGATCAAGTTCGCCGAGGCACCGGTGAGGGGCGCGAGCGTGCTCAAGTACGATCCCAAGGGCAACGCCGCCGAGTCGTACCGCGAGCTGGCAAGGGAGGTTCTGACGCATGTCACGGCGTAAGCGGGCCAGCATGAGGGAGGGCCCCCTCGCGGACCTGTTTCGCTCGACCGTCGAGCCTGAGGATCCGCCCGAGCTGACCGATGCGCCCGAGGCGGAAGAGGCGGAGACCGAGGTCGCGAAGGGCGAGCCCGAGCGGGTCGAGCGGGCGCCACGCGAGCCAGAGCCCCAGACCTCGCTGGAGCGTCCCGTGCCCGCTCCCGAGGAGACGCCGGACCCCGAGCGCGTCCACGCGTATCGCGTGGAGCAGTCCCGCCCCCCGGTGCCGGAGCCCAAGGAGCGGCTCTCTCGCATCTTCGACGATCGCGTCGAGCCCGACGCGCCCATGTACGGGCGCAACGAGCCCGACGCGTCGGCCCCCTCCGGCCCGCCTCGCCCGCACGCCCCGGTGATTCGCGTGGTCGGCGTCGGCGGCGCGGGTGTGAACGCCGTCAACCGCATGGTGGAGGCCCAGCTTCCCGGGGTCGAGTTCATGGCGATCAACACCGACCTGCAGTCGCTCCAGCAGTCGACGGCCGACGTCACGGTGCATCTCGGTAGCGGCGTGGCCCGCGGCCTCGGCGCCGGCTCGGACCCCGAGATCGGCTACAAGGCCGCCTTCGAGGAGCAGGACAAGATCAAGCGGCTGCTCAAGGGCTCCGACCTGGTGTTCGTCACCGCCGGCGCCGGCGGCGGCACCGGCACGGGTGCCGCGCCCGTCGTCGCCCGGCTTGCTCGCGATGTCGGCGCGCTGGCCGTGGGCATCGTCACCCGGCCGTTCCGCTTCGAGGGCACCCGCCGCAGCAAGCAGGCAGAGGAGGGCATCGATGCGCTCGGCGCCGAGGTCGACACGCTGATCGTCGTGCCCAACGAGCGCCTGCTCGGCGTGCTGGCGCGGAAGACCACCATGATCGAGGCCTTCCAGGTGGCCGACGACGTGCTGCGCCAAGGCGTGCAGGGCATCTCCGAGCTGATCACCCTGCCGGGCCTGATCAACCTCGACTTCGCCGACGTGCGAACCACGATGCGCGACGCGGGCCACGCGCTTCTCGGGATCGGCATGGGCACGGGAGACAACCGGGCCAACTTCGCCGCCGAGCGCGCGGTTGCCTCACCGCTCCTGGAGACCTCGGTGGACGGCGCCCGCTCGATCCTGCTGTCGGTCACCGGCGGCGACGACCTGACCCTGCTCGAGGTGAGCGAGGCGGCCAAGGTCGTGCAGGAGGCGGCGCACCCTGACGCCAACATCATCTTCGGAGCGAACGTCGACGAGAGCCTGAGCGACCAGATCTGGGTGACGGTGATCGCCACGCGCTTCGACGGCCGCGGCCGTCGCAAGGACGGATCGATCACGACCGAGCGGCGCGCCGTGGGCACCGCGCCCACCTCCGTCCGCCGTCCCGACGATCGCCGGGCCGGCACGGCCAAGAGCTTCGAGGCGCGTCCGCGCGACATGTCGATCGACGTGCCCGAGTTCCTGCCGGGGCGCTAGGGAGAGCCCCGCCGGAGGCGGGCCAGTGAACACGCGCGGGGCCGTAGCCGCGGGCCACCCCCTCACCGCCGAGGCCGGAGCCGACGTCCTGCGCCGCGGCGGCAACGCCGTGGACGCGGCGATCGCAGCGGCCTTCACCTCGTTCGTCACCGAGAGCCCCCTCACCGGGCTCGGGGCGGGCGGCTACATGCTCGTCCACGATGGCTCAAGCGAGGTCGTCCTCGACTTCTTCGTCGAAGCGCCCGGGCGTGGGGGAGAGCAGCGGTCCTCCGACCTCGTCCCCATCCCCGTGTGGTTCACCCCCGAGAACCGCCAGATCTTCTACGCGGGCGCGGCCTCATGCGGCGTTCCGGGGGCGCCGGCCGGATTGGCCGAGGCTGCCAAGCGCTTCGGCAGCGTGCCGCTGGCCGACTTGGCCGGGCCCGCCGCCCGGCTGGCGCGCGACGGCGTCGTGCTGAACGGCGAGCAGGCGTTCTTCCTGAAGATCCTCGCGCCCATCCTCACCCTGACCCCGGAGGGGGCGGCGATCTACGCGCCGGAGGGCCGGATCCTGCGCGAGGGCGAGCGCTTTCGCTTCCCCGAGCTGGGTGACGCGCTCGAGCGCCTGGGCGCCGAGGGGCCCGAGCCGTTTTACCGCGGGGACACGGCGCGGGCCATCTCCGAATGGGTGCTTGAGCGCGGAGGGACGGTTGGGCTGGAGGACCTCGCCGCCTTCGCCCCCCGGGCGAGGCCGCCGGTGGCAGTCACCTTTCGAGGGCGGCGCATCCTCACCAACCCACCGCCGTCCTCGGGAGGGATCCTGATCGCGTACGCGCTGGCGCTGCTGGAGCGCCTGGGCGATGTCGCCCTCGAACCCCTGGTGGGGGCCATGGAGGCGGCCCAGTCGGCGCGGGGGCCCGACTTCATGGAGGGTCTCCAGGACGACGAATTCGCCGAGCGCTTCCTTGCGCCGGCGGCGCTCGACCATGCGGCCGCAGGCGTCGCGAGGCGACTGCGCGCCGGCGAGGGGCCGGCCCCGCCCGTGGATCGGCTGGGCTCGACCACCCACATCACTGCCGTGGACGACGAGGGCCGGTGCGCCAGCGTCACCTGCTCGAACGGGACGGGCTCGGGGCTGATCGTGCCCGGAACCGGGGTGCACGTCAACAACATGCTGGGCGAGGAGGACCTCAACCCCGCCGGCTTTCATCGCCACTCCGCCGGGATGCGGCTGCCCTCGATGATGGCGCCCACGGTGGTCCTGGAGGACGGTGAGCTCCGCGCCGGGCTGGGGAGCGGCGGCTCCAACCGGATTCGCTCGGCCATCCTGCAGACGGTGGTCCGGCTGATCGCCGAGAACGCCGAGATCGGCGAGGCGGTGGCCGCGCCGCGGGTGCACTTCGAGGCCGGGGCCGTGCAGGCGGAGCCCGGGGTCGATGAGGACGCGCTGGCCCGTCTCGAGGCCCGCGGGTACGAGGTCGTCCGCTGGCCGGCCCGCAACGTCTTCTTCGGCGGCGTCCATGCCGTTGGCCGCGACCCGGCCACGGGCGAGCTGCGCGGCGGCGGCGACGCCCGGCGCGGCGGCGCCGTGAGCCTGGCATAGCCGCCCTAGAAAAAACCGCCGAAACCCAGATTTCGACGGCATAGCCGTCGTTTTCTGGGTTTCGGCGGGTTGGGTCGGCGCGGGGCGTCAGCCGACGACGACTTTGCCGTTCATCCGCGCGCGCTCCGCGATCTCCTCCGAGCGCTCGACGGCGTCCACCAGGGCGCGCAGCGCCCTGCCCAGCACGCGCATGCGCTCGGGCTCGGAGCGCAGCTCGAGCAGCCGCTGCTTGGTCTCGGCGGGGAGCTCCACCCGGGCGGCGATGGCGTACGCGTCGCTGGCGGCCAGCTCGTCGTCGTCCGGGGGCTCGCCCGACACGCGCTCGACCAGCTCGGCGAAGGCGTCGCGCGTGCCCGTCGGGTCCTCCGCGCCGGCCTCGGCCTCCGCGAGGCCCTCCTCGATCGTGGCCACCTCGCCGCGCGGGTACTCGGGGTTGGGGAAGCGGTCCAGGACCCGAAACGGGAGCTCGCCCGTGACGACGACGTTCATGCGGCCATCGTCGAACGTCTCGACGACCTGGGTCACCCGTGCGGTGCAGCCGATCCGCCTGGCCGAACCGTCGTTGTCGCGGAAGACGATGCCGAAGGGGGCCTCCGCGTCCAGGCAGTGTCCGATCATGCGCTTGTAGCGCTCCTCGAAGATGTGCAGCGGCATCAGCTCCCCCGGCAGCAACACGGCCGGGAGCTCGAAGATCGGGAGCTCGACGCCGTCTTCGTCCGCCATGGGGCGATTGTACGTAGGCCCGCCTCGAAGGCTGACCGTCCGGCCGGCGTCAGAGCCGCGTCAGCGCCTCCCGGGCCGCCCGTTCGCCCGAGCGCACGGCCCCCTCCATATAGCCCGACCAGATCTCGGCCGTTTCGGTCCCGCCCCAGTGCACAGGGCCCACCGGTTCGCGCAGCGCTCGTCCCGGCCCCGTCCAGGTCCCCGGCCCCATGAAGCACACCGGCCCCCCGCCGGTGTAGCGCTCGCGCGTCCAGTCCTGCTCGATGAACCGCTCCGGCCGCCGCGCGCGGGGCCCGAACACGCGGGCGAGGCCTCCCAGAACCGCATCCCGGCGTGCGTCGCCGGGAAGGAGCTGGAGGGCGCGGGCGTCGGCCCCACTCGCGAACGCGAGCAGGACTCCCGGGGAGCCGTCGGGCGGGGAGTTGTCGAACGTCGTCGTCGCGGGGCCTCGTGTGGAGACGGATTCGCCGCTCAGGCCGTCGGCCCTCCAGAACGGCTCGTCGTAGACGGCCAGGCACTTGAGGTAGGCGCCCCACGGCATTCGCTGGGCGAGCTGGGAGCGCGAAGGCGGAAGCTCAGGGCGCCAGGCGATGCGATCGCAGAGTGGCGGGGCCATCGCCATGATCGCCCGCCGGGCACCAAAGCTCTCGCCGGCGGCGCTGACCCTGACGCCCTGGGCGCCGTGCTCCACCCCCTCCACCGGAGAGCCCAGGCGCACCCGCTCGCCCAGCTCCGCCGCCATGCGCAGAGAGAGCAGCTGCGAGCCGCCCACGAACCGATCCTGCTGCGCCCCGCCCTCGGTGTCGACGAGGGCATCGAATCCGCCGCCGGAGCGCATGTACCAGAGAGCGTGGAGCAGCGAGAGCTCCCCGGAGTCGGCGCCCCAGACGGTGCGGACCGCCACCTCCACGAGCTCGCGCGCCGCCCGCGTTCGGAGCCTGCGCCGGAGCCAGCTCGCCAGCGTGGTGGAGTCGAGGGCGTTCGCACGCGGCGCGTCCCATGGAGCGGCGAGCGGCACCCCTCGCCCCAGCGAGTCGAGCCTGCGCCGCACGAGCTCGATCTCGAGCAGCGACATCGGGTTGAGCCGCGGGATCGTGCCCGAGTAGCGGCGAAGCCTGCCGTCCAGCTCGAGCACGTTCTCGCCCTCGATGTGGGTGGGGAAGGTCTGGACTCCGAGCTCGGCGGCCAACTCCAGCAATCGCCCCTGCGTGGGCCCAACCCACTGGCCGCCGATCTCCACCACCTTGCCCGCGCCCAGGTCCTCGTTGAGCGTCCGGCCCCCGACCCGATCGCGCGCCTCGAGGACCACGGTGCTCGCGCCCTGCGCGACGAGCTCCCGCGCGGCCGCGAGGCCGGCGAGACCGGCACCCACCACCACCACGTCGAACTCGGCCTCCGAGGGCACCATCGCCGCCGACCGTAGCGGCTGGCCGCGGGCGCCGCTCCATTTCTCCGTGACCGCCGCCCGCCTCTGGCGGCTCCAGGGATGGGCGTCCCCGGTCGATACAGAGTTAGAGCGCATGACGAGCCATTCCGAAGTCGGCGACGGACCGGACGCCCGCGAGGCGCCTTCTGGTGCGCCCGAGGGGCGCCTCAAGTGGCGTACCCGCACCTGGCTCGCCGTGGCATCCATCGTGGGCATCGTGGGAATCGCCGCCGCGGCGCTGGTCGCCGACACGGCGGCGGACAACCGCGCCGAGGAGGCCTTCCACGACTTCGAGCAGGAATCCAACGCCATCGGCTCAACGCTCCGGGTGGCGATCCAGCGCGACCAGGCGCTGATGGAGAGCACCGCGGCTTTCGTCACCGTGAACCAGGCGACCACGAACGCGGAGCTCACGGAGTGGGCCGACGCCCTGCGATGGCGTGAGCGCTATCCGGAGGTGCTGGGCTTCGGCTTCGCCCGGCCCGTGGCGGCCGGAGAGCTGGACCGGTTCCTTTCCCGGATGGAGGCAGATCCGATTGATCCCTCGACCCGCGGCGACGAGCTCGCAGTGGTTCCGCCGGGGGAGAGGGCCGAGTACTGCCTCGCCGCCCTGGGGCAGTACCGGGCGCGCACCGTGGTCGATATTCCCGCCGCAACCGACTACTGCGCCGGCGTGTCCGGGATCCCGATGAGGATCATCAGGGACACCGGAGAGGCCCTCTACTACCCGCTGCCGATGGGCGAGGAGACCGCCCTCGCGGTGACCGTGCCCGCCTATGCCGGGGGCGAAGTGCCCGCGAGCATCGAGGCGCGGCGCGAGCGCTTCGTGGGCTGGATGGGTCTCACCCTCGCCCAGCAGCAGCTCCTCGAGGGTGCCCTGGCCAGGCACCCCGGCCTCGCCGCGACCCTTCAACACGGACAGGGGGACCCCGGTACGACCTTCACGAGCGGGAACGCGCCCGCGGACGGACGCTCGGCCACCATTGAGCTGGACGGCGGCTGGAGCCTGACCACGGTTGCGAGCGTTCCCTCCGGGGCCCTGTTCGCCGACGGCTCCTCGCTCGCGATGCTCGGCGCGGGAATCGCCCTGAGCCTCCTGCTGGCATCCCTGGTCTTCGTGCTGGGCACCGGGCGGGCACGCGCCCGCCAGCTTGTGGTCGAGCGAACCGGCGAGCTTCGCCACCAGGCCGTGCACGACGCGCTCACCGGGCTTCCCAACCGGGCGTTGATCGTCGACCGGACCGAGCAGCTCCTGGCGCGCAACCGCCGCCGCGGCGCCGCAGGCGCGGCCCTGTTCATCGATCTCGACGACTTCAAGAACGTCAACGACACGCTCGGCCACGAGGCGGGCGACAGGCTGCTCGTCGCCGTGGCGGCCCGCTTGCGTGGGACGCTGCGAGAGGTCGACACGATCGGCCGCCTGGGCGGGGACGAGTTCGTGGTCCTGATCGACGGCGGAGAGTTCCGGGCCGGCCCCGAGCTCGTCGCGGAGCGCCTCCTCGATGTGATGAGACATCCGTTCGAGCTGGAGGGAGCGGGGGCGCCGCTCACCGTGAGCGCCAGCATCGGGATCGCGATCGGCCACCGGGCCAGCGCCGGGGAGATGCTGCGCGACGCCGACGTCGCCCTGTACGAGGCCAAGGCGGCCGGCAAGAACCGCTACGAGATCTTCGACTCCGAGATGCGGATGGAGGTCTCGAATCGGATCGAGCTCGAGTTCGATCTGCGGTCGGCG
>Ga0299914_10001528_pt1 | contig 15364 bp, 12 predicted proteins | sample RVTome_10_FD_201361 | JGI IMG/M metagenome (GOLD analysis project Ga0299914, IMG submission 201361) | Soil microbial communities from uranium-contaminated site in the Upper Colorado River Basin, Wyoming, United States - RVT153D57 (version 2) ...
CGCTCCAGCCTCCCGTCCCAGGCCTCGTAGACGACACCGAAGCCGCCGCTGCCGATCCGGCGCTCGATCAGGAAGCGGTTGAGTACCAGGGAGCCGACCAAAGCACCCACCGGCTTCGACGGCCGGGTGGCCGCTCCTGCGCCGCGGGCGCAAAAACGCAACCTACGCTGCGGTTCTTGACGCCGCGACCCCTCCAGCGTGCATACTTCCCGCCCAGTCAACGGCTTCAGAGAGGCACTCTTGGAGGATTCACCAGCAGACCGGCCAGGGCGTAGGCCCCGCCCGCCCCGCCGGTCGCAGCGACAACAAATCGCGATCCGGCGCGGCCTGGCGCTTGGCGCCGGCCTGCTGGTGCTGATCCTGATCGTGCTGGGAGTGAAAGGCTGCCTCAACGCGCGCAAGGAGCGGGCGCTCAGCGACTACGCGCGCAACGTCACCCAGATCGTCGACGAGACGCGGCAGACCAGCGAGTCCTTCTTCGGCAAGCTCGACGACCCCGGCAGCCTCTCGGTGACGGAGTTCGTCGCCCAGGTCGACTCCGATCGCAGCGCCATGGACAGCTACGCGGGCCGGGTCGGCGGGCTCGACGCCCCCGGCGACATGTCGGAGGCGCAGGACGCGCTGGAGCTGGTCTACGAGCTGCGCGCCTCGGCGATGGACAAGATCGCCGACCGGATGAGCACGGCGCTGGGGGATGCCGGCGCGGAGAGAGCGACCGAGGTCATCGCCAATCAGATGCGGACGCTGATGGGCAGCGACGTCCTCTACGCGGAGGTCGTGCGGCCGGAGATCGACGGAGTCCTTGCCGACAACGGCATCGAGGGCAACGACGTGCCGAGAAGCGTCTTCGTCCCGGATGAGACCCAGTGGCTCGACGCCGACGCGATCGGCTCGGCGCTGGGCTCGGTGAGCGGGGCTACCGCGGCGGAGACGCCGGGAGTGCACGGGCTGGGCCTGGTCGGGACCAGTGTCGACGGGGTCGCCCTGAGCGCCGGCGTGCCTTCGACGGTCAGCGTCGACGGGACGCCCGAGGTCGAGGTGCAGGTGCAGAACCAGGGCGAATCGACCGAGAATGGCGTCACCGTCTCGGTCAGCGTCGACGGCGAGGCGCTGGAGCAGGACATCAGCTCGATCGGGCCGGGTGAGACGCAGAGCGTGACGATCCCGCTCACTCCGGCGCCGAGAGGCCAGGTCACGCTCGACGTCAACGTGCAGCCGGTGCCGGGGGAGCAGGTCTCCAGCAACAACGAGGCCGCCTACACGGTCGACTTTCAGTAGGGAGGGTTTGAGGCAATGCGAATCGCCTACCTCGGTCCGGCCGGGACCTTCACCGAGGATGCGCTGCGGGAGGCCTGGAGCGACGGCGAGTTCGAGCCGCTGCGGACGCCGACGATCCACGACGCGATCCTGGCGGTGCAGGGCGGGGAGGCGGACCGCGCCCTGGTCCCATTCGAGAACTCGATCGAGGGATCGGTGCGCAGCACCCTGGACACGCTCGCCTTCGAGGCCGAGGGGGTGACGATCGTCGGAGAGCACGACTACGCCGTGCGGGCGCACCTGATCGCCCGCGAGGGGGTCGAGCTGGGAGACGTCGAGGCGGTGATCTCACACCCGCAGCCGCTGGCCCAGTGCGCCAGGTTCCTGCGCGAGAGCCTGCCCGGCGTGGAGCGCCGCAACGCCACCAGCACGGCCGCCGCCGTCCGCATGGTCGGCGAGTCGCCCAGGCCATGGGCGGCGATCGGCGCCCGCTCGGCCGCGGAGCTCTACGGCTGCGCGATCCTGCGCGAGGGGATCGAGGACGAGGCCGGAAACGTCACCCGCTTCGTCTGGATCGCCCCGGAAGGGACCGAGCCGGTGGGCGAGGGCTCCCGGAAGACCTCACTCGTCTTCTCTGAGCTGGGCGAGGACCACCCCGGCGCCCTGGTGGAGGCTCTCCAAGAGTTCTCGAGTCGAGAGGTGAACCTCTCGCGCATCGAATCGCGCCCAATGCGCCTCGGGCTGGGCCGCTACATGTTCTTCTGCGACCTCGAGGGCGGGCTCACCGAGAAGCCTGTGGCCGAGGCTATAGAGGCGCTCAGGACCAAGGCCGAGTCGGTGCGGATCTTGGGTTCTTACCCGGTTGGCTAGAGCCGCTGCGTAGAATCCCCAGGCACCATGGCGCGTGTGCTGGTGCTCAATGCGACGTATGAGCCGATCAACGTCTGCACGTTGCGACGTGCCGCTGTGCTCTTGTTGAAGGAAAAAGCCGAGCTGCTGGAGCAGCAGGCGGGAGCGTTGCATTCGGAGCGGATGACTATGGAGAAGCCGGATGTGATCCGTTTGGTCAACTACGTGCGGATTCCGAGGGAGGCTCACCGAAGGAAGATCACCAGGCGCGCGGTGCTCGCCAGGGATGCTTGGACCTGCCAGTACTGCGGCTCTAAGAAGTCCGGGCTGACGGTGGATCACGTGATTCCGAGAAGCCGGGGCGGCAGATCGGTCTGGGAGAACATCGTCGCCGCCTGCGCAAGCTGCAACCGCCGCAAGGGCAATCGCCTCCCCCGAGAAATCCAGATGCACCCCAGAACCTCGCCCAAGGCCCCGCCGGCCACCGTCTTCATCCAGGTGGCGAGCCCTCGCATCCCCCCGGCCTGGGAGCAGTACCTGCCGGCAGCGGCTTAGCCGGGCAGCTCGTCCTGCGGTTCTTCGGGGGCCGGCTCATCCGACTCGACCACCAGGGCTACGGCGCTGACGCAGTCGTCGTCCTTGATGTTCATCACCTTGACGCCCTGGGTCGGGCGGCCCATCTGGGAGATGCCGCTGACCGAGGTCCGCTGGACCATCCCGTTCTGGGAGATGAAGAGCAGATCCTGGTGCTCGCGCACGATCAAGGCGCCGACGAGGCCGCCCTTCTTCTCGGTCAGCTTCGCCGTCAGCACGCCTTTGGTGCCGCGGCCCTTGACCGGGTACTCGGCCACCGGCGTGCGCTTGCCGTAGCCGTTGTCGGTGACCACGAACAGCTCGGTGTCGTCGCGGGCGATGTCCATCGCCAGCACCCGGTTGGCCTTGCCGGCGACGTTCATCCCTTTGATGCCGCTGGTGTCGCGCCCCATCGACCGCACCAATCTCTCGGAGAAGCGCGAGGCGTGCCCGGAATGGGAGACCATGAGGATGTCGTCGGATCCCGAGGTGAGCCGAACCTGCACCAGCTCGTCGCCGTCGCGAACCTTGATCGCGATGATCCCGTCGGCGCGGATCGGCGTGTTGTAGGCGAGGAACTCCGTCTTCTTGATCTGGCCCTTGGCGGTGGCGAAGGCGAGGAACTTGTTCTCTCTGAAGTCGCGGGTCGGGATCACCGCCATCACCTTCTCCCCCTCGCGCAGCGGCAGCAGGTTGACCAGGGCGCTGCCTTTCGCCGTCCGCGAGCCTTCCGGCAACTCGTAGACCTTGAGCCGGTAGACCTTGCCGCGGTTGGTGAAGAAGAGCAGGTAGTCGTGGGTCGAGCAGATGTGGAGGTGGGCGATGTAGTCGTCCTCCTTCATGTTCATCCCCATCACCCCGACGCCGCCGCGGCGCTGCTGGCGGTAGGTGGCCAGCGGCAGCCGCTTGACGTAGCCGGAGGCGGTGAGCGAGATCACCATCTGCTGGTCGGCGATCATGTCCTCGATCCCGACGTCGCCTTCGAAGTGGGCCAGCTCGGTGCGCCGCTCGTCCCCATAGGACTCGACGACCTCGGCCAACTCCTCCTTGACCAGGGCCAGCACCCGGGACTCGTCGCCGAGGATCTCGCGCAGCTCGCCGATCCTCTCCATCAGGTCTCTGTGCTCCGACCGCACCTTGTCGGCCTCGAGCGCGGTCAGGCGCTGGAGGCGCATGTCGAGGATCGCCTGCGCCTGCTCACGCGAGAGGTCGAACTTCGACATCAGCCCGTCGCGGGCCTCGTCGGGGTCCGAAGAGCCGCGGATCAGTCTGATCACCGCGTCGAGGTTGTCGAGCGCGATCAGCAGTCCCTCGAGGATGTGCGCCCGCGCCTCGGCGCGGCGCAGCTCGTACTGGGTGCGGCGGGTAACGACCTCGCGCTGGTGCTGGACGTAGTGGTGGACCAGCTCGCGCAGGCTGAGCGTGCGCGGAACCCCGTCGACCAGCGCCACCATGTTGATGCCGAAGCTGGTCTGCATCGCGGTTTTCTTGTAGAGGTTGTTGAGAACGACCTTGGCCGGCGGGCCGCCGCGCTTCAGCTCGATCACCAGCCGCATCCCGGAGCGGTCGGTCTCGTCGCGCAGGTCGGAGATCCCCTCCAGTTTTCTGTCGCGGACGAGGTCGGCGATCTTCGTGATCAGCCCCCCGTCGCCGCCCTTCTTGACCATGAAGGGAAGCTCGGTGACGACGATTGCGTCCTTGCCTCCTCTCAGCGGCTCGACGTGGGCGCGGGCCCGCACCTTGACGCTGCCGCGGCCGGAGGCATAGGCGTCGCGGATCCCCTCCATGCTCATGATCCCGCCGCCGGGGAAGTCCGGCCCCTTGACGTGCTCCATCAGCCCGGCGAGGTCGGTCCCGGGGTCGTCGATGTAAGCCGTGACCGCTGCCGCCACCTCGCGCAGGTTGTGCGGCGGGATGTTCGTCGCCATCCCCACCGCGATCCCCGATGCCCCGTTGACCAGCAGGTTCGGGAACCGTGCCGGCAGGATCAGCGGCTCCTGCGTCGACTCGTCGTAGTTGGGCCCGAAGTCGACGGTGTCCGCGTCGATGTCCCGCAGCAGCTCGGTAGCCAACCGCCCCAACCGCGCTTCGGTGTACCGCATGGCAGCTGCCGGGTCGTCGTCGATCGAGCCGAAGTTGCCCTGGCCGTCGACCAGCATGTAGCGCAGGGAGAAGTCCTGCGCCATCCGCACCAGCGTGTCGTAGATCGCCGAGTCGCCGTGCGGGTGGTACTTGCCCATCACCTCGCCGACGATGAAGGCGCACTTGCGGTAGGACCGGGTCGGCTGCAGGCCGATGTCGTGCATCGCGTAGAGGACGCGGCGGTGGACCGGCTTGAGGCCGTCGCGCACGTCCGGCAGTGCCCGCCCGACGATCACGCTCATCGCGTAATCGAGGTAGGAGGATCGCATTTCCTTCTCCAGCTCGCGCTCCTCGATGCGACCGGTCAGGGCCTCCAGCCCGCCGCCTTCCATTTAGCCGCGCCTCCTAGACATCGAGGAACCGCACTTCCTTCGCGTGCTCCTCGATGAAGTTGCGCCGCGGCTCCACCTGGTCTCCCATCAGCATCGAGAAGATCAGGTCGGCCGCGGTGGCGTCCTCCAAAGTGACGCGGGCCAGGGTGCGGGTGGCGGGATCCATCGTCGTCTCGCGCAGCTGGTCGGCGTTCATCTCGCCCAGTCCCTTGAAGCGGGTCAGCTGCGTACCGTGCCGGGCCAGCTCCAGCACCGCACCACGCAGCGCCTGGAAGGAGAGCGCCTCGCTCGTCCGCCCGCTGAAGCGAACCTCGAACGGCGGCCGCCCGACCTGTTTCAGCAGGGTCCCGTGCACCTCGACGAACTTGCGGTAGTCGTGGTGGTCGAACAGCTGCTTCGGCAGCCGGTGCGTGCGGGCGAGGCCGCTCTTGCGCTCGATCGCCTTGACAACCAGCTCACCGTCGGAGTCGTCCAACACCTCGGTGTCGAACGGCTCGCTCTCGGCGGCTCTGCCGCTCAGAACCTTGCGTGCGCCGGCGACCGTCGCCACCTCCTCGTCGAGCAAGCTCGACTCCTCCAGGAAGCGGACCAGCTCGTGGCCGAACTCGGCCTGCAGCGAGGACCCCCATCCCTCGTACTCTTTGGATCGGCGCGAGTAGGTCTGCCAGCGGCTCTTGCTCAGCTTCCGCGACTTGCCGAGCGCGTCGATCAGCTCGAAGTCCTCCAGTTTGTCGCGCAGCAACAGCTCCTCCAGCTCCGACTCCCGCTCGAGGTAGGTCTCCTGGTTGCCCTGCTTGACCCGGTAGAGCGGCGGTTTGGCGATGTAGACGTAGCCGGCGTCGATCAGCTCCGGCATCTGCCGGTAGAGAAAGGTGAGGACGAGCGTCCGGATGTGCGCTCCGTCAACGTCAGCGTCTGTGTTGTGACATGCGACACCACCAAATCCGGCTATGTAATTCTCATCGCCTAGCACTGAGAAGTCGTAGACCCGATCGCTCGATGCGACGACTCTTTCGACCGAACGAACGCGCACGGCAGCAAGGTCACGACCAACCGGACGGAGCCACTGCCAAGAATTACGCTTGGCGCTTCTGAAGCGCTCCCACGCCCGTTTGCTATTTGCGTGACCCTCCCAGACCCGCGAAAGCCTGGCCACCTCATCGCGGGCGCATATCGCAACGTTCCAACAGTCGTGGCGATGGACAGCATCGCGACCATTGATTTTCACCGGTTTTCCGGCCGTAACGGCTCTGGAAATCGGTGCGACCACACCGAAACCAGCCAGTAAGTACTGGAGATCGCCGGCCAAGCCCTTTGAGGTTGTAGCGAAGCTAACGCCCCGCTCGCTCAGGCAACCATCCCCCATGAAGTACCCACGGAGAAACTCCGTGCGTAGGTCGTCGTTCACCTGGAAGGCCAGATCCGGAATCCGCTTCGTTGGCGCTGTTGCTCCGGCGAAGCCGAAGAGGTGTCCCCAAGCGAGAGCGGCGATGCGATTCACGAGCCTTAGTTCGCCGACCCGCTCCCCGGCCTCGTAGTTGCTCGGCTTCAGGCCGAAGACCGCTTCGATGGCCTCCGTCATCTCCTCGCGGAATGCCTCGTTGCGAGAGCCGATCGCGAAGCGGATCCCGGCGCGCGGGCTGCCGGAGCCCTCGGCCATGTAGAAGCCGAGCAGCTTCATCAGATCTGGAGTGACCTCCAAGTACCGCTTAAGGCCCTTGCCTCTGTAGTGCTCTGGTGTCAACTCGAGGTCGGTCCGACCGCCAAACCAATCCAGGTCAGACTCCGAGAGGTCCGCTAGTCGCACGTACCGCTTGACGCGATTCGCCGGCGAGCCGCGATACTGCGTGCGCCAAGTGCGCTGCAGAGCGCTCTCTTGAATTCGGACGCGCGGCAAGATCCGGTCGGGATCCTCGCCGACGGCCTCGACGTACCGTCGCCACTTTGGAAGCGTCGGGCGGGCGGTTCCCTTTTCCCAGCCGTAAAAAGTGACCGGCTGCTTGATTCCCACCCGCTCGCACAGGTCGCGATTTCGAAGGCCCGAAAGGTGGCGCATGCGAGCGAGATGTGCCCTCACATCGGCCGGCGCCTCTACCCGCACGGAGGTCAATTCCTCGTTGCCGGCGTGCTCAAGCCTGACTTGACTTCTATGCCACACCTCCACGGCGTCGCCCCGTACCCACACCTGGGCCGCGGCTTCGGGGACGGCGTGCAACTCTCGTAGAAGGTCGATTCGCTCGGTGGCATCGACGGGCAGGTTGATCCGCCGCGGAACGATCAGCTCGTCGCCGGGTCGGATGTCCATACCTCGCTTGGTGCGGATCTCGCCGCGCTCGCGGACGAACACACTATGACTGCCCGTCACTTTCACCGAGCGGCCGTAGGTGGAAGTGATCTCGAACAGCGGCTCGTCGACAGGGTGGCGAATCACACCCTTGACCGGCTTGAACCTGGTTCGACCGGTTTCGCGATCGAAGCAGAGAACCTCGCCCATCTCCTCCTCCGTCACCTTTGTGTAGCTGTCTACGTCGGCGTCGTGGCGGGAGAGAATGGAGTCAATGTAGGGGCCGATCTGCACCATGCGTGAGCCGCGATGGTCGCGCACCATTGCGTGCTCCTCGCCATCCACGCTCGCCATCACGATTTTGTGATATCGCGCGTCTTCGAGGTTGAACTCGTCGTGGACGCCGGTGCCGATCGCCGTGATCAGCGCCTGGATCTCGTTGTTGGCGAGCACCTTGTCGATGCGGCTCTTCTCGACGTTGATGATCTTGCCGCGCAGCGGCAGCACCGCCTGGGTCGAGCGGTCGCGGGCCTGCTTGGCCGAGCCGCCGGCCGAGTCGCCCTCGACCACGAACAGCTCCGCGTCGCGCGGGTCCTTGACCGTGCAGTCGGCGAGCTTGCCCGGCAGCGTCGAGTTCTCCAGGGCCGACTTGCGCCGCGTAAGGTCGCGTGCTTTGCGAGCGGCGTCGCGGGCGCGGGAGGCGTCGACCGCCTTCGTGATGATCCGCCGCGCGTCGCCCGGGTTCTCCTCCAGGAACTCCGCCAGCTTGCGGTTGACCGTCTCCTCCACCAGGCCGCGAACCGGCGGGTTGCCGAGTTTGGTCTTCGTCTGGCCCTCGAACTGGGGGTCGTGCAGCTTCACCGAGATCACCGCGGTGAGGCCCTCGCGGACGTCCTCACCCGCGAGGTTCGGGTCTCTCTCCTTCAGCAGCCCTCTGCCGCGGGCGTAGGCGTTCAGGGTCCGCGTCAGGGCAGAGCGGAATCCCGAGAGGTGGGTACCGCCCTCGTGCGTGTTGATGTTGTTGGCGAAGCTGAAGATCGACTCCTGGTAGGAGGAATTCCACTGCATCGCCACCTCGACCTGGCCCGCGTCCTCCTCGCCCTCGAAGAAGACGACCTTTCTGTGCAGCGAGTCCTTGTTCTCGTTGAGATGGCGGACGAAGTCCTCGATCCCGCCCTCGTACTGGAAGGTGACGCTGTTGGTCTGGCCGCGCTCGTCGACCAGCTCGATCTTCAGGCCGCGGGTCAGGAAGGCGGTCTCGCGCAGCCGCTCGGCCAGGGTCTGGAAGTCGAACCCGATCTCCTCGAAGATCTCGAGGTCGGGAAGGAAGGTGATTGTGGTGCCGTGCTCTCTCGTCGCGGCGCCCTTGGCCAGATCCGCCTGCGGCTTCCCGCGCTCGTAGTCCTGCCTCCAGACGCTGCCTTCGCGGCTGATCTCCAGGTGCAGACGCTCGGAGAGCGCGTTGACGACGGAGACGCCGACGCCGTGCAGGCCGCCGGAGACTTTGTAGCCGCCGCCCTCGCCGAACTTGCCGCCGGCGTGGAGGACGGTCAGCACCACCTCGGCGGCGGGACGCCCCTCCTTCGCCATCGTCTCGACCGGGATGCCGCGCCCGTTGTCGGAAACGGTGCAGCTGTTGTCCGGGTGGAGGACGACGCGGACGCTGTCGCAGTGGCCGGCGATCGCCTCGTCGACGGAGTTGTCGACCACCTCGTAGACGAGGTGGTGCAACCCCCGCGGGCCAGTCGAGCCGATGTACATGCCGGGGCGCTTGCGCACCGCCTCCAGGCCCTCGAGGACGGTGATGTCTCTGGCGCCGTAGGAGCCCCCGCCTCTTCTGGCTCTGGCGTCCTTCTTCGTCTTCTCAGGCAATTAGACCCTTCCGGTTCTCATAGAAAACCCCGACCGCCCTGGGACCTGCGCCACGGGGATCGGGGCAGAAACACAAGTTGACGTAAGGATACCAGTTCCAGGCCTCGGAAAGCCGTGACAATTGAGTAAAAATCCCTGCAAATCACGGATAAATGTAACGGGAGTCAGTCGCCTCTCGCGCGGAATCGCAACCTTCCCGGAGCCCGCTCGCCGAGCCGCTCGCGCAAACGCTCCAGGAGCTGCTCCTGCATCAGGTCCAGCTCCTGCGCCCAAACCGGGTCCGCGCAGTCGACGAGCACCGTCCCCTCGCGCTCGGAAACGGGCTCCGCCACGGCGGCCACTCTCTCGCCGACGGCGGACGGCCAGGCCCCCTGCACAGCGGCCAGGGTCGTCTTCGGCGCCGCCCGCTCCAGCGCCGCTCGCAGCGCGTCGGCGGCGGGGCGGGGGGCGCGGCGATGGGTCATGCCGCGGCGGCTTGGGAGGGAGCGATCGCATCCGCCATCCGAATCGCGCTGCGCATCGCGCGTTCGGGCACCGACTCTTCGTCGGCTGCGGTGATCAGCGCCTGGCCGCCGCGCTCCAGGCGCTCGACCAGTCGCTCGCGCCGGCCCGGGTCCAGCTCGCTCATGACGTCGTCGAGCAGCATCAGCGGTGCCACCCGCCGCGCGTCGAGGAGGGCGTCGCGCTCGGCAAAGAGCAGCGCGAGCAGGGCCGTCCGCTGCTGTCCCTGAGAGCCGTAGCGGCGCAGCGCCCTCTCTCCAAGCGCGATCTTCAGCTCGTCGAGGTGGGGGCCCCAGGAACAGCGGCCGAGCTTCAGGTCGGCGTCGCGGCGATCGGCGAGGCCGGCGCGGATCTCCTCCACCCCACCCTCGGCGCGCGGCGCGTAGGAGAGGGTCGCGGCGCCCTCCAGGCCCAGCTCGGCGGCGGTTTCCGCGAACCCCTCCGCCAGCTCCTCCACCGCCTCGGCGCGGGCGGCCACCAGCGGCGCGGCCGCCTCGGCCAGGGTTGCGTCCCAGGTGTCCAGCTCGCCCCCGTTCGCGTAACCGGCGGCGGCTCGGGCGAGCAGCGCGTTGCGCTGGGCCAGCGCCTGGCCGTAGCGCCGCCGCAGCTCCGAGCGCGAGGGCCAGCGGGCGGCGAGGAAGAGGTCCAGGTGCGAGCGGCGCTCCGCCGGAGGGCCCTTGACCAGGCTCAGCCGATCGGGGGAGAAGACCGCCACCGGCGGCCTGTGGCGCGACATCGTCCCCGGGTCCACCGGCGCGCCGTCGAGCAGGTGGCGGCGGCCCTCGGCGCGGCTGACCGAGGCGAGCAGGCGCCGGGCCGTTCCGTCCTCACCGGCGACGGTGACCTCCGCCCGCGCCAGCGAGGCGCCGAAGGGGATCAGCTCGCGCCGGTCGGAGGTGCGGAAAGAGCGGCCGGTGAGGCCGAAGTAGAGCGCCTCGAGGAGGTTGGTCTTGCCGATCCCGTTGGGCCCGACCAGGGTCGTCACCCCCGGTGCCGGCTCGATCCGCACGTCTTCGAGGCTTCGCAACGGCCTCGCTTCGACGGCGGCGACCAGCACCGTCCGGGCCTCAGACGTTGAGCCGGATGGGCATCACCAGGTAGCGGAAGTCCTCGCTGTCGATCGGCTGCAGCAGCCCCGGCCGCAGCGGCGAGATCAGCCGCAGCACAACCTCGTCGCCCTCGACGCTCTCGATTCCCTCCTTGAGGAACTCCGGATTGAAGCCGATCTCCAGGTCCTCGCCCTCGAAAGCCGCGGGCATCGTCTCCTTCGCGTCGCCGACGTCGGGAGTCTCCGCGGCCACGGTCAGCTCCCCCGCGGCGAAGGCGAGCCGCAGCGGCGCGTTTCGTTGGGCGAGCTGGCTCACCCGCCGCGCCACGTCGAGGAACTCGGCGCGTGGCAGCCGCACGTCGTGCTCGTAGGACTCCGGCAGGAGCTGTCGAAAGTTGGGGAACTGCCCGTCGATCAGCCTCGTGTTGAGGACGATCGACCCTGCCTTGAAAACAGCCTGATTGGGAAGCAGCGCGACCGAGACCTCTTCGACCCCCTCGGCGGCGAGGATCCGGGCCAGCTCTCTCAGCGCCCGGGCGGGGATGTTGGCCTCCAGCTCGCCGCCGATCTCCCCCTCCAGCTCGGTGCGCTTCACCGCCAGCCGGTAGGAGTCGGTGGCGACCATCGTCATCTCGTTGCCTCTGGCGGAGACGAGGACGCCGGTGAGGACGGGGCGCATGTCGTCACGGGAAGCGGCCCGGGCCACCACGTCCACGGTCTCCGCGAGCGCCGCGGCCGGGATCTTCAGCGGCTCGCCCTCCTCGTCGGGGAACTTCGGGAAGTCCTCGGCGGGCAGGGTGCGGAGGTGAAAGCTGGAGCCGCCGCAGCGGATCTCGACGTCGCGCTCGGATTCGCGGGTCTCGATCTCGACCGCGTCCTGCGGGAGCGAGCGAGCGATCTCGGAGAGCAGCCTCCCCGGCAGCAGGACCGCGCCCTCGCCGTCGGCCTCGGCCTCGAGCCGCGTCTCCAGCCCCATCTCCAGGTCGGTGGCGCGCAGCGAGACGCCCGTCGGGCCGGCGCTGAGGAGGATCCCCGAAAGCGATTGGGTCGCGGCGCGGTTGGAAACCGCCCGGGCGACGACCGAGAGTTTGGAGACGAGTTCTTCGCGTTTGCTGGTCAGCTTCAAGTGATAATTGCCTTCTTGAGTTGGATTAGGGCTTGTGGAGACTGTCGTGGTCACGGTTGAATCGGCATGGAAAGGCCGTTTTCAGGTTGTGGAGAAGACTGTGGGAACCATCGATTCTTACAGTGCCGTCGGTTGTCAGGGCCGTGAGCCGGCCGGGCTGTGGATTGCGGCGCGCAGTTCGGTGAGCCGCTCGGAGAGCTGAGGGTCCTCCGCCAGGGAGGCCTCGATGCGGCGGACGGAGTTGAGCACGGTCGAGTGATCGCGCCCGCCGTAGAGGCGCCCGATCTGGGGGAGGGAGAGGTCGGTCAGCTCGCGGGTGAGGTAGATGGCGACCTGACGGGCGCGCATCGGCGCCGCGGCGCGGGTCGAGCCGACCAGCTCGCCGCGCGAGACGCCGAAGGCGGTTGCGACGCGCTGCTGGATCTCCTCCACCGGCGTCGCTCGCGCGCCGCGGCTCGCCGCGGGGATCACTTCCGCGATCAGCTCGGCGCTGAGCGGCTTGGCCATCAACGAGGCGTGGGCGATCGCTCGCGTCAGGCCGCCGTGAAGCTGCCGCACGTTGGCGTCGACCCGCTCGGCCAGCTCGGAGAGGGCGCCGCCGTCGGCGATCTCGACGCCGGCCTCGCGGACGAGACGACGCAGCACCGTGAGTCGGGTGTTGAGGTTGGGCTTGCCGACCTCAACCGTCAGCCCCCACTCGAAGCGGTCGCGCAGGCGCTGCTCCAGGTCGGCCAGCTCGCTCGGCAGCCGGTCGGCGGAAAGGACGAGCTGGCTGCCCGACTCATACAGCGCGTTGAAGGTATGGAAGAACTCCTCCTCGGTGCGCTGTTTGCCCTCCAGGAACTGGACATCGTCGATCAGCAGCACGTCGAGGTCGCGATAGCGGTTCTTGAAACCCTCCGAGCCGGCGCTGCGGAGGGCGCCGACGAACTCGTTGGTGAAGCGCTCGGCGGTCGTGTAGCGGACGCTGAGGGCGGGGGCGTTGGCGCGCAGGTAGTTGGCGATCGCGACCAGGAGGTGGGTCTTGCCGAGCCCGGGCGGCCCGTGCAGGAAGAGGGGGTTGTAGGCCTCGCCGGGCGTCTCGGCCACGGCCAGCGCGGCCGCGTGCGCCATCCGGCTCCCGTCGCCGATCACGAAACGCTCGAAGGTGTAGCTCGGGTTCAGCTCGATCTCGACGGGCGTGCCCGCGCTCGCGCCGAAAGCCCCGAAGCTCACTTCCCGCAGGGAGGTGCCCTCCAGGGCCTCGCGGATCAGCGACGAATAGCGCCGCTCGACCCAGGCGCGAATGCCGTCGGGCGCCGACAGGAACAGCGTCTCTCCCTGTACCCCCTGCGGCTCCAGCGGCTCCAGCCACAGCCTGTAAGTGGATTCGGGAACCGAAGCCTGGAGTCGCACCCGCACCGCGCCCCAAAGGGCCTTCGAATCATCCTGAGCAGCTAGGTGGTCCACAAGCGAGCGACCATAGCGTCGCCTCGGCAGCTCGATTCAAACGCCGCCGCATTTCGCGGGGAAAAAGATCCGCCCGATCAAGCCATCCCGGCTCTACATACGGAGGCCTTCTCCGTATACTGCGCCACCGGATGAAGCGGACCTACCAGCCGAAGAAGCGCAAGCGGGCGAAGACCCATGGTTTTCGTGCTCGGATGAGCACCCGGGGCGGTCGCGCCATTCTCAAACGGCGGCGACGCAAAGGTCGCAAGCGCCTGACGGTGTAGATGGCGGCGAAGCGTCGGCGCCGTCTCTCGCGAAGCGGCGAGTTCGACCGTGTCTACCGCGACGGCTCATCCCATGCGACCCGCTATCTCGTCCTCTACACCTTTCCGCGCGACCGTGACGAAGACGAGCGCGACGTGAGGCTGGGGGTTTCCGCCAGCCGCAAGATCGGCGCCGCCGTCGATCGCAACCGCGTCAAGCGAGTGATGCGCGAGGCGTTCTGGGAGATGGCCGACAGGCTTCCCGACGGGCACGATTTCGTGTTGGTCGCGCGGCCCGAGATCGGCGACCTGATCGAGCGCGACGGGGCCGCCGGGGTGACCAGAAGCATCGAAGAGGCTCTGGCCGGGGGGCGTTCCACGTGAAACGCGTGCTTCTGGCCCCGATTCGCGCCTATCAGCGCTGGATCTCGCCTGCCCGCCCACGCCGCTGCCGCTATGAGCCGACCTGCTCCGCCTACGCGACGGAGGCGATCGAGCGCTTCGGCCCCGCCCGCGGCGTCACGCTCGCCGCCTGGCGAATTTTGCGCTGCAATCCCTTCAGCCACGGCGGCTTCGATCCCGTCCCGCGCCGCTTCACCCTGCGCGTGGGACCGGTCGATCCCGCTGAGTATCACGGTGAGGCCCACGGCTGATGTTGCCGCTCGCCTTTCAGCTTGTGCCGCAGTTCATGGTCGAAGCCGCCGATGCGGTGCTGAGTTTCTTCCACGACGTCGGCTTCAGCTGGGGTGGCGCGATCATCGCCCTCACCGTCGCCACTCGCGCCGTGTTGATCCCCCTCACCTACAAATCGCTGAAAGGGATGCGGGCGCTGCAGGCGCTTCAGCCGCAGCTGAAACAGATCCAGGCCAGATTCAGAAACGACCGGCAGCGTATGCAGCAGGAGATGATGCGCTTCTACCAGGAGAACAGAGTCAACCCCTTCGCCTCCTGCATCCCGCTGCTGGCGCAGGCGCCGATCTTCCTCACCCTCTTCTACGTCCTCCAGAACGACCTGCGCTTCGACATCTGCGGGCAGACGGGGATGCCCTGCAGCGAGCTTCCGCCGGCGCAATGGGCGGCGGGCCTGGTTCCCGGCAGCGAGAGCTTCCTCTTCATCCCCGACCTGACCGCGAAGGCGACCGGCGGCGTCCTGATCGCGCTGCTGGTCATCTACGTGGTCACGCAGCTGTTCTCGGGACTGGTGTCGACGGTGACCGCCGACAGAAACCAGCGGATGCTGATCCTGGCGCTGCCGCTGATCTTCGTCCCGATCATCATCAACTTCCCGGCGGGGTTGATTCTCTACTGGATCACGACGAACATCTGGACGATCGGCCAGCAGTACACGATCCAGAGACTTGTTCCGGCGCCCCCGGTGCCTACGCTCGAGGAAGCGAAGGCCTCCAAGCCCCCGCCTCCGCCGCCCAGAAGAAGGAAGAGGCGACGGTGAGCGGTGAGTTCGAATGGCCGGAGGAGCCCGCGGCGCGGGTTCGGGAGCTTGTCGAGGGGGTGCTCGACGAGCTTGACCTGGATGGCGAAGTCTCCATCCGGGAGGACGATGATCGAATCGAGGCGGTCGTCGAAGGCGACGACGACTACGGGTTGCTGATCGGGAAGCGGGGGCAGACGATCGACGCGATCCAGCTCCTCTGCTACCAGGCGGCTTTCAGGGGAATGCGAGAGCGC
>Ga0299914_10001529_pt1 | contig 15362 bp, 11 predicted proteins | sample RVTome_10_FD_201361 | JGI IMG/M metagenome (GOLD analysis project Ga0299914, IMG submission 201361) | Soil microbial communities from uranium-contaminated site in the Upper Colorado River Basin, Wyoming, United States - RVT153D57 (version 2) ...
GCGCCGACTTCCCGATCGTCGAGCCGACCCGCGTGAGCGCCGTGCTCGAGCACGACGGCGGCGTGCTGACGACGCTGACGGCGAGCTTCGACGCCGACGGCCCGGCACACCACGGGATCGAGGTCTCGGGGAGCGACGGCACGCTCGTCGGCGGCGATCCGAACGGGTTCGACGGGCCGGTGGTCCTCCGGCACGGCCGCGACGACGAGCCGCTCGACCTCGTCTCCGAGTGGCGGGGCAACGCCCGCGGGCTCGGCCTGCAGGACCTCTGCCGTGCGGTCCGCGACGGCACGCCGCAGCGCGCGAGCGGCGAGCGGGGGCTGCACGTGCTCGAGGCGCTGCTCGCGATCCGCGAATCGGCCCGCGAGGGCGCGGCGGTCGCGATCAGCTAGCGCGCCGAGGTCCGGCGCGTGGTCCCGTTGCGCAGCAGGCCACCGCGGCCGGTCGGCCATGGCATGCGGTTCGTGCCCGAGCGCGGGATGCGGTAGACGTCGATGCCGTGGTCGAAGGTCGACAGGACGATCTCGAGCCGCCCGTCGCGGTCGAGGTCGCCGATCGACGGCGCCGCCGGCACCCCGATGCCGTTGCCGTTGGTGCCCTGGTTGCGCAGGCGGACGTCGTGCAGCCGCCGACCGCGGGCGGACAGCACGACGAGCCGGCCCGAGCGCGGGGCCGCTCCGTAGGTCCCGAACACGAGCTCCGTCCTGCCGTCGCGGTTGAGGTCGGCGGCGACGACCTCGGACGCGAACGTCTCCGGCTCGCCGCGGGCGTAGTCGTGCCGCCACAGCCGCCGGCCCCCGGGCCCGACCGCGTAGACCGACCCGTCGGGCACCGCCGCGACGATCTCGGGGCGCCGATCCCCGCTCAGGTTCGCGATCGTCGGGGCCGGGATCCCGCTCGGCGGGTACCAGTCGCCGGCGGGGCGGACGGCCGGCTTGCGCGTCAGCGGCAGGCGCCTGAACCCCTTGTGGCGGCGCCCCGACCGGCGGCCGGAGCCGTGCGCGCCGTCGAGCACCATGAACGCGTAGGCCTGCGTCTCGTACGGCACGTGCTTCTCGACGTTGGGCAGGCCGACGACCTCGTTGCGCCCGTCGCGGTCGAGGTCGGCGATCGACGGCGGCGAGGCCGTCCACTGCAGCCACGCGTCGGTGCGCGGGTGCGGCCAGTCGCCGACGTGCCGGTGCAGGTGGTCGTCCTCGACGCGGGGACTGAGCCAGCGGATGAACTGGCCCCAGCCGAGCCGGCGCCCGTCGTAGCCGCTCTGCCGGTTCGTGTACCAGGGCGACGCGAGGACCGACGTCCCGTCGTGGTCGAACAGGTTGATCTGGTGGTTGTCGAACGTGACCACGACCTCCCGCTGCGGGTCGTCGTCGAGGTTCCCGATCCCGACGTTCTCGCCGTACGCGCCGTAGCCGCGGTTGCCGATGCCGTTGAACGTCGCATCGGAGGCGTCGTACCGCGGCCAGCCGGGCACGTGCCGGCCGGCGGCGTCGAAGGCGGAGACCTGCGAGCCCTCGCGCGCGGTGTTCGTGGTCGTCGCGACGACCTCGATCCGGCCGTCGCGGTCGAGATCGGCGGCGGCGAGGCCGCGGGTCTCGGGGCACTGGCCGCCGCTGCAGGTCGAGGCCGGCCAGCCCGGCTCGAGCCGCAGCCGGCCACCGGTGAGGGCGTACGCCGCCACCGTCCCGTCGTTGCCGCCGACGACGATCTCGCGCGCGCCGTCGCGGTCGAGGTCGGCGACGACGCTCGGGGCGTAGACGCGCCCGCGGGTCGCCGTGCCCTCGCCGAGCAGCCGCCCGCGGGCGTCGTACACGAACGTCGAGTACTGCGGCGCGACGATCTCCAGCCGGCGGTCGCCGGCGAGGTCGGCGAGCGCGGGGGACGAGAACCAGCCCGTCTGGCCGGTCTCGATCCTGCGCACGAAGCGCGGGGCCGCCACCGCCTTCCTCGCCTTCGACGCGCGGGCCTCGCCGCCGCCCGCGCCCTGCGCCGTCGCCGGCGGCAGCGCCACGAGCACGGTCACCGCCACCGCAACCCGCCTGTGCCCACGCATGCCGCACACCGTAGCCGCGGCGCGCCGGTCGCTACCGTCAGGCCGGTGCCCGATCACGTGTCGATCGCCAACGAGCGCACTGGAGGACCCGCGTGACCGACCTGCGCGTCGGCGTGATCGGCCTCGGGTGGGCCGGCCGGCAGCACCTGGCGGCGTACCAGGCGCACCCCGGCGTGCGGCTCGTCGCGCTCGCCGGCCTCGAGGAGCCGGCCCGGGAGGCGCTCGCCGCGCAGTACGGCATCGAGCGTCACGTCGCCCGCTGGGAGGACCTGCTCGAGCTCGACGGCATCGACGCGGTCAGCATCGCGGTGCCCACGTTCCTGCACGCCCCGATCGCGGTGGCCGCGCTCGAGCGCGGCATCCACGTGCTCTCGGAGAAGCCGATCGCGCGCAACGAGGCCGAGGCGCTGTCGATGGTCGAGGCCGCGCGGGCCGCCGGCCGGGTGCTGGACGTCGGGTTCAACCACCGCCAGCGGGGCGACATCCAGAAGCTCAAGGAGGTCGTCGACGCCGGTCGCCTGGGGCGGCCGTACTACGCGAAGGCGTGGTGGCTGCGCCGCCGCGGGATACCCGGCCGCGGGAGCTGGTTCACGACCGCCGAGCTGGCGGGCGGCGGCCCGCTCGTCGACATCGGCGTGCACGTGCTCGACTACTCGCTGTTCCTGCTCGGCAACCCGAGGGTCACCGCGGTCAGCGCGTCGACCTACGACCTGCTCGCCAGCGCCGGGTTCGGGTTCAACCCCAGGGCGAAGAAGATGGGCGCAGGAGATGCGAAGGGCTTCGACGTCGAGGACCTCGCGACCGTGTTCATGCGCCTGGACGACGGTGGAACGCTGCTCGTCGAGGCGAGCTGGGCTGCGCACCGCAGCGAGGGCGACGAGTTCGGCATCACGCTCTACGGGACCGATGGCGGCGCCGAGCTGATCGTGGCGGACTACGCGCCGAGCGGCTCGCTGCGGACGTTCACCGACGACGACGGGCGCCTGGTCGAGACCCGCCTGGGCGCGGAACCCGGCCGGGGCCACGACGCCGTCATCGAGCAGTTCGTGGCCAAGGTGCGCGCCGGTCGCGCGCGCGACGGGGACGGCGCTGGGGCGGTCGACCTCGCCCGCATCGTCGACGCGTGCTACCGGTCGGCCGCCGAGCAGCGCGAGATCCGCCTGGTCGGCTGACCGCTGCCGGATCACCGCGATCGCGCCACCGAACGCGATCCTGCTGGCCTCCTCCCGGCACGCCGTCGGGCTGCGTCCCGTGCCGAGCTATCGCGTGTTCGTCGCCGGCTGGCGGCAGGAGTGCTGTGGCGGGCCGTTCGGTGTCGGCGACGAGGTGGCGTCGAGGCTCGCGCTGCTCGACGGCGAGACCGCGGTGCTGCGCGACGGGATGACCACCGAGGTCGACGGGGAGAGCACCGGGCAGATGCAGACCAGCCTGCTGTTCGAGCTCGAGCCGATCCCGAGCTGCAGCGCGATCACTCCAGGACCGAGTCGACGACGATCTGTTCCCGGCCGAGGAAGAAGATGCCCGGGTCGGTCTCGAAGCCGGCGCTCGGGTTGTTCCGCAGGACCGAGGAGCGGATCTCGAGGACGCCGCTGCGGTCGTTGCTGACGAAGAAGACCGCGCCGCCGCCCTCGCGCGCGCGATTGCGGGCCACCCTCGCGCCGGCGAGCAGCACGCGGAAGTCGTTGCCATCTGCGTACACGGCGCCACCCGAGCCGCCGCCAGGCGTGCGCGGGCGCGCGGGGTTGGCGCCGCGGCCGATGGCTCGGTTGCCGGTGAAGACGCTGTTGTAGATCGACCACGACACGCCGATGCTGCTCAGAGCGGCCCCGTTGCTGCAGACGCCGCGCCTGAAGATGCTGCCCACGACGCTGACGGGCTGGTCGTCATGCTGGGACAGCGCCCGGACCGCGCCTCCGCCGACGTCCGGGCCCGTCGGGTCGCAGCGGTTGCCGAAGAACTTCGAGCGGACGATCTTGAGCCGGCCGCCGCGCGCGAAGACCGCGCCGCCACCACCGCCGTCATACGTCGCCCCGCGAGCGTCGCCGTCCGCGAACGTCAGGTTCTGCACCACGAGACGAGGCGTGGCCTGATCGTCACAGTGCGACGTGGTCCACGTCTGCCGCCGGTCGCAGGTGTTCTGATAGAGGATGCGGCGCTTCCCGCCGCCGTCGAGGGTGACCAGGCCGCGGCCGTCGAGGACGACGAGACGGCTTGTGTTGACCACCTTGGCGGTCTGCCTCATCGCGATCCTGACCGGGTCCGGCCCGCAGCGGAACCTGATCACCCCGCCCCTGGCAACAGCCCGCACCACCGCGCGCGACGTGCAGCTTCGCGGCGTGCCGTTGCCGACCCAGCGGTCGGGGTGCGAGGTGTCGACCGCCCGCGCCGTGCGTGGCACCTTGACCGCGTCCGGCCCGCGCGCGCCGGGCCGAGCGGCGGCGACCGCCGGCAGCGCGGCCAGCGCGCCGGTGAGGGCCAGGCAAGCGGTCGTGAGGACGGGCTGCAGACGCATGGGCACCTCCGGTCCGTGAGCCTAGCCGCCGAGGCGGAGACATCATCGGGCAGGGTGGCAGGAGAAGGGCGCTGCGTCGGCGACCCGACCAGGCAGGCCGCGGTGGGTGTCCGAGGCGCCGAGACGGCGGCGCCCCGGACGATCCGCATCAACCGCCGTTGTGCGCGCCGGCGAGCGCGTGACCGCCGATGCCGACCTTCGCAACGGCCTCGCTGTACATCGCCATCTCGCGCCCGACTCCGTCACCCGTGACCGCCGGAACCACGCCGTAGTTGTCCACGATCAGGCTCGCGTCGGAGCTCGCGCGACGGAACTCCTCGTCGTTGGTGAGCGCTGCGCACTGCTCCGCGCTGCCGTAGACCATGAAGAACCCGCCGAGGTCGCCGCCGTGCGGATCGAGCAACGACACATCCATCGACTCGATCCGGCCGTCGGACTGCATGCGTCCGAACATCGCGACGAACTCTCCGAACACCTCGACGGCGCGTTCCTCGCGCCCACGGACAGGTGCACCGAAGCCCACGAACAAGGCTCGATCTGTCATAACGACTCCTTCCTGTCGCTCGACGGTCCGAACCTCTCAGAACATCCCGCGCGACGCAACCGGAGCCGGCGTTCCCGCGGGAACGCCGTGGCGCTCCTGCATCTCGCCCGTTGCGATAGTGCGGGACGCGGCCGCCGGACTACGACGGCCAGGCGAGAGCACCACTCACAGGATGGCGAGGCCGTCGCCGAGGAGTTTGGCGCCGAGCAGGAGCAGGACGACTCGGGTTTGCCCCGGAGAGCGGGGCGCCGAGCACCGCCGCGTTCGGCGGTGTTGCCGTGTCGATGGTCGCCATCCACTTCGGCATCTCGGGTTCCTGGCCCTCCTTGGGTCGCTTCTTCCACTGGTTGGTGGCCATCGCGAGGAACAGGATCCCGATCGCGACCTTGAGCCAGGAGATGCCTGGGTCGTCGCTGTCGGGATCGCTGCCGACCCCGAGCACGATGACCACGATGATGCTCACGGCGAGGAGGCCGCCGATCCAACCGAGCGCGAACGCCGGCCCCGCCGTTCGTGCCGTCGGCGCCCCCAGGACGAGGACGACGGCGACGATCGGAATCGGGCTGAGGGCGACGGCGAACGCTGACGGAAGCAGGTCGCCGATGACGTCGTTCAACAAGGGCGGGTCCAGTGTCCCAGCCGACCCGGCTGCCGACCTGGGACCCGCGCATGCCGGTCGCAGGCGCTCAGCGCTCCGCGAGCGCCTTGGCCAGACCTCAATACCGCTGCGGAAGCAGCGGTGAGTCCGTGGCTCCGCCACGGGCGCTCGCCAATCGTGGTCCCTGCGAGTTCGCTCTGCTCATCCCGGATGTCACCGACCGTTGGGCGGCCGATTGGACGCTGGAAAGTGCGCTCCGGCTGATGAAGCCGGCCGCGCGAGGCAAGGTCGAAGGGCTGGTCGGCGGGCCCGAGCCGTTTGGCACGCTCAGCGGCCCGCTGCCTGCGCTTCTGCCTCCGATCCCGAAAGAGCTCGCGTATCGTCGGCTTGGTGGAGCGTTCAGACGCCGCCATCTCGACCTCCTCGCGTGGTTGCGAGGACTCGCCTCGCAGAAGCTGCTTGGAGGAGCCTGCGCTACAGCTCGACTCGGATCGAGTGGGCATTTACGTTTGCTTTCGTTCGACGTAAGGAGCGGCGCCGACCGACCGCGGCAGCGCCGCTGCGCCAGGCGATTGCGAGAGCGGAGGCCATGAGAGGGAAGCGCGGCACGGCCCGGTCAGCGCGCCCGTGCTCTGCCTATGCAAGAGCCGGGACACGAGGGCCTGAGATCGCCGCTCAGCTGTTCCTGAGCGAGAAGACAAGCGGTTCACAGATCCGCAGCGTCTTCGACAAGCTCGGCGCCTCGTCGCGGGTCGAGGTGGCCCGGATCGTCGAGCGCGAGAGGCGCCCGGCGTGAGCGCGCCCATTGACGTCGACCTCGACGCCGCCCGCCTGCGCGAGCTCGGCTACGAGCAGGAGCTCGACCGTGGACTGAAGATCGTCGACAACTTCGCGCTCAGCTTCGCCGGGATCTCGCCAGTGGTCGGCCTGTACGCCGTGGTCCTCGTGGGCACGGTCGTCGCCGGACCCGCGTGGGTCTGGGTGCTGCCTGTCGCGCTGGCGGGGCAGTGTCTGCTGCTGGTCGTGTACGCCGAGCTGGCGTCGGAGTTCCCGATCGCCGGCGGTGCCTACCAGTGGAGCCGACGACTGCTCGGCGGCCGCTACGGCTGGTTTGCCGGCTGGGTGGCTATCTGCGCCTATGCGGTGGCGAACACGACGATCGCCTATCTGGGCGCTCCCTGGGCGCTGACGCTCCTGGGGATCGACGTGACGGCAGGCGCAATCGTCATCACCGGCGTGGCGCTCGTCGTGGTCTGTTCGGTCGCCGGCGCGCTCGGCATCAGCGTCCTGGGGCAGGCAGTCAAGGCGGGGATCGTCGCGGAGGCGATCGCGTCCGTCGGGATCGGCCTCGCCCTGCTGCTCGTCTTCCGCGAGCAGCGCCTGTCGATCCTCACGGACACGCTGGGCGCGGAGGCGCTATCCGGTGGATCGGTCTTCGCCGCGCTGCTGGCGGCGCTCGCCGTCGGCGGCTGGGTGTTCATCGGCTTCGACGTCGGAGTGGGCGCGTCGGAGGAGACCGAGAACGCCGCCCGCCACGTCCCACGCGCAATTTGGATCGCGCTGCTCAGCGTGGGGGTGCTGGTGATCCTCAACGCGATCGCGGCGACGCTCGCGCACCCCGGTCCGGCGTCCGTCGTCGCCGGCGAGGATCTCGATCCGGTGACCACCGCGGTCGTCACCTCGTTCGGATCGTGGTCGGCGAAGCCCTTCGCCGCGACGGTGCTCACCGCCTTCGTGGCCTGCGGGATGGCCGCTCAGGCGCTGACGGCGCGCACGATCTTCTCGCTGGCACGCGACGGCGTGCTCCCGGCCTCGCGCTTCCTGCGCACCGTCGACCGCCGCAAGGCGCCGATCGGCGCGATCGTCGCGACCACGATCGTCGGTTGTCTGGGGTTGCTGCTCGGGCTGGAGTCGACGGCGGTCGGCAGCCTGATCGCGTTCGGCACTGCCGCCATCTACGTCTCGTTCCTGATGACCGCGGTCGCGGCGCTGCTCGCGCGGGTGCGGGGCAGCTGGCGGCCTGCTGGCCCGGTGGCGCTTGGGCGCGCGGGGATCGTGGTCAACGTGCTCGCCGTCGCCTGGCTGGCCTTCGAGACCGTCAACATCGCCTGGCCGCGGGAGTCCCTGGCTCCGGAGGGCGCGCCGTTCTACCAGGTTTGGGCGGCGCCGCTCGTGTTGGCGCTGATCGCGGTGATCGGCGTGGCCTATCTGTTCGTCGGCCGACCTGAGGCGCGGACAGCTGTGCTCGCAGCGTCGCATCTCAAGCCGGCACACCTCGACCATGCGCAGACCGAGCCGTGTGAGCAGCATCAGGATCGCGAGATCACGCGTGCAGACCGCGCTGATCGGTCGTAGGACCCGAACGCTGCTTGACCTCCCGCCGCGACGGGGCCTGCGGGATGCAGGTCTCGTCCAGTGTGCGTGAGGAGATCGCCCTGTCCGAGAGGCTCGGCGACGACCACCCACCAGACCGTGACAGCCGGATCGGATCGGGCTAGGCTCGCCCGGGGTGGGAATGCCGGCCCTCACCGGTCCGATCGTCGGGCGCGAGGTCGAGCTAGGAGAGCTCGACGAGATCTTGGACGCGCTCACGCGGGGGGCGTCGGCGTGCGTTGCAATCGAGGGCGAGCCGGGCATTGGCAAGACTCGGCTGCTGTCGGAGCTCGGCAACCGCGCGCAGGAAAGCGGGTGTCTCGTCGTTACCGGCACGGCCGCGGAGTTCGAGCGCGATGTTGGCTTCGGTGTCTGGGCCGACGCACTCGATTCGTACGTCGCTTCGCAGGCGTTCGACCTGCTGGCCGATTGGCCACCGGACGTCGTCCTCGAGCTCGGGGAGATCCTTCCGTCGCTGCGTCCCGCCGGCCTCGTGCACCGGGAGTCAGTGGCCGATGAGCGCTACCGCAGCCACCGGGCGATCCGACGGCTGCTCCAGCTGCTCGCCCATGACCGTTCGCTCGTGCTCTTGTTGGATGACCTGCATTGGAGCGACGGCGCATCGATCGAGCTGATCGCCGCGCTGCTGCGACGCAGTCCGGATGCACCGATCCTCTTGGCGCTCGCCTTTCGCCCAAGCCAGGCGCCTAGCCGCCTGTCCGCCGCGCTGGCGGTTCCCGCAGTCCGCCGGATGAAGCTCGGCGAGCTCAGCGAGAACCAGGCCGGCGACCTGCTGGCCGATCTCGAACCCCGAGCGGTCACCGCCATCTACCGCCATGGCGGCGGCAACCCGTTCTACCTCGAGCAGCTTGCGCGCGCCGGCGAGGAAGCGTGGGGTCCGACGGCGCCGGGCGGCAACGGCAGGCGCACCGGCGTTCCCGCCGCCGTCGCAGCCTCGCTCGCCGAGGAACTCGCCTCCCTGTCGCGGGAACAGCGCATGCTGCTGGACGCCGCCGCGGTCGCCGGCGAACCGTTTGAGCCGGACCTCGCGGCGGCCATCGCTGAGCTGTCGGCGCCTCACGCGCTCGCCGCGCTCGACGCACTCCTGGCGCTGGATCTCGTGCGCCCCACGGCGACGCCGCGCCGATTTGTCTTCCGCCACCCGCTCGTGCGCCGTGCGGTGATCGAGTCGGCGCCGGGTGGGTGGAGGCTCGCCGCTCACGCGCGCGCCGCGGCTACGCTGATTGCTCGGGGTGCCGCGGCCGCCGAGTGCGCGCACCATGTCGAGCAGTCCGCGAGCCCAGGGGACCAGAAGGCCATCGCTCTGCTCCTGGAGGCGGGTGCGATGACCGCGCCGCGGGCTCCGGCCGCGGCTGCCCATTGGTTCGACGCGGCATTGCGGCTGCTGCCGAGCGAGGACCGCGAGCGGCAGATAGAGGTGCGGGTCGTCCTCGCCCGGGCGCTGCGCTCGCTGGGCGAGCTCGAGCGCTGCCGCGAGATCCTGCTGGATGCCCTGGACCTGCTCCCCGCTGAGGCGGTGGCGAACCGGGTCGAGCTGACCACGCGCTGCGCGGCAATCGAGCACTGGCTCGGTCGACACGAGGATGCCCATCGTCGCCTGGCGCGGGCGTGGGAAGAACTGCCCGCCCGCTCGACCTCAGCGGCGGCGGCGCTCCAGATCGAGCTGGCGGTCGACGGCCTCTACGAGCTCGACCTCGGGCAGTCGGTGGCGATGGGCCGCGGGGCCCTCGAGGCGTCGCGGGAGACCGGCGACCGCGTGCTGATGGCGGCGGCCGCGTCCGCGCTGGCTCTAAGCGAGGCCGCGGCGGGGCAGATCGGCGCGGCGCGCGAGCACCGTGAGGAGGCGCTCGCGCTCGTCGGGCGGCTGTCCGATGCCGAGCTGGCTCCTCGGCTGGAGGCGCTGTACTACCTCGGCTGGGCAGAGAACTACCTCGAGTACTACGACGAGGCCCTCGCCCACGCCGACCGCGGCATCGCGATCGCCCGGGCTACGGGCGAGGGGCGCCTGCTGGTCCCGATGATGCTCGTCAAGGGCTACACGTTCGAGATGCAGGGGCGCGTAGCTGACGCGATCGAGCTCTGCGAGGCGGCCGTCGAGGCGACGCGGGTCTCGGCCAGTCCGCACGAGCTGTCGTGGGCGCTGTGCGAGCTCGCGTTCGCGCAATACCACGCAGGCGACCTCGAGGCCGCGATCGAGGCCGCCGAGGAGAGCGCGCGGGTCGGCGGGCGGATGGCCGGCGACACGATGCCCGCGGGCGGCGGCGGCCCCGGCTGGGTCCTCGGCATGGCGCTGTTCGAGGCGGGCGAGACCACGCGCGCTCTGGAGACTATGCACTCGCTTGGCAGCGACGACCTGCCGCACAAGATCCCAGTCGAGAAGTGCTTCGACTGGGAGATCCTCGCGCTCGTCGAGCTCGCGCTTGGAAGCAAGCAAGCCGCCGACGCCTACGTGCGCCGCGCCGAGGAGCATGCGGCACTGCTGGGGCTACGCCTGCCGACCGCCCTTGCTCTGCGTGGGCGCGCAGCCGTCTTGCTCGCCGAGGACGAACCCCTAGCGGCGGCCCAGCTCGCGAGCGAGTCCGCGGAGGTCGCCGCCGCCGCAGGCGCACGGCTGCCCGCCGCCTTCGCGCTCGCTCTGGCCGGTCGCGCTCTCGCCGTCGCGGGAGAGCGCGCAGAAGCGATCGCGATTCTCCGCCAGGCCGAGAGCGAGCTCGCCGCGTGTGGCTCCGTGCGGGCCCGCGACGACATGCGCCGAGAGCTGCGCCGGTTGGGCGCTCGGGCGGAGCCTCCGGTGCCTTCACGGCCGCCGCGTCGCGGCCTCGCCGAGCTCTTCCGCGAGCTGCAGGGCCTGCGGGGCGAGACACTTCAAGCGGCGCTCGGCAGGGCGCTCGGCGATCCCGACCTGCTCGTCGTCAATGCAGGCCCCGACAAGTCCCTGCCGACGCCCAGCGAAGGGCGGTCCGTCGCGCCCGTCGAGTGGGACGGCCGCCTGTTCGCGGCATTGATCTACGACGCCTCGCTTGACGATGATCCCCACCTGGTGCAGGCCGTCTGTGCTGCGGCAGCCATCGCCCTCGAGAACGAGCGGCTTCAGGCCGAATCCCAAGCCCGGCTTGCGGAGCTGCAGGCCTCACGCCAGCGCATCGTCGCGGCGGGCGACGCGGAACGGCGGCGGCTCGAGCGCAATCTCCACGACGGCGCCCAGCAGCGGCTGGTCGCCGTCGCCCTGCAACTCCGCCTGATCCAGGCCCAGATCCGCCGCGACCCGTCGTCGGCCGAGGCGCTGGTCACGACCGCCAGCGACCAACTCGCCGAGTCCCTCGCAGAGCTACGCGAGCTCGCGCGCGGGATTCACCCGGCGGTGCTCGAACACGGGATTGCGGGCGCACTCGAGTCACTGGCCGCCAGATCGACGGTCCCGACAGTGGTCACCTGCGACGTGACGGAACGGCTGCCCGAGCGGCTCGAGCTTGCGGCGTACTTCGTAGCGTGCGAGGCGCTGGCCAACGTAGCGAAGTACGCCCAGGCGAGCGCGGCGTCGGTCTCCCTGTCCCGCACCGACCGCGGCATCGTCATCGAGATGGCCGACAACGGCATCGGTGGGGCCGACGCCACCGCCGGGACGGGATTACAAGGCCTCGCGGATCGGGTCGAGGCGCTTGGAGGCCACCTCCTCGTCACCAGCCCGCCTGGCGCAGGCACCGTCGTCACCGCGGATCTTCCATGCGACTTCCCAGCGACGTCGGAGTCCCATCGCTGAGCGGGTTCCCAGGCTGTCCGGCGACTCCGCTTACCATCCAAACACCGGCCGCGGGCGGCCATCTCGCCCCCCGCGGCGCGCTCGTGCTTCGCGGGTGCAAGCGAGCGTCGCCGAGCTCATCCTTCGGACGCTCGCTGTGGACGAGGCACGATCGTGCGAGTCGTCCGCTGTCTAGCTTCGTCACGCAGGCGTGCGATCTCGACGGCGGCGCTGCCGACGAACACGTGTCCTCCGGCGCTTAGGCCAGCGTGGTGTGTGTCGGAGCCGTGTCGGGGTTGTCGCTTGGCATCCTGGTCAGTGTGACCACCGAGATCCCGTTGCCGCCCGAGGCCGGGCTCGTCGTCGGCGCGCTCGTGGGCTGGCTCTTTCGCCGGAAGCCGGGGTAGGTCACGCGGACTGGCCGGTGAGGCGTTCGATCTCGTAGTGGAGGACCAGGAACCGCTGTCCGGCGAGGTAGAAGCTGTGGTCGGTCCTCAGCTCGCCGTCGTCGGAGACGCTGACCAGGATCTCCTCGTGGAACGACAGCAGCTTGAGCACGGTGAGGGCGTCGCGTTCGCTGTCCACCGAGCTCAAGTAGTGGCCCGGGAAGGGAAGCTTGCTCCGTGACGTGAGCAGGAGGCCGTGCTCGCCGGCGTTGTGGGGCTCGAGCGTGGCCGTGAAGTTCGCGCTGGGGATCGGGAAGCCGACGCTCACGTAGCCGCGGCCGTCGTGCCTGAAGCTGGTGTAGATGCCGACGTAGATCGGCTTCCCCGAGTCGGCGAACGTCCGGATCCAGCCGCGGATGTCGATCTCATCGTCGTCGTCGAGGTCGATCGTGTCGATCGTGCTGATCATCCCGCGCTGGGCCTCTTCGATGTTCGACGGGATCGCGGCCTGGCCGAGCGGTTCCGCGACGACGCGCTTGAAGAGCTCGTAGCCCGGTTTCATCCAGCGCCGCCACTCGGGGACGATCGAGAGCTTGAAGCGGCTGGTGTGCTCGTAGAACTCGCGGATCAGCGAGTGCACGCGCGCGGCGTTGAAGCCGGGGCCGTCGAGGCTGTCGAGCGAGGCGAGGATGCCGACGTCGGGCGGGTTGCGCCGGAACGTGCCGCCGCGCACCTGGGCGAGCTGCTCGACGTAGTCGGCGCCGACGTAGCGCGAGCGCGACTCGAACGGCACGACGTAGCGCAGCTCTGAGGCCGGCACCTCCTCTGCCATCACGCGGACCAGCGGCCGGTTGCGGTACGCGGCGGCCGCGACCACCCGGTAGGCGATCGCGACCGCGGCGGCGACCAGCGCCGGCTCGACGCCGCCGTCGAGCGCCTGGAAGAGCACGCCCACGGCGGCGCCCACCAACAGGCCGAGCGCCAGCTTTGGCGGGCGCAGGCCGAGCAGGCCCAGGAGCGCGCCGCTCACGAGCGCGACCGGCACGGGCTCGTCCAGGCCGATCACGCTCAGCAGCCGGCCGAACAGCGCCATCAGCAGCGCGCTGCCGAGGATGCGCACCCAGAGCGGCTTGATCTCGGCGGGGCCCCTGGTGATGCTGGTGACCGCCTCGGCCGGCGCGTACAAGACCGCGCCGAGCAGCGCGCCGGCGCCGGCGCCGAGCCCGTCGATCGACGCCCCGAGCACCGCGCCGGCCGTGGCGCCCAGCGCCGTGCCCCAGACGAGCGAGTCCAGGAGCCTGCCGGAGCGGCTTCGCCTGCGTCGGTCCGGACCGCCCATGATCCGCGGAGTATCGCGCCGCTCGTGCCGCCGACCGTTGATCTCGTACGATCCGTCAATGGAGCCCAAGGACCTGGCGGTCGGCTTGGCGGGCGCGAGGATCGCCATCGGCGTGGTGTCGCTCCTGGCGCCGGGACTGGTGGGCCGCACGATGACCGGCCACGACGGGGCCATCGGCGGGACGTCTCTCTTTGCCCGCATGGTCGGCGCCCGCGACTTCGGCCTCGGGCTCGGCGTGCTCCTCGCCCTGGACCGCGGCGCGCCCGTGCGCGGCTGGCTCGAAGCGTCAGCCGTGGTGGACGGGATCGACGCAGGCGCATGCCTGCTCGCTCGCCGCCACCTCCGCGCAAGCGTGTTTCCAGCGGCCGTCGGGCTGGCGACCGCCGGAGCGCTGCTCAGCGGCTGGCTGTCACGGGCGTTCGACGAGCCACAGCCTCCACCCTCAGGACAGCCGGCGCGCTAACCGCGGATGGACCGAGCTGGGCCCACGATCGTCGGTCGACGCAGCACCCCTGGCGTTGATGCCGTCCGGGACCTCCTGGGGCGGAACAACGTTCCTCATCGCTGGGTTGACCTCGACCGGGATGCGCTCGCTCCTCTGCTCGATACCAACTCCTTGCGCGCCGGCCGCCTGCCGCTCGTCCTGTTTCCCGACGGCAGCCGGTTGGAGGGCCTCGAGGAATACACCGAGCTGGTGTCGGGCCGGACGGAGGGCGTGCCACGCGAGCAGTACGTGGCCTCGGCTCGCTGGCGCGCCGAGTTGGCCGCGCGCGCGGGTCTGCCGACGACGCCCAGCGATCAGCTCTACGACGTGGTGATCGTCGGCGCCGGGCCGGCGGGCCTCACTGCCGCGGTCTATGCGGCGTCGGAGGGGCTCCGTACGCTGGTGTGCGAGCGGCACGCGCCCGGCGGGCAGGCCGGTACGAGTTCTCGGATTGAGAACTATCCCGGCTTTCCACACGGCGTCGGCGGCACTGAGCTGGCCGCGGGCACATACCAGCAGGCGCTCCGCCTGGGCGCCGAGTTTCTCATCGGCGTCGAGATCGAGTCCGCCCATCCCGAATCCGACGAGACCGTCGACATCAGACTCACTAGCGGCGCCCGGTTGCGCGGCCGCAGTGGCGTGATCGCCACAGGGGTCGCCTATCGCCAGCTCAACGCTCCAGGAGTCGAGCAGTTCGTCGGCCGAGGTGTTCACTACGGGTCGGCCACCGACGCGGCCGCAACCTACGGTGGCGGCCACGTGATCGTGGTCGGTGGTGCGAACTCAGCCGGCCAGGCCTCCCTCCACCTTGCCACGTACGCAAAGCAACTAACGATGCTGGTGAGAGGCGAATCGCTCGCCAGGGCGATGTCGCGCTACCTCGTCGACCGGATCGAGTCCCACGAGCGGATCACAGTCAGGACAAGCACGCACGTCAGTCGCGCCGAGGGGGGCGACTGGCTCGAGCGCGTCGTGATCGCGGGACCCGACGGGGAAGAGGCGCTCGAGGCGGGCGGGATGTTCGTCCTCATTGGCGGCGAACCGCTGACCGCCGGCGTCGAAGGCTGGCTGCGGCGCGACGCACATGGTTACTTCATGACCGGACCCGACCTCCATACCGAGGCCGACCGCAGCTGGTGGCCGCTGCCACGCGACCCGCTCTTTCTCGAATCGAGCCAGCCCGGGCTGTTCGTCGCGGGCGACGTTCGTCACGGCTCGATCAAGCGCGTGGCCTCGGCCGTGGGCGAAGGCGCGATGTCGATCGCGCTGGTGCACAGCTACCTGGCTACGCTCGACAGACATCGGCAGTGAGC
>Ga0299914_10001530_pt1 | contig 15354 bp, 15 predicted proteins | sample RVTome_10_FD_201361 | JGI IMG/M metagenome (GOLD analysis project Ga0299914, IMG submission 201361) | Soil microbial communities from uranium-contaminated site in the Upper Colorado River Basin, Wyoming, United States - RVT153D57 (version 2) ...
GGTCCTGAGCGTGATTCCGAGACCGGTGAGCTGGTCGAGCCAACGGAGGTGAACGTGTTCGACCTGCGGGTAGGGGACTGCCTGGACGGCTTCACCGACGATGCCGAGATCAGCACGGTGCGGGCCGTGCCTTGCTCCGAGGAGCACACCGACGAGGTCATGGCCGCCATTGACCTGTCCGCGGAGGACCAGTTCCCAGGCGCCGAAGCCGTCCAGGAGCGTGCCGAGGAGGCCTGCTACGAGGAGTTCGAACGGTTCGTCGGGATGCCGTGGGACGAATCACAGCTCGACTTCGGGTACCTCGCGCCCACAGAGGAGTCCTGGGCCGACGGCGATCGCGAGATTCTCTGCACGGTAGGCGATCCCAACCGGGCGGTCACCGGAACGCTCCGCGACGCCGACCGCTAGCCCCTCTCTGCGTTGATCATGCAATTGTGGGGCGACACGCCGTTTAGTCCGAAGTACGAAGATCTCAGGCGTCCGGCGTGTCGCCCCACAATTGCATGATCACCGCGACTGGTTGATCCACGCCGCGTGCAGGCGGCCGTAGACGCCGCCTTGCTCGACGAGCTCACGGTGCGCACCTCGCTGGACGAGCCGGCCGGCGTCGAAGACCAAGACCTCGTCTGCGGCTTCGGCCGTCGAGAGCCGGTGGGCGATCGTGACTGCTGTACGTCCCCTCGTGATGCCTTCCAGGGCACGGGCCAACCGAACCTCGGTGGCAGGGTCCACCGCGGAAGTCGCCTCGTCGAGAACGAGCAGGTCCGGGTCGCCGAGGTACGCCCGGGCGAGCGCCACCAGCTGCCGCTCCCCCGCCGAGAGCGACTCACCGCGCTGGCCGACAGGAGTGTCCAGCCCGGCCGGCAGGCCGTCGAGCCAATCGGCCAGACCGAGTTCGGTCAGCGCGAGCTTGACCTCGTCGTCCGAGGCTCCTGGGCGGCCGTACCTGATGTTCGATCCCAGCGTGTCGTCGAACAGGAATCCCTCCTGCGGCACCATGACGACCCGGTCCCGCAACGAGTCGAACCGGATGTCCCTCAGATCGACCCCGTCGATGAGCACTCGCCCGGACGAGGGGTCCATCAGCCGGGTGAGCAGCTTGGCGAACGTCGTCTTGCCCGAGCCGGTCTCACCGACCACAGCGATCCGCGACCTCGGCGGGATGTCCACGCTCACGTCGTGCAACACGGTGGGGCCCGCGGGGTACGCGTACGAAACACCCTCGAATCGGACATCGATCGGCCCCCTCGGCAGCGCCGATCCGTCCGGGCCGGGATCCGCCACGTCGGCGGGCGTGTCCAGCACACCGAGCACGCGCCGCCAGCCGGCGACCGCGTTCTGGGCCTCGTTGAGCACCTCCGTCCCGACCTGGACCGGGCCGACGAACAGCGTCACCAGGAACAGGAAGGCCAGCAGTCTGCCCACCGTGATGTCGCCGGCGACGCCGAGCAGCACACCGACCACGACGACTGCCGAGTTCGCGATGGCCGCGATGACCTCACCGGTGGAGAAGGTGAACGCGACAAGCTTCTGTGCCCGCACGGCCGCGGACCGGTGGTTCTCCACGGCCTGATCGATGCGGTCCTGAGTGCGCTTCTCGATCGCGTACGCCCGCACAGCCGGCGCGCCCACTACGGATTCGGAGATCGCGCCGAGCATGATCCCCACCCGTTCGCGCACGACGCTGTACGCCGCCGAGACCATCCGCTGGAAGTGCCGGAGCAGCAGGAACAGGGGCAGGAAGCAGATCCAGACCAGCAGGGTCAGCTGCCACGAGTACACCGCCATGATGACCGTCGCGACGATCAGCTGGCCGATGCTGACGATCATCAGAATGCCGCCCCACTGGACGAACTGGGACAGCGTGTCGACATCCGTCGTCACCCGGGCAACCAGCGAACCCCGCCGCTCGGTGCTCTGAGTCAGCACCGACAGGTCGTGCACATGCCGGAAGGCTCCGGTCCTCAGGGTGGCCAGGCCCGCTTCGCTGGCCCGGAACAGCCGGACGTTCATCATGAACGCCGCCCATGCCGTGACGATGACAGCGCCGAGCGCTACGAGGCACATCCAGCGGACGAATTCGAGGTCGATTCCCGAGTCTCCGGTCAGCCCACGGTCGATCGTCTGCTGGACGGCGATGGGTATGATCAAGCGGCCCGCCGTCGCGAGGAGCGCCAAACCCATGGTGACCCCGAGGCCCTGCCTGATCTCCGGAGACAACGCGAGCCCGCGCCGGATGGTGCGCCACGAGCCGCCCGACCGGCCGTCGCCGAGGGTGGACGCCGTACTCACGTCGCGTACTCCTCGTCCTCGGCGAGCGCAGCCCGCTCGGCGGCATCCCTTTCGTATGCAGTGAGCAGCTTGAGGTACCCGGGCGAGGTGACGAGCAGCTCCTCGTGTGTTCCGCGGGCGGTGACGCGACCGTTCTCGACGTATACGACCTCGTCCGCCAGCGCGATCGTCGCCCGCCGGTAGGCGACCACGATCACGGTCGACGGCAGCGCGGCCTCGCGGAGCCCCGCCAGGATCCGCTGCTCGACGTCGGGATCCACCGCACTCGTCGCGTCGTCGAGGACGAGCAGCCGGGGCCGCCCGACGAGCGCGCGGGCTAGGGCGAGCCGCTGCCGCTGCCCGCCGGACAACGTGGTGCCCCGCTCGCCGATCATCGAGTCGAGCCCGCCGGGCAAAGCGGCGACGAACCCCTCGGCCTGGGCCAGCCGGAGGGCGGCCCACACGTCATCGTCACCGATGTCGCGGCCGAGCGTGACGTTGTCGCGGACGGTGTCCTCGAAGATGAACGCCTGCTGGAACACGAGCGCGGCATTGTCGGCGAGCACTCCGGGGGCCAGGTCGCGGGCATCGGTGCCGTCGACGAGGATCGCACCGGTACTCGGGTCGACCAGGCGGATCAGCAGGCTGGCGAGCGTCGACTTGCCAGAACCGGTTGGCCCGACCACGGCGACCGTGCGCCCCGGTTCGACGTCGATGTTGACATCGCTCAGCGTGCCGTCGGCGCCCTCGTACGCGTACGAGACCCGCTGCACTCGCAGTTCGGTGGGTTCCTCGCTCGGGGCGGGGCGGGCTTGCCCGTACGGGAGGGCGCCGGTGGCCTGGAGCACGGCGTCGACGCGGCGCAGCCCGACGACGGCGCGCGGCAGCTCACCCAGCACCCAGCCGATCGCCCGGATCGGGAAGGCGACGATCGTCAGCAGGTAGGCGATCTGTACGAGGGTGCCGGGCTCGAGGAGCCCGGCGTCGATCCGAGCCACGCCGACGAGCAGCACGGCCAGCACACCCAGGTTGGGCATCGCCTCGAGGATCGGGTCGAAGGCACCGCGGACCTTGCCCACGCGGACGTTCGCCTCGCGCAGCCGATCGGCGACCTCGGCGAACCGGTTGGTCTCGTCGGCCTCCCGGCCGAGCGCCTTGACCACGAGGGCGCCGTCGAACGACTCGTGGGCCACTGCCGAGAGCTCGGCGCGCAGTGCCTGGGCTCGGGTTGCGAGTGGCGAGATACGCCGCTGATAGAAGACGTTGATCAGCAGGATCGCTGGGAACACGAGCAGCCCGATCGCGGCCAGGACCGGGTCGGCCAGCAGCATCGAAATCACCGCCACGACCAGCATGACGAGCACCCCTACCGCCATCGGCAGCGGCGCCATCGGCCACCAGCTGGCTTCGACGTCGGCGTTGGCGTTGGACAGCAACCGTCCGGTGGGATGCCGGTGGTGCCAGGACAGCGGCAGCCTGAGGTACTGCCTGGTGACCCGCCGGCGGTACCTGGCCTGGAGCCGCTGCATCCACACCCCCGCGTAGAACCGGCGGACGACGATGCCGCCGGCCTTGAGGGTGCCGACGCCGACGATCGCCGCGACCGAGCCCACGAGCGCACCTGTCTCCAGGCGGCCCTCCTGGAAGGCCGGGACGATCACCTTGTCGGTGACCTGCCCGATGACGATCGAGGTGAAGACGGTGGCGGTACCGAAGACCGCGCTACCAAGGATCGCGATGGTGAAGACGAAAGGTTCGTGAACGATGCCGCGACCCAGTAGGGCGAACCCATCGCGAAGGGTCACCCTGTCGCTTCTCTCCGTCACCATCGTCCCTCGATTGGCCTAGACCTCACCGCTCGCACCAGACGGTACCGAGTCTCACCGACGAGACCGTTCCCAGCCTGTTGGTCACCTGATCGTTTTCTGCGCGATCAGGTGACCAAGTCGCGGGTCGTCGCAGGTCAACGTCCGCACTCCTCACCTGATCGTTTACGTCCGGTTCGGCGGAAACCGATCAGGTGACTTAACCCCACTCAGAAACCGGCCATTCCCCACCTGATCGTTTTCAACTGGCCGATCAGGTGAGGAATCGGCGATCAGGTGAGCAACCTCAGAGGCCGGGTGCACCCCAGACGGGGAACCAGCGGCTCAGATCGGATTCGATCTTGATGTCTTCCTCGAGCATGGCCCTGACCTGCAGCTCGAGCGCGCTGTCGCGCTTCTGCGCCGCACCCGGCAGGGGCGCGAACGGGTAGAACGTCCCCTGCTTGTACAGGTAAACCAAGGCGAGCGGCTGCCCGTTAGCCGTCCGGAAACCGATCGTCGAGCACAGCAACGACGGCCCGAAGCCCTCACCTTCGAGCGTGGAGTTCACCGCATGCAGGTCGGTCACCAGTGCGGGTACGACGTCGTCACCGGTCCGTCGGATCACCAGCCAGGTGTAGCCGTAGCCGTCGCGCACCTCGTCCGGCTCCGAGCCGCCGAGCAGCGCTGTGATCTCCTCTTTCATGCGCGCGAACGGACCGCCCTCCATGTCGCGGAAGCACACCGCGCCGGCTCCGGTCGGCCGGATCTCGGCCGCCGACTCCAGCGTCAGGGCGGCCGGCGGTACCGAGAACAGCGCGTCCAGATTGGGCTGCGCCTGCTTCGACCGCCCGAGGATGGCGTCGAGGAAACCCATTCCTAGTAGCGGCCCAGTTCGCGAGAGATCTTGGCGAGCTGCTCGAGCCGCTTCTCCAGTGGCGGGTGGCTCGAGAACAGCGAGGCCAGGTCGACCTTGTTGGTGAATGCCGGCGCGAAGAAGAACGCGTTGTACGGCTCGGCTTCACGTAGGTCTTTCTGAGGGATCTGGCTCATCTGTCCAGTGATCTTGGTGAGCGCGTTGGCGAGGTGCGACGGCTGCCCGGTCAGGAACGCGCCGGCCCGATCCGCCGCCAGCTCGCGGTACCGCGAGAGCAGGCGGGTCAGCAGGAAGCTGACCGCGTACACGACTATCGACACCAACATGATCACGAGCAGTGCCGGACCGCCATCGCGGTTGCGCCCGCCCATGCCGCCCCACAGCCCCATCCGGGTAAGGAAGCCGGCCAGGATGCCGACCACCGAGGCGATCGTCATCACCGTGACGTCGCGGTGCGCCACGTGCGACAGCTCGTGCGCCATCACGCCCTCGAGCTCGCGCTCGTCAAGGCGCTGCATGACGCCGGTGGTGGCGCACACGACCGCCCGCTTCTGGCTGCGCCCGGTCGCGAAGGCGTTGGGCATCGGAGTGTCCGCGATCGCGACCCGCGGCTTGGGCATGTTCGCCTGCGCGCACAACCGGTCGACGATCGCGTGCAGCCGCGGCTCTTCCTCAGGTGTGACCTCCCGGGCCCGCATGGCGCGCATGGCCAAGGTGTCGGAAAAGTACCACTGGGCCCAGAAGACGCCGAGCCCGATGATGATGCCAAGCCACCACCCGCCTGTCGTAAAGGTCGCGATCGCCCAGATCAGGGCGGCGAACAATGCGGCCAGCAGCAGCATGGTCAGGGCCATGCGGACCGACAGCCCACGGTCGGGCTGGAACCTCGTTTGCGCCATCGTCAGCTGGTCCTGCTCTCAGGAATCAGGCCGTCGTCGGTGAGCATCGCGCGCACCTCGTCCACGTGCGCTTCGGCGTATGGCAGCACGAGGTCGCTGTCGACCAGCTCTTCGTCCGGTACCGGCGTGCCCGCGGCGCGCACGGCGTCCAGCAGCGCCAGCAGGGCGGCCCGGAAGCGCTCGTCGTCGCCGGAGTCGATGGCCGCGCCGAGCTCGTCGTCGAGCCGGTTGAGGTCGTCGAGCGAGCCGGCATCGAGCCGCAGCTGACCCTCCCCCATGATACGGACGATCACCGCTGCTCACCCTCCTGCGTTGGCTCGGTCGCGGGCTGCTCGGCCGGCGCGGCCGCCTCGCCCTCGAGCTCCCTCGGTGCCGCACCCGATGGCCCTGCGGTGATTTCCTGTTTCATCCGGGCCAGCTCGAGCTCGACGTCGTTGGTGGAAGCCATCCGGTCCAGCTCAACGGTGATGTCGTCCTTGGCCGTACCGGTGACGTCCTCCAGAACGCCGGAAGCGAGCAGCTCGTCCACCGCCCCGGCGCGGGCCTGCAGCTCGGCGGTCTTGTCCTCCGCCCGCTGCACGGCAAGCCCGACGTCGCTCATCTCCTCGGAAATGCCGCTGAACGCCTCACCGATGCGGGTCTGAGCCTCGGCCGCGGTGTAGGTGGCCTTGATCGTCTCTTTGCGGGTGCGGAAGGACTCCACCTTGGCCTGCAGCCGCTGCGCGGCCAGCGTCAGCTTCTCCTCCTCCCCCTGGAGGTTGGAGTGCTGTGTCTGCAGGTCGGTGATCTGGTTCGCCAAGCCGGACTTGCGGGTCAACGCCTCGCGGGCGAGGTCCTCGCGGCCGAGCTCGAGCGCCTTCGCGGCCTGGTTCTGCAGCTTGTCCGCCTGACCGGCCAGCTGCGACATCTGCACCTCGATGCGCTTGCGGCTGGTAGCGACGTCGGCCACGCCGCGCCGCACCTTCTGCAGCAGCTCGAGCTGCTTCTTGTACGAGTAGTCCAGGGTCTCCCGGGGGTCCTCGGCACGATCAAGCGCCTTGTCGGCCTTGGCCCGGAAGATCATGGACATGCGCTGAAGGATCCCCATTGTGGCCAGATAGCCCTTCTCCAGAGAGTCGTGCGCGCCGCCTGCTTGACAACGCGATGCTTCATGTAACCCTACGGGGTCGACCTCCTCAATGGCAGAGCAGGCCGGTTGCTGGCTTACCCTGGTGTGGTGTTTCGCCGTCGCAACCCCGAAGACTCCTCCACTACGACGTTAGCCCAGCCTGCCGACGATGCCTCGGTACAGCAGGGCAAGGGCAAGCCAACACCGAAGCGGCGCGAAGCTGAGCAAGCGCGCAAGCAGCGGGTCAAGCCACCGCTCACCAGGCGCGAGCAGATGCGTCGCGACCGCGAGCGGATGAAGGCATCCCGCGCCAAGCAGCGCGAGGGAGTTGCCAAGGGCGACGAGCGTTATCTGCTCAAGCGTGACCAGGGCGATGTCCGGCGGTTCATCCGCGACTACGTCGACTCGCGCCGGACGATCTCGGAGTTCTTCCTCCCCCTTGTGCTCGTCATCCTGGTGCTGAGCATGGTCGGGACGGTGCAGATCCAGGTCTTCTCGACACTGTTCATGTTCGCCACGATGCTGATGGTGATACTCGACCTGGTTCTGCTCAACGTCCGGGTCAAGAGAGAAGTCCGCAAGCGCTTCCCCGAGGACCAGCAGCGCGGCCACGGCCTGTATGCCATCGCCCGCGCGACCCAGATCCGCAAGCTGCGCCTGCCGAAGCCGAACGTACGGCCGGGAGACACCGTATGAGCACGACCGCCGCCCGCGAACCGATCGGTGCCGACGAGTTGTTCGTGCGTCCACTCTCGTACAGCGAACCAGTGGTCCGCGCGCTCGAAGCCGAACTGCAGCAGGAGTACGTCAGGCGGTACGGCGACCAGGACCAGACGCCCATCGACGACGGCCAGTTCGATCCGCCCGCGGGCCTGTTCCTCGTCGGCTTCGTCGGCTCCGAGCCGGTGGCGTCCGGCGGATTCCGGCGGCACGAGGACGGCGTGGCCGAGATCAAGCGGATGTACGTCGTCGAAGACCACCGCGGCATCGGGCTGGCCCGCCGCATGCTGATCGAGCTGGAGTCCCGGGCCGCCCAGGCGGGCTACCGCCGCACCGTGCTCGTGACGGGACTCGCCCAACCAGAGGCGATCGCTCTTTACCAGTCCAGCGGATACACCGCGATCGAGCCGTTCGGCACCTACCAGGACTCCGACCTGGTCCGCTGCTTCGGCAAGGTCCTCTAGTCACCTACTCGGGGCTCAGGCTCATCGGGCCGTATACCTCGCGGCCGTCCTCGAACAGCGACACCGAGGCCACCCCTTCGTCCGCCAGCGCCCGCCAGCTGTGCCCTAGCCACGTCTCGGCATCGGCCTGGGTGCTGAACCGGCCGGCGTCCGCGCCTTCGACAGGGTCTCCGTCGGCACCGAAGTACTTCCACGTCCACGCCATGCCGTGAGGCTATCCGTTCGTCGGCGAAGGGCGAGCGCAAGAAAACTCCGAAACTCGCGTCATAATCGCCGCCCCTGCCGCGTCCTTACATCGAGGGGCGCAACCGTCCGTGCCGTGCGAGGGGTCGGCACGGGCGGTGCCCCGATAGTGACTGCCCCGTATCCTTCGGGATCGTGCAGGCAGCCAACGAGTCTCTGGACATCGCCGCACTCGCGGCCCGGATCAGCTTGCCGGACGAGTCGGCTCGGCGCGCCGCGCAGGCGCTGGCGGACACCCGGGCCGGCCTGGGCCGCCTCGGCGAGGTGGCCGTGTGGCTCGCGGCCGTCCAGGGCCGGAGCCCGGCGGCGCCCTTCGAACGCGCGCGAGTCCTCACCCTGAATGCGCAGGAGGCGGGGGAAGACGCCAGCGCGCTGGACGTACCCCCCGAGGCCGAACCCGCCTTCCGGGCGGGCCTGGCGGCCGCCGATGCCGAGGTCGACGGAGGTACGGACCTGCTCGTCCTCACCGGCGGTGAGCACCTTGGGCCGGCAACGGCACTCGTCGCCCTGCTTGCCGGAAAGGACGTCGCATCCGTCGTAGGTCACCGCCCCGGCATGGACGATCGGGACTGGATGCGCAACTGCGCCGACGTCCGCGACACCGCCCGCCGCGGCCGAGCGCACACGGGCGACATCTCCGAGTTGCTGACCACCCTGCCGGCGCCGGAGGTCGCCGTCGCCGCAGGAGTCATCACCGGCGCCGCCGCCCGGCGCACGCCCGTGCTCATCGACGAGCTCGTCCCCGCGGCCGCCGCACTCGTAACGCAGCGGATCAGTTACCGCACGAGCCGCTGGCTCGCCGCCACGCAACGGACCGCCGATCCAGCGCACACCGCGGCGCTCGACCGGCTACGGATCACCCCGCTGCTCGACTACGGCATGGCGGGCGGGACGGGCCTGGGGGCCCGGCTTGCCATCCCGCACCTGCAGGTCGCCGCCCAGGTGCTGACCGAGGCCTAGCGCGTCGACGGGCGAACGAACGGAGGCTTGACGACCTCGAAGGGCTCGGCCCGCCCACGCACGTCCACCTCAACGGCGGAGCCGTCGTCGACCTCGGGTGGCAGCAGCGCCAGCGCGATCCCCTTACGCAACGTCGGCGAGAACGTCCCCGATGTGACCACGCCGGCGTCGACGCCGTCGATGATGACCACCATGCCCGGCCTGGGGATGCCCCGCCCCGTCGCCACGAGGCCGCGCAACCGCCGCGCCGGGCCTGCCTGCTTCTCCGCGAGCAGCGCATCTCGTCCCCAGAACGCCGGTTTGTTCCAGCCCACCGCCCAGCCGGCCCGCGCCTGGTTCGGTGTGATGTCCAGGGAGAGGTCTTGCCCGTGCAGTGGGTACCCCATTTCGGTGCGAAGGGTGTCGCGCGCGGCGAGCCCGCACGGCACGATGCCGAACGGCTCCCCCGCCGCCATCAGCGCGTCCCAGACGGTACCTGCGGCAGGGGACGGAACCACCAGCTCGTAACCCCGCTCGCCGGTGTATCCGGTGCGGCACACGGTGAGCCGCACCGATCCCACGTCGGCTCCGGTGAAAGACATGTAGTCGTGGTCGACGGGCAGACCGATCGCCGAGAGCACCTCGTCGCTGCTCGGACCCTGAACAGCGATGATCGCGAAGTCGTCATGAGCGTTGGTGACTCGCACAGTGGCGGGCGCGGCGGCAGCGAGCCGCCGGACCACCTCGGCGTTGTTGGCCGCATTCGGGATGAGCAACAGATCGTCGGCGGACAGCAGATAGACGATCAGGTCGTCGACGACTCCCCCGGACTCGTCGCAGCACATCGTGTACTGGGCCTGGCCGGGCTCGATCTTGTCCAGGGCGTTGGTCAGGCAAGAGTCCACGAAGGCGCGCGCGCCGGGACCGGTCACCGTGGCCTTGCCCAGATGGCTCACATCGAACACGCCGACACGTTCACGCACGGCGGCATGTTCGGTCATGACGCCGGCGTACTGCAGCGGCATCCGCCAGCCACTGAACTCGGCGAACTTGGCACCCAGGGCCTCGTGCCGCTCATGTAGCGGGCTACGGCGAAGTGCGTCGGTCACAGCAGGTCACCCTAGCCCTCGGCGTACGCGGACGGACCAGGCACGGCCAAAGACCCTGGCCATGAGGCCATTGACCGCACACGCGTAACATCGCCCGGGACACCCACCCGTCCCACGCCCGATAGGAGAGTCGTGACCACCCTCACCCTGTCCTCCGCCGATCCGACCGGACTCAAGGTCGACGCTCTCGTCATCGGCATCGCCAACGGCAACGGCGCCCCGACTCTGCTCCCCGGCGCCGAACCGGTGGACGCGGCACTCGGTGGCTCGCTCACGACGACGCTCGAGCAGCTCGGTGCGACCGGCAAGGCGGACGAAGTCACGAAACTGCCGGCCGGTGGCGCCACCAAGGCCGCGGTCGTGGTCGCGGTGGGGGTCGGAACCGTCGACGAGGGTGGCCCGACGCTCGAGGCGATCCGGCGCGCCGCCGGTGCAGCGGCCCGGGCGCTGAAGGGCACCGAGTCGGCCGCGTTCTCGCTTCCGGCCGACGAACCAGACCGGGCCGCGGCCGTCGCCGAGGGCGTGCTGCTGGGCGCCTACACCTTCGATGAGTACAAGACCAACGGCGATGACAAGGCACCGCTGGCATCGGCCACCATCGTCGGACCGGACGTCAAGGCCAAGTCCGCCAGGACGGCGGTCGAGCGGGCCGAGATCGTTTCCGGGGCGGTCAACAAGGCCCGCGACTGGGTCAACACGCCACCACGAGACCTGCCGCCCGCAGAATTCGCGGCCGCCGCCGTCGCGTACGCGAAGGGGGTCAAGGTGGACGTCGAGGTCCTCGACGAGAAGGCCCTGGCCAAGGGCGGGTACGGCGGCATCCTCGGTGTCGGGCAAGGCTCGGTCCGCCCACCGCGCCTGGTCAGGATCAGCTACCGGCCGGCCCGGGCGGTCAAGCACATCGCGTTCGTCGGAAAGGGCATCACCTTCGATTCCGGCGGCCTCTCGCTCAAGCCGAACGACGCGATGGTGACGATGAAGTGCGACATGGCCGGAGCCGCGGCCGTGCTGACCGCCGTCGTCGCGATCGCGAAGCTGGCGCCCAAGGTGGCCGTCACGGCGTACGGTGCACTGGCCGAGAACATGCCGTCCGGTAGTGCCCAACGCCCATCCGACGTACTCACCATCTACGGCGGCAAGACCGTCGAGGTCCTCAACACCGACGCCGAGGGCCGGCTCGTGATGGCGGACGCGCTGGTCCGCGCCGGCGAGGACGAGCCTGATCTCATCGTCGACGTCGCCACACTGACCGGGGCATGCGTCGTGGCCCTCGGCACGCGGGTTTCGGGCATCATGGCCAATGACGACGACCTGCTCGCCAGGCTGCGCGAGACGTCCGAGCGAGCCGGGGACGCGATGTGGCCGCTGCCGCTTCCCGGTGAGCTGCGGGAGAAGCTCGACTCCGCGGTCGCGGACATCGCCAACATCGGCGAGCGGTGGGGCGGCGCGTTGTCCGCCGGGGTGTTCCTCAAGGAGTTCGTCGGCGAGAACATCAAGTGGGCCCACCTCGACATCGCGGGACCGGCATTCAACGAGGGATCGCCGTACGGATACACCCCCAAGGGCGGGACCGGCGCGGCCGTGCGAACCCTCGTGCAGATCGCGCAGGACGCCGAGGCGGGCATCCTGCCGTGACACGCGGCGTTCGGCTATGACGCGCGGAGTCGCGCTGGTGCGACGGCCGAGCAGCCGTCTCGCCGAGGGCATCGTCACTCACATCCGCCGCCAACCGATCGACATCGCGCTGGCCGGACGTCAACACGACGCGTACCGCGGCGCTCTCGCCGATGCGGGGTGGACGATCGCCGAGGTGCCCCCGGCCGACGATCACCCCGACTCGGTGTTCGTCGAGGACACCGTGGTGGTCTGCGCCGGCCTGGCCGTCCTGACCCGCCCGGGCGCCGCGGCCCGCGTGGGCGAGATCGCCGGTTCCGAGGCCGCCGTGCGGGAGCTCGGCCTGGACATCGCGCGGATCGAACCGCCCGGCACTCTCGACGGCGGGGACGTCCTGCAGGTGGGACGCACGGTCTACGTGGGCGTCGGCGGACGGACGAATCGTGCCGGCGTGGCTCAGTTGCGCGACCACCTGGCACCGACGGGCCGAGACGTCGTCGCGGTGCCTCTTGGCGAGGTTCTGCACCTGAAATCGGCGGTCACCGCGCTGCCCGACGGGACGCTGCTGGCGTTGCCCGAGTTGATCGACACCGGCGCCATGCCGACCGTGCACCCGGTGACAGAGGAGACGGGCTGCCATGTCGTGCCGCTCGGCGGTGACGAGGTGCTGATCGCCGCGTCCGCGCCCCGTACCGCGGAGTGGCTGGCCGCTCGCGGATACCGGCCGGTCGTCGTGGACATCAGCGAGTTCGAGAAGCTCGAGGGGTGCGTCACCTGCCTGTCCGTGCTGGTTACTCAGTGATCGAAGAACCATCCGTCCCGGCTGGCCGGGACGGATTCTCCGTTGATCAAGAAGACTCGCCGCGTTGACGCTGGTTCCACGCTCTCATCCGCGGCGGGTAGCCCACCACCTGCGCGTCGTACACGGGAATCTCCAGCTTGCGGGCCAGTTCCTCGGCCGCCTTGGGGTCCCGCACCCGCCTCCGCGTCCATTCGCCGTCGTGCGCGACGAAGACGACCGTGGTCGAGGTCATCGTCGTGGCCGGTTCGACGTATGCCTCGACACCTTGCCTGCTGCGGGCGAACTCCTTCAGGTGCGCAGTGTCCGCGCTGTCCGCCGCCCGATCCAGGCTCCCGCCGGCACCCTTGGCCCGCCGCCTGCCGAACAACCGCATCACAACCTCCGCGACCAAGATACGTAACGAGACAGCGCACTGCGCCACCCGGGGCGTCCGGCGCGGGCAGGATAAGAGTGGAAAGATACGGTACGCGAGGCCTATCCGGCCCATCCGATCCGAGACCAAGGAGCGAGACTCCCGTGGCGAACAACGCTGATGAGTCCACCAGTTTCGACATCGTCGTGCTAGGCGGCGGTAGCGGCGGCTACGCATGTGCATTGCGAGCAGCCGAGCTGGGCATGACGGTCGCGCTGATCGAGAAGGACAAGGTCGGCGGCACCTGCTTGCATTACGGCTGCATCCCGACAAAGGCGCTGCTGCATGCCGCGGAGGTGGCCGACGCGGCCCGCGACTCGGCCCAGTTCGGCGTCAAGGCCACTCTGGACGGCGTCGACGTCCCGGCCCTGCAGTCGTACAAGGACAGCGTGGTCAACCGCGCATACAAGGGCCTGCAAGGGTTGATCAAGGCCCGCAAGATCACCCTTGTCGAGGGTGCGGGACGGCTCGCGGGGCCGAACGCGGTCGAGGTGGACGGCACCCGGTACGAAGGGCGGCAGCTGGTCCTGGCCACCGGCTCCTACGCCAAGACCCTGCCGGGGCTCGAGTTGGACGGCGAACGGGTGATCTCCAGCTACGAGGCGCTGACGCTCGATCGGGTGCCGTCGTCCGTCATCGTCCTTGGCGGCGGGGTCATCGGTGTGGAGTTCGCCAGCGTCTGGCGGTCTTTCGGCGTGGAAGTGACGATCGTCGAGGCACTCCCCCGGCTTGTGCCGAGCGAGGACGAGGACGTGTCGAAAGCGGTCGAACGCTCCTTCCGCCGCCGCGGCATCGGATTCAAGACCGGTGCGCCGTTCAAGGAGGTCGAGAAGGCCGACTCCGGTGTCCGCGTCACGCTCGAGGGCGGCGATGCGCTCGAGGCCGAACTCATGCTCGTCGCCGTCGGTCGCGGTGCGGTGACCGAAGGACTCGGTTACGAGGAAGCCGGCATCACGCTCGACCGTGGCTTCGTGCCTACCGACGACCGCTTCCGGACCAACGTGCCCGGCGTATATGCGATCGGCGACATCGTGCCCGGTCTGCAACTGGCCCACCGCGGCTTCCAGCAGGGCATCTTCGTGGCCGAGCACATCGGCGGGCTCGACCCGGTGCCGTTCGACGACACCGGCATTCCGCGGGTCACGTACTGTGACCCCGAAGTCGCGTCGGTCGGCCTGACCGAAGCGGCCGCCGCTGAGATGTACGGCGCCGACAACATCGAGTCGTACCGGTACGACCTTGCCGGCAACGGCAAGAGCCAGATCCTCAAGACTCAGGGGTTCGCCAAGCTCGTCCGGCTCAAGGGCGACCGGGTCCTCGGGGTGCACATGGTCGGGGCCCGGGTCGGCGAACTCGTGGCAGAGGCCCAGCTGATCTACAACTGGGAGGCGCTGCCGGACGATGTGGCGCAGCTCATCCATGCCCACCCGACCCAAAGCGAAGCACTCGGCGAAGCCCACCTCGCCCTCGCCGGTAAGCCCCTCCACGTCCACAGCTGAGTGGCATGCTTCAGTAGGCTCTGATCCTTGAAGGAAGTCGAAAGGACGACGACGATGGCGACCTCCGTCACACTGCCCGCGCTCGGTGAGAGCGTCACCGAGGGGACAGTGACTCGCTGGCTCAAGCAGCCCGGTGAGGAGGTACAGGCCGACGAGCCGCTGCTGGAGATCTCCACCGACAAGGTCGACACCGAGATCCCCTCGCCGGTCTCCGGCGTCCTGCTCGAAATAAAGGTGCAGGAAGACGAGACGGTCGAGGTCGGCGCGGAACTCGCCATCATCGGCGACGCGTCCGAGACCGGCGGCCAGGCGGCCGCCCCGGCCGGCGAGGAGAGGCCGGCCGAAAGCGACGAGCCGCTCCTGAGTGGACCAGAGCAAAAGGCGGAGCCCGAGTCGGGGGCCGAACAGCCGCAGGCCGAGGAACCCGCCCAGCAACAGGCCGAGGAACCCGCCCAGCAACAGACCGCCGAGGAACCGGCCGAACAGCCGCAGGCCGAAGAGCAGGCTCCCGAGAAACCGGCCCAGGAACAGACCGGGCGGCCGGAGCAGGCGCCCGCGGCCCAGCAGGCCGAGCAGCCGTCCGGCGACGGCA
>Ga0299914_10001531_pt1 | contig 15351 bp, 10 predicted proteins | sample RVTome_10_FD_201361 | JGI IMG/M metagenome (GOLD analysis project Ga0299914, IMG submission 201361) | Soil microbial communities from uranium-contaminated site in the Upper Colorado River Basin, Wyoming, United States - RVT153D57 (version 2) ...
ACATCGGCGAGAGCTACGTGCAGGAGTTGGTGGGCAAGGCCACCGAGCTCGGGGAGAGCGCCGGCGAGCGGGGCCTGCGCTGGCACTTCGTCGGGCGCCTGCAGCGCAACAAGGTGCGCAAGGCGGCGCCGCACGTCTGGTTGTGGCACAGCGTCGATCGCCTCGCCCTCGGGGCGGAGATCGCCCGGTGGGCGCCGGGCGCGGCCGTGCTGGCTCAGGTCAATGCCTCCGGCGAGGCGAGCAAGGCCGGCTGCGAGCCGTCGATGGCGCCGGCGCTGGTCGACGGCCTGGTCGACCTGGGCCTGCACGTGCACGGGCTCATGACCATCGCTCCCGCCGGTCCCGCCGAGGGCGCCCGGCCGGCATTTCGCACGTTGCGGGAGCTGGCGGGGCGGCTGGGGCTGGGGGAGTTGTCGATGGGGATGTCCGACGATCTCGAGGTCGCGGTGCAGGAGGGGGCCACGATGGTCCGCGTCGGCCGTGACCTGTTCGGTCCGCGTCCCGATCAGGCGGGGGTGCGAGACTAGGTACCGGATACGGCCGTGGAGGACTCATGGCATCGATGTGGCGCAAGGCGATGCTCTACCTGGGGCTGGGCCCCGACGACGAGTACGACGACTTCGACGTCACCGGCGAGCAGTCGGTGGCGCCGCACTCGGGCCCGGCCCGGGCGTCGGGCCGGCGGAGCGGGTCGGGCACGGTGCAGCGTGACCCCGAGCCCAGCGGCTCGGTGCGCACCCTGGCGCCCGGCCGCCACGACGACCGCAACGGCAACGGCCACGGCCGCGCGGGCGGCGACGACCTCACCGGCGACGTCTCGCCCGGACGCGAGCCCGGTGCGACGCGCCGCGGGTCCGACGGCGACCGCACGGGACGCGGCCGCGGCGGGGTCCTCCGTTCGCTGGCGCCCGGTGCGACGACCAAGCCCTTCGTGGTCGGCCCGACCTCGTTCAACGACGCGCAGGACGTGGCCGACAAGTTCAAGGTCAATGTGCCGGTGATCCTGAACCTGCAGGGCGTCGACCGCGACCTCTCCCGTCGCATCATCGACTTCGCCAGCGGCCTCTGCTACGGCCTCGGGGGCCAGATGGAGCGGGTAGCCAACCACGTCTATCTTCTGACGCCGAACGACGTCGAGGTCTCGCTCGAGGAGAGGCGCCGCCTCCGCGAGCGGGGCTACGAAGCCTGATCTGCCAACCTGCTACCGCCTGTCTTCGCCAGCACCGCCGGAGCCACCCGACCCGTGATCATCGTCTGCATCGCGATCCAGCTCTACATGGTGATCATCTTCGTCCGCATCATCATGAGCTGGTTCCTGCCCACGCCGGGCACCACCTACGCCCAGATCTACGACGTCTTCTACCGGCTGACCGAGCCGGTGCTGGCGCCGATCCGCTCGATGCTGCCGCCGATCCGCATGGGCGTGGCGGCGCTCGATCTCTCGCCGATCATCGTCTTCCTGGTGGGCCAGATCGTGTACCGAGCGATCTGCTGAGGGGCCGAGCGGGCAACCGCTCCGACACTTCAGTTCACCTTGACCGGGTTCGTTACTCTGTCGCGCCATGGAATTGACCCCGCAGACGCTCCACGCTGTCGAGTTCCGGGAGGCACGGCGCGGTGGCTACAACACCCGTGACGTCGACGACTTCCTGGAGCGTGTGGCCGCAGGCGTCGGGCAGCTGCACGAGCGCCTGCGTGAGGTGGGCGCTCGGGCCGAGACCGCCGAGGCCCGGCTGCTCGATGCGCAGCGGCAGCTCGAGGACTACCAGCGCCGCGGGCCGTCCGCGGCGCCGGCGTCGAGCCCCGGGGCCCAGGGGGTCGGGGTCAACGAGACCGACGACACGCTGCGGCGCACGCTGGTGCTGGCGCAGCGCACCGCCGACGCCACCATCAAAGAGGCGAAGCAGGAAGCCAACCGCCTGATCGACGAGGCCCGGGCCGACGCCACCCGCACCCGGATGAGCGCCGAGGACGAGGCGCGGCGCGGTGCCGACTACGCCCGGGCGTCCGTCGAGGCCGAGCTCGACGGCCTGGTCGACCAGCGCGAGGCGCTCCGGTCCGACCTGGACATCCTGAACCGCCACATCGACGACCAGCGCGAGCGCATCCGCGCCGGCATCGCCGAGCTGCGCAGGATCGTCGAGGACGACGCCCACCTGACCCCGGGTCCGGTCCCCCCCTTCGCCGACGTCGACCGCCCTGCGGCCCCGCCGCTTCCGAGCCGGGCGGCGTACGGCTCCCGACCGGCGCCACCAGCCGAGCCGGACGACCCGGCGGCGCCGTACGGCGCAGCGAACCCGGGCGCCCAGGTGGCCGCCCTCCAGGAGCCACCTACCCCCGACAACGGCCCGTGGAGCCAGCCGATGCCGTTCATGGCGCCGGGCGACGCGCATCGCCTGGGTGACGTCGGGAGCGGGGAACGTGCCCCGTGGCTGCCGTCGGAGCTGCGCACGTCGGTGAGCGACGATCCGCCCGCCCCGCCTGCGCCCTCGGCGCCGGTCCCCGCGGCCGAAGAACCGGTGGCGCCCGGCGCCGACCCGGGGGCCAACGGCACCGACGCGTCGCCCGAGCCGGAGACGCGGCCGAGCGAGTGGGGTCGGGCCGTGTTCGATCCCGAGCTGACCGACCCGCCGGAGGGCTGACCTCCCACGCGGGGTGCCCTTCGAAGCGCCCTGTCCGCTGGGCCTCTATGCCACGTCGATGGTGACGGCGACCTCGTGGCCGTCGACGCTGAGCACATGCGCGCCGCCCGCCTGGGCACGGGTCAGCCCGACCGCCAGCACCTCGTTCATCACGTAGTCGCGGTGCGCGTCGAGCGCAGCCCACACGACGTCGTCGGCGTCGATCGCAAGGACCACGCGGTCGGCGATGTCGAGGCCCACGTCCTTGCGCAGGTCGTTGAGGCTCCGCACCAGCTCGCGCGCCAGCCCCTCGCGTCGTAGGTCGTCGTCGAGCTCGAGGTCGAGTGCCACCGCCCAGCCGCCGTCTTCGGCCAGCGCGAATTCCTCGTGGCGGTCGGCCCGGACCTCGACCTCAGCCGGGGTCAGCCGCTCGCCGGCCACCTCGATGAACCCGTCGGACTCGAGCCGGCGCCGCAACGCCGACCCGTCCGCCTCGGCCAGCGCGCGCTTCACGTCGTTCACCTTGGGCCCCAGGCGCGGCCCGAGCGCCCGGAAGTTGGGCACGATCGTCCACGACATCAGGCCCGAGAGGGTGTCGACGTCGTCCAGCGCCTTCACGTTGAGCTCCGATGCGATCTCGTCGAGCGCCTGGCGCCCGAGGCCGGCCCCCGGGTGCAACAGCAGCGCGCGGCGCAGCGGCTGACGCACCTTGACCTTGGCGTCGGTGCGGGCGGCCCGGCCGAGGGCCACGAGGCGCCGGGCCGCGCCCATCTGCTCCGCCAGCGCGGGATCGCTGCGCCCGGTCGGCAGCGGCCAGTCGGCCAGGTGCACCGACGCGTCGCCGGTCAGCGCCACGTAGAGCTCGTCGGCGAGGAACGGGCAGAACGGGGCCAGCAGCTTGCTGGTCACCACCAGGGCCTGGTGGAGGGTGGCGTGGGCGTCGGGGTCGTCGGCCTTCCAGAACCGGGGCCGGCTGCGGCGGACGTACCAGTTCGACAGGTCGTCGACGAACCGGGCGAGGCTGCTGGCGCCGCCGAGGGCGTCGAAGCCGTCGAGCGCATCGGTGACCGCGGACACGGTGGCGTCGAGCTCGCCCAGCAGCCAGCGGTCGAGCACGTGTGACGGCTCCGGGCCCTGCCCGCCCGGGTCGGGCTCCCAACCGTCGAGGTCGGCGTAGGTGACGAAGAAGCTGAAGACGTTCCACAGCGTCAGGAGGGTCTGCCGGGTGGACTCGCGGATCCCTTCCTCGGAGACCCGCCTGGTCGTCCACGGCTGGCCGGCCGAGAAGAAGTACCAGCGCAGGGCGTCGGCACCGAACCCGGTGAAGATCTGCCAGGGATCGATGACGTTGCCCTTCGACTTCGACATCTTCTGGCCCTGCTCGTCGACGAGGAGCCCGAGGCTGACGACGTTGCGATAGGGCGTGGAGCCGAACACCAATGTGTTGACCGCCAGCAGCGAGTAGAACCACCCCCGCGTCTGGTCGATCGCCTCGCAGATGAAGTCGGCGGGGAAGCTGGCATCGAACCGCCCGTCGTCGGCGAAGGGGTGGTGGAACTGGGCCGACGGCATCGACCCCGAGTCGAACCACGCGTCGAGCACGGGCAGCAGGCGCCGGACCGTCCCTCGACAGCGGGGCTCCGTGCACGTCCACGTGATGGCGTCGACGTAGGGCCGGTGAAGGTCGATCTCGGACACATCGCGTCCCGCCAGCTCGGAGAGCTCGGCTATCGATCCGACGCAAGTGTCCGAGCCGCAGGCTCGGCAGCGCCAGATCGGCAGCGGGGTCCCCCAGTAGCGATCGCGCGACAGGGCCCAATCGATGTTGGACTCGAGCCAGCGCCCGAAGCGGCCGTGCTTGATGTGGTCGGGGTACCAGGTGATGGCCTCGTTCTGGGCCAGGAGGTCGGCCCGCCGCTCCTCGGTGCGGACGAACCACGACGTCTTGGCCCAGTAGATGAGCGGGGTGCCGCAGCGCCAGCAGTGGGGATAGCTGTGCTCGTAGGGCTGCTCGGCCACCAGCAGGCCGCGGCGGCGGAGGTCGGCGATGATCTCGGGGTCGGCATCCTTGACGAAGCGTCCCTGCCACGGCGCCACGGTGTGGTCGAAGGTGGCGTCGGCGTCCACGGGGTTGAGGACCGGCAGCCCCTCGACGCGGCCGACCTGGGCATCGTCCTCCCCGAACGCGGGCGCCAGGTGGACGATGCCGGACCCGTCGTCGTCGCTCACGTAGTCGGCGACCACGACCCGCCAACCCTGCTTGCCGGGGGGCGCGTCGACGAAGTCGAAGGGGCGCCGGTAGCGCCAGCCGGCCAGGTCGGTGCCGCGCCACCGCTCCCGCACCTCGGCCTCGGGGAACAGGCGGCCGGCCGCCCGCTCGCCCAGCACCAGGTCGCGGCCCCCGTCCGGGGCGGCGACCTGCACGTACGTGAACTCGGGACCGACGGCGGCCGCCACGTTGGAGATGAGGGTCCAGGGGGTCGTGGTCCAGACCAGCAGGTCGGCGTCGGGCGCAGCCGCGGCCCCGGCCCCTCCGGTCAGGGGGAAGCGCACGTAGATCGACGGGTCGACGACGTCTTCGTAGCCCAGGGCCACTTCGTGTGAGCTGAGCGCGGTGCCGCAGCGCCCGCAGTACGGCGTGACCCGGTGCCCCTCGTAGAGCAGGCCGTTGTCCCAGAGCTGGCGCATGATCCACCAGACGGACTCGATGTAGTCGTTGGCCAGCGTCCAATAGGCGTCGGCGGTGTCGATCCACACGGCCGTGCGCTCGGTGAGCGCCGACCAATCCTCCACGTAGCGCTGCACCGACTCCCGGCAGCGCTGGTTGAACGCCTCGATGCCGTACGCCTCGATGTCGGCCTTGGTGGCGAGCCCGAGCTCCTTTTCGACCTCCAGCTCGACCGGCAGGCCGTGGCAGTCCCAGCCACCCTTGCGCGACACGTCGTGGCCCCGCATGGTCTGGAAGCGGGGGAACAGGTCCTTGAACGCCCGGGCCCACACGTGGTGGAGCCCCGGCCGACCGTTGGCGGTGGGAGGACCCTCGTAGAAGATCCACGGCTCGGCGCCCTTGCGCAGCCGTGCCACCTCCTCGACGACCTCGCGCTCGCGCCACCGGGCCAGCACCCGCTCCTCCAGAGCGGGCAGGTCCAGACCGGGGTCGACGGGGCCAAAAGGCATGTCGCTCAGCGTAGGCCGCGGTGGGATTCCGCCCCCTCACGCGTATCCTGCACGCCTTCCCTTGACCCTCTACGGGGGTCGGCGTACTATCCGGCACCCTTTTCCCGAGAACGGCGAGATCCCCCCATGCCCAGAGCCACGAAAGCCGCTCCGGCCCGCAAGTCCGCCTCCCGCTCCAGGGCCACCAAACGCTCGAGCAAGGCGGCCGCGCTCGACAAGTTCCTCGAGGGTCAGCTCCAAGCCCTGACCGAGGAGCGCGCCACGTACCTGCACCAGGCCGAGAGCCTGCAGGCCGAGGCGGACTCGCTCACCGAGGACCGCGAGCCGGGCGACGTGCAGTTCGACGAGGAGTCGGGCGAGGGTGACACACTGGCCGTGGAGCGCGAACGTGACCTGGCGCTCTCCGCCCAGGCCCGAGCCGCCATCGAGCAGATCGACCGGGCGATCGAGAAGATCCACGACGGTTCCTACGGCAAGTGCGACTCATGCGGCACCACGATCCCCAAGGAGCGACTCCGGGCCCTGCCGTACGCGGCGCTGTGCGTGAAGTGCAAGAGCGGGGGTCTGGGCCTGGGTCGTTGACGGGGGAGGCTCAGACCCCCGTCGCCACCGCGCAACGGGGGCGATGGCCACTGCTCCTGGGCGTCGCCGCCGCCGTCCTGACCGCCGACCAGCTCACCAAGTGGTGGGCGGTCGAGACGCTGGACACGCGCACGATCGACATCGTGTGGACGTTGCGGCTCAACCTGGTCGTCAACTACGGCTCCGCCTTCAGCGTGGCCCGGGGCCGGGGTGCGGTGATATCGCTGCTGGCGCTGGCGGTGGTGGCCGTCCTGCTGCGCTCGGGTCGCTATGCCACCAGGCCGGGAACGGCGGTGGCCATCGGGCTGGTCGCCGGCGGGGCCCTGGGCAACCTGATCGACCGCGCCTTTCGGGCGGGCGACGGCTTGCTGGGGGGCGGGGTCGTGGACTTCATCGACGTCCAGTGGTGGCCGGTGTTCAACATCGCCGACGCAGCCATCGTCGTGGGTGCCCTGCTGCTGTTCGGCACGCAGTGGCGCCAGATCGACGAGGAACCCGGGCAATGAGCGAGGGCCGATTCCGCGGATCCCGGACCTCTCGGGGGACGGACGCCGGCCGGCGATGGGGCCAGCGGCGGATTCGACCCTCGTAGCGACGGTGCCGCGGGCGCTCGACGGCCAGCGGCTCGACCGGGTCGTCGCCATGGTCGCCGGCTGCAGCCGGTCGGAGGCCGCGGCGCTGGTCGATGCCGGGGGTGTGACGGTCGAGGGGCGGCCGGTCACCACCCGCTCGCACCGCGTTGCCGAAGGTGATGCGCTCGAGGTGGCAACGGCCGGCCGGCCCGCCCCGGATGCCCTGTCCCCCGATCCCACTGTCGACGTGGCGCTGGTGTACGAGGACGCCGACCTGCTCGTCGTCGACAAGCCCGCCGGCCTGGTGGTGCACCCCGGCGCCGGCCGGCACGCGGGGACCCTGGTCCACGGTTTGCTCGCCCGGTTCCCCGAGGTCCGAGCCGTGGGCCAACCCGACCGTCCCGGCATCGTCCACCGCCTCGACAAGGGCACGTCGGGGCTGCTGCTGGTCGCCCGGTCCCAGACCGCGTACGACGCGCTGGTGGCGATGCTGGCGGCGCGCGGGGTCGAGCGGCGCTACCGGGCCCTGGTGTGGGGCGCCGTCGACTCGCCGGCCGGGATGGTCGATGCCCCGGTGGGGCGCAGCCCCCGCGATCGCACCCGCATGGCGGTGACGCTGGCCGGCAAGGACGCCCGCACCCGCTACGAGGTGGTCGGCGGCTTCACGGACCCGGTGACCGTCACCGAGCTGCGCTGCACGCTCGAGACCGGCCGGACCCATCAGATCCGGGTCCACATGGCGGCGATCGGCCACCCCGTGGTCGGGGACGAGCGCTACGGCGGCCGCCGCGCCTCGTTGCCGTCGCCGCGGACGTGGCTGCACGCCGAGCACCTGGCCCTTGCGCACCCCATCACCGGCGAGCGGCTCGCCTTCGACTCGCCACTGCCGGACGACCTGGCGACCGTGCTGGCGCCGCTGCGCTGACCCTGTCCGACCCCTGCCCGACCCTGTCCGAACGTGCGGTGGTTGGGCATGCCATGGCGGCGGTAACCGCCGCAAGTTCGTCAGTCGACGGGCTCGACCACCGGCCAGTCGCGCTCGCCGCGGGCCATCCGGGCGATGTCGGCCAGCGTGAGCCCGTCGAGGTGGCGGCGCATGTGCTCCCCCAACACACCCCAGATGGCGAGGAGCACGCACTGGCCCTCGTGGTCGCAGGCGCCGTTCTGGTGGGGCTCGCCGAAATCGCCCACCGTGATAGGGCCGTCGACCGCGCTCACGATGTCGCCCAGGGTGATGGTGGCGGGCTCCCGCGCCAGCACGTAGCCGCCGCCCACGCCCCGTTTGGACCGGACCAGCCCCGCCCCCTTGAGCGCCAACAGGATCTGTTCGAGGTAGGGCTGTGGCAGGCCGGTGCGCTCCGCGATGTCCCGGACCGAGGTCGGGCCCGCCTCGGCCGCGTGCAGCGACAGCGACAGCAGTGCCCGGCTGGCGTAGTCGCCGCGGGTCGACACCTTCATGCCGCGAGCGTAACGAGTCGGTCGCGGACCGACGCCGTTAGTGGTAGCGGCCGGGTCGGGCCGGACGGTATGTGCGGAGTGCGAACGGGGCGGAGGCGCCCCCAACCCGCCTGATCGCTTTGCGCCGGGCTGGGTACGGTGGACCCCGGAAAGGCACAGGCGTGGTCCACGAACCCCTATTACCTGACTACGGCGGGGCCTGCGTGACGAACGTCGTGCCTGCGCTCCTCGGACACCCCGACGATGCGCCGCGCTGGCTTCCGGCGATCGCCGTCGACGCGCGCCAAGTCGTGCTGTTCGTCCTCGATGGCATGGGCTGGGAACAGCTCGCGGCCCGGCGCCCCCTCGCCCCCACACTGGCGGCCATGGAGGGGGGGCCGATCACCACGGTGGCGCCGTCGACGACGTCGACCGCCCTCACGTCGATCACCACCGGCCTGCCGCCCGGGGAGCACGGGATCGTCGGCTACCGCATGGCGGTCCACGGCGAGGTCCTCAACGTCCTGCGCTGGTCCACGGCCGCCGGGGATGCCCACCAGAGCCTGCCGCCGGCCAAGCTGCAGTCCGCGGCCCCGTTCCTGGGCCAGCGACCCCCGGTGGTGACGCGGGCCGAGTACCGCCGCTCGGGGTTCACCGGCGCCCACCTCGAGCCCGCCCGGTTCTTGGGCTACCGGACGATGGCGACCATGGTCGCCGAGGTCGAGGGCCTCCTGGCCCGGGGCGAGCCCTTCGTGTACGCCTACTACGACGGGCTCGACAAGGTCGCCCACGAGTACGGCCTGGGGGAGTACTACGACGCCGAGCTCGCCTGGATCGACCAGGTCGTCGATCGGATCGTCTCCCGCCTGCCCGCGGGTGCCGCCCTCGTGGTCATCGCAGACCACGGCCAGGTCGAGACCGGCGACGACGTCGTGGACCTGGCGCCCGCGGTGCTGGGGCAGTGCTCGATGCAGTCGGGGGAGGCGCGGTTCCGGTGGCTGCACGCGCGTCCCGGGCGTGCGGGCGCCCTGTGGGACGCAGCGACCGAGCACCACGGCGCCGACGCCTGGGTGGTCACGCGTGACGAGATCGTGGCCGGGGGCTGGTTCGGCCCGGTGGTGACCGAGGCGGCCCGGTCCCGCTTGGGCGACGTGGCCCTGGTGGCGCGGACCAACGTGGCCTTCCACGACCCCCAGGACGTCGGCCCCTACGAGCTGGTCGGGCGCCATGGGTCGCTGACCCCGGCCGAGATGCTGGTCCCCCTCCTGGCCGCCCGGCGCTGACCCCACCGGGCCAGCCGACTGCTTCGCCCGGGCGTGCGGGATACGCGGCGGGCCGTGGCAGGATGGCCCCCATGTCGTTCACCGACGATCAGAGCGCCGGCCGGCCCGGGCCCGGCCAGCCGCCCGCCACCTCGACCGACGGGGGCGCAGTCGCCGGCTCGGCTCCCGGCCCGGTCGAGCACCCTGAGGTGGTGCGGCCCGACGAGGAGCGGGACCAGACCAGCGAGGCCGTCGAGCAACCGGCCAAGGTGATGCGGATCGGGTCGATGATCAAGCTCCTGCTCGAAGAGGTGCGCCAGTCCGAGCTCGACGAGCAGAGCCGCGACCGGCTGCGGGAGATCTACGAGACGTCGATCTCCGAGCTGTCGGGGGCCCTCTCGCCCGACCTGCGTGACGAGCTGGGCCGGCTGGCCCACCCGTTCGCGGACACGGCAACCCCCAGCGAGGCGGAGCTGAGGGTCGCCAAGGCCCAGCTCGTGGGCTGGCTCGAGGGCCTGTTCCACGGCATCCAGGCCACCCTCTTCGCCCAGCAGATGGCGGCCCGCCAGCAGCTCGACGAGATGCGCCGCCGCCTGCCGCCGGGCGCACCGCAACCCAACGTCGAGGCCGAAACCCGCCCGGGCACGTACCTCTAGCTGTTCTCCGACGTGGCGGGGAGGCCGAGGTCGTCGCTCACCCATCGTGTGGCCGCGTCTTCCCTGGGTAGTGTGCCTCCCTTCCAGGTCAGAGGGCACGTAGGCTGTCGCTGATGGGGATCGCCGGGAACGCGCGCGGAGGCCACTTGCGCGAGCACGGGGCCCGGGCGCTGCTGGTGCTCGCGGTCGCGGCGGTCGTGGCGACCGTCGCCGCGGGACTGGTGCTTGCCGATGTCGATCGGGTCGAGGTCGTGGCGACGCTCCTGTTCGTCCCGGTGTTCGCCGCGGGCCTCTTGGGTGGACGCAGCGCCGGCTGGCTGACCGCCGGTGCCGCCACGGTCGTCTACCTGGCGCTCCGCGCCGCCGACGTGGATGACGCCGGGGTGGCGAGCGTGGGCTTGCTGGCGCTCACCCGAGCCGTCGCGTACGCCGTAGCGGCCGAGGTGGGGGTGCGCGCCCAGCCGCTGGTCGACCGCCTGTCGCAGGGCAACGAATGGGACGACTCCCCGCTCGTGGCGCGGGGGCGCGCCTTCTCCAAGCGGGAGCGCCCCGGGTACGACGCGTTCGCGGCCGGGGAGCCGACCTCGGTGTGGGTCACGACGCCGGACGACGACGCCTACGCCCGGTCTGACGACGATGCCTACCCCCCGTCGGCCCCCGCCGCCTACGCCGGGCCGGCCCACGCCGACCCGCGCGGGTGGTCCGAGCCCGATCCGGTGGCGTCGGGGGTGGGCGCGACGGGGTCGGAGTGGGCCGCGCCCCTGGGGTCACTCGGCCCGGAGCCCGGCCGGCAGCCGGTACCGCATGCAGGCCCGCCCGGGTCCAACGGCTGGCCGCCGGACCCACCACCCATGTCCCCGCCGCCGTGGTCCGATCCGTATGGGAGCCCCGCGGTCGGGGGGCCCGGCCGCGACGAGTGGGCTCCGCCCGCGGCATCGTCGCCGCCGTGGTCCGATCCGTATGGGAGCCCGGCCGTCTCCGATCCCCGCGGGACGCCTGCCGTCCCGGACGCGGACGGCGCCCGCTGGCAGCCCGGGGGGTGGTACGACGCCGTGCCGTCGCCACCGCCCCGGCCCGCGCCGCCGCGGCACGCCGCCCCGGTGGCGCGGTCGGCTCCGGCGCCGCCGATCGATCCGGAGACGCGGCTCTGGACCGCACGCTTCCTGTGCGACCGCATCGCCGCCGAGAAGGCAGCCTGCGAGCGCACCGGCAGCCCGTTCTCGCTCGTCCTGGTCCAGGTGCCCGACGAGCCGTTCGCGCTGCTGCCCTACCGGCGCCAGGTCACGCTCCTGCGCGAGCTGGGTCACCAGTTCGTTGCGGGCGGCGTGATCGACCACCTGGTCCACGTGCCGGACCAGACCCAGCACTGGTTCGCCGTCGTGCTCCCGGACATCGATCGCGACGGTGCCCAGCTACTGGAGCGGCGCCTGCGCATCGGGATCGGCGGCTACCTCCGCAGCCGTGGCCTGCCGCTCTCCGAGCTGGAGAGCGCGTCGCTCACATCGCCGGACGACGACGCGGCGCTGGGGGCGATCTGGGATGCGCTCGTCGTCCGCGGTGATCCCGCGGGCGCCGGGTCCTCGACCGGCGTCCTGGCGTACTGATCCCGAGCCGACTCGGCCCCCGCTTAACGTTCCCGGGGCCCGATCCGCCGCGCTACGCTCGGCGAATCACACGGGTGTCATTTGTCCACAGGCCCCTGTGGACGACCACGCCGGTGAACTGATCGAGCAGGTTCGCGACGGAGGGAGTCGACCGGGGTGCATCCTCGAGGAAGCTTCACCCACCTCCACGTCCACACCGAGTACTCGATGCTCGACGGTGCCGCCCGCATCGGCGAGGTCGTAGGGGCCGCCGTGGCCGACGGCCAGCCGGCCCTCGGCATCACCGACCACGGCAACATGTACGGCATCCTCGACTTCTACAAGGAGTGCCGGAAGCAGGGGATCAAGCCCGTCCTGGGGACCGAGGCGTACATGGCCCACGAGTCGCGGTTCGAACGCCCGGCTCGACGCGGGCGGGTCGACGACACCGGTGGCGACACCGAGGGCGGCAGGAAGCTCTACTACCACCTGACCCTGCTGGCCGAGACCAACGTCGGCTACCGCAACCTCATCCAGCTTGCCAGCCGGGCGTTCCTCGAGGGCTACTTCTACAAGCCACGCCTCGACTGGGAGACGTTGGCCGACCACGCCGGCGGTCTCATCGCCACCACCGGATGCCTGGGTGGCCACGTGCTCCAGTCGCTGCTCCAGGGCGACGTCGAGGGGGCAACCGCGAAGGCGGCGCGGCTGCAGGACATCTTCGGCAAGGACAACCTGTTCGTCGAGCTGCAGGACCACGGCATAGCCGAACAGCACAGGACGAACCCCCAGCTGATCGAGATCGCCCGACGCATCGGGGCGCCGCTGCTGGCCACCAACGACAGCCACTACGTCCACCAGCACGACGCCGTGGCCCAGGACGCCCTGCTGTGCGTGCAAACCGGCTCGCTGATGAGCGACCCCAACCGGTTCAAGTTCCACGGCGACCAGCACTACCTGAAGTCGGCCACCGAGATGCGGTCGCTGTTCGGTGAGGTCCCGGAGGCATGCGACAACACGCTGTGGATCGCCGAGCGGGCCGACGTCGAGATCGCGTTCGGCAAGCCCCAGCTGCCCACCTTCCCGCTGCCCCAAGAGTTCGCCAGCGACGGCGACTACCTGCGCCACCTGACGTTCGAGGGTGCCAAGCAGCGCTGGGGTGACCCGCTGCCCGACGGCGTGGTGGAGCGGCTGGCGTACGAGCTGCAGGTCATCGGCGACATGGGCTTCAGCTCGTACTTCCTCATCGTCTGGGACCTGATCGCCCACGCCCGGCGCAACGGCATCCGGGTGGGCCCGGGCCGGGGGAGTGCCGCCGGCTGCGCCGTGGCGTACTGCCTGCGCATCACCGACCTCGACCCGATCCGGTACGACCTGCTGTTCGAGCGCTTCCTGAACCCGTCGCGCATCTCCATGCCCGACATCGACATGGACTTCGACTCCCGCTTCCGGGACGAGATGATCCGCTATGCCGCCGAGCGCTACGGCCGTGACCACGTCGCCCAGATCGTCACCTTCTCCACCATCAAGGCCCGGGCCGCCGTGCGCGACGCCGCCCGGGTCCTGGGCCAGCCCTATGCCGTCGGTGACCGGGTGGCCAAGGCCATGCCGCCGCTGGTCATGGGCCGCGACACGCCCCTGTACGCCTGCCTCGATCCGGATCCGCGCTTCGAGGACGGCTACAAGATGGCGGCCGAGCTGCGGCAGATGTACGAGGACGACCCCGACGTCCAGCAGGTGGTGGACGTCGCCAAGGGCCTCGAGGGCCTGCGGCGCCAGGACGGGATCCACGCCGCCGCCGTGGTGATCACCAAGGAGCCGCTCACCGATTACCTGCCGATCCAGCGCAAGCCCGAGAACGGCCAGTCGCTGGAGGACGCGCCCATCGTCACCCAGTACGAGATGCACGGCGTCGAGGAGCTCGGCCTGCTCAAGATGGACTTCCTGGGGCTGCGCAACCTCGACGTGATCACCGACACGGTCGAGGTGATCCGCCGCACCCGTGGTGTCGAGCTGGACATCGACCGCGTGCCGCTCGACGACGAGCCCACCTACGAGCTGTTGCGCCGCGGCGACTCGGTCGGCGTGTTCCAGCTGGAAGGCGGGCCGATGCGGGCGCTCATGCGCTCGCTGCAGCCCACGACGTTCGAGGACGTGGCGGCGTTGGTCGCGCTCTACCGGCCCGGCCCGATGGCCGCGAACATGCACAACGACTACGCCGACCGCAAGAACGGCCGCAAGCCGGTCGAGTATCTGCACCCGGACGCCGCCGAAGTGCTGGGCGACACTTACGGTCTATGCATCTATCAGGAAGGGGTGATGCGGATCGCCCAGAGATTCGCAGGGTACTCCCTCGCCGACGCCGACAATCTTCGCAAGGCCGCAGGCAAGAAGCGCCGCGAGATAATGGCGGCCGAGCGTGAAAAGTTCATCGAGGCCTGCGATCGCACCGGGTATGGCGCCGGATTGGGCAAGGCGTGGTTCGACATCATCGAACCGTTTGCCGACTATGCGTTCCCCAAGGCACACGCGTATGGCTACGGATTCGTCGCCTACCAGACGGCATACCTCAAGGCCAACTATCCCGCGGAATACCTGGCGGCGTTGCTCACGAGCGTCAAGGCGAGCCTGGAGAAGGCGGCCGTCTACCTCGCCGAGTGCCGGGCCATGGGCATCGCCGTCGAGGTGCCGGACATCAACCGCTCGGCGTCGGACTTCGTGCCGGTCGTGGAGCGGCCGGCCGGCGCGGCCGCCGGCACCTCCGGCGGCGGGGAGAGCGGGCGCGCCATCATCTTCGGGTTGTCGGCGGTGCGCAACGTCGGCGAGGGGTTGGTCGGCCACATCGTCGCCGAGCGCGAGGCCAATGGGCCGTACGCCGACTTCTACGACTTCTGCCAGCGGGTCGACTCGTCCGTCCTCAACAAGCGCACGATCGAGTCGCTGATCAAGGCCGGGGCGTTCGACAGCCTCGGCCACAAGCGCAGGGGCCTGCTCACGGTGTTCGAGCAGATCGTCGACCACACGCTCGCCCGCCGGCGCGAGCGCGACATGGGGATCATGACCCTGTTCGGCGACGCCGACGACGCCGCCGCCGGCGGCTTCGGCGACTTCGAGCGCACCGCCATCCCCGACCTCGAGTTCGACAAGCGTGACCGGCTGGCGTTCGAGAAGGAGATGCTGGGCCTCTACGTGAGTGACCATCCCCTGCTGGGCGCGGAGGCGGCGCTGTCGCGCAGGGCCGACTGCTCGCTCGACGAGCTGGCCGACCTTGACGACGGCGACCTCAAGGCGGTGGGGGGCGTGGTGACCGGGCTCCAGCGCAAGTGGACCCGCCGGGGTGACCTCATGGCGGTGTTCACCCTCGAGGACCTGCGGGCCGCCGCCGAGGTGATGGTCTTTCCCCGCACCATGACCGAGCACGGCCACAAGCTGGCCGACGACGCCGTCGTCATCGTGCGTGG
>Ga0299914_10001532_pt1 | contig 15350 bp, 15 predicted proteins | sample RVTome_10_FD_201361 | JGI IMG/M metagenome (GOLD analysis project Ga0299914, IMG submission 201361) | Soil microbial communities from uranium-contaminated site in the Upper Colorado River Basin, Wyoming, United States - RVT153D57 (version 2) ...
GGCGACAGAACGCTCAGGAAGGCGCGCGCCGGCGCCGCGCGCGCGTAGAGCGCGGCCGCGCCGCCGCCCGCCAGCAGGGCGATCGGCACCGCCGCGGCCGAGCCGCCGAGCAGGTCGCCGACCGGCGGCAGCAGGATCGCCGCGACGAGCAGGCCGACGAGCACGAGCTGCAGCCCGTCGCCGAGCGCGGGCCGGACGCGCCCCGCCAGCCACACCAGCGCCGCGAGCAGCGCCGGCGGCACCACCGTGAACACGAGCGCGAAGACGACGATGTCGGCCGCGCTGTTTCCCCGGGCGACGAAGAACTGCGCCTCGCGACCGAGCAGGTCGAACAGCGGCTGCACGAACGCGAAGGCCCACAGCGCGCCGAGGTGCAGCGCCTTCACGTGCGTGGGCGGGCCTCGTAGAGCGTTCGCGTGCCGAGGCGCTCGGTCCGCTCGACCTCGAACCGCTCGCCGAGCGCCCGCTCGAACGGCTCGCTGTCGTAGTCGGGGTTGGCCGTCTCGGTCTTGCCCGAGAGCAGCCGCTGCACCATCGGGTCCTCGCGGTCCGGGAACTCGATCACGAGCGCGCAGTCGAGCGCGTGCACCCAGTCGAGGAACGACGCCACCGGCACGTTGCCCGTGATGACCACGTGGTGCACGAGCGCCAGCGCGAGCGCGAGGTCGGGCGTCCCGCGACGCTCGAGCGACGCCCGCTCCGCGCCGCGCCAGCCGAGGTCCGGCGACGGGTCGGTGATGCTCATGACGAGCGGCAGGATGTCCCTGCGGCCGCGCAGCGCCCGGTAGAGGCCGTCGACGGTCGCGTGGTCGGCGTCGATCGCCACGACGTGGTCGGCGTGCTCGGCCGCCACGCGCGAGTACGTGCCGTCGTTGCAGCCGAGGTCCCAGGTGAGCGCGCCCGGGCGCCGCGCAGCGGCGGCGCGCACGAACTCGGCCTTGCGGCTCGCCTGCTCGTCGCTGTAGGTGTTGGTGGCGCCGTACTCGGTCCAGGCGGTGCGGCCCGGTTTGTACTCGAGCCGCCGCACGAGCTTCTCGAGGCGGCGCAGGTTGGCGTCGAGCAGCTCCTTGCCGAAGCCCGCGCGCTTGAGCTCGCGCTTGACCTCTCGGCCGCCGGTCGCCGCGTAGCGGGCCTCGAGCCGCGCGTGCAGGATCACGTGCGAGAGGACGCCGCGCCGCAGCCGCGGCAGCAGGGCGCGGGCCTCGGGCGGCGCGATGCCGTCGATCGCCCCGCGCAGCCACGCGTGGTACGGCACCCCGCGGTAGGCCTGCAGCATCAGCGGATAGAGGTAGAGCATGCAGAACTGGCGGTAGCCGGCCCACGGCTCGCCCGGGCGCAGCCGCTCGAACGAGCCGACGTCGATGAACACCGGCTCCGCTCCTCGCCACTGCACGTTGTAGGCGGACGCGTCCTTGAGCGTGAGGTCGTGCCGCAGCGCCTCGCGACCGAGCGCGAGCTGGAGCAGCGCCGCGTCCTTGAGCATCGAGAACGGCCACTCGTACGGGTGCGAGACGAACGGCACGCGCTCGTGCCGCAGCGCGGCCGCGGCCGGCTCGCCGGGCAGCGCGGGCAGCGCGTCGAGCTCGACCGGCTCGGTGGCGATCAGCCGGTCGTCGGTCGCCAGCGGCGTGGCGGCCAGCGCCTGCCAGTCCTCCCAGCCGGCCTTCGAGAGGGCGCGGTAGACGGTGCCGTCGCGCAGGAAGACGCGGCTGTCGGGGTCCCGGAAGGAGCCGGTCTCAGCCCTGACCGCGTGACTCAGAGGGCTCGTCCTTACGGATCCGGAGGAGCCTCAGGATGCGGCGCCAGTAGAACTTCGCGGCCACGCCGACGGCGGCGATTCCGCCCACGAGCAGCTGGAGCAGCATGCTGCCCGTGCCCGGATCGAGATAGCCGATCGGTAACACCCCGGCAACATCCTCTCACGAACGCAACTCGGACAGCGCCGCGGCGAAGACCTCGGTGTGGCGGTCGACGTCCTCGTCGGTGGTGTCCGGGCTCATCAGCGCCATGTTGTGGAACGGCGTGATGAGGATCCCGCGGTTGGCCAGGTAGACGTGCAGGAAGTCCTCGAGCTCGCGGTCGTGGGCGGCGGCCGCTGCGCTGCCGGTGCGCGGCGCCGGCGCCGTGAAGATGTACTCGGCGCGGGCGCCGAGCCGGGTCACCGACCAGGCGAGCCCGTTCGCGTCGATCGCCTCCTGGACGCCGGCCGTGAACCGCTCGGCGAGGGCGATCATGCGCTCGAACGCGGCGTCGGTGAGCACGTGCTCGAGCGTGGCGCGGGTGGCGGCCAGCGAGAGCGCGTTGCCGGCCAGCGTGCCGCCGATCCCGCCGGTGTCGACGAGGTCGGCGTCCTTCGCGGCCCCGATCCGCTCGGCCAGCTCAGCCGTCACGCCGAAGGCGCCGGAGGGCACGCCGCCGGCGATCGCCTTGCCGATCGTGAGGATGTCGGGCTCGAGCCCCCAGGCCCGGGTCGCGCCGCCCGGCCCGGCCGAGAACGTGTGCGTCTCGTCGTTGACCAGCAGCGTGCCGTGCTCGCGCGTGAGCCGGCGGACGGTCTCGAGGTAGCCGGGCTCGGGCAGGACGATGCCGATGTTGGTCAGCGCCGGCTCCATCAGCACGGCGGCGACGTCCCCGTGGGCGAGCTGCGCCGCGAGGTCGTCGGGCTCGTTGAACTCGGCGACGCGCGTCGTCCGCGAGAGGTCGACCGGCGGGCCGACGTTGCCGGGCCGGGCGACGACCCGTCCGTCGGCGCGCAGGGCGAACGCCTCGTCGACGCTGCCGTGGTAGCACCAGGCGAACACGAGGATCCTTGGGCGCTGCGTGACGTGGCGGGCGAGCCGGATCGCCCAGCGGTTGGCGTCGGTCGCCGTGAGCGTGAACGACCACTGGGTCGGGCCGAAGCGGCGCGTGAGCTCGGCGCCGACCCAGGCGGCGTCCTCGGTCGGCATCATCGCCGTGATCCCCTGGGCGCTCTGGCATGCGATCGCCTCGACCGTGGCCGGCGGCGAGTGGCCGGCCATCGCGCCGGTGTCGCCGAGCGCGAAGTCGACGAACGTGTTGCCGTCGAGGTCGGTCACGCGCGCGCCGCGGGCGCTCGCGAGGTGCAGCGGGAAGCCGCCGGCGGCCAGGTTCATCCAGGTCATCGGCACGCCGCCGAGCAGGTGGGGCTTGGCGGCTGCATACGCGGCCGCGGAGCGCGGGTGGCGCTCGGCGAAGGCGCGGCGCTCGCGGGCCAGCAGCTCGTTCACGGCGCGGACGCTATCGCTGGGTGTACCAGCGGCCTCGCTCGAGGTCCCGGAAGGCCACCAGGTTGCGCCCGTCGGCGGTGACGATCTCCCAGTAGCGGCGGCGCAGCGGAGCGTCGGTCCACCAGCGGTCCTCGATCAGCCACGACTCGCGGACCGCCTCGACGCGGCGGCCGTCGACCGTCTGCGGCCGGCCGTCGCCGGCCGCACTGACGGTGGCGGGACGGGGCTCGGCGAGACGGCGGGGACCTTTCACCTGAATCCCCCGATCCCTGCGGCGCCTCGCCACGGGTCATCGGTGGATCCAGGTGTCACGGGTCCCAGGGCGTGAGCGCCAGGCGGCGCTCGGGCACGCGCGAGTCGGGATCGACGGGAAGGATGCGCAGCGCGGCGTCCGGCCCCGCGGCGGCGCGCGCCTGGCGGACGGCCTCGCGCAGGCGGGCGGCGCGGACGGCCGCCGCCTCGGCCAGCAGCGAGCGCTGGTCGCCGGTCGGCGGGCCGAAGCCCTCGGCTTTGAGCCGGAGCGCGTCGGCGGGCGCCGGGAGCTCGTTCAGGCGCGGGACGAGCACGAGCCGCATGCGCCGCGGGTCGACGAGCGCCTCGCGGAAGGTCACCCGCGCGCGCCAGCTCCCGCCCTCGACCAGCTTGGCGCCGAGCACGGCGGCACGCAGCGGCCGTCCGCGGCGCTCGCGGCGGGCGAGCAGGCGGTCGATCAGCAGGCCGAGCGCGCGCTCGAGCTGCTGCCCGGAGGCCGACTCGGGCAGCTCGAGCCGCTCCTCGATGCTCTCGGCGGGACGGCGGGGCTTCAGCGGGGAGTCCTTGCCGCGCGCGAGGTCCTTCGCCAGCGGGCCGGCGGCGCCGAAGCGGTCGGCCAGGGCGGCGCGCGGCACGGCGGCGAGCTCGCCGAGCGTGCGGATCCCGAAGCGCTCCAGGGCCTCCGGCAGCGCGGCCGTCTCGGGCCTGCCAGACAGCAGGTCGACCGGCAGCGGCGCCAGGTAGGCGGCGAGCTTCGGGGGCGCGATCTCCGCGCGCCGGACGCGGGCGCGGGAGGCGGCCGCGAGGGCGGCGAAGCGCGACGGCGCCGCTCCCAGGCGCGCCGGGGTGCCGAGCGCACGCCGCGCCGCCGCGATCACCCCCTCGACGGTGCCGCCGTGCAGGTTTCGCAGGCCGCGAGCGTCGAACCAGGCGAGGCCGGGGCGGCCGGGCTCGACCGCCGCACCGACGTTCTCCAAGCCGGTGACGAGCCGCTCCCACTCGTCGGCCACCCCCGCGGGGTCGGGCGTGACCAGCCGCAGCTGCGGGCAGCGCGCGAGCGCCTCCCCCAGCCTGACCCCGGCGCGCACGCCGAAGGCCTCGGCGGCGGCGGACGCCTCGCCGACCAGCTGCTCGCGACCCGCCTCGGGGGCCAGCGCGACCGGCCCGGCGGCCAGCACCTCACGACCGCCGGCGGCGACGGCGAGCTCGAAGCGGGGGATCAGGACACAGACGACCATGTGCGAACACATGTTCGCATCCCTGCCCGGGGAGAGCAACCGGCGAACCGCTCGTGGCGCCTGCCCACCCGTCAGTACGTCGTCGGACGGTTTCGCAATTTGCGCGTTATGGCAGGGGCCGCGGGGGTAGTGGCCGCTTCAATAGGAAGGGCCCCCGGTCGAACCGGAGGCCCTTTCCCGTAGCAGACCTGTAAGCCGGATTCTGTCTTGAGCAGCCATCCATCTGAGCGGCCGACCTGGACCTCGGCGGGCAGCCTGCGAACGGTCCTGCTTGGCCTTGCACCGGGTGGGGTTTGCCTGGCCGCCGCGTCACCGCGGCGCCGGTGCGCTCTTACCGCACCATTTCAACCTTGCCGGCCCTGTGGGCTTAGGCGGTGTGATTTCTGTGGCACTGTCCCGCGGGTTTCCCCGGGTCGGCGTTACCGACCACCGTGCCCTGTGGTGTCCGGACTTTCCTCGAAGGCGCTGTCACCTCCGCGTGCTGCTCAGCCTGCAGAGTGGAACGGTAGCGCGCATAAAGGTATCGTGAACAGACCATGCAGTACGTCCGCAGGCCGGACGACACTGAAGTCATGTACGACGTGATCTACATCGATGCCCACGGCGCGGAGACGCCGGTGGCGCAGCACGTCGACGACCGGAAGGAAGCCACCGACGTCGCCCGGCAGGCCGCTGCCGAGCGCGGTGCCGGGCGTATGGTCCTCCCGGGGTCGACGAAGCTGCCCAACTGCGTCTGTGTCGTGCCGGTGGACGTGGAAGCCGCCTAGCCGGTTTCGCGTGTCTTTGGACGCCGCCAGCATGGCGGCGCGAGGATCGGTCGCGTTGTGAGATACGGTCCCCGCCCATGCGAGTGGGAGTCATCGGCGGCGGCCTCATGGGCTCGGGCATCGCGGAGGTGTGCGCACGCTCGGGCGTCGACGTGACCGTCGTCGAGGTCGACGAGGCGCGCTGCGAGAAGTCGCAGGCCGCGATCGCGAAGTCGCTCGACCGGGGAGTGCGCGGTGGTCACGTGCCGGAGGAGGATCGCTCGACGGCGCTCGAGCGGCTGGCCTTCACGACCTCGCTGGACGACGTCGCGGGATCGGACGCCGCGATCGAGGCCATCATCGAGGACGAGGGCATGAAGCGCGACCTGTTCAAGCGGCTCGACGCGCTGCTGCCCGACGCGCAGTTCCTCGCCTCCAACACCTCGTCGGTGCCGATCATGAAGCTCGGAGCCGAGACGTCGCAGCCGCACAAGGTCATCGGGCTGCATTTCTTCAACCCGGTGCCGGTGCTGCCGCTGGTCGAGATCGTCCACTCGATCATGACCGCCGACGAGACCGCGACCCGCGCGCGCGAGTTCGCGGAGCAGACGCTCGGCAAGGAGTGCATCGACTCCCAGGACCGCGCCGGCTTCGTGGTCAACGCGCTGCTGATCCCGTACCTGCTGTCGTCGATCCGGATGTACGAGTCGGGGTTCGCCTCGCGCGAGGACATCGACCGCGGGATGGTCCTGGGGTGCGCCCACCCGATGGGGCCGCTGCGGCTGTCGGACCTGATCGGGCTCGACACGCTGCTCGCGGTGAGCGAGTCGCTCTACGAGGAGTTCCGCGACCCGGCATCGGTGGCGCCGGCGCTGCTGAACCGGATGGTCGAGGCGGGGCTTCTCGGGCGGAAGTCTGGGCGCGGGTTCTACGAGTACTCGAAGAACTAGGGCTCGCTCGAGAACCCTGCTCGTCGGGAGGGTGGCGCCACCTCGGCGGTCGCGATTCCGCGTGGCGCAACGCGGAGTCCCGATCGACCATCGAAGATCAGGGGCAGCCGCAGGTTGGGGTTGTTGGTGGACGCATAGCGACCACAAACAACCCAGACCGCCCGCACCGCGTCCGCCGGCCGCAACGGCTTCCACGATGCGCTACCAGCCGCCCTTCGTGCCTTCCCTCAATGCCGCACTTCGAGAACGGTCAGCTCAGGATCGAGCTGTGGCGCGCGACGACCTGCCAGCGGCCGTCGATCCGGCTCCACACGTCGGTGAGCCGGAAGGCGTTCGACAGGCTCGTGTGGTGGAAGCTCGCGACCTGCGAGTAGCGGCTGTGCACGACGGCGGTGTCGCCGTGCACTTCGACGTCCATCGACTCGTACGCAAACGACACGATCGTGTAGCCCTCGCGCGCGGCCTCCATCCACTGCTCGCGGGTCATCGGCTCGGGGTTGAGGTGAATGGCGGTGAAGCGGAAGCCGGGCGCGACGATCTCCTCGAGCCGCTCCATGTCGCGGTCCTCAACCGCCTGCATCCACTCCTTCTGGAGCCGAGCCAGCTCGGCGCGGTCGGCTTCGGCGCTCATCGTCGGCCGCAGGCTACAGGCGCGGACGGGCGAGCGGCGGCGCCGGCTCCGACGCTAGGAGAGCGAGGTCCCGCAGGACTCGCAGCGGCCGCCGACGACCCCGGCGCCGGCCGACAGGCGTGGGATCAGCTCGCCGCCGCAGACCGGGCACGCGGCGGGGACGTCGGCGCGCAGGACCTCCCACGCGCGCGAGACCACGTCGTCGAGCGTCGGCCCCTGGTCGACCGGGGCCGGGCGGTGGGTGCAGTCGCCGTCGCGGGCGCGGCGGGCGGCCGGCCTTCGTGGTGTCAGCAGTGCGGTCATGCCACCTTCCTCAGTACCCCGACCACGCGCCCGAGCACCTGCACCTCGCGCGAGCGGATCGGCTCCATGGTGTCGTTCTCCGGCTGCAGGCGCACGTGGTCGCTCTCCCTGAAGAAGCGCTTGACCGTCGCGTCCTCGCCCAGCAGCGCGACCACGATGTCGCCATCCGTCGCGGTGTCCTGCGGGCGGACGACCACCAGGTCGCCGGCGAAGATCCCGGCGTTGATCATCGAGTCGCCCTTGACGGTCAGGACGTACTCGCCCTCGTCGCCGCCGACGCGCGGATCGACCGTCACCCGGTCCTCGATGTTCTCGTCAGCGAGGATCGGCTGGCCGGCGGCGACGTTGCCGACGAGCGGCAGGCCGTCCGAGCCGCCGACGACCGACTTGACGGCGTCCACCGTCCGGTCGAGCAGCTCGATCGCACGCGGCTTCGAGGGATCGCGCCGGAGCAGTCCGACCTTCTCGAGGTTGGCCAGGTGGGCGTGGACGGTCGACGACGAGGCGAGCCCGACGGCCTTCCCGATGTCACGCACCGTCGGCGGATAGCCGTACTTGGCCGAGTACTTCTTGATGAAGTCGAAGATCTCCTGTTGGCGCTTCGTCAGGTCCTTACCGATGTCCATGACGGGCCTCTGCTCCTCGGTGATTTGCGGGGAAGCGAACATCTGTTCGTACAAGGTACAAGGGGGTCAGGACGGATGCAAACGGGAACCGGACCCAGGGCTATACTCCGGCCCTCACCCGCGCCGATGGCGGAATTGGTAGACGCGCCAGGTTGAGGGCCTGGTCCGGGATAACCGGGTGGAGGTTCGAGTCCTCTTCGGCGCATGACGCGAAGGCCCCGCGTGGCGGGGCTTTTGTCGTTCTCGGAGCCGGCGCCAGAAGATCGTCCGCCGACGTCGGCCTGACTGTCGGTATCCCTCAACTCGACGACGTTCTTCATGCGTGTGATGCTGGCCGTGACCACAATGCTCATGACTGCCCCGCTGCTGCGGGTCGGGCTGAGAAGGCGACCTCGCCGGCGCACATCCGCGGGCTGATCCAGCCCTGGCCCGAGCGGCGCGGTCGGTCGCTTCGGCGCCTGGGTCGCGATGGCAGCCGACGTGTGCGAGCAGACGGAACGAGCGCTGAACCGGCGCCTCGCGACCGCCGAGGCCGTGACACGAGCCCGGCGAGTAGGAACACGACAGCTTGTCGCGTGGCGTCCTTGCGCCTCTAATCACCGATCACCCGCGTCGCCGCAGCAGGGCCCGCTTGTCGGGCTTGCCGCTCGCGGCGACCGGAACGCTGGGCACCTCCGTGATCGTCCGAGGAACGCTGTCTTCGCCGAGCTGGGTGCGCACCAGCGCGGCCAGCTCGGCCGATGCCGCGCCGTCGAGATCCCGATCGCCAGAGGTCACGACGAAAGCGTGCACCGCCTCCCCGGTCTGTTCGTCGGGCGCTCCCGTCACGTACGCGTCGATGACGTCGGGATGACTCGCCAGGACCCGTTCGATCGGCCCCGCGTAGACCACCATCGCGTTGACGAGGATGACGTCGCGGGTGCGCCCGACGAGGTACAGGTAGCCCTCGTCGTCCACATGGCCGAGGTCCCGGGTGCGGATCCAGCCATCCTGCAGGACGTCGCGCGTCTCCTTCGGGTCGCCCCAGTAGCCGCTCATCTGGTACGGGCAGCGCACGAAGATCTCGCCTGCGCGGCCGGGGGCGAGCTCGCGACCGGCCTCGTCCCGTACGCTGATCTCCACCCGCGGGTGCGGACGCCCGGTCGAGGCGAGCAGGCCGTCCCGGCCGCCCGCGATGTCGGCCGGGGTGAGCATCGCGATGTTGCCCACCTCGGTCTGGCCGTACCCCTGGTAGACGACGGGGCCTAGCCGGTCCACCGCGTCGGCCAGCCGGTCCGGGCTGAGTGGCGAGCCGGACACCATCAGGGCGCGCAGGCTGCTCACGTCGGCCGGCTCCGTGCGGAGCAGGTCGAGCATCTGGCCCAGGCGGGGCACGGTGATGATGGACCCGGTGATCCGGTGGCGTTCGATGGCGTACGGGAAAAGCGGGCGCCCATCGTCCTCAGGGATCACCGCGGTGCCGCCGCCGAGCAGGCAGGGGCCGAGGAACTCCATCACCACGATGCTGGACAGGGTGCCGAACAGCATGTAGCGCCGGAAGGCGGCGGCGAACTCGGCGGCGACCGGCGACCAGACACGGGGCTGCCAGGCCCAGTGCGCCGTGAGCGCCCGGTACGTGATCGCGCACCCCTTGGGATTGCCGGTGCTCCCGCTGGTGAAGGCAACGAACGCCACGTCATCCGGCCGAGCGGTGATCCCCGGCTCGCTCTCTGAGCCCGCCGCCATCAGATCGCCCAGGGCCAGCATGGGCGTGCGGCCGGCGGCCGCCAGCAGATCAGGCGCCGCGGTCGACCCGTCGACGAGGAGGGCGTCGACGTCCATGTCGAGGACGTGGGCGAGCTGCCCGGGCGTGTAACCGGGCCGCACGCCGACGACCCGGCACCCCAGCACGTGCGCGGCCATCTGCGCTGCGAAGGCCTCCGGAGACACCGGGAGACTCACGGCAAGGCCTCGGCCGGGGCCGAGTCCGGCGGCACGCAGGGCGGCTGCCAGCCGCGCGATGAGCTGCAGGAGCTCGCCGCGCGACACGATGCGGTCCCGGCGATCGAACGCCGGGCTGTCCGGCGCCTCGCGCAGCGCCTCGAGCAGGGCATACGGAAAGCAGCGGCCTAGAACCGACATGCCGTTCACCGCGAATTACGCGTCATCCATCCCGAAGGTTCTCCAGTGAAGGTCATCGGTGCCGGGTTCGGCCGGACCGGCACGCGGTCGCTGCAAGCGGCGCTGGAGCTGCTGGGCCACGCCCCCTGCTACCACATGTCCACGGTGATCGCGGAGCCCTACCGGGTCCGCCAGTGGCTGGAGATCGGGGAGGGCCGCGGCCCCGGATGGGACGAGGTGTTCAGCGGTTTCCGGGCCGCCGTGGACTGGCCCGCCGCCGCGTACTGGCGGGAGCTTGCCGAGCACTACCCCGATGCGAAGGTGATCCTCACGGTCCGTGACCCCGACCGCTGGTACGACAGCGTCAGCGAGACGATCTTCGCCAGGGCACTCGGCGAGCACCGTCCGCTGCCGCTGCGCCGCCGCGTGATCCGTCGGCTCGTGACGCGCCGCGTCCCGGACTTCGCCCTCTACCCGCGCATGGCCAAGGCGACGATCTTCGACCGCGTCTTCGACGGCCGCATCGACGACCGCACGCACGCCATCGTTGCGTATGAGAACCACATCGCGGATGTGCTGGCCACGATCCCGCCCGATCGCCTGCTGGTCTTCGACGTCCGCCAGGGATGGGCGCCGCTGTGCGAGTTCCTCGGCACGCCCGTACCGGACCAGCCATTCCCCGAGAGCAACGAACGCAGCGCCTGGCACGGCAAACGCCGCCGCCGCCTTCTCCGCCTGATCGTGCGCGGGCGCTGACGCCGAACCGTCGCGCGAGCCCGCACGTATAGCGCCCCGTGGGAACCGAGTATCTCATCGTCGGCGCCGGCCCGGCGGGGCTCCAGCTCGGCCACCACCTCCAGCGGGCGGGCCGGGACTACGCGATCCTCGAGGCCGGACCCGCTCCCGGCGGCTTCTTCCGCACGTTCCCACGCCACCGGCGGCTGATCTCCATCAACAAGCCCCATACCGGCTGGGACGACCCGGAGCTCAACCTGCGGATGGACTGGAACTCGCTGCTCTCGGACGACCCGCGCCTGCTGTTCACGCGCTACACGGAGCGCTACTTCCCCGACGCCGACGACCTGGTCCGCTACCTCGCGGACTACGCCGACACCCTGCGGCTGCGCGTCGTCTACGACACGCGCGTCCGCTCGGTCGAGCGCGCCGACGGCGGCTTCGTCGTCACCGACGAGCGCGGCGGCACCCACCGGGCGCGGCGGGTGATTGTGGCCAGCGGCCTCACCCGGCCCCACATACCGCCGATCCCGGGCATCGAGACGGCGGAGCGCTACGGCGAGGTCTCAGTCGATCCGCGCGACTTCCTCGGCCAGCGCGTGCTGGTGATCGGCAAGGGCAACTCCGGGTTCGAGACCGCCGACAACCTGATCGAGACGGCGGCCGTCATCCACGTCGCGGGCCCGGAGTCGCTGCGGATGGCCTGGCGATCGCACTACGTCGGCCACCTGCGGGCGGTCAACAACAACCTGCTCGACACCTACCAGCTCAAGTCCCAGAACGCGCTGCTCGACGGGACAGTCCAGCGGATCGAGCGCCGCGACGGCGGCTACCTCGTCACCGTCAGCTTCGCGCGCGCCGACGAGGTCACGCGCGACCTGCCCTACGACCGCGTGATCGTGTGCACCGGGTTCCGGTTCGACGCGTCGATCCTTCCGGAGCCGGAGCTCGTGATCGACGACCGCTTCCCGGCGCAGACGCCCGAGTGGGAGTCGACCAATGTGCCCGGGCTCTACTTCGCCGGCACGCTGATGCAGGTGCGCGACTTCAAGCGCTCGACCGGCGGGTTCATCCACGGCTTCCGCTACGGCGTGCGGGCACTGCACCGGATGCTCGAGCGCAAGGACCACGGCGTCGAGTGGCCGCACGCCGTTCTCGCCGCCGATCCCGAGACGCTGATGGAGACCGTGATCGCCCGCGTGAACCGCACGTCGGCGCTGTGGCAGCAGTTCGCGTTCTTGTGCGATCTGATCGTCGTCGAGCCCGGCCGCGCTCGCTACTACGAGGAGCTGCCGCTCGACTACGTGTATGCGAGCCCGCCCGAGCTGTACTTCACGATCACGCTCGAGTACGGGCCCGATCACGACCTGGTCGATCCGTTCGACGTGTCGGTGGGCCGCATCGCGCAGTCCGACGCCGAGCGCGCCGCCGAAGGGCGGTACCTGCATCCGGTGGTGCGGTGCCACCGGCGCGGTGAGCTCGTCGCGGAGCACCACGTGACCGAGAACCTCGAGAACGAGTGGACCGGCCCTGGGCACCGCCTGCCGCTGAAGGAGTTCTTCGCGGAGGCATCGCATGCAGGCACTGTCGCTGCGTGAGCTGGAGCACCAGGCGCGCGAGCGGCTCGCCCCGGCCGTCTACGACTTCTTCGCGGGCGGCGCCGACGACGAGCTGACGCTGCGGGCCAACGAGGCGGCCTTCGCGCGCATCGGCCTGGTCCCGCGCGTGTTGCGCGGCGGCGGCCGGCCGCGACTCGAGGTCGAGCTGCTCTCCTCCCGCGCCTCCATGCCGGTCGTGATCGCGCCGACCGCCTTCCATCGGCTCGCGCATCCCGACGGCGAGCGCGCCACCGCCCGCGCGGCGGCGGCCGCCGGCACGGTGATGATCGCGAGCATGGCGTCCACCGTCGCGATCGAGGAGATCGCTGCGGAGGCTGGACGGCCGTGGTTCCAGCTCTACATCCAGCCCGACCTGGGCTTCACCGAGGCGGTGGTCCGGCGGGCGGAGGCGGCCGGCTGCGCCGCGCTGGTCGTCAGCGCCGACTCGCCGGCGTTCGGCCGTCGCGAGCGCGACCTGCGCCACGGCTTCACCAACCTGCCGGAGGGGATGTGCTGCGAGAACATGCGCGACGGCGACGGCCCGCCGCGCCGGTTCGTCTTCACGCCGGACCTCTCGTGGGATCACGTCGAGTGGCTCCGAGCCAGGACCACGCTCCCGATCGCGCTGAAGGGCGCCGTGCACCCCGAGGACGCCCGGATCGCCGTCTCGGCCGGCGTCGACGCGCTCGTGGTCTCCAACCACGGGGGCCGCCAGCTCGACGGCGTGCCGGCGGCCGTCGATCTGCTCCCGGCGATCGTCGAAGCCGTCGGCGGCGAGCTGCCGCTGGTCGTGGACGGTGGAGTCCGGCGTGGGACCGACGTCGTCAAGGCGTGCGCGCTGGGCGCGACCGCGGTCGGCATCGGGCGGCCGGTACTGTGGGGCCTCGCCGTCGCCGGCGAGCCGGGCGTGCGGCACGTGCTCGAGCTGCTGCGCGCCGAGTTCGAGCGCGCGCTGGTCCTGTGCGGCTGCGACTCCCCGGCGCAGGCCGACCGCGACCTGCTGCACGTTGCGAGGGTGGAGGAGCCGTGGTGACGCGCGCGCGTGCCGCCGCGGGGACGCTGGCGCTCGCAAGCCTCCCGTACTGGCTGCCGGGCGCCGTCGTTGCGCTGCGGATGCGCATCTTCACGCTGGTGAACGGCGACGAGGGCGTGGCGATCCCCGGGCAGGCGGTCGACGCCGCGCACTTCGAGCAGGTGTACGCGCACCCGGCCGCGAGCGGCCGCAGCCGCGGTGCGGCGCTGTCGGACCTGTTCTGGTACTGGCTCTCGCCGGGGCCCGAGCTCCACCAGGAGCACCTCGAGTCCGGCCGCCGCTATGAAGAGGTCGCGCTCACCACGCGCCGCCTGCTCGCACGCCCGCGCGCCACCGTCGAGGCGCTGGCGGCGGACTGCACCGCCAGGGTGCTCGACGAGCGGCCGATCGCCGGCATGCGGCTGGTCCGGCTACGCGACCTCGCAATGCCGATCTGGGCCGAGTTCGCCTATGAGCTCGTGTTCGGCGAGCGCTGCCCGCGCCGGGCGCGCGAGCTGATCGTCGGCAACGCGAACGACGTCGTCACGGCGCTCAAGTGCACCGGGCTGCGGCACATGGACCGCCGCCACCGCCTCACGCGGTACCTCGTCGACCAGCTCGAGCACGGCACCCAGCCGCTGCAGCCCCTGCCCGCCGGGCTGTCGACGCGCGAACGGGCGCTGTACCTGCAGGGCGCGTTCTTCAACACCGCCGTCGTGCAGATGTCCGAGGCGACGGCGCACCTGCTGATGGTCCTCGCGCAGCAGCCCGAGGCGCAGGCGCGGGTGGCCGCCGAGCCCGAAGGCGCGGGCTACTTCGGCCGTGTGCTCGACGAGACGCTCCGGCTGTATCCGCTGTTCGGCATCGCCCACCGGATCACGGCAGCCGACATCGCCGTCGACGGGCACACGATCCCGCCCGGCTCAGTGCTGTGCTTCAACTACCCCGCCTACCACCGCGCCGGCTACGACGACGCGGAGGCGTTCCGCCCCGAGCGCTGGGAGGGCCTGCCGCACCACGAGGCCGCCTTCATCCCGTTCGGCGTCGCCGGCAACCGCCCGTGCCCGGCGCGCGGGATCGCGCCGGTCGCGCTCCGAGCGGCGACCCGCGAGGTGCTGCGGCGGTTCGCGCTCGCCTCCTCCGCCTCCCACACGCGCTCGATCCCGAACCGCGGGCCGTGCGTCCTCGTCACGCGCCCCGAGCCGCGGCGGCGGCTGCGCCTGCGGCTCGCGTTCGTGCTGGTGCGCGACCGCTGGGAGGACGTCTGGCGCAGTCTCGTCCAGCTCGTGCTCGGGAGCTACATGGTCTGGGACGCTCGCCGGCTGCACCTGTGCGAGCGCCATTTCGAGGAGTCGGAGGCCTAGATGTCCGATACGCCCGCGGACCGCGTCGTCGATCGGCCATCGTCCGTCGAAGACACGCTCGTGCCGCTGCTGCGCGATCAGATGGTCCCGTGGGAGACGCTCGAGACGCGCCACCGCACGATGCTCGAGCTGGTCCGCCTCCTACTCGGCGTCGTGCCGAACTGCGATCGGTACCTCGAGATGTGGCCGCCCGCGTTCCGGACCTACAACGTCATGGTGCCGAACCTGCTCAACCTGCCCTTCTCGCTGTTGGGCATCGGCGGTGCGCCCGCGGGTGTCGTCGGCATGAGCATGTACGTCGCCAGCCGCACCGCGGAGTGCCCCTACTGCTCGGCGCACACGTGTTCCTTCGCGCTGCGACGCGGAGCATCCCCCGACCGGCTGGCGCAGACGCTCGTGACGGACGATGCGGCCTTCAGTCGCGGTGAGCTGGCCGCCATCGCCGTGGCGCGCTCGCTGGCGTGCAACCCGTACGAGCCGGCCGTCGCCGAGCGGGACGCGCTCACGAGCGTGTACGGCGCGAAGCGTGCGGAGTGGATCGTGCTCG
>Ga0299914_10001533_pt1 | contig 15350 bp, 6 predicted proteins | sample RVTome_10_FD_201361 | JGI IMG/M metagenome (GOLD analysis project Ga0299914, IMG submission 201361) | Soil microbial communities from uranium-contaminated site in the Upper Colorado River Basin, Wyoming, United States - RVT153D57 (version 2) ...
CCCGCGCCCTGACCCGGGCTCGGTTGCCGATGCCGCGGCGGCGCGCCTCCTGTTCGACGCGGCGAGGCTAAGCCTGCGCTCGGGCGCGGCGCCGTTCCGCTCGCTCGGCCACATCTCGGTCACACCCGGCCATACCAGTTCGTGCCGCTGATCATGGCCTTGCGCCTCGACCCGGTGCGGCTGCTGATCGCCGACGACGTGGGTGTGGGCAAGACCATCGAGGCCGGCATGATCGCCCGCGAGCTTCTCGACCGCGGCATCGTCCGGCGGCTCTGCGTGCCCTGCCCAGCCCACCTGTGCGATCAGTGGGAGCGCGAGCTACGCCAGAAGTTCGCGATCGACACCGCGGTGGTACGCCCATCGAGCGTCGCCCGCCTCGAGCGCGAGCTGCCCCGGCAGGACCTCTCGATATACGAGCACTACCCGCACCTCATCGCGAGCATCGACTTCGTCAAGGCGGAGCGGCACCGGGGCCCCTTCCTGCGTACTGCACCGGATCTCGTGATCGTGGACGAGGCGCACGGCGCTGCGCGGCCACGCGGCGATCGTGAGCGCGGGCAGCACCAGCGCCATGAGCTGATCCACGCCCTGGCAACCGATCGAGAGCGGCACCTGCTGCTCGTGACCGCGACCCCGCACAGCGGCATCGAGGAAAGCTTCCGCTCGCTACTTGGCCTGCTCGACCGAACCTTCGAGCAGCCGCCGCCCGGCTCGGTCGCGGCCGACCGCCGGCGTCTTCTGCCGCACGTCATCCAGCGGCGGCGCAAGGACGTCGAGCGCTGGCTCGGCGCCGAGACCCCGTTTCCCGAACGCGTCGCCGAGGAGACCCGCTATGACCTCGGCCGCGACTACCTCGCCCTCTACCGGGACGTGCTCGAGTACTGTCGCGAGACGGTCGAGGCGGGCGCTGGACTCCGGGCGGCGCAGCAACGGGTGCGCTACTGGGCGGCGATCGCCCTGCTTCGCTGTCTGCTCTCGAGCCCGGGGTCGGCGCAGGCGGTCCTCGCCGCCCGGGCCCAGCGGCTCGCCGCGGAAGGCGAGTCGAGCGAGGAGGAGAAGGACAGCGCCTATCGCCCGCAGGTCACCGACGTCCTCGACGATGAGGAGGCGGGCGATTATATGCCCACCGCCCCGTTCGAAGACGCCGAGGCCGCCTGGACCGACGCCGAGCGCCGCCGCCTCGCCGAGTTCATGCGCCGCGCCCGGGCGCTGGACGGCGCCGGCGCGGATCGCAAACTGGAGGCGCTCGCCCGCACCCTCGATTCGCTGCTCCAGGACGGCTTTCGGCCGGTGGTGTTTTGCCGGTTCATCGCCACGGCGAACTACCTCGCCTCGTACCTCCCCAAACTCCTCGGCAGATCGTTCGACGGTCTTGAGGTGCGCGCGGTAACAGGCGAGGTCGGCGACGAGGAGCGACGCGAGCGGATCGAGGAGCTGGTCGCCCACGACCGGCGCGTCCTGGTCGCGACCGACTGCCTGTCGGAAGGCATCAACCTCCAGGAGCACTTCGACGCGGTCGTCCACTACGACCTGCCCTGGAACCCGAACCGCCTGGAGCAGCGGGAGGGACGCGTCGACCGCTTCGGCCAGCCGCGCGAGGAGGTAAAGACCGTCCTCCTCTACGGCACCAACAACGAGGTCGACCAGGTCGTCCTAGACGTCCTGCTGCGCAAGGCGCGCACGATCCGCAACGCGCTCGGCGTGAGCGTGCCGGTGCCGGTCGAGGCCGAGCGGGTGGTCGAGGCGGTGGTCGGCAGCGTGCTCCTGCGTCGCCCAGAGCCGGGGCGACAGATGGAGCTCGCCTTCACCACGCCCGAGGTCAGCCGCCTGCACGATGCATGGGACCGTGCCGCGGCGCGCGAGAAGGAGGAACGCGCGTTTTTCTCGCAGAGCGGCATCCAGCCCGACGAGGTCGAGCGCGAGCTCGAGGCGACCGACGGCGTGCTCGGCAAGCCCGAGACGGTCCTGCGCTTCCTCGCCGATGCCGTGCAGCGCGCGGGCGGTGAGTTCCGCCCGACCGGCAAGCCCGGCGTGCACACACTATTCCCGGGCGAGCTCGGGGCCAGGCTCAAGGATCAGACCGGCCTCGATTTCCCGCTACGGATCACCCTCGACGCCCGGCTCGATCCCGATGCCGAGCCGGTCGGCCGCACGCATCCCGTGGTCGCCGCGGTCGCCGACGAGGTGCTGAGTCGCGCCTTCGCGGCCGAGCCGGACTACGGTGTCGCGCGCGCTGGCGCGATCTTCACCGGTGCCGTGGACCGGCGCACGGCTCTGCTGCTGCTCCGCATCCGCTACCTGCTGCGCGAGGAGACCGGCGGCGCCGAGCCGGTCGAGAGCTTCGCCGAGGAGATCGTTCTGGCCGCTTGCCGCCACGAGGACGGCCGGCTTCGCTGGCTGGAGCCGATCGACCGGGCGGGTCGGGAGCTCGCGAACCGCGCGGAGCCGGTGGCCAACATGCCGCCGCCTGAGAAGCGCGAGCACCTGGCCTGGGCGCTCGACCTCGTCGACTCCTCCGACACGTGGTACCGCCCCGTGATCGAGCATCGGATCGCGGCGCTGGCCGACGCGCACGCTCGCCTGCGCAGGCTCACTAAGGCGCCGCGGCTCGAGATCCACGCCCACGAGCCGCCGGACGTCATGGGCTGCTTCGTCCTCGTGCCGACCGGGAGGACGGGCTGATGGCGCACGTCGCGATCATGATCGAGGGCGGCCTATTTTCGGCCGACCTGCTCGAGCGCCTTGGCTCCCGCCCCGAGGACGTGCCGGGCCAGCGCCTCGCCGACTTCGGCCTCGACGGCGCCCGGCTCTTCGAGGAGATCCAGGCGACCTTCTCCGACGTTCAGCGCCAGTGGCAGACCTTCGAGGGCCGGAGCGCCCGCCAGCAGGGCAGCGCCACCTCGCTCACCCGCGACCTGTGGATGCTGCCGGCCCTGCGCCTGCTCGGCTACGACCTCGTCTACCGGCGCGCCGCCCTGCAAGCCGGCGGTGCGACCTTCACCATCTCCCACCTCGCGGGCGAGGAGGAGGGCGCGCCGCCCGTCCACATCGTTGCCCACGACGAGAAGCTCGATGAGCGGGGCAAGGCCCGTCAGAGCCCGCACGCCCTGGTCCAGGATTACCTCAACCGCTCGGATTCGCTCTGGGGCGTGGTCACCAACGGCCGGAAGCTCCGCCTGCTCCGCAACAGCAAGCGCTTCGCCAGGCCGACCTACGTCGAGTTCGACCTCGAGGCGATGGTCGCCGGCAACCTTTACAGCGAGTTCGTCGTCCTGTTCCGGCTCGCCCAACGCACCCGCCTGCCCAATGGCACGGCCGACGCGCACGACTCCTGGCTCGAGCAGTACTATCAGCAGGGCATCGCCGAGGGCGGCCGGGTCCGCGAGCGCCTGAGCGAGGGCGTCCACCAGGCGCTGCTCACGCTCGGCAGCGGCTTCCTCGCCCACCCCGACAGCGGGAAGCTGCGCGAGGCCTTCGGCACCGGCGGCATCGACGAGGCCGAGTACTACCGCCAGCTGCTCCGCCTGGTGTACCGGCTCCTGTTCCTCATGGTCGCCGAGGAGCGCCGGCTCCTGCTCGTGCCGGACCACGAGAACGCCGCCCGCCAGCGCATCTACACCGACTGGTACAGCATCACCCGTCTGCGCCAGCTGGCCGAGCGCCGCTTCACCGGCGATCGCCACAGCGACCTGTTCGAGGGCCTGAAGCAGACCTTCCTTCTGTTCCGCGACGAGAAGCACGCCTCGATGCTCGGGCTCACCGCGCTGGACGGCGAGCTGTTCGGGCCGCTCGCCTGCGCCGAGCTGGAGCGGGCCGCCTGCCGCAACGAGGACCTGCTCCGCGCCCTGTTCCACCTCTCGACCTTCGAGGACACGCCCGAGGGCCGCGGCCGGGCCAGGAAGCGCGGGGTGCGCCGCCGGGTCAACTACGCCGGCCTCGACGTCGAGGAGCTGGGCTCGGTCTACGAGGGCCTGCTCGAGTACCACCCCCAGGTCGACCGCGAGCGCTGGACCTTCGATCTCGTCGCTGGCAGTGAGCGCAAGCAGACCGGCTCCTACTACACCCCGCACGCTCTGGTAATGGAGCTGATCGATTCGGCCCTCGTGCCGGTGATGGAGGAGCGACTCGCCAAGGCGACCACGCCGGAGGCAAAGGAGCGCGCGCTGCTCGCTCTCAAGGTCGTCGATCCCGCGGCGGGCTCGGGGCATTTCCTGCTCGCCGCGGCACGTCGGCTCGGCAAGGAGCTGGCGCGGGTGCGCACCGGCGAACCCGAGCCCGCGCCGGAGGCGCAGCGCGCCGCCATTCGCGACGTGATCCGCCACTGCCTCTACGCGGTCGACCGGAACCCGCTCGCGGTCGACCTCTGCAAGGTCGCGCTCTGGATCGAGGGTCACAACACCGGCCGCCCGCTCTCCTTCCTCGACCACCACGTCAAGCTCGGCGACAGCCTGATCGGCGTGTTCGACCTGAAGGTCCTGGAGAAAGGCATCCCCGACGACGCCTACAAGCCGCTCACTGGCGACGACAAGCATCTCGCGCGCGACCTCAAGCGCCGCAACAGGCAGGAGCGCGAGGGGCAGGAGACGCTGGGCCTGTTCGGCACGGAGGACCTCGCCGCGGCCGAGTCCGGCATTACCCGCGCGGCCCGCGAGCTTGAGGCGCTAGAGGACGACAGCCCGGCCGCCGTGCACGAGAAGGGGCGGCGCTACCACGAGTTCCGCGAGCTGCATGCCGACTTCCGACGCCTGCGTCAGGCCTGCGACCTCTGGACCGCGGCGTTCTTCGCGAAGCTGGAGAAGCCGGCACCTGGCGCGCCCGAGCGCATCCCGACCACCGATCACGTGCTACGGGCCCTGCGCAACCAGCCCGGCATCCAGGGCGTGATGAAGACCGCGCTGGGGCTGGCGCACGAGCACCGCTTCTTCCACTGGCCGCTCGAATTCCCGGAGGTATTCGCCAGCAGTGGTTTCGACGTGGCGCTCGGCAACCCGCCATGGGACCAAATTCAACTCGATCCGCGCGAGTTCTTTGCTGTTTCAGCACCGGAGATTGCAAATGCGGCCCATATGGCGGCCCGCGAAGAACTGATCGAAAAGCTTCGGACCCAAGCCCCCGACCTGCATGGGTCTTATCGCAATGCACAGGCCAAAATTGAGGCAGTGCAGCAGTTCATGCACGTGTCCCACAGGTTTCCTTTAACTAGTTTTGGACGCCTGAATCTTGCTCCCTTGTTCGCTGAGTTGAGTTCAAGCCTCACCTCCCGCGAGGGAAGAGCAGGACTAGTTTTGCCGACAGGGATAGCAACCGATTCCTTCAATCAGCACTTTTTCCGAAGCCTTGTAGAGAAAAAAAGGATTGCCAGCCTTTACGATTTTGAAAACCGTGAACGGTTGTTCCCTGGAATTTACTATAGCGTCAAGTTCTGCATTTTGACCTTGGCACATGAAATAGGGGAGATGGAATGCGTATTTTTCACAACAAATCCTACTCACATTACGGATGATCGGCGGCATTTTAGACTTTCCGCTGATGACATCGATTTGATTAATCCCAATACGCCTACGTGTCCATTATTCAGGAGTCAAGCTGACGCTGAGTTGGCCAAAAAGATTTACGCTACATCAGAAATCTTTGTCGACGAGCGATGCCATGGCAATAAATGGAACGTCTCATTTCAGCTTATGTTCATGATGAATACAGCCAGCAGGTTGTTCAAGAGCTATAACGGTCTCTCTCGGAGCGGCGCAGTATTTGAGCGGAATCACGCATGCAGCGCGGCAGGTGAGCGCTTTCTGCCATTGTATGAAGCAAAGATGATAAATCACTTTGATCATCGTTGGGCGACCTTTGATGTCACTGGCAAGGATATGCGGGAAGCCGCGGAAGCAGCCAAATCTTCAGAATTTCAACCGCTGCCACGACATTGGATAAACGAGTCAGAGGTCCGTAGAAAGATTGACTCTGAAGGGTGGCGACATGACTGGTTGATCGGGTGGCGAGATGTCGCCATCAGCGTTAATGAGAGAACGCTCATCGCCTGCGTATTGCCTATTGCGGGCGCAGGACACACCTTGCCCCTCTTGTATCCTACTTCATCTGAACCGGCAGCAGCAGCGGCCCTTGTTGGGAACCTTTGCAGCCTCGTCGGAGACTACGTTGCCAGACTGAAGGTGGGGGGTTCGCATTTAAGTTTCGGCATAGTCAAGCAATTCCCGATACTGCCTCCGGAGGCTTACTCTTCGAGGGAACTGACCTTCATCGTCCCGCGGGTTAGGGAGCTGACCTATACCGCCTGGGACATGCAGCCGTTCGCCAAGGACCTAGGCTACGAGGGCGAGCCGTTCCGCTGGGACCCGGAGCTGCGGGCCGAGCTGCGGGCGGAGCTCGACGCATACTACGCCTACCTCTACGGCCTCTCGAAGAAGGAGCTGCGCTACATCCTCGACCCCGCGGACGTCCTGGGCGAGGACTATCCCTCCGAGACCTTCCGCGTGCTCAAGAACAACGAGATCCGGAAGTACAGCGAGTACCACACGCAGCGCCTCGTCCTCGACGCCTACGACCGCTTCGCTAACGACGGCACGTTCGATCCCGCGCGTCTCGTGGACGCCGAGTACTTCCCGGTCGTGCGCGCGGCGCTTGCGGTCAGCAAGGGGCGCGAGCAGGAGCTGGAGCGGAGGCTCCAGACACTGGTGGCGCGGGCAGAGCAGGAGGCGCGGCCGGTGCTGTTCGTCGAGGGGGCGAGCGATGCGCCGATCATCGAGTGGGTCTGGCCGGCCCTGTTCCCAGGCGAGCCCATGCCGTTCACGATCCTGCCTGCGGGCGGCACCGACAGTATGCGCAGCCTCGCCGGCAAGGGCGGCGCGCTCAAAATGGCGCTCGACAAGACGATCCTGGCGCTCGCCGACAACGATGGTGCCGGCCGCGCGCTCTCGGACGGCAGCGACTTCAAGAAGCTGAAGGGGGGCGGGATCTGGGGCCAGCTCGAGAACGGTATCTCGTGGTGCCTGCTCGCGCCGAGCGAGGAGCTCAGGCAGGTGATGACGCGCTTCAAGATCCCCGAGACGAACTGGCCGTGCACGGTCGAGCAGTGTTTCAGCGCGGCGCTGCGTCGCCAGGCCGCCCAGGAGGGCGCCTATGCGGTTGCGAGGAAGCTGTTCCCCGACCTGCTCGTCGGCCTCAAGGACGAGAGGACTGATCCGCTCTGGGAGCTCGAGGAGGACGACGACGCCTACTGGTACGTCCGCGCCCCGCAGCCGGACTGCAAGGAGCCTTTCGCCGCCTGGGTCGCCGACCCCGCGCGCCTGACGCGCGAGAACTTCGCCGGGTTCGAGGTGGTGCTGAGCGGGCTTAGGCATCTGCTGGCGCAGCGTCCGGCAGATAAGGAGAACTCACCCCAGCAACGGCGCATGGCATGAGAATCAGCACTGTTCTCGATCAGATCGACATCGGCAGCATCGCGCTGCCGGAGTTTCAGCGCGGCTACGTCTGGAACCGCGACCAGGTGCGCGCGCTGATGCAGTCGCTGTACCGGCGCTTCCCCGTGGGCAGTCTCCTGGTCTGGACCACGCGCTCGGAGGGGGCGAGCACGCGCGGCGATGGTACGGTCGCGCCCGGCGTGGTGAAGCTTCTGCTGGATGGCCAGCAACGAATGACCTCGCTGTACGGCATAATCCGCGGCCGGCCGCCAAAGTTCTTCGACGGCAACGCTGAGGCGTTCAGCAGCTTGCACTTCAACGTCGACCGCGAGGAGTTCGCGTTCTTCAGCCCCTTGAAAATGAAGGATGACCCGCTCTGGATCGATGTCACGGAACTCATGCAAAAAGGGCTCGGCGCCTTCATGCCGAGATTCATGGGCAAAGCTGAATTCGAGCCGGCGGTCAGCTCCTATTTTGACCGGCTGAATTCGATCTTCTCGATCCGCGACATCGACCTGCACATCGAGGAGGTGACCGGCGAGGATAAGACCGTCGACCTCGTGGTCGACATCTTCAACCGGGTAAACAGCGGCGGGACCAAGCTGTCCAAGGGCGACCTGGCGCTCGCCAAGATATGCGCCGAGTGGCCGGACGCCCGCGACGAGATGAAGAAGCGGCGCCAGAAGTGGCGCCGGGCCGGATTCCACTTCAAGCTTGAGCTGCTGCTCCGCTGTATCACCACCATCCTGACCGGCGAAGCGTTCTTCGCGAAGCTCGGAGACGTGGACACGGCGCGCTTTCGGGACGGCCTCGAGCGCGCCGCGCGCGCGGTCGACGCCCTCCTGAACCTCATCGGCGCGCGGCTCGGGCTGGACCACGATCGGGTGCTGGGCAGCCGCTACTCGTTCCCCCTCATGGCGCGATATTTCGACGAGCGGAAGTTCCGCCTCGCGGACCCGCGCGAGCGGGACCAGCTCCTCTACTGGTATGTGCACACGTTCCTCTGGGGTCGCTATGCGGGTTCGACCGAGACCGTCCTCAACCAGGACCTTGCGCTGATCGAACAAGCGGATGGCGCGCTCGAGCGGCTGATCGCGGAGCTGAGGCGCAACCGCGGCGACCTGCGCCTCCAGCCCAACGACTTCCTGGGCTGGAGCAAGGGGGCCCGATTCTACCCCCTCCTGTACATGATGACCCGGGTTGGCAAGGCGAAGGACTGGGAGACCGGCAACGAGCTGTCGATGCACCTGCTCGGCAAGCTCAGCCGGCTCGAGGTGCACCATGTCTTCCCGAAGGATCTGCTCTACAAGCACGGCTATAGCCGGCCCGAGGTCAACGCGATCGCCAATTTCACCTTTCTGACCCAGGAGACGAACCTCCTGGTGTCGAACCGGGACCCGGCCGAGTACCTCGAGCATTTCGGCGCCAAGCATTCGGACGCGATCCGGTCACACTGGATTCCGATGGACCGACGGCTCTGGCGGGTCGAGAACTACCGGGAATTCCTTGATGCACGACGAGCGCTGCTCGCCCAAGCCGCGAATGACTTCCTGTACGGGCTGCTCGCCGGTGCCGTGCCCGAGCCCGCGGCGATGCCGCCGATCGTCGATCGGGACGTGGCGGTGGTCCCGGAGGACGACCTGCTGATGGCGATCAACGAGTGGGTCGTGGAGCAGGGTCTTCCGGAAGGCGAGTTCCTCTACGAGCTCACCGATCCAAATTCGGGCGAGGCGGTCGCGGTGTTCGACCTCGCGTGGCCGGATGGACTGCAGGCCGGCCTGAGCGAGCCCGTCGCCCTCCTGATCGACGAGCCCGGGGAAACGCACGACGCGGCCAATCGCGCTGGCTTCCGGTTCTTCACTGACATCGAGACCTTCCGGGCTTACGTCCACCAGGAGATCCTGGCCTCCGAGGAGGAGGTCGAACGGCCCGCGGCCTGAGGGGCTGGGCGACGAGGCAGGGATAGAGTCGTGGCCTTCGACGTCTTCAAGCTCCGGGACCGGATGGTCGGCGAGTACAGGGACTACGTCGAGAGCTTCGTCCACATCTACGACGAGCGGATCGAGGGCTTCGTCCGCGAGAAGCTGGACGAGGGCGAGCTCTGGCCCGACGCGGTCCTGCAGCTGAACCCGGCCTACGAGCCGGGGCCGATGCTCGGCGACCTGGCGGCGAAGGGGGAGCTGCACTGGGGCACGGCGCGCTTCTTTGGCGAGGACCTCCGGTTGTACCGTCACCAGGAGGAGGCGATCCGGGCGGCGTCGCGCGGCGGGCCGGTGATCACCTCGACCGGCACCGGCTCGGGCAAGAGCCTCACCTACCTCGTGCCGATCGTCGACCACGTGCTGAAGAACCAGCCGGAGCGGCACTCGGTACGCGCGCTGGTCGTCTATCCTATGAACGCGCTGATCAACAGCCAGCTCGAGGCGCTCGAGAGTTTCAGGAAGGAGAACTGGCCGGGGTGCCCGGTCCGCTTCGCCCGCTACACCGGCCAGGATCGGGACGAGGCGCGCAACGCGATCGTCAACGATCCGCCGCACATCCTGCTCACCAACTACGTAATGCTCGAGTACATGCTGATCCGCCCGGCGGAGCGGACGCTGGTCGGACTGACCACGCGCGAGCTCGCCTTCCTGGTCATGGACGAGCTGCACGTCTATCGGGGGCGCCAGGGGGCGGACGTTTCGATGCTGCTGCGCCGGGTGCGCCAGCGCGCCGGGCGGCGCGATCCGGTCTCCATTGGCACCTCGGCGACCATCGTCACCGACGGCGACCGGGCCGAGCGCCGGGGGCGGATCGCCGAGGCCGGGCGGAAGCTGTTCGGGATCGAGGTCCCGCCGGACCACGTGGTCGAGGAGACCTTGCAGCGGGTCGCGACCGTGCCGGTGCCGGAGGGGCGCGCGGCGCTCGCCGCGGCGGTCCAGGCCGAGCCGCCTCCGCCCGAGCCCGAAGCGGTGAAAGGGCACCCGCTCGCTGCCTGGGTGGAGGCGACTTTCGGCCTCGCGGCGGAGGACGGCCGCTTGGTGCGCCGCACGCCGCTCGCGTTCGAGGACGGTCTGCAGCGCCTGGTGGAGGCGACCGGGCTCGGTCCCGAACTGTGCCGCTCGCAGCTCAGGGCCGTGCTGGAGGCCGGGAACGCCGCGACGCTGCCCAGCGGCGAGCCGGTGTTCGCCTTCCGGCTGCACCAGTTCCTGGCGTCCGGGGGCAGCGTCTACGCGACCCTCGAGGGGCCAGGGGTGCGCGCGGCTCTCGACCGAGGGCCGGGTGTATGCGTCCAACGCCGGCGAGGGCGAGCCCAAGGTTCTCTACCCGCTCGCGTTCTGCCGCGAGTGCGGGCAGGAGACGTATCTGGTCGCACGGGTCCGCGAGCACGACGAGGAGCGGCTGGTGCCCCGCTCGCCGCTGCTCAACGCGCCCGAGGACGAGATCGCGGGGGAGGCGCTGTTCTTCACGGTCGAGCACGATTCGCTCTGGGGTGAGGACGAGGACCTGCCCGACGGCTGGTACGAGCCGCGCGCCCGGGAGCCGCGCATCAAAGAGCGCTACCGCGCGCACCTGCCCGAACACGTGTGGCTGCGCCCGAACGGGCTGGTCAGCCGCATGCTGGTCGGGGGTGCGCTCGAGGGCTGGCTGCAGCCCAAGCCCTTGATGCTCTGCCCACGCTGTCGCGCGTCCTACGATCTGCGAGAGACCAGCGACTTCAGAAAGCTGGTGACGCTTAGTCAGACCGGGCGCTCGACCGCGACCACGATCGTGGCCACGGCGGCGATCGCCGCCTGCGTTCGGACGCTGGTGTCGAGCCCGAGGCACGAAAGCTGCTCAGCTTCACCGACAACCGCCAGGACGCCGCGCTCCAGGCTGGGCACATGAACGACTTCGTTCAGGTAGTGCTGCTGCGCGGCGCGCTCGTGCGGGCTCTCGAGAAACGGGGCGAGCTGCGGTTCGACGAGCTCGGCAGCGCCGTGTTCGGTGCGCTCGGCCTCGCGCCCGAGCTGTTCATGAAGGAGGCGGTCGGGCGCGGGCCGGGCTACGAGGACGCGCGGCGCACCATGATCGACCTCCTCGAGTACCGGACGCTCGAGGATCTAGCCCGGGCCTGGCGGGTCGCCCAGCCGAACCTCGAGCAGCGCGGTCTGTTGCGTATCGACTACCACGGTCTCGTCGAGCTCGCGGCCGACGAGACGCTGTGGGCAGGCGCGCCGGTCATAGCCGGGGCGCCGCCGGAACGGCGCGAGACTGTGCTGCGGGCGGTCGCCGATCATCTGCGCGGCGTGCTCGTGCTCGATGCCCCGGCCCTGAGCGAGGAGCGTACGCGTTCGCTGGCCCACCGGGTCGCCCAAGGGCTCTGCGACCCCTGGACCTTCGACGAGGACGAGCGGCTTCGCCAAGGCAAGGTCGCGCTCCTGCCCGGCGCTAGCGCGGACGCCCGTGACCGCTCGGTCGGGCTGCGCCTCGGGGTTCGCTCGAGCATCGCACGTTACCTGCGCTCCAGGCGAACCTGGGCGATCGACGAGGATCTCCGTGCCGAGGAGACCGAGGCGCTCGTGCTCGCCGTCGTCGGGGCGCTGCGGGGGCACCTGTTGACCGTAGTCGAGCGGCGCGGCGAGCCCTGGGGCGTGCAGCTGATGGTGAACGCCTTGCGCTGGCGGCGCGGTGACGGATCGGCACCTCCGCCCGATCCGGTACGCACCAAGTCCTTGCATCTACGCCGTCACGAGCTCATCGGGGCGACGCCGAATGCCTATTTCGCGCGGCTCTATGCCGACCGGGCACCGGCGCTCGCCGGGCTGCTCTCGGCGGAGCATACCGGGCAGGTCGCAGCCGAGGGTCGGGTCAAGCGCGAGCAGGCGTTCCGCGCTGGCCAGCTCGCCACGCTGTTCTGCTCGCCGACCATGGAGCTCGGGGTCGACATCAAGGATCTGGCCGCGGTCCACCTGCGGAACGTCCCGCCGACCCCGGCCAACTACGCCCAGCGCAGCGGTCGCGCGGGGCGCGGTGGTCGCCCGGCCCTGGTGGTGGCCTTCTGCAGCTACGGCAACGCCCATGACCACCACTTCTTCCGCAGCCGCGAGCGGATGATCGCCGGGGCGGTCGCGCCACCGCGGATCGATCTGGCCAACCAGGAGCTGGTCGAGGCACATCTGCACTCGGTCTGGCTGGCGCTCCTCGGCCTGAAGCTCGGCAGGCAGATGGTCGACGTGCTGGATCTCGAGGACGGCACGTATCCCCTGCTGCCCGAAGTTCAGGCACAGCTCGAGCTTTCGTCCGGCCGGAGCGAGGAGATCCTCGAGGCCTTCCGCGAGATTGCGGAGCTGAGCGGGGCCGAGATCAAGCACGCCGGCTGGTTCTCATCCGAATGGCTGGCGCAGCAGGCCCGCAGCTCGACGGCGGGCTTCAATCGGGCATTCGACCGCTGGCGGGAGCTCTACCGCGCGGCGATCGAGCAGCGGGACGCAGCGCGGCGGCGCATCGACATGCCCCGGCTGACCCGGGCGGAACGGGAGGAGGCGAAGCAGCGCGAGCGCGAGGCCCTTCGCGAGATCGAGCTCTTGCTGAACCAGGGGGCCAACACCGAGGCCGAGTTCTATCCGTACCGCTATCTCGCGGGCGAGGGATTCATCCCGGGCTACAACTTCCCCCGCCTGCCGCTACGGGCGCTGATCGCCTCGGGCGATCGGGCGCACGCCATCGAGCGACCGAGGTTCCTCGGCCTCGCCGAGTTCGGCCCGCGCAACATCCTGTATCACGAGGGCCGAAAATATCGGATCGGGCGCTGCGTGGTGCCGGCGAGCGGCATTGAGGGTCGGATGACCCGCGCGAAGCTCTGTCGCAGCTGCGGCCACGTGCATCCGGGCGAGCAGGCGGGCGTTGACTTCTGCCTGCACTGCGGAGCTCGCCTGGACGCATCGAGCACCGACTTCCCGCAGAGGCTGCTCGACCAGCCGCCTGTGCGGGCCCTGCGGGCGATGCGCATCTCGTCCGAAGAGGAGGAGCGGACCCGGGAGGGTTACGACCTCTCGATCCACTTCCGAAGCGACGCGGGCCTGACGCGGCGGTTCGAGGCGAGGCCGGCCGACGACGACCGGCCCTGGCTCGAGATGACCCACATAGCGTCAGCCGAGCTCTGGCGTATCAACCGGGGTTGGCGCCGCTCGGCCGAGCGCCAGGGCTTTACAATTGATCCGGCGACCGGGGCCTGGCGTTCGCGCCCCGAGGATTTCGCGGACGATGTCGCACCGGGTGAGATGCCCCTGCTCTCGGGCATCACCCCGTACGTCAAGGACCGCCGAAACCTCCTGCTGCTGCGCTCGCTAGTCGAGGACCGACGCGACGCGCCGTTCCTCAGAACCCTCGCCTATGCTCTCCAGCGCGCGATTCAGATCACCTTCCAGGTCGAGGAGCAGGAGATCGCGGTCGAGCTGGTGGGGCAGGGGGAGCACCAGCGGATCTTGTTCTGGGAGGCGGCCGAGGGCGGCATCGGCGTGTTCGAGCGTCTCGTCGAAGATTCGGCCGGTCTGGCGGAAGTCGCCCGCCAGGCGCTCGATCTCTGCCACGTCGGCCCCGCCAGCGGCCAGGACCGCGAGGGCTGGTCGGAGCGATGCAGCGCGGCCTGTTACGACTGCCTGCTCAGCTACACGAACCAGCTCGATCATCGTCACCTGAACCGCAACCTGATCCGGGACTTCCTGTTCGCACTGACCGCCTGCAAGACAATGGCCTGCGACGGTGCCCGGAACCGAGAGGAGCACATTGCGTGGCTGCGCGAACGCATCGATCCGGCTTCGGAATGCGAGCGGCGCGCGCTCGAGTTCCTCGCCGCGGAGGGGCTCCGCCTGCCCGACTACGCCCAGCACTGCCCCGAGTCAGACCTCCCGGTCCAGGTCGACTTCTACTTCGTGCGCGACGGCTTGCCCGGCGTATGCGTGTTCGTCGATGGCTCCGCGCACGATGCCCCGCCACAAGCCGATCACGACCGCCAGCTCCGCGGGGCACTACGTGACCGCGGCTACCGAGTGGTCGAGCTGAGCTGCGCCCGGGACCTGAAATCGCAGCTCGCCGAGCATCCCGATGTCTTTCAGCGAGTCTGAGGGCATCGGTCCCTCCGACCCGATGCTATGACAGGCGCACAGCTCAAACGGGCGTCGAGATCTGAAACTCTCGATGGTTGCGGGCCCCCGATTCGAACCTACGCCTTGCGGGTGAGACGCCGCCGGCCCACCGTTGATCCAGATTAAAGATCGACCCCTTGCGCGGGCACCTCGTTCCCTGGTCAAGCGATCATGCACCCGCTCGGCGCCACCGGTTGCCGACCCTGGTCAACCCCTCGGCCCGCAGAAGGCGGTTGACCGTGCTGTCGCTCACCTCGAGCCCGAACTCGCGCCGCAGACCGGCCGCCAGATCGGCGACGCTCGCGCCCGACGAGTCGAAGGCGTGACGCGGCGGCCCGTGCACAGCTGAGCGAATCAGCCATTCGAGTTGCTCGGCGGTCAGCTGGATCTTTCGCATGGCGGTCTCCTGCCATTGACTGACAAATTAAATACGCGCGCAGTCGGGGGGCGCTGTTCGCAGCCTCAAACAGGGGTGGCCTTGGGGGAAATCATCGGCCGCCATCCTTGAGCTCAGGGTTGGCCGCCCTCGCCTCAACCAGGATGAAACCCGCCCGGCGCGCGGCCTTGCGCAGCCCCGAGAGCAGGCGGTCGGCATCGGCATCGCCATCGGATTTCAGGGTGACCACGAACGAACTCGGCGCCGCAAGCGCGAGCCCGTGTCGCGACAGAGCGTTTTCGATTTCCCAGACTGAACCGGGGCCGAGGTTCGGAGCCCGGAGCAGATCGCCCCTCGACAGCCGTGCGTTGTCGGCGACGGTGACCACGCCCAGCGACCGCAGCGCATTCGCCGAGCGCGTCGAGAGCCTCAGAATAGAGATGGGCAGCG